>Ga0182024_10011182_pt1 | contig 18084 bp, 10 predicted proteins | sample P32metaG_FD_120480 | JGI IMG/M metagenome (GOLD analysis project Ga0182024, IMG submission 120480) | Permafrost microbial communities from Stordalen Mire, Sweden - P3-2 metaG (Illumina Assembly) | ecosystem: Environmental > Terrestrial > Soil > Wetlands > Permafrost | place: Sweden: Stordalen... | reverse complement strand
CGGCGGCGGTTCACGCAATACCGGCGCCGGAAACGGTGGCTTCTACGGAGGTGGCGGCGGCGCCGGATTCGAGGGGACAAACGCCGGTGCGGGGGGCGCCTTTGGCGGTGTCGGCGGCGCCGGCTCCAATGAAGGCCTCTCGCCGGGAGCCAGCGGTGGGCCCGCGGGGAACGGTGGCTTCGGCGGCGGCGGCGGCGGCGCTAGCACGGCCGACGCCGCCGGCAGCGGCGGTTTCGGCGCCGGCCACGGCGGCGCCTCGGGCAACGGCGGCAACGGTGGCGACGCCTACGGCGGAGCGGTTTTCGTCCAGACCGGCGGCACGCTGACCATCCAAGACTCCGGCATTTCCGGTTCCAGCGTCACCGCCGGCGTGGGAGGCACCGGCAATGCCGCCGGTACCAATGGCTCGGCCGACGGTGCCGGCATCTACGCTATGACGGGTACGACGGCCAACCTCCAGGTCACCACCGGAACGCAAACCATCAGCGACGCGATCGGCGGCGCCGGCGGCATCAACAAGACCGGCACCGGCACACTGGTCCTCTCGGGAACCAACGGGTACACCGGCACGACCGAAGTCTCGGCCGGCACCTTGAGCGTCAACGGCTCGATCGCCAGCGCCACCACCGTCGACAGCGGTGCCACCCTGGGCGGCAGCGGCACGATCACCGGCGACGTCGTGAACAATGGCAACATCGCGCCTGGCGATCCCACCACGATGACCGTCAACGGCAACTACACGCAAAACACCGGCGGCAACATGCAGATTCAGATCAACAGCGCAGGGACCACCCCCGGTGTGAATAGCAGTCTGCTGGTCGTGAATGGGACGGCCAACATCGCCGGCACCGTCGAAGTCACACCGGCAGCCGGCAGCTATACCAGCGGAACGCGCTACGTCTTTCTCGAAGCCACCACGGTTTCGGGCACGTTCTCCGGCATCCAACTCGACGTCCTGTCGTCGATGCACGCCACGCTGGGCTACGGCACCATCAACGTGTTGGGCACGTTGTACGATGACGCCTACTTCACCTTGCTGGCCAACCAGAGCGATTTTGCGGCCGACGCCCAGACGCCGAATCAACTGGCCGTGGCCAATTACATCGATGCCAATTCCACGAATCCCAACAGCGGGATGCAGGCGCTGGTCAGCACTTTAAATACGCTTTCGCCGGCCGGTGTCCGCAGCGCGCTCGACCAGATGAGCGGGGCGCTGTATGGCTCGGCCGCGCAGACCGATCTGCAAAGCACCACGCTGGAATTGTCGTTCATCACGCGGCGGTTGGCCAATGGTCTGAGTGGTGCGGGCGGAGCCCCGGGCGGATTTGCCACCAACAGCTACGGCGATCGCATCAGCCCAGCGGCCGGCGCCGCGCCTGCGGGTTCGTTGGCTGCGAGCGATTTGGGATCAGGCTTGACGGTTCGGGGCCAAAACAGTCTGAACACGTTCTGGCCCGCCAGGCGGCCGGCACAAAGCAATTGGAACACCTGGGGTTTTGGCTATGGCTTGGGAGGCAACGCCTCGGGCACCAGCAACGCCGCCGGACTGAACTACTCATTGGGTGGCACGGTCGTGGGACTCGAATCGCTCAGCGAGAACCAGGCCATCGGCGTCTACAGCGGTTACGTCGGCTCGCACTTGGGCTCGTATCTCGCCGGCCAATCGGTCGGTGTGAATGGCGGCCAGTTGGGCACGTATCTGCGCCGCGACGATGGCATCAACTATTACATCCTGCTGGGCGGAATGGGAGCCGACGGCTACAACGCGCGCCGGCTGATGCAATTCGGCGGCATCAACTCGACCGCCACGGCCAACTATGGCGGCTGGCAAAGCCAGGCTTATCTGGAGCGCGGCGTCACGCTGCAAGGCTCCCGGGGCTCGATCCAGCCCTATGCCGCGCTACAGTATTTGTACGTGCGCCAAAACAGCTTTACCGAAACCGGCGCGGGCGTGATGAATCTGAAAGTCAGTGGCATCGATGCCAACTCGCTACGCAGCTTGATCGGTGTTCGATTGGCCGGCAATAGCTGGTATGTCAACGACCGGCCGATCACGCCGGTAGCCCGGGCGCTGTGGCTGCACGAATTCCTGTCGACCAACACCGGCATCAATGCCCAATTCGCACCGATCGGCGGAACGAACTTTGCCGTCACCGGCACCAGCTTGGGCCGCGACTGGGCGATCCTGGGCGCCGGTTTGAACTGGAATCTGGGCCGCGGCTGGCAAACCTATGCCAACTACGACGCCCAGGTGAACGTCCAGCAAACCTTCCACATCGGCTCGGGCGGCTTTCAATACTCTTGGTAGAGAAGGCTACAGGCCACAGGCTACAGGCTAGAGGACGAAGAAAAGATAGAAGAAGAAAAAGAGGGAGAGTTCCTCAGTTAGCGGGAGCGGGCGAGCGACTCGGCCAGGATTTCGATAATCGTTTCGCTCGATTCGATGCCGACCGACAGACGGATCGTGCCGTCGTCGATGCCCAAGGCTTGCCGGGCTTCGTGACTCAGCCCGCGGTGGCTGGTGCTGGCCGGATGGCTGAGCGTGGTTGAGTTCTCGCCGAACGACGGACAGAACGGGATGCGACTGGCCGCGGCGATAAACTCGGCCGCCGCATCGGCCCCGCCACTCAGCGTAAAGGTGACCAGCGAGCCGAAATGCCCGTCGAACTGCCGGGCCGCCAAATCGTGGTCGGGATGGTTCGGCAAGCCGGGATAATGAACCACCTCGATCGCCCCCGGACCGGTCGCCAGAAATCGGGCCACGGAGAGCGCGTTGGCCGACGAACGCTCTGAGCGCAGCGCCAAAGTCTCCAGCCCACGCGCGGCGAGCCAACAATCGAACGGTGCGGCAGTCCAGCCCCAGGTCGACAAGGCCTGTGGAACGCGTTTCCAAACAAGGTCGCCGCCGGCCAACATGCCGAGCAAGACGTCGCTGTGGCCGTTCATCGACTTGGTGAGACTTTCGACGACCAAATCGGCCCCCAACTCCAGCGGCCGGCAAATGGCTGGCCCGGCCAGAGAATTGTCGACCACCAGCAGCACGTCGTGCTCGTGAGCTAGTTCGGCCAATGCCGACAGGTTGGCGACTCGCAACAGCGGGTTGGTGATCGTTTCGACCACGATCATTCGCGTGTGGGGAGTGATGGCCTCTTCGATGGCTGCCAGGTGGCTGGTATCGACGACCGAACTGGTGAGCCCGCGCGTGGCGGCCTCGTCGACCAGCAGCAAGTGGCTGCGGCCATAGAGCCGGCTGCTGACGATCAGATGATCGCCGGCGGTGGTTTGCGAGACCAAGGCCAGCGCCAGGGCTCCCATGCCGCTGGCGGTGATGGCGGCCCGCTGGGCCGAGTGAAGCTGGCGACATTTATCGGCCAGAAAGTCGGCGTTGGGATGTCCATCGCGGCGGTAGACGTAACCGGGCAGTTCGCCAGCCAGCAACGCCGCGGCCTGCTCGGGAGTCTGACAGCGATAAACGCTCGACAAATGGATCGGCGGCGCGAGGGGCTCGCCGGGGAGCAAAGGAGCAAGCTGCGGGCGAGGGCAAAGATCGTCGATTCGTTTTGCCATGTTCGGCTTTCGGCGAGATCGGCAGGGGAAAGAAATCGTCCACAGTATAGCGGCAGCCGGTTAGGGTTTTGTGCGGAAACGAGGGACCGGCAACGACAGGCGTGGCGTGATGGCCGACAGTCCTCGGATGATCGTTTCCCGCCGCCGTGTGGCTACAATACGGGAATGGAAGCCACACCCATTACACGCTACCACCGTTGGCATGTTCGCCTGTGGACGCGATTCTTTGTGATTGCGACGATCTCGGCCCTCGGCGCCATGGCGGCGGTGGCCTGCGCGCTTCCGAATCCGGCGATGTTCTTCACCGGCGTTGCCGCGATCTGCGTTTTGGCCCCCCTGCTCTCTTTGGCCGTCGGCTGGCCGATACTTTTGATCTATGCCGGCAAGGCCGCGTGGGGCCTCATTCGTGGTCGGCAGCGAAACGGATCAGGCAGTTCGAGCGGAGTATCAGCACAGTAGCCTCCCGCTCCGTGACGCACGCACGCCGGTCGGCTATGTTGGCACGCATGGCGTCTCCTCCCACCGCACCCGACCACGGCCGCTTCCAACGTCTGACGCCGGTCCTCGGACTCTTTTCGGCCGTGACGCTGGTGGTCGGCGAGGTGATCGGCTCGGGCATTTTTCTCAAACCGGCCACGGTCGACCGCACGATCGGCGGCTATGTCGGTTTGATTCTCGTGCTGTGGGTTGTTTGTGGACTGGTCAACCTGTGCGGAGCACTGGCTCTGGCGGAACTGGTCGCCATGTTTCCGCAGGAAGGAGGGACCTACGTCTTCCTGCGCGAAGCCTACGGCCGGCTGTGGTCGTTTCTGTGGTGCTGGACCGAGTTCTGGGTGATTCGTACGGGGGCCATCGCCGCGCTGGCGGCCTACGGCGCGATCTCGTTGGAGCAAACCGCACTGGCACTCGGTTGGTCGATCGACCCCATGCATTTGGCACTGCTGCGTAAAGGGGGTGCGATCGGCTTGATCGCAATCTTGGGCGGGGTCAATGTCGCCGGCACTCTGTGGGGCGGCCGGGTGCAAAACGTGATGACGACGATCAAGGTCGCCTTCATCCTGTTTTTGGCCCTGCTGCCCTGGCTGGCGCTGCGCGGCGACACCGTGGCCTGGGAGTCGCCGTGGCCCGAGCGGATCGACGAGAGCTTGCTGGTGCGAATCGGGATTGCGTTGGCCGCGATCATGTGGGCGTATGACGGCTGGGGAAACGTGACCGTGCTGGCCGAGGAGTTGCGCGAGCCCGAGCGGACGATCCCCCGGGCTTTGGTCGGCGGCGTGCTGCTGGTGACGCTGCTCTACCTGGGCGCCAACGTGGCCTATCACCTGACGCTGTCGGTCGAGCAGATCGGCGCGTCATTCATTCCGGCGGTGGAGGTGGCCAAACGGTTGTTGCCGCGCGGCGGCGAAGCGTTGGTTTACAGTATGCTAATGGTGTCGTTGGCCGGCGCGCTGAACGGCAACATTCTGGTCGGACCGCGGGTGGTCTTCGCGGTTTCGCGCGATCACCAGTTTTTGTCGTTTTTCAATCGTCTCCATCCGCGCACCCAGGCGCCGGTGCGGGCGACCGTGGCCATGTGCAGTTGGGCCATCGTGCTGATTCTGTTGGCCGACGTCGGCAGCCAGAGCGACGAGCCGCTCTTCGATCGCTTGACGAATTATTGCATTTTCGGCGGATCGATCTTTTACTTGTCGGCGGTGCTGGCGGTGTTTGTGCTGCGCGTGCGCCGGCCGAACGCCGTGCGGCCGTATCGCGCCTGGGGTTATCCTGTTTTGCCGGCGGTGTTCATTACGTTCTATCTGGTGTTTATCGTGAATCTCTTCGTCAGTCGGCCGCGCGAATCGAGCTTTGGGCTGCTGTTCATCCTGGCCGGGCTGATCGCTTATTTGATGCTGGCCGAAAAGTCGGCTGGCATAAAAAGCGACGGGCAGGGAACGAGCGAAAGACTATAATGAGCTGCGGCATTCTACCGAGCGCGTCACCTTCCATGAAGTCCGAGCCCATCTAGCATGTCGTTGTTCGACGAAAGCGAAGCGGAGAATCGTCGTGGAGCGCTGCCGCTGGCGGCGCGGATGCGGCCCCGCTCGCTCGACGAATTCGTCGGCCAGCAGCACTTTCTGGGGCCGGGCAAATTGCTCCGCCGGTTGTTGGCGGCCGACCGGCTGGGCTCGGTCATCTTTTACGGTCCGCCGGGGACCGGCAAGACGACGCTGGCCCATTTGCTGGCCAAGGCCACTCGCAGCGTCTTTCAGCAGCTCAGCGCGGTGGCCAGCGGCGTGAAGGAATTGCGCGAAATTCTCGAAGCGGCGCGCGACCGTTTGTCGGCCGCCGGCACCAAGACGCTGTTGTTCGTCGACGAGATTCATCGCTTCAACAAGGCCCAGCAGGACGTGCTGCTGCCCGACGTCGAAGAGGGAGTGGTGGTGCTGGTGGGGGCGACGACACAGAATCCGTTTTTTGCGCTCAACAGCGCATTGATCAGCCGCAGCCGGATTTTTCAGTTCGAGCCGCTTTCGACTGACGACATCCAACGGGTTCTGCGCAGCGCGCTGGCCGACGCCGAGCGCGGACTGGGCCACGAAAAAGTCGCGATCGATGACGACGCGCTCGACTATCTGGCCAAAGTGAGCGACGGCGACGCCCGCCGGGCGCTGGGAGCGCTGGAAGTCGGCGTGCTGAGCAGTCCCGAGCGCCCGCTCCGCTTCACGCGGGCGTTGGCGGCCGAATCGGTTCAGCGGAAAGCGATCGAGTACGATCGGCAAGGGGATGCCCACTACGACTCGGCCAGCGCCCTGATCAAAAGCATCCGCGGCAGCGATGCCGACGCGGCCATCTATTGGTTGGCGCGAATGCTCGAAGCGGGCGAAGAGGTACGGTTTCTTGCCCGCCGGCTGGTGATCCTGGCCAGCGAGGACGTCGGCAATGCCGATCCGCAGGCCCTGCCGCTGGCCGTGGCCGCGATGCAGGCGTGCGAATTTGTCGGCTTGCCCGAGTGCCAATTGACGCTGGCCCAAGCGGTGGCCTATCTGGCCTGCGCGCCGAAATCGAATGCTGCCACGGTAGCGATCGGCGAAGCGCGGCACGATGTGCGCGAGGGGCGGCTGGTGCCGGTTCCTCGTCATCTGCGCGATCGTCACTACACCGGCGCCAAACGGCTGGGACATGGCGAAGGCTATCAGTACGCCCATAATGCCGAAAGCGGCGTCGCCGCCCAAGTTTATTTGGGCATCGATCGCGAGTATTACCGGCCGGTCGACCGAGGCTTCGAACAGGAGCTGGCGCAGCGGTTGATAACAATTCGGGCATTGCTGCGCGGAGAGCCGGCGGCCAACGAGTCAAACGAGGTAAAACCGGCGGAATAGCCATCGCGGGTCGTCAAATTGGCCGGAGGAGAGATAGGAAAAGAGGGCGATGTTCCTCGCAGGTTTTTTGGCCGACTAATCAGCCCAGGTGGCGCGCGCGGCCTTACCTCTCGACGGTCGCCCGCTCTGCCGCCCCCCGGGATCGCGGGGCGCCGGGCGCAGCAGTTGCTCTAGTATCGGCCGATGGCTTTCGCATATCATCCGCCGCGCCCGCAAAGGCTCCAAGCCGAAGGTTCCGCAAAAAACAGCCGCTTCCGCGTGTCTGCAGGATGCAGACAGGCCGGAAGACTCTTAGAGCTGTGCGGATGGCAACCTCGGCGCGAGTCTCGGACCGCAGGTCGCGACAAGTCAGGGAGGACGATCGACGTGAATACTCTTAAGCCGCTGCTGATTTTCGCCGTCTTGATCGGCGTGTGCTACGGCGTTTATTCTCGGATCAACCACAAGCCGACGGCACCTCCGCCCGAGGCCATGGTCAACTGGGAAACCGGGGAGCCGAACGTCCAAATGCCCGAGGGAGCCGGTGGTCCGAGCGATCACCGAGCGTCGGGTCCGCTTGGCAACAGCTTCATGGCTGGGGCGAACCCCGGAAACGGATCGAGCGCGGGGCCCGGCAATGGCGCGGGGGGCAACTTTCCGCCCACGACGACCTTCACGCTTGGCCCTGGCGGTGCGGCGCCTCGCGCCGACGGCAGTCAGATTCCCAGCGATATCCCGCCGGGGAGTTGGGAACCTCCGGTCGACAATGGCGCCGGCGGCGGGCAATACGATGCGATGTCGGGTTCCCCTGCCGGTCAACCCGGCCAGGCTCAGGGTTACGACAACAACGCTTACGGACAACCGCCCAATTATGGCCAGGACCCAGGCAATGGCCAGGCTGGCGGGCCGGGCCAAAACCCGGGCGCTTATGGTCAAATGCCCGCCGGCGGAAACGAACTCGGTGGCGATCCGACCGGTCGATCGGCGGACCCCTACGGAGCCGATGCCGGACGTGGTGGGGCGATGACGCCGTTTGCGGCGGCCTTGGAAGCAGCTCGGCACGAGCTCGATGCCGGGCGTTTGTCGGAAGCCCATTCGCAGCTATCGCGCTGGTACGACGATCCGAATCTGACCCCGCAGGAACAACAGCATCTGATCGAGCTGCTCGACCAACTGGCGGGATCGGTCATTTATTCGACGCAGAATCTGATGGAGCCCGCCTGCGAAGTGCAACAGGGAGACACGCTCGAGCGGATCGCGCAGCGTTACAACGTGCCTTGGCAATTGCTGGCCAAGATCAACGGCATTGAAGATCCGCACTCGCTTCGGCCCGGCGAGCGATTGAAAGTCGTTCGCGGCCCGTTCAGCGCGGTGATCAGCCTGGAAAAGCACACGTTGACGCTGATGCTCGCCAATGCCTACGCCGGTCGATTTGTGATCGGCGTGGGTCAGGACTTTCCGCCCCCCGAGGGCCAATACTTCGTGAAAGAGAAATTGGTCGATCCGGTTTACTACGGAGCCGGGCGGACCATCGAACGGGGCGATCCGGCCAACCCATTGGGCCGCCGCTGGCTGGGCCTGGGGGGTCAAATCGGCATCCACGGCACGAACGATCCGCGCAGCATCGGCCAAAACGGCGTGCCCGGTTCGATCAGCCTGGCCGACCGCGACGTCGACGACGTGTTCGACATTCTCAGCGAAGACTCGAAAGTCGTCATCCGGCGTTAACGCCGAGCGAGAGCGATCGGCTCGGTCGTTCCGCTTCCCGCCTTTGCCGCGCCGCTGCCGCGCCGCGATCACCCCACCCGCTTGTGCCCACGCGGCCGCGCATGGTATAGGAAGCCTGCCAGCAGGGGTGCGTCTCTTTTGCCGGCGAGCTGCGAAGTGCGGCGATCTTGGGTGCCGCGCCGTTTTTCGAGCCAATGGCTTTCGGTCCCTTGGCTTTGGGGCCATTGGCTTTTGGGTTTGGGGCATTCGTTCGAGGGGAACTTCCACCATGTACGACAAGCAAGCGCTCATCCAGTTGGTCCGCGACAAAGCGCTCCGGTTCGGCCAGTTCACGCTCGCCTCGGGCAAGCAGGCCAGCTACTACCTCGACGGCAAACAGGTGACGCTCGACTCGGTCGGCGCCCGGCTGATCGCCGCCGGCATTTTGGAGCGGCTGGGCGACCCGCTGCCGCAAGCCGTCGGCGGAATGGCGATCGGGGCCGATCCGATCACCGCCGCCGTGATCACCTTGGCCGGCGTGCAGAACCTGCCGCTGAAGGGATTCTTGGTGCGCAAAGAAGCCAAGGGGCATGGGACGAACCGTTATGTCGAGGGACCCGTTCAGGCGAACGACGAGGTGGTGATCGTCGAAGACGTGGTGACGACCGGCGGCTCATCGCTGGAAGCGATCGAGCGCGTGGAGAAAGTCGGTTTGCGGGTGCGCAAAGTGATCGCGATCGTCGACCGTTTGGAAGGGGGCAGCCAAGCTTTTGCCGCGCGTGGCTATAAATTGGAAAGCCTGCTCACGATTCGCGATTTCGGCATCGAACCGCCAAAGTAAGATCGTCCTCGGTCGATCAGCCCTCTTGCGACTGGCTGATCGAAGCCGCGAAAAACCTGCTTTTTGGGGGGCGTGCTATAATTTTCCAGCCGCCGCCCTGCCCAAACAGCAGCGGTTGTCGCGGTTTTCAAGAGCGGAGGGATGCATGGGCCGGTGCCGAACGATCGTGGGCTGTCTGCTGCTGCTGTGCGTGGCGATGGCGGCCGAACAGAAGCGGCCGGCGCGGATCTCGATCGAACTGTTTACCGACCAAGGGTTCGGCGTCGACGCTGCCCAGCGGTGGTATCAAGTCTTCACCGAGTTGGGCGTGGACAACTTGCGGATTCGCGGAGCCGAGCCCGGCGACGAAATCGGCATCCACGAAGTGCCCAAACGCGATGCGCCCACCTATCAGGTGACGGGGCGCATCACGGCCAGCAACGCGCTGGAGTTGCCGGGCGGAAAATTCACGCTGCGCGATTCGTCGCGACTGAAGGTGTGGCTCAAGAATCTGGCCGACCAAGGGATCGACGGAGTGACCGGCAAACCGGCACGTTTTGGATTCTCGGAGGTCCAGTTCGCCGAAGTCCAAGAAGACTTGAAACGGCCGGTCGGCTTTGCGACGGTCGATTTGCCGGCCGACGAAGCGGTCGCGAAAATCGCCACGGGTTTGCGGCACGCGGTCGAGATAGCGCCGGCGGCGCGCGTGGCCTTGGCCAAGCGGCAGGTCGCTGAAAATCTGTCGGAGCTATCGGCCGGCACGGCGCTGGCCATGATCTTGCGACCCGCCGGTCTGGTCTTTGCGCCGGAGCGGCTGGAAGGCAAAGTCCTGCACTACCGGGTCGCGCTGCCGGCGGCCGGCCACGATACGTGGCCTGTCGGCTGGGCGAGCGACAAACCCGACCGGGATCTCGTCCCCGACCTTTTCAAGTTCGTCCATGTCGAGATCGACGAAACGCCCGTGGCGGAAGCGACCGAGCCGATTCAGCAACGGCTCGAGATTCCGTTTTTCTGGGATCACTACGCACTCGAGGCACAAGCGAGTAATCCGGCTCAAACCTTGGTCAAGCTGCCGACCAAGAAGCTGCACTATGGGCTGATCCTGTCGAAGATTCTGTCCCAGGCCAAGCTGCAGAAAGAGCTGCGCGTCGACGAAGCCGGCAAGCCGTTTTTGTGGATCACGACGCAGTTGCCGGTGCCCGTCGGCCCGAAATAGCCGGTGGCGGGCCAGCCTGGCCCACGGGCAGTCTACAGCCGGAAGTTGAACGTGCGCGACAGGTAGCGGCTGGCCTGACTGCCGAGCGTTTGCCAGCGTGTCGAGATTTTGGCCCGACCCTTGAGACCGATGGCCAGAATTCCATCCGGATCGTCGATGGGGGCGAGCGCTTGATAGGACGTGTTGAAGGGTTTTTCTTTGCCGGATTCGTCGGTTTTGGTGGCCGCTTCTCCGCCGGCCTTGCTGGTCAAATGTTGGGGCATGACCTTGAGGTCGATGGTGGCGATTTCGCTGATCCAACTGTGGAACGTGCGATGGGGGAGGATGTCGAGCTTGATCGTGACGTCCTGCTTTTGACGGACGAATTCCAGGTCGTCCTGCTCGATCAGCAGGTCGGCTTCCATCTTGTGCGGATCGCCGATTTCACAAAACAGCGTGCTTTCGGCGAGCGTGGCACCGATATTCTTTTTGGCAAACGGCGTACCGCTCCAGCCCTTGAGTTGGCCGGGCGCGTCGGGCTGATCGGCGTTGTGCGGCGGAGGCAGCACCGTCCCGTCGGCCGGTGCGATTATTTCGAGCCGATCGAGGTCTGCCTGCTTCTCGATTAGTTGCCCTTCGACCGCCGCGATCATGTCGCGCACCGGACCGATTTCGGCTTGTGAGTCTGGATCATTCCGTGCGTGGTTCAGTCCATGGAGCTTTGCCCGATAGACCGCCAGCTTTCCTTTAAGGTCGGCCACCGCCAACTCGATGTCGGGATTGCTTAGCCGGGCGAGCACTTTCCCTTCGCGCACCGTATCGCCGGTTCGCACGAAGACCTCTTGCAGTTGGCCCGGCACTTCGACGAAGACCAGTTTGGCGTCGCGGGGCTTGATCTCGAGCGCGCAAAAGACGCGATGCGGCAAAGGCAGCGCGAAGATCAACAGCGCCACCACCGCGAACACGGCCAACGTCCCTTGCAGATGCTTGCGTTTCACTTTTTCCAACCTTCCAGGAATGTAAAAAAACTTGCCGACCTTCCACAGCGGCTGCACGATCAAACTGAGGATCGAAGCCGTGGCGATCATCTGACTGATGACTTTCAGGCCATAGGGCTCGAGCACTTCGTACAAGAACCAGAAGATCGAGAGGGTGACCACCCAACGGTAAATCGCCGCGGCCACCGAATAGACGGCAAACAGAACCTGGTGGCGCTGGGGCAGGAACGGGTCGGGCGTTTCCTCCAGTCCCAAGCACCAGAGAGAAAGCTTGCGCTGGAGAATCTGGGTGGCTTTCTGCCGCAGGTTGGGAATCTCCAGAAAGTCGGCCAGGATGTAGTAGCCGTCGTAACGCAAGAGTGGATTGGCGTTGAACATCAGGGTGCTGACCGAGCAGACGAACATCGTGCTCAGGGCGAGCTGGTTGAGCATTCCCGGCTCGGTGAACCACCAGACGTAGGTGGCGATCGATGCCATGACCAGTTCGATGTACATCCCTCCGGCACCGATCCAGATGCGGTGCCATTTGTTGGGCAACAGCCAGCTATCCGAGACGTTGCAATAGAGGCAAGGGGTGAGGACCAGCAGCATGACGCCCATTTCGTGGCATTCGCCGCCAAAGCGTTTGCAGGTCAGCCCGTGGCCAAACTCGTGGATGACTTTGGTGACCCCCAGCACGACACCCAGATAAATCCAATTGCTGGCCGTGAAGAACTGGCGGAACGTCGGCAAACGTGATTCGAACACGTCGAATTGCACGGCCACCAGCAGCACGGCAGAGAGGGCCAAGAGCATGCAGAACGTCACCGCCAACGGACTGTACATCCAGCGGATCCAAGGAAAGAGCCAGCCGAGCAAACGGTCGGGATCGATTCCCTTGAACCGGACCGCCAGGATGTTGGCGAGCGTCGAAAGCATTTCCTGCTTTCGGCGTTTGTCGCGCCGCTCTTTCAGTTGGAGCCCCTGCCCGGGCGCATCGCTAACGACCAACCCGCTGCCGTGGAGCATGCCAATGAAATTGGCCAATTCCTCGACGGTGATCTTTTGTGGCGGAAACTCCTTTTCGAATTGCTCCTGCATGTCGTCCAGGCTGGTCTGGCCGGTGAGCATTTTGAGGATGGCGAACTCTTCCTCTTGAAAGCGGTAGTAGTGCAGCCCGACCGGTTCCTTGATGACCCAATAGACGCGGCCGTGATAGCGCTGCATGCTGGCGACCAGGTCGGGCCGCATGCGCATCGGCACCCACCGCGCCGCACTAGAAACCAGGCTGTCTTGCAGAGTTGGCATCGAACGAATTCTGAAATGCGGCGACCCGCGGGGAGATCCAAGCAGGTCACTTGAGGTGAATCGTCATCGTGGCGCTCAGTCCCGGGCTCAATACCCAAAGTCCGTTTTCTTGCCGGTTGTTCACTTCGGCAAACACGACGTAATCGCCGGCCAGGCTGACCAGCGGGCTGACGAAGACCACCTTGCCGGTGAACTTCACTTTGCGGCCGTGGGCCAGTTCCGCCTCGATCGTCACCGGGCGGCCGTCGATTTCGGGCGGGTCGTACTCCGACGCACTCAAAGAACCTTCGATCCGCAGGCGATCGACCTGGATGACTTTGATCACCGGGTCGCCGGGAGCGACCCATTCGCCGGGATGACGATAGACGTTCGTGACGACGCCGTCGAAGGGGGCCCGGATTTGCCGCCGCTCGATGCTCAGGTCGGCGGCTTCGACTTCGGCCCCTTTGGTGTCGGCCTCGAATTCCAACTGGCGATGGTCGACGATCGCTTTCTCGATGCCCGCCTTGGCCTTGATGGCCGCCAATTTCACCTTCATGATATCGACGCCGGAAATGGCCCCCGGAATCTTATCGATGGCCTGCTTGTCCTTCTGATACTCGTATTCGGCCGCGTCGTACGCCGCGCGAGCGAAACGAATGTCGATGTCGCTCTCGGCCTGGGCCTTGGCCGCGTCGTGCTTGAGTTTGCTGATGGTGCGTTGCATTTTGGGTTCGCGGTCGTCGATGTGGCCGAGCGTCATGCCGGCGCGAACGTCCATTCCCTCGGTGGCCTCCAGCGCCAGCAGCACTCCCGCCTCGATGCCCGGCACTTGCACCTCTTGAATCAACTCCACGCGGCAGTTGGCCAGCACCGGACCTTTGCCCGTGGGGGCGGCAGCCGGGCGGCTGGGTTCCGTCGGCGGATTGACGGCGCGAGGCGCGGCGGGCTTGACCTCGGTCGGTCCGACGGGGGGCGTCTTCTCCGACGGCAGCGTGGCGGCACGAGCGGGCTCGACGGCCGGCACTCCGCGCAAAGCGAACGCCAGCAACAATACGACGACGCACGGCAACAGAAAGCTTAACCAGCGCATGGGCTTGTCTGTCCTTCGAGAAATGACTGGCCTTCGAGAAGTGACTGGCATGGGAATCCTATCTGATTTTCCTCGCGGTTCACGCGAAGCGGGACTGCCACGAGGAGACCTTAGAGCTTGAACAGAATCTTGGCTTGGATGAAAGCGATCACGTCATGGAAATATTTGTAGCCGATTGGAACTCGACCGCAGTTGATCTTGGCGGTCACCGTGGCACCCTGAGTCATGTCGGTGGGATTGAGCTGTGATTTGTCGAACGCCACCCGCACCAACACGGTGTTTCCTTCCTCGGGCCGGACCTCGGCGTGTGCGTGAACTTCCTTGACCTGGCCTTCGTGCTCGACGCCGGGACTGGTTTGCAGGATAAACAGCACCGGCAAATCGGGACGGATCTCTTTCTGCGCCAGAGCCACGTGGCCGATGCGATCCTCCGGCATGTGCACTTCCAGCTCCCAATTGCCGTTGGGATCGGCAACGCTCATCAAAACTTGTCCCTGCCGCACGGGACGATGGAGCAGAATCTCGCGGAGTTGCCAGGTGTTGATCTGGCCGTCGATGGGACTGGTGACGACGAGTTGCTCTTTCTTTCTCTCCAGGATGACGAGCTGCTTCTTGTAGCTGTCCACTTCTTCTTTGAGACGGGCAATTTCCCCTTGGAGTTTGTAAGATTCGTCGCCGTGCTTGGGCTTATTTTCCATGCTATGCGCCGCACGCAATTGTTCTTGCGCGCTCATCAGTTTGCCGCGCATCTCGATGACGCTTGCTTCCAATTCGGGATTGCGCAGTTTCGCCAGCATTTGTCCCTTCTTGACGAATTGGCCATGCTCGACCGGAAGATCGACGACGACACCGTCCAAGCCGGCGAAGACGTCCCGTTTCGAGGCCGGCTCGAGCGTCCCTTTGCCTTCCAGGTTGAATGTCGCCGGCCAAACCAACAGCCACAGGATCAGCACACCCACGGCCGAGGCGATTGCCATGGTCTTGGGCAAGGTGCGCGCCTTGAGGACCCAACTGGCTTTGCCCAGCGCCAGCCACACCGGCAGCAGAAAGATGTGGTGGTATTCCAGTGCGTTGGCCAGGGCGGTCGAAGCGTGCAGGCCGATGACTTCGACCCGGGGCAGTAGCCCCTCGTGCGGCCGGCTGTCTTCGATTTGTTCGACAATCAGCGCGCCGATCACCTCGCCCGGATCTTCCTCCTCCTGGTTGCCGGTGGTCGACTCTTCGACCGGCCGGCGGAGCGGAATGACGCCGACGACTTTGGAGTGTGACTCGTCGATGTAGGCCTGTACGGCTTCCTCGACCTGCGGCGCCATGCGGCTGGTGTCGCCGGTGTACCAGATCGGTTCACCGGTCGCGGTGACAGCGGTCGCCAGCTTGCCGAGCAGCGAGACGACGTTCGAGCGTTTGTCGAAGGTATCCTGCCCGCTGACGGCTTCGATGCGGCATTTATTGTTCTGTCGGCAGATTCCCACGCTGACCCGATCGCACTCGACCAGCCGCCGCCCTTCGTTGGCGATGGTGTAGGCGGTGCTTTGGGGATCGAGGCTGCGATGCACCAGGCGGGTGAATTGTTCGAGTTGAGCCCAGAGGGTTTGCCGGTCGGTGAAGTGCCTGAGGCGGCGCGTTTTGAGATAGTCGCCGGCCAGATCGCACATTTGCATCAAGAAGCGCAAATAGCCTTGCTGGACGGAGAGGGCGGTGTCGGGCCGCTGGAAAACCTCAACGATCCCCTGCACCTCCTGGTCGCTTTTCAGCGGTCCGAGCAGGAGCAGAAACGGCGTCGAGTTGGCCGCCTCATCGTCGTCGCCGGTGCCGGAGTGGGGGGCGACCAGCATCCCTTCGCCGCTTTGCAGCACCTGCTGCAACAGCCGGCCGTGGCGCTGCTGATCCGGGGGACTGTCGGCCAGGCCGGTTTGCCGCAGGTTGATCTGGTACTGGAGGTCGAGCCGGCCCTGCTCGAGGGTCCAGACCGCCCCGCCGACGGCGGCCAAAGCCGAGACGACGCGGTTGAGCAGCGCGTCGTAGTATTGGGCCGGAGCGATGTCGGACTTGGAAAGCTGCGCGATTTCGCGCACCAGGTGCCGAATCTGCTGTTTGGTCTGTTCGACCAGTTCGGGATCGACCGTCTGTTGTTCCGTACTCATGCGTCCATCACTTGGCGCTTGTCGGTGACCGCGGGGCCAGTGTCGGTGGCCGCGGGGCCAGCATCTCGTGGGAATTGTGAACTGCACCGGCTCGACTGGACCACTGGCCGCGAAGGCGCGGCGTCGAGCCGCCGCGACCCACACACTTCTTGCCTCAAGCCAATTCGACGATCCGACGTAAACTCGGCTGACGAAAGGAAATGCTCTCGGTCCGGAAGCCCCGCTCCACAAGCGGGTGTCGCACAGGCCGCCCCTGAGCGACCCGATGCGACCGGTCAAGCCTCCCTCGTCCCGAGAGCACGATTACAATAGTCTTCGGCAGCCCAAACGCCGGCACATTGGGCGCAAACGCACGGTATCAATACTCATACGCTGCTAGCGAAAAGCTGTTCACGGTACCTACTTTCCATAAGAGCAGCTAGGGCCGCCAAAGGCAAGCGTTTGACCCGCGTCCGCGGCCCTGACTTGGGCCGCTGGCAGGGACGAGGTAACGATTGGCCGGTTGGGAGGGGTGGGGAGGATTCCCAACAGGCCCCTAACGGTTCCATCCGTCACCTAGTAGACTGGCCCAACTCTCACTTTTCGGAATTGACGGCATATGCGCGTCCTCTTCACCGGGCATCATTCTTTGGACGCGTGGCCCCAAGGCTGGTGGCTGCGCGACTTGGGAAGGGCCCTGACGTGGGCCGGGCACGAAGTCCGGGGGCTGGTGACCGCCGGGCAGGTTGGGGGGAACGATCCGTTCTCCGTCGCTCGGGTGGTTTGCCGAGCCGGCGATGCCACGGCCGATTTGGATTTTGCCCCCCCCTCGTTTGCCAGCGAGGGGGGTTCGAGCCAAACGTTCGAGTCGCTCAGCGAGGGTCAAATCACCCGCTACCGCGATGCGTGGCGGCTGCGACTCGATCGCGAAGTCGACGATTTCAACCCTCACGTGATCCACGCCGTCCACTTGTGGTGGGACGCCCAATTGGCGTTGGAGACCGGCGTCCCCTACGTCGTCTCGGCCTGGAGCGCCGAGCTGACCGCCTGTGCCGACCAACCGCGCGCGCGGGCCTTTGCTCAACAGGCGGCCGAAAATGCCAGCCGCATCTTCGTCCCCCACCGTGCGCTGGGCCACGCCGTGCAACGAGCCTTCGGCATCACGCCGGACCACGTCGCCGTCCTCCCTCCAGCCGTCGATTGCCGCGCGGCCGGAAGTCGACTCTCTCACGCCCAACGCAAATCGCTGCTCGATCGATTCGGCCTGCAGACGAGTTCGGAACCGATTGTCGTGGCGCGGGCCACGACGGACGCCGACAGCGGGCTGGACGTGGTGCTTAACGCAGCCGCGCGCTGCGAGGCCGCGGCGCATAGCGGATCGTCCGAAGTCGCGCCGCTGACGATCGTTGCCAGCTCGGCCGAACCCAATCCGCTGTTGGCTGCCCAAGCCCAGCGTTTACGACTCAAACATTTCGAGCAGGTGCAGGTCACTTCCAGCACCGACTGGTTGGCCCTGTGGCAAGCCGCCGATCTGGCCCTCTTTCCCTGCCGCCGGCCGGCCGATGGTCTCGACGTGCTGTGGGCATTGGCCGCCGGCACTCCGGCAATCGTCACCGCGGCGAGCGGCCTGGAATGGCTGACCGATTGTCCGGCGGCGCGCACGATCGCCGACGGCGACCACGAACTGTTGGCCGATGCGATTCTCGAAGCGCTCACCGGATCGTGGAAGGAAGCTCAAGGCACCGCGGGAGCCGAATTCGTGCGCCGTCGGCATGCCATCGACGCCGCGGCTGAACACGTGGCCGATGCCTATCGCAACGTGCTCACCGAGCGATTTGGGCAACTGCCGCCGCATTGACGGGCCGCTTAGACGCTATTTCAAAACCTGATTTGTTGCAGTAATATCGTGCCGTCGCGTACAGCAAGGAGGCATACGCATGGCGGAAATCGTATCGGACGAACTATGGAAGCTGATCG
>Ga0182024_10011180_pt1 | contig 18085 bp, 14 predicted proteins | sample P32metaG_FD_120480 | JGI IMG/M metagenome (GOLD analysis project Ga0182024, IMG submission 120480) | Permafrost microbial communities from Stordalen Mire, Sweden - P3-2 metaG (Illumina Assembly) | ecosystem: Environmental > Terrestrial > Soil > Wetlands > Permafrost | place: Sweden: Stordalen... | reverse complement strand
CAACTCCGATAATGCGCAGGCCGTTTTGCGCGCGGCGATACGCGCAATGCCCACCGAGATAACCTGCCGGTGCGGGCAGGCGCTGGAACACGCCATTCTGACCGACAGAAAACTGATTCCGGCCGCGGCGAAAAAGCGGCTGGCAGCGATCGTTGGAAACTATATTTCCTAGATAGGGGAACCCAGCGCATGTCCTTACTCGTGGTTGGTTCGGTGGCATTTGATGCCGTGGAGACGCCATACGGGAAGGTGGATCGCATGCTCGGCGGCGCGGCCACGTATTTCTCGGTGGCGGCGAGTTATTTTACGCCCGTCAATCTGGTTGGCGTGGTCGGCGAGGATTTCACGGCTCGCGACGAGGCTATTTTTCGGGGTCGGAGCATCGACATCGCTGGCCTCGAACGCGCCGCGGGCAAGACGTTCTTTTGGGCCGGGCGTTACGGAGCCGATCCCAACGACCGGGTGACGCTGGCGACGGAGCTGAATGTTTTTGCTTCCTTCAAGCCCAGATTGCCGGAAAAATTCCGCTCGGCGCGGCATGTATTTCTGGCGAACATTGATCCGACGCTGCAGTACTCCGTGCTGGAGCAGATTACCGGCAAGCCGACCGTGGTGGCGCTGGACACGATGAATTATTGGATCGAGCGGACACCGGCGGAACTGCGCAAGATATTGAAGCGCACGGACGTGCTGATGGTCAACGACGCCGAGGCGCGCATGCTCTCGAACGAACACAATCTATTGCGCGCCGCGAGGCATATTTTCTCCCTGGGGCCGCGCACGTTGATCATCAAGCGCGGCGAATACGGTGCGTTAATGGTGGACAGCAAAGGCGTTTTCTCGGTGCCCGCCCTTTTGCTAGAGAAGGTGCATGACCCCACAGGAGCAGGAGACAGTTTCGGCGGCGGATTCATGGGCTACCTGGCGAGCGCCGGCCGTTTGAACGATTCTGTTCTGCGCCGCGCCATGGTCTACGGCTCGGTGATGGGCAGTTTCGCGGTCGAGCGCTTCGGCCTGGAGCGGCTGCGGAAACTTACGCGGCGCGAGATCAACGCGCGGGCGCGGCACTTCGCCAAGATGACTCAATTCAAGCTGTAATGTTAGGAAGCTGCGGGACCGGGTGGCTGTGAATGGGCCTTCCGTGGCGATTCGTGCCCCAGCCGGCACGGGACGCGATCAATGCTTCGTGGCCGCGCAATCGGTAAGGTCCACTTCGATGTCGTCGTAATTTTCGCCGCTGGTGATGTCTTCTCGTATCGTTTTCGGCAGCTCGAATCCGGAAACTTCCTGGTAGGTGACCGAGGCGGCTACGTGCGTCGCGCCCTCTTTTGCGGGAACGCGCAGGTCGCTATCGATGCTCGCGGGCAAAAAACCCTTGGCGGTCTTGGTGAATTGCGGCCACGTTGCGCTATTCACGTTGGGTCCGGTAATCATACGAGCGCCCACGCTCAAATCCTTGTCCAGGGTAATCACCGAACTTGCCGGGCCAGTCTTGAAGGATAGTCGATATTCCGATCCCAAATCCTCGATCTCGTATTCGGCCTCAGTCGCCGGCAAGGCGGTCCCGACAACATAGGGAGACCATAGCGCAAAGAAATCCACGACCATCTGGTCGGTATCGTCGGCGATTACTTTGAGATTTTCGTCGGCGATGTCGTTGCGGGTGACCTTCGCTTGGCCGTCCGCCCCGACCGTCACAGCGATGTGAATCTGGGCGACCTCCTTCGCCCAGTTGTCCGCCGCTTCGGGATTCGCTTCCCGCACCTCTGCTTCTACGTCGCCGAAATTGGGCACGACGGCGCAGCTAAAATTCGCCAATCCCAGTTTCGGCAGACTGTAGTAAGACTCGCGGGCGCGTTGCAGGATGTCGCGCTTGTCTTTTTCGGCGACGGCTTGCGAGAAGGCCAAGGCCGGAAGCAGGCAGCACATCAGAAGCGCTGCGCTCGACTTGGTGATGAAGCTCATCGGGGATGCCCGGTTTTTCACGGTGAGACGCTGACAACTGTATCATTGAAAGGCCCGCCGTTCGTCAAGGTGGAATGACGATCGCTGCTGCATAGGCGGGAGTTATCTCTCGACCAACACTAGCGCGTCCAGGCGTTAGCCGCGTTTCTCTGTCAGTGTATACTCGCGCCTGGCGTGTCCCAAACATGAATAAACCCGTCAAGCCTCCGGCGCTCGCGCCTGGCGGCCTGATCCGAACGATCTCTCCGGCAAGCCCGGCGCAAGCCGAGGCAGTCAGTACTGGCGTCGCCGAACTGGAACGGCTCGGGTATCGTGTTCGCTTTGCGTCCCCGGAGATGAAGCCGGACGGATATTTTGCCGGGTCGCTGGCGCGGCGCGCCGCGGAACTCAAATCTGCGCTGCTCGATGCCGAAGCGCAGGCGATCATTTCCGTGCGAGGCGGCTACGGCAGCGGGATGCTGCTCGATGGTTTGGGATCGCTGCGTTTGTCGCGGCCAAAGCTGGTGATCGGCTATAGCGACATCACTATGCTCCAGATATTTTTGTGGCAGCGCGCGCGCTGGACGTCGCTTTATGGGCCAATGGTCGTCGCCGGGTTTGCTCGAGGCCAGGACGAAACCGAGGGCTACGACCGGGCGTCTTTTATCGACGCGGCAAGCGGAACACGGCGCAGATGGAGCGTCGGGCTCGGCGGAGAAGCGCTGGTGCGAGGCACGGCAACGGGGGTTTTGCTAGGGGGGTGCCTGACGCTAATCGATGCGACGCTCGGCACGCCGTGGTCCTTGGACACTCGCGACGCGATCCTGTTGATCGAGGACGTCCTCGTGAAACCTTACCAGGTCGACCGCTTGCTGCTTCATCTAGCGCAAGCGGGAAAGCTGCGCGGAATACGCGGTGTCGTGCTGGGAGACTTTCCGGAGTCCGATCCACCCGCCGGCAGTAGCGTCACGGTGCGCGACGTTTGCAAGCGTGTGTTCGGCCGCATGGGGATTCCGGTGGTCTTCGGCGCGGCTTTTGGGCACACTCATCGGCCCATGTTGACGCTTCCGCTTGGCGTGCGAGCCCGCTTGACGACGGCCGGAGAAGGGAAACTGGAGATTCTCGAGCCCGCGGTTCTGGAAGCGGGGAAATGAACACAAACGAAATGAATACCAGCGCAATCAAAACGGTGTACTTGATCGGCATCGGCGGGGCGGCCATGGCGCCGCTGGCAGGCATGCTGGCGGAGAAGGGTTACCGCGTCAGCGGCTCGGACACGGGCGTTTATCCTCCGGCGTCCATTTTGCTCAAGAGTCTCGGCATTTCGTGGAAAGAAGGATTCCGCGAAGAGAATCTCTCGCCGCCTCCGGACCTGGTGGTGATCGGCAACGCCATCTCGCGCGGCAATCCGGAGCTGGAACTGGTGCTCGACCAGAAAATTGCTTACCGGTCGCTGCCAGAAGTGCTGCGGGAGTTTTTTCTGCCTGGGCACGATTCCATTGTGGTGAGCGGGACGCACGGAAAGACGACGACCACCGCAATGCTAGCCTGGATTTTCCACGCGGCCGGGCGGCGGCCCGATTTTCTGGTGGGCGGCGTCGCGGAGAATTTCGGCAAGAGTTACGGCCTCGAGGGGGGCGGGGAATTCATTATCGAAGGCGATGAGTACGACTCGGCGTTTTTCGATAAAGGGCCGAAGTTCCTGCACTATCGCCCCGACGAGCTGATCATTACGTCGCTGGAATTCGATCATGCCGATATCTACGCGGACCTGGCGGCCATCGAGCTGCAGTTCCGGCGGCTGGTGAACTTAATTCCGCGGCGAGGACGCATCGTGTGCTGGGGCGAGAGTCCCACCGTGCGGGGCGCGGTGGCGAAGGCGTTTTGCAAGGTAGAGACCTACGGATTCGGCGCGGACAATACTTGGATCGCGGGCGACGTGGCCTTCCGCGAGGGCATGACCGAGTTTCGCGTGGCCCGCGCGGGCGAGGAACGTGCGCGCATCCGTCTGCCAATGGCCGGGCGGCACAACGTTTTGAACGCGCTGGCGGCAGTGGCGATTGCCGACGGCTGGGGAATTTCGCGCGAGGCCATCGAACGGGCGTTCGCGGACTTTCGCGGCGTGGCGCGCCGAATGCAAGTGCGCGGCGAAGTGGCAGGCGTGACGGTTGTCGACGATTTCGCGCATCATCCCACGGCCATCCGCGCCACGATTGAGGGCGCGCGAAGCCGCTGGCCCGGACATCGCTTGTGGGTGGCCTTCGAGCCGCGCTCTAACACCATGCGGAGGCGGGTGTTCGAGGAGGAGCTGAGCCAAGCCCTGGCGGGCGCCGATGGCGTGGTGCTGGGCGGCGTCAATCGCGCCGATCAGCTCACGGATGCGGAACGGCTATCTCCCGAACGCGTGATTGCGACTCTGCGTGCGGCGGGACGCACGGCAGAGAGTTTCGCTTCGGCCGATAAGATTGCCGATTACTTGGGTGATGATCTGCGTGAAGGGGACGTGGTGCTGGTGCTCTCGAACGGCAGCTTCGATGGGCTGTGCGACAAATTGCTGGCGCGCCTTTCAGCGAAAACAGCGGCGCCGCGTGAGGTTCGCTAGAGTGTCGCCGATCGGCTTGCGAGCGAAGGATTGGTGGAGCGCTGCGGCATTTCTCTGTCTGGCGCTGCTGGCCGTCGCCACCCCCGCGCGGGCGACCATCCGCTACGAGATTTCGCTTGCCCACCCGGCGCAGCACCAATTCCACGTGACCATGACCATCCCGGACGTGCGCCAGAGCGTTACCGTGCAGATACCGGCGTGGAGCACGCTCTACCAAATTCGCGATTTTGGCTATCACGTGCTGGGTCTACATGCCGTCGATGCCGCGGGCAAGCCCCTGCGCGTCTCGCGTTCCGACAAACAAACCTGGACCATTCAAGGACAGGGCGAGATTCGCGTCGAGTATGCGGACTACTGGGACGAAACTGGCCCGTTTGGCACGCAACTCAATGTCGAGCACGCCTTTCTGAATCTGGCCATGGTGCTTTGCTACATTCCCGCGCGCCGCGCCGAAGAGTCGGTGGTGCATTTCAGCGATGTGCCGCAGGGCTGGCGCACCGCGGTGGAACTGCCTGCGGCCGAGACCGCGGGTGCGGGTGCGGCAAGCTATCGCGCTTCAGGTTACGACGCGCTGGTGGATGCGCCTGTCGAAGTCGGCCCGCTGGACATGTTCCAGTTTCAAGCCGCCGGAAAAACCATTCGCGTGGCGATTCACGGCGATGCTGTCGATCACGCGCGCCTGACCGACATGCTCACGCGCATCGTGCAGTACGAAACCGGTTTGATGGGAGGCCCGCCCTTCAGCGAATACCTGTTCATTTACCACGTCGGCCGGGACTTCGGCGGCGGCGGAATGGAACATGCCAACTGCACCACGATTGCGGTAGGGTCGGCCAGCCAACTAGCGAACGTCAGTGCGCACGAATTCTTTCACCTGTGGAACGTCAAGCGTATTCGTCCGCAATCGCTCGAGCCGGTGGACTATACGCGCGAAATGTTTACACCGTCGCTATGGTTCGCCGAAGGAGTTACGAACGCCTACGCCGCCTATGCCCTGGTGCGCTCAGGCGTATGGAATCAGGGGCAATTTTTCACGGACCTGACGGAACAGATCAACGAGTTGCAATCGCGTTCGGCGCGCCACTGGCAAAGCGCCGAAGAGTCCAGTCTGGACGCTTGGTTCGAGAAATACCCGCTCTACGATGAGCCACAGTTTAGCGTCTCTTACTACAACAAGGGACAGTTGCTCGGCGTGGGACTGGACATCCTGCTTCGCGACGCCACCGACAATCGCGCGAGCCTGGATGACGTGCTGCGACGCATGAATCAAGAGTACGCGCAAAAGGGGCGCTTCTATCAGGACAGCGCGGGGATTCGGGCGGTTGCCGAGGAGGTAGCCCGTGACGCGGCGCCGGACGCAAAGATAGATCTCAGCGATTTCTTTGCGCGCTATGTTTCCGGCACCGATGAATTGCCGCTGGCCGATTGGCTTTCGCGCGCTGGATTGACGTTGCGTGTCACAGGCGAGCGGCGAGCGGCGGCCGGTGAGGAACCATCGCAAACGTATGCCATCGAGGAAGCGGCGCGTCCCACCGAAAAGCAGCTCCGCATCCGCGATGGCCTGCTCGCGGGAACCGTGGATCGGACTCCACAAGCAACAGGGGCGGCCAGTGGGCGCTAGCCTGCGCCTGCCTTCCGGGACGAAACCCTGGGCATGATTCGCAGCGTGCTGTTCGCATTGTACTTGAGCGTGTATACGCTGATCGTGGGCCCACCGCTAGTTCTCTACGCAGCTTTGACCGGATCCGTCGAGGCTCTTTATTGGGCCGGGGTCAAAGGTTTGATGTTCATCGTTCGGCTGCTAGGGATGCGCACGCGCGTCGAGGGCCTCGAGAACATACCACCGGGCACCTGCATATTCGCGGCGAACCATACCAGCAATGCCGACGGGCCGGCGATCGTCGGGGCCATTCCGCGACGCATTGCCATCCTGGCCAAGAAATCGCTCTTCGCGTTTCCAGTGATCGGCGTCGCCTTCAAGCAGGCTCACTTCGTTCCCGTGGACCGCAGCAAGCCGGAGCGCGCCAAGGCCAGCATCGACCTCGCAGCGGAATACGTGAGACAAGGCACGTCGTTTTTGATTTTCCCGGAGGGCACCAGAAGCGGAGACGGCCGCATACGGCCGTTCAAGGGCGGGGCGCTTTTACTGGCAATCGAGGGGGGAGTGCCGGTTGTGCCGGTGGCCTGCATCGGAGCGCATCGCATCATTCCCAAAAAATCGCTGAGCATCCGGCCCGGGGAAGTGACCGTGCGATTTTGCCCGCCGATCGACGCGGTGGCCTACCGGGCTGCGGACCGCGCTAAGCTTGCCGAGCGGGTGCGCGCCGCCATCGCCGATGCGCTGCCAGCCGATCAGCGCCCGCTCGACTGAGCGGCGTTGTCTGCGCCCAGTTTCGCTATTTCCTCTTCGAGACGCCGGACGGTTTTCAGAAGCTTTGGGAGATGATTGAGGGCCGCCATGTTTTGCAGCCATTGCTTATTGTCGATGGCGGGGTATCCGGAATAGAGCACGGCGGCGGGCACATCGTTGGGCACACCGCTCTGCGCGGTGATGGTGGCGCCATCGCCAATCGTAAGGTGGCCCGCGACGCCCACCTGCCCCGCAAGGATGCACCGGTTGCCTATCGTAGTCGTTCCGGCCAGGCCGCTTTGGCCACAGAGGACGCTGTTCTCGCCGATCGTGCTGCTGTGGCCGACCAGAACGAGATCATCAATCTTGACGCCGCGTTCGACCCGGGTCTCCCCGATGGTGGCGCGGTCCACGCAGGAATTGGCCTGCACCTCAACGTCATCATTCAAAACAACTATTCCCGCCTGCAGCGTCTTGCGCCAGCCGCCATCGGGCAGCTTGGCGAAGCCGAATCCGTCGGCGCCGATCACCACGCCGTTCTGCAAAAGCACACGGTGTCCGATGCGGCAGGCCTCGCGAACGACAACGTGCGCGTGGGCAAAGAAATCGTCGCCGATTTTGGCGTCGCGATAGAGGGTGACGAAGCTGTGCAGCACCGCGTTTCGCCCGATCTCCACGTTTTCATCCACGAAGCAGTAGGGTCCGATGTGCGCTCCGGCCCCGATGCGCGCGGTCGAGGCGATGACCGCCGTCGGGTGGATTCCGGGGGGGTACGGGGGCGGCTGATGAAACAACTCGATGGCGCGGGCGAAGTCCAGTTGTGGATCCGCGGAACGCAGCACGGCCAGGGACGGCAACGCGGGATCGCGCTCGACAGCGAAGTTCTTGGTGAGCAGGGCCGCCGAAGCCCGCGTGCTGCGAATCGCATGGCGGTAACGCGGGTTCGATACGAATGTGATTTGGCCCGGCTGCGCACGTTCGATTCCGGCCACACCAAGAATGTCGACGTCAGCGTCACCTTCGAGCGAACAGCCAAGCCGCTCGGCGATCTCCTTTAATTTCATCCGTGGCTCCCCGGCCGGGCCAACCGAGAGGAACTGCCGCCGCAGCCGCTGCGTTCACACTCTACACTACCAACCGCGCAAGGGGCAGAGAGGGCCAGGCCGGTTTTTCGCCATGGTTATTCGCCCTCGCTATTCCGCTATTCGGAGAATAGCTTCGGCTGGGGAGGCGGGGCTGCGGCGGGTTTTCTGCGCGCGATTCCAACAACACCGAGAACGGTAAGCTCAGCGAGAGCCTCCCGCGGCACGAAGATGCGCGCGACCGTACCGTTCAGATCCGGCGGGGTGATCTGTACCCCCGAATCGAGCAGCGCGAGAAGATCGTTGGGCACGACGCCTTCGAGCGTTTCGTTGTCACGGAATTTGAGCCGCACCCAAAGACCATCGAGTTTCGGGCGGCTCAGGAAAGCTTTGCGTTCCGGTTCGTATTCGCCGCTGAATTCACGCACGAAATAGATGGCGCGAACGTCCTTGAGGGAAATCGGGCGGTGCTCGCCATTGACGGTCAGCAGATCCAGTGGCTCGGCGTTTTGCACACGCAATGGGTTGAGGTAGCCTTCCAGCCGCTCGCGATCCGAGAACACCACCACGACCTTCTTGAGGCTCGAGGCTGGCGTCCGATTTTTCACTGTTTCAGGACTTTGGGAAGGCCGTATTGCTAAGCGCGAGAGAATATGTTATCGTATGCGCGATTTACTGTCAAGTCTATACGTTTCAGAGGGTTAGACCTGGGGGACGCCGCCTCTTGACGCAAAAGAAGCAGATCCTCAAGTCCGCCTCGGTCATCTCCTTAGTCACCGTGGTCAGTCGCATTTTGGGCTACGTGCGGGATCAGCGGCTGACGCTTCTATTGGGAACAAGTCCTCTTGCTGACGCTTTCGTCCTGGCATATCGGATCCCTAGCTTGCTGCGACGCCTGGTCGGGGAGGGCTCGATGACCGCTTCCTTCATCCCGGTCTTCTCGGGCTATCTGGCAAAGAGCCCGCGCCGGGAAGTCTGGCTGTTCGCAAATCGCGTCTTTTGGACCTTGGCCACGGTGCTGGCGTTGCTTACCGTTCTCGGAGTACTTTCCTCGGCGCAGGTGGTGCATCTGTTCACTTCTTTCGGCTCCGGCGGAGCGCGCTGGAACCAGGCCATCGATTTGAACCGCATCATGTTTCCGTACATCTTTTTCGTTGGGCTGGCGGCGCTGGCCTCGGCCATACTGAATTGCTTTCACATCTTCGCGACTCCCGCGGCAACCCCGATCTTTTTGAACCTGTCGATCATCGGCTGTTCGGTGGCGGCCGTATGGCGCCATTTTCCAAATCCGGCAGAGGCGCTCGCTGTCGGCGTGCTGATTGGGGGAACGCTGCAATTCCTGGTGCAAATCCCGCAACTCGTTCGCAAAGGGATGCATTTCGACTTCGGGGTGTCCTTCCGGGACCCTGGAGTTCGCTCCGTTTCGCGGCTGATGGTGCCGGGCTTTTTCGGGATCGGCGTAGCGCAGATCAATTTTCTGGTGGGCACGATGTTCGCCACATCGGCTCGGATGCCTGAGGGGAGCGTTACGGCGCTGTACGTTGCCGAGCGCGTGATGGAGTTGGTTCTGGGCGTCTATGCGATCGCGGTGGCCACGGCGATCTTGCCCATGATGTCGAACCAGGCCGCGGCTGGGGAGATCGGGGAGATGAAAGCGACACTGGCCTTCGCGCTGCGCATCGTTTCCTTCATCACGATTCCCGCAGCGGTCGGCCTCATTATATTGCGCGAGCCGATCATTCGAGTCCTGTTCGAGCACGGCCGGTTTGTCGCTGAATCGACCCAGCTCACCACGCGGGCGCTCTTTTACTATGCGTTTGGCTTGCCGGCTTTTGCGGCTATTCGGCTGATTGTGCCGGCATTCTATTCCAGCCGGGATACGCGGACGCCAGTGCAGGTCGCTTCGCTTGCGCTGGCGCTGAACATAGCGCTGAACCTGCTTTGCCTGCACTGGCTATTCTCAACGTTTCGCAACGGGGGACCGGCCTTCGCCACCGTGATCGCGGGCTATTTCAATTTCTTCGCGCTGTTTGCTATTTTTCGCCTGCGCTACGGGCGGCTGGGAATATCGCAGATTCTGGTTTCGGTGGCTCGAATCGGCCTGTGTGCGGGGTTGATGGGCGGGGCGTGCTGGATGGCGCTGCGCCTGTCGCATTTCGACAGTTATCAGCGGTTTGTGCCGCGGCTGGGGGTGTTTGCGGGTCTGATCCTGGGAGCGGCGGGGGTCTATCTGGCGCTGGCGTGGATTCTCCGGTGCCACGAGGTGGCGGAAGTTTACGGAATTGCGCTGCACGGCGACCACGAGCCGGCGGCAGTCCCTGGCCTTCCAGGCTAGTACGAAGACAGGATAGGAAATTTACGTGACTTTGGATGCGTTGATCAGCGCGTTTTTGAACTACATCAAGGTGGAGAAGGGCCTCGCTGCCAATACCAGCGCCGCCTACGCACACGACTTGCGAAAGTTCGCGAAGTTTGCCGCGCAGCGCAAGCTGGAGCCGGCAACGGTGAGCCGCGCCGACCTGATCGAGTTCCTGGGCAGCTTGTATCGCGAGCACCTCGACAGCCGGACGGTGGCGCGTTATCTGGTTTCGTTGCGGAATTTGTTTCGATTCGCTCTCACGGAGGATGTCCTGACGGCCGATCCAACGCTCAATCTGGAATCGCCGAAGGTGCGAAAGTCTCTGCCTACCTATCTGCGAATGGAAGATGTGGACAAATTGCTGGCCCAGCCTGATATTGGCACGCCATACGGCCTGCGCGACCGAGCCATGATCGAGGTGCTCTATTCGACTGGGTTACGCGTCTCCGAGTTGGTCTCTCTGCGCGTCATGGACCTGGACATGCGCATGGGCTGCTTGCGTTGCATCGGGAAGGGTGATAAGGAGCGCTTAGTGCCGGTCGGGCGCAAGGCCATGGCTGCGGTCCAGCAATACCTGGAAGGGGGCCGTCCGGCGCTTCTCGACAGGCGCCGGCAAGGGACTGCCACGACGCCGTTTCTCTTCATCAGTCGCAGCGGGATCCGGATTGGCCGCATAGGAGTCTGGCGAATTCTGGCCCAAAGCGGGAGGCGGGCGGGCATCCGAACGAATCTCTCGCCGCACAAGTTGAGACATAGCTTCGCCACGCACCTGCTCGAGCGCGGCGCGGATTTGCGCTCGGTGCAGCTGATGTTGGGACACGCGGACATATCGACGACTCAGATTTACACGCACGTGGTCGAGGAACGCTTGAAACAAATTTACAAGGCGCACCACCCCCGCGCGTGAGGCCAAACGAACGAGGACTTCGGCGGCCGGGCCGGCAACTTGGCAGATTCCGTGCCGTCGCGCAGAGGTAATCGAGCGGTTCGCCGCGGGCGCGCCCACCAAACGCCTACGGCGTCCGCACCTTTTGGAAACGGACAAGAGAATGCCTGACTACATGTACATTTTGGAAAGCCGGCTATCGGCCGAACAACGCGCGGCCATGATGCGCGTGCAGGAATTGGCCGCCGAGGCTAGTTTGAATCTCTATCTGACGGGCGGGGCCGTGCGCGATCTGGTGTCCGGCATGTCCATCCGCGACCTGGACTTCACGGTCGAGGGGAACCCGTCCAAAGTGGCGCACGAGATCGAAAAAGGCGGCGCCAAGATCGTCAGCGAGGACGAAAAAACGCGCCACGTGGAGCTGATCTTTTCCGGGAACGTCGACGGCAGCATCGCCGCCGCCCGCGAAGACGTCTATGCTCGTCCCGGAACGCGCTCCGAGATCCGCTGGTCGACCATCATGGAGGATCTCCGCAGGCGCGATTTCTCGATCAATGCCATCGCCCTCTCTTTGAACCCGGCTTCGCGCGGTTTGCTGCTCGACCCGACCAACGGGCTGGCCGATGTCGAAAAGAGGGAAGTGCGCGGGTTATCGATTCACAGCTTTAGCAATCAGCCGGTGCGCCTGCTGCGCGCGATCCGCTACGCAGCGCGCATGGATTTCAAGCTCGAGTCGCGCACCGAGGAATGGTTTGCGCTGGCCATGGAGCGCGGCCTGGCCGAAAGCATCGCTCCGGAAGAAGTGGGCCGCGAGTTGCGTCAGCTCGGCCGGGAAGAGAAGCCGGCGGCAATTCTCAAGGCTTGGGAGGCTCGCGGACTAATCGGCACGATTCATCCGCAGTTGGTTCGACGCCATCCGGATTATGAGATGCTCGCCCGTATCATTCGCGCGCGCGACGAAGTCGTCGCTGCCGGATTGCGGCCTCGGCTGATGGGCCCGGTCACCGCAGCGGTGCTCGGGCGCCTAAAGCCCCGCGAAAGCTCCGCCGCCATCCAGAAGCTGGACTTCCGATCGAGCGAGGCAGACGCGGTGCTCGATTTGGAAGGAGAGGCCCAGAAGGCCGTGAAAATCCTATCCGGCCGCAAGACCGCGGCACCCAAGGATGCCTACGCATTCCTGGAGCAAACTCCGCCGCACCTGATTGTGTTTCTCATGGCGGAATCCTCGAACGCCAAGGCTGTAAACAAGGTGCGCAATTACCTTACGAAGTGGAGGCCGCTGCGCCAAGGGTTGCCGGCCGCCGCCGCGGAGCTTGAGGCGTTGGGATTCGCGCGAGGGCCCAAGTTCGACAAAGTGGTGGAGGAGCTGTTCAATCAGCAGTTGGCTGGCAAGGGCCGCACTCCTGAGGATCGCACCAAGCTCCTGCGCAAGCTTGCCGGCATCAGGGAAGAGCCGAAGAAAAAGGAAGAAAAGAAAAAATCGGACGAGAAGCTGAAAAAGCGGCTCATGGGCAAGGACGGTAAAACAGCGAAACCCGCGGATGCCAGCGCAGCGGCGAGCCCTGCTCCAGCGGCGCCGAGCGCCGGTCAGCAGCAGAGAAAGGTGAGTTCCGCGCCGGTGCGTACTCCATCGAAGACAGCGCCGAAGGCGCGCGCCAGATCTAAGCCGCAAAGATAAGAACACTGCGCGCGAATCTTTTCGGCTCGCTGGAAAATTCCAGCAGCGAGGACTACAATCAGCCAGAATGGAAACGCCGCCTTTCGTACACCTGCATCTGCACACGGATTACAGCCTTCTCGATGGCGCCTGCGACATTGGTGAATTAGTTGCTGAAGCGGCACGGCGGCATATGCCCGCCGTGGCCGTCACCGACCACGGGAATCTGTTCGCCGCCGAGCATTTTTATCACGAAGCCACCACCCGGGGTGTGAAGCCGATCATCGGCTGTGAAGTCTACCTCGCGCGGGGCAGCCGGCACGATCGGGGCGCGGAATCGCCAGGCCGGGAGGCAGCGGCCGGGGAACGGGCATCCGCGGAACCGGGGCAGCGCGGCACCAATCATTTAGTGCTGCTGTGCGAGAACGCGGAGGGCTACCAGAACCTCGTCAAGTTGGTCTCGGCAGGCTTCCTCGAAGGTTTCTATTACAAACCGCGCATCGATTACGACCTGCTGGCAAAACACAGCCGCGGGCTCATCGCGCTCTCCGCCTGCCTGAAGGGCGCCGTTGCCGAACCGCTGCTGCAGCAGCACTACGATGAAGCGCGTACGGCGGCCCACCGGCTCCAGGACATTCTTGGCAAAGGCAATTTTTTTCTCGAAGTGCAGGACCAGGGCCTGGACGTGGACCAGCCGCTCAATCGCGAACTGGTACGCCTCTCCCGGCAGAGCGGCATTCCTCTGGTGGCCACCAATGATTGCCACTACCTGACGCGCGCCGACGCGCGCGCCCAGGAAGTGCTGATGTGCATCCAGACCGGCAAGACCATGTCCGACGCGCATCGCATGCGCTTCGCCACTGACCAATTCTATTTCAAGACCGCCGAGGAAATGGCCCAGGTATTCGGAGAATTGCCCGAAGCGCTCACCCGCACCGTGGCCATTGCCGAGCGCTGCAATTTCCGCATGGAGCCGGTGCGCAACTCCTTCCCGGAGTTCAAGGTGCCGGAGGGCTACACAATCGACAGCTATTTCGAGCGTGTGTCGCGAGAAGGTTTCGCGGAACGATTGCCGCGCCTCGAGGAAGCTGCCAAGCAGGGGCTTTTGCGGCGGCCGCTGGCCGAATACGAGCAGCGCCTCTCGAACGAAATCCAGATGATCAAGCAGATGCGCTATGCCGGCTATTTCTTGATCGTATGGGACTTCATCCGCTACTCCCGCGCGCAGAATATACCGGTCGGCCCGGGCCGCGGTTCGGCCGCGGGCAGCCTGGTCAGCTACGCGCTGCGCATCACCGACGTCGATCCCCTGCAATACGGCCTGCTCTTCGAGCGCTTCCTCAATCCAGAACGCGTTTCGATGCCGGACATCGACATCGATTTCTGCATGCGGCGGCGCGGTGAAGTGATCAGCTACGTCACGGAAAAATATAGCCGGGCGAACGTGGCCCAGATCATCACGTTCGGCACCATGGCCGCCAAGGCCGCGCTGAAAGACGTAGGCCGCGCGCTCGACTTGCCCTACGGCGACGTCGATCGCTTGGCCAAACTCGTGCCCAACCAACTCAACATCAGCCTGGACGAGGCCTTCAAGCAGTCTGCGCAGTTGCGCACGGCGATCGATGGCGATGAGCGGTTTCGCGACGTGATGGAAGTAGCCAAGCGCCTGGAGGGCCTCGCGCGCCACGCCTCGACCCATGCCGCGGGCGTGGTGATCTCCCCGCAGCCGCTCACCGACCTGCTCCCGCTGTACAAGACCAATCGCGACGAAATCACCACGCAATACGACATGAAGGGCCTCGAGCGCCTGGGCCTGCTCAAGATGGATTTCCTGGGCCTTACAACGCTCACGGTGCTGACCGACACCGTAAAACTGGTGAAGGACAATCGCGGTGTAACGGTCGACCTCGACACCCTCCCGCTCGATGACCAGCCGACCTACGAGTTATTTTCGCGCGGCGACACCAGCGCTATCTTCCAGTTTGAGTCGCACGGCATGCGCGACATCCTGCGCCGCTATCAGCCCACGCGGCTCGAGGATTTGACGGCGCTCAACGCGCTCTACCGGCCCGGCCCGATTCAAGGCGGCATGGTGGATGATTTCATCGCGCGCAAGCACGGCAAAAAGAAAGTCACTTACGATCTGCCAGAACTGAAAGAAATCCTCGAGGAGACCTACGGCGTCATTCTGTATCAAGAGCAAGTAATGCAGATCGCCAATCGCCTGGCCGGTTTCTCGCTGGGCGAAGCGGATATTCTGCGCCGCGCCATGGGCAAAAAGAACCGCGAGGAGATGGCGGCGCAGCGCGAGAAATTCCTGGTTGGCTGCCAGGCGCACAAAGTGCCTGCCAAAAAGGCCGAACGGCTCTTCGACCTCATCACCGAATTTGCCGGATACGGATTCAATAAGTCCCACTCTTGCGCCTACGCGCTGCTGGCCTATCAAACCGCCTGGCTCAAGACGCATTACCCGGTGGAATTCGTAGCCGCGCTGCTGACCTCGGAAACCGGCAATATCGAAAAAGTGGTCAAGTACATTCACGAAGCGCGCGGCATGGGCATCACCGTCCTGCCGCCGGACGTGAACAGCAGCGAGTTGGACTTCACGCCCGTGGGCGAAGAGATTCGTTTCGGTATGCGCGCCATCAAGAACGTCGGCGAAAACACCGTGCGCGGCATTCTCGAGGCGCGCGAGCGGCTGGTTTCCTTCCGCTCCATCTTTCAATTCTGCGAAGCCGTGGACACGCGGCTGCTCAATCGCCGGGTGCTCGAGAGCCTGATCAAGTCTGGCGCGATGGACTCACTGGGCGCCGGACGGGCCCGGCTACACGAGGTGATTGACCGAGCCGTGGAGCGCGCGCAGAAATCGCAGCGCGAACGATCCAGCGGACAACATGGCTTGTTTGCAGGAGGCGGGAAGGCCGCCGAAGTTGCCGAGCCGCCCTTGCCGAACGCCGAGGAGTGGCCCGAGCACGAACTGCTTGCCGCCGAACTGGCCACGCTGGGCTTTTATGTCTCCGGTCATCCGCTGGCCAAACACTCCGCGCGATTGAAGGAACTGGGGGCGGTTGAGTTGACCACGATCGAGGGCCGTCGCAACGGCGAAGAAGTTACCGTGGCCGCCATGGTGATGTCCACGCGTCCGATGCGTTCCCGGAAGGGCGATCGCTGGGCCATCCTCAGCTTGCAGGACATGACCGGCGGCCTCGAGGCGTTGGTATTTCCGGAGGCTTTTGCGCGGCTCGAGAGCAAGCTCAAATCGGGGGCGCCGCTCTTGTTGAAGGGCCGGGTGAACGTGGAAGACGCCGGAACGCGGCTGGCCATTCAGGAGGGCCAGCCGCTGGACGGCGCTTCTCCGAATGGCTCGGTCGTGATGCGTGTTCGAGTCGATCTTGGTTCGATGGACGAGTACACGCTCGATCGCTTGAAGGAGCTGTTTGCGCGCTCGCCCGGTCCTTGCCCAATCGCCTTCGATCTGCTCAACTCGGACGGTTCGGCGGCCACGCTGCGCTCACAACAGCGCGTGAGTCCCGATGAGAAATTACTCACTTCCGTGCGCGAAATGTGCGGCCCTGACGCTGTCGAGGTTGTAGGCTGAAGGCCATGGACAACCGCGAGCGACAAAACGAAATCGACCAGCTCGAGCAGGAAGTCGAGGAGTTGCAGCGCCTCTCTGCCGGCGCGACGTCCTCGACCGATCTCGATCGTGTGCGCGGCGAGATCTCCCAACTGCGGCGCGAGTTTTACACGCATCTAGGCGCCTGGCAACGTACCCAACTCGCACGCCATCCCCAGCGTCCTTACACTCTCGACTTCGCCCGGCTGCTCTTCACCGACTTCACCGAATTGCACGGCGATCGCGCCTTCGGCGACGACCCGGCCATCGTCTCCGGCTTCGCGCGTTTCCACGGACGAGCGGTGCTGGTCATTGGCCACCAGAAGGGCCGCGACACCAAGCAGCGCCTGGCGCGCAATTTTGGTCAAGCAAAACCGGAAGGCTATCGCAAGGCGCTGCGTTTGATGCGCCTGGCCGCCAAGTTTGGCCGGCCAATCCTCACGCTCATCGATACTCCCGGGGCCTATCCGGGCATCGACGCCGAAGAACGCGGCCAAGCCGAGGCCATCGCCAGCAATCTTCGCGAGATGTCGCGCCTGCCCGTGCCGATCGTTGTGACCATCACTGGCGAGGGCGGCTCGGGCGGCGCGCTGGCCATCGCCGTGGGCGATAAGATCAACATGCTCGAAAATTCGGTCTACTCAGTCATCTCCCCGGAGGGTTGCGCCTCGATCCTCTGGCGCGATCCGTCAAAAGCCGAGACCGCTGCGGGAGCTCTGCATATCACCGCTCCCAATCTAATCGCACTGGGTCTGGTCGACGAAGTGGTGCCGGAACCCGAAGGCGGCGCCCATCTTGACCATGAAGCCACGGCGCGCAATCTAGACTCGGTTCTGGTCCGAAGTCTGGACGAACTGGACGCGCTGCCGATTCCAGAATTGCTTCACCGCCGCTACGAGAAGTTCCGCACCATGGGCCAGCGCTTCGTTCGAGAGCACGCCTGAGGTCTTAGGCTTTTCTCCCCTTAGCGGCACGTAGCTTTTTGGCGACGCGCCTCGGGCCTTCTGATTGTGACGTCTGCGAATTTGGTCTAGCCTCATGTCTATGGCGCATTCTGCGCACGGGGGACTAGCCAAGCCGATGTCCGAACCCTTTCGACCGTACGAGCACTTGGTCAAAATCAAAGTACTTGGAAAGACCGTGGAAGTGCCCGAGAAGAACACCGTTCTCCGTTGCTTTCAGTTCCTCAGTCCGGAGACGGTGCCCTATGGACGCTTCTGCTGGAACCAGGATTGCCAATACTGCCGCATCATGGCCAAACTCCCGGACGACGATCAACCGCGAGAGATGCTGAGCTGCAAATTCCTGGTCATGGCGGGAATGGAGATCAGCGAACTCAGCCCGGAATTGAAGCTCTGCCTGCGCGGCGTACTGCGCAAATAGCTTCCCAGGCAAGTCTCTCACACCACCCGTCCAATCACTCTTCTCGAAGTCCACCCGCCCTCGCCGCCGCACAATATTCGTACCCGCCGGCAGTGGGCCAGTTAATGGGATGGTCCGCCGCAGGACTCTAGAAGTTGTAGAGTGCGGGTAGGGAGGCATCTCATGAAAATCTATGCTCTGGGTATCGATTTGGGTAAGACGGTGTT
>Ga0182024_10011179_pt1 | contig 18086 bp, 11 predicted proteins | sample P32metaG_FD_120480 | JGI IMG/M metagenome (GOLD analysis project Ga0182024, IMG submission 120480) | Permafrost microbial communities from Stordalen Mire, Sweden - P3-2 metaG (Illumina Assembly) | ecosystem: Environmental > Terrestrial > Soil > Wetlands > Permafrost | place: Sweden: Stordalen... | reverse complement strand
GAGGAGTTGCAGGGCGCGGAAGTCCGCAACGGCACCCCCGCATACATGGCCCCGGAACAGCTCACCGGGCAGGAAGTCTCGGCGCGGAGCGACATTTATTCACTGGGCCTGGTGATGTACGAAATGTTCACGGGCCGCGCGCCGTTCGAGGCGGGGACGGCAAGTGAAATGCTGCGCCTGCGCCAGGAATCCCGTGTGACGAATCCATCGACACTAGTGAACGAAATCGATCCGGCGGTGGAACGAACCATCCTGCGCTGTCTCGAAGCCGACCCGAAGTTGCGGCCTCAGTCCGCGCTCGCGGTGGCAGCGTCGCTTCCCGGCGGCGATCCGTTGGCGGCGGCGCTGGCCGCGGGCGAAACACCCTCGCCTGAAACGGTGGCGGCGGCGGGGACCGATGAAGGACTGCGGTCGGCGATCGCGATTGCGGCGCTGGCGGGGATCGTCGCGCTCTTCGCCGTGCTGATGATTTTCGCGCCACGGATGCGGACCATCAACAAAATTCCGCTCGATAATCCGCCGGAGGCTTTGGCGGTGAAGGCGCGCGACACCATGCGCAAACTTGGATACACAGAGCGGCCGGCAGACACCGCGTATGGTTTTTCCTACAACGAATATCAGGATTACCTGGGGAACAAACTGAAATCGATGGCGGAGTGGGATCGAACCTATGCCACGGCTCCGTCCCCGCTGACGTTCTGGTACAGGCAGAGTCCCCGCCTGCTCGAGTCCGAAAGCATTTACCGCTCGGGTCGAGTCTCGCCCGCAGATCCTTTTCCGCAAAACTCCGGAGAAATCACCGCGAATTTCGATCAGGAAGGGCGGTTGATCGAATTCCGCGCAGTTCCTCCGGAGCTGGATAATTCGGATAGTTCGCCGCGTGGCGTGGATTGGGGCGTGTTGTTCACCGCAGCCGATCTGGATCTGGGGAAATTTCAGCAGGCGGCACCGGAATGGGTTCCGCTGGCGGCGAGCGACGCGCGCGCGGCCTGGACCGGCGCGTATCCGGGTCATCCCGATTTGCCGATCCGCATCGAGGCGGCCGCGTGGCATGGGAAGCCGGTATATTTCGGGATCATCTGGCCGTGGACCAAACCGACCCGGCTGAATGAAGCCGTTGTCTCCGCCGGCAAACACGCCGCGGATGTCGCCAAAAATGTGTTCCTGATTTTAGTCGGGATCGTTGCCATCATCGTGGCGCGAATGAACTCGAAGGCTGGCCGGGGAGATCATCGAGGCGCAGTGCGGCTGGGCCTGTTCGCCGGATTCGCAAGCCTGATCGGCTGGTTATTATCGGCGCATCACGTGGCGTCGAAAGCGGAATCGTCACTATTGGGCGAAGCGATTGCCGATGCGGTGCTGCGCGCAGTGCTGCTATGGGGTCTCTACCTTGCGCTGGAACCGTGGATCAGACGATATTGGCCGCATACTTTAATCACCTGGACGCGCGTGCTCAGCGGACGTTTCCGCGATCCGATGGTGGGCCGGGACCTTCTGTTCGGGACGCTATTCGGCGTCGCGTACGCGGTCATGATCCTTTCCTTCAACTTGATCGATCCGGGGCCTGGCCGTGATTTTCAGGCATCTTACCTGATGGGCGGCCGCGCCGTAGGGTTTGGAATCATGCAGCAGCTTTTTGCGACGGTGATTACCAGCACGGAATTCTTTCTGATGATCTTCCTTTTGCGGGTGCTGGTGCGTAACGCGTGGATCGCGGGCGCGCTGTTCGTGGCGCTCTGGTCCGTTCTGCAAAGCTACAGCAACGGCAACACCGGTTGGGCTTCGATACTTCTGTTTGCGCTGATCTTCAGCCTGCTGGTGATCATTCTGCTGCGCTGCGGTTTTTTCGCCATGGTCGTGACCATTTTTCTGATCGATTGGATCGAGCAGACGTTCGGGACGATGGATCTGGGGGCATGGTACGGGTTGAGCTCGCTCATCGTGATTGTGGTGGTCGCGGCCATGGCGGGCTATGGATTTTGGACGTCGCTGGGCGGACGGAAATTGATCGGCGAAGCGGGATTGAAGCCTTAGGCGGAGCTGTGTTTCCGCGGGAAATAAATCCCGTAACACGATCTTAATCAATGAGATTGTCATTCATCTCGGGCTCGGGATGTTGCGCCGCCCGGGTACAATAAAATACTGATGCGAATCGCCCTGGCGCAAATCAATCCGACCGTGGGAGACCTGCGAGGGAATGCGGATCGCATCGCGCGCGGCGCGCGCCAGGCGGCGGAGCGTGGCGCGAACATCGCGGTTTTTCCCGAGCTTTCGATCACGGGCTATCCACCGCGCGATCTGGTCGAGAAGCCCAGCTTTATCGATCGCAGCGAGCAGGAGCTGGAGCGGCTGGCCGCTGAGACCGCCGACCTGGATATCAGCATCGTGTGCGGCTATGTGGCGCGATCGGATTCGGAGACCGGAAAACGCGCGCTCAACTGCGCGGCGGTGATAGAACGCGGGAAGATCGTGTTCCGGCAGACGAAAATGCTGCTGCCGAATTACGATGTGTTCGACGAAGCGCGCTATTTCCGCCCGGGAGAACGCACCTCGCTGTGCACCATTCGCGGCAAGCCGGTGGCTCTGACCATTTGCGAGGACGCCTGGAACGACCGGCAATTCTGGAAGCAGCGGCTGTACCAGCGCGATCCCGTGGAAGAACTGTTCGGCGCGGGCGGCGAGATCCTGCTGTGCATCAACGCGTCGCCGTATCAGGTGGGAAAGCGCGAAATGCGGCGCGGAATCTATCGCGCGTCGGCGCGGCGATATAAGCGGCCGGTGGTGTACGTGAATCAGGTGGGCGGAAACGATCAACTGGTTTTCGATGGTTCGAGCTTCGCCATGAACGGCGCGGGCGAAGTGATCGCGTCCGCGCGATCCTTCGAGGAAGATCTGGTGATCGCCGACCTTGACATTAACAGCGACGCGAGCACCCGCGATCTTCACGAGGATTTTTCGGACGAGTGCGAGGCTACCTATCAGGCGCTGGTGCTGGGCACGCGCGATTACATGCGCAAGTGCGGTTTTTCCCGCGCGCTAATCGGATTGAGCGGCGGAATCGATTCGTCGCTCACCGCCGCCATCGCGGTGGATGCGGTGGGCCGCGAGAACGTCACCGGCGTCGGCATGCCGGGACCGTATTCCTCAGAAGGCAGCATCACGGACGCGCGCGAAATGGCGGAAAGGTTCGGAATTCGTTTCGAGATCATCCCGATCACCGGCGCCTATCATCAGTTCATCCAGGAGCTCACGCCGGCGTTTGCAGGACGCGGGCCCGATGTTACCGAAGAGAATCTGCAATCGCGATTGCGCGGCGTCACGCTGATGGCGCTTTCGAATAAAACCGGAGCACTGGTGCTCACCACCGGAAACAAGAGCGAGCTGGCGGTGGGCTACTGCACGCTGTATGGCGACATGTGCGGTGGGCTCGCCCTGATCAGCGACGTTCCCAAGACCATGGTGTATTCGCTGTCGCGAGTCGCGAACAAACGGCACCACAACCAGCACGGCGGGGCGATTCCAGAGAGTGTGTTCACCAAGCCGCCTTCCGCCGAGCTGCGCCCGGATCAAAAGGACACGGATTCGCTGCCGGAATACGAAGTGCTCGACCGGATACTCGAAGCTTATATCGAGCAGGTTCGGACGCCGCGCCAGATCGCGGACGAGCTGAAACTTTCGATCGAGCTGGTATCGGATATCGTCAACAAAGTGGATCGCAATGAGTACAAGCGCCAGCAGGCCGCGCCCGGCCTGAAGGTGACCAGCAAAGCGTTCGGCATCGGGCGGCGTTTTCCAATCGCACAGAGGTATTCAGAATGAAACAACGATTCGGCGTTCTGTTTGTGGTAATTTGCGCGGGAATATTGTGTTCGCAACCCTCCTGGCAGGAGCGCGTGGGCCGCCAGCCGGACGGAAGTTTTCTTCTGTCAAACGGATGGAGGCTGAAGCCGGCGGGAGCGCAGGTGCCGCTGGATACGCTGCCGATGTCGTCGGCGCTTTCGAAGAACGGCAAGTTTCTGCTGGTGCTGAACGGCGGATATAAGCCGCCGTCGGTGAGCGTGCTTACGGTGGATTCGCCCCACGAAGTTTCGCGCGTGCCGGTGGCGGACGCATGGCTGGGGCTCGCGTTTTCGCCGGATGGTTCGAAGGTGTATGTGGGTGGCGCGTCAAAAGCAACGGTCTTCGAATTCACTTTTTCGTCCACGGGAGAACTGAAGCCCGCGCGGGAGCTGATCGTGGCGCCCGCGAATAAACGTACGTATGAAGACTTCATCGGCGATGTCGCGGTCTCGCCCGATGGGAGCCGGATTTACGCGGCCGACATGTTTCACGACACCATCGTGGTGATCGACGCGAAGAGTGGATCGGTCACCGACCGGTTCAAAACCGGCCCGCGGCCGTATCGAATTCTGTTTCATCCCGACGGAAAATCCTTCTTCGTTTCCAGTTGGTCGGCTGGCAGGGTGTATCTTCACGATGCCAGGACGGGCGGCGAGAGCGGGACGGTGCTATTGGGCGCGCACACCACCGATATGGTGCTGAGCGATAGGAAGCCGGACAACGGAGATAAGGAGACGAAGTATCGCCTGTTCGTAGCGGCGGCGAATACCAATCGCGTGTTTGTGGTGGGCATCGACGACACCAAGGAGATGAAGCAGATCGAATCGATCAACGTGGCGATGACCGCAAGGAGTCCGCTGGGCATGACGCCGAGCGCCGTGGCTCTGAGTCCCGATCAGACTCGTTTATACGTCGCGTGCTCGGACGCGAACGTTCTCGCGGTCGCCGACATTTCGGATATACGCAGCCGCGTGCTGGGGTTCATTCCGACCGGGTGGTATCCGACCGCCGCGCGGGTGCTCGCCGACAACCGTATCCTGGTCCTGAACGGGCGCGGAATGCAGAGCTACCCGAATCCCGACTACGCCGGCCCGAAACAGCCGGCCGCGGCGTATGTGGGCGACCCGCGCGCGCAATACGTGGGCAAGTTGCAGGCTGGCACCATGTCCGTAATCGATCCGCTGGATGACGCCGCGCTCGGCAAATATACGCAGCTGGCGCAGAGCCTGTCGCCGTATCGCGACAGTGAGCTCGACTTGACGCTATTGCCGAGTGACAGCGTGATTATTTCCCGGCCCGACAAGCCCTCCCCTATTGAGCACGTCATCTACATCGTCAAGGAAAACCGGACCTACGATCAGGTGTTCGGCAAGATCGGCAAGGGCAACAGCGATGCGTCGCTGTGCCTGTTCGACGAAACCGAGGCGCCCAATCATTACAAGCTGGCGCGGGAGTTTATTCTGTTCGATAATTTCTACGTCAACAGCGACGTCAGCGCCGACGGACATAGCTGGGCGACGGCATCCATCGCGCCGGATTATGTCCAGAAGCTGTGGCCGAACGAATACGCGAGCCGCCGCAAGCATTACGATTTCGAGGGACAGGAGCCGGCCAACTCACCCCCGGCTGGGTATCTGTGGAACAATGCGCTGGCGGCAGGGCGGACGGTGCGAAATTACGGCTACTGGGTGACCAATAAGAAAGAGGCCGCGCCCAATGGAGAAGTGCAGATCGAAAGTGTGCAGGACCCCGCGCTCAGATCGATCACGAACATGAAATATCGCAGCTTCGATCTGGGCTATTCGGATATCGATCGGGCGCACACCTTCCTCGACGATGTGAAACAGTTCGAGGCGAGCGGGACCATGCCCAATCTGATGGTCCTGCGGCTGGGCAACGATCATACCAACGGCACCACGCCGGGGAAGACCGCGCCGCTATCGATGTTCGCCGATAACGATTACGGGCTGGGATTGATCGTCGAAGGCGTTTCGAAGAGCCGGTTCTGGGCGACCACCGCGATTTTCGTGATCGAAGACGACGCGCAGAACGGTCCGGATCACGTGGATTCGCACCGGTCGCCGATGCTCGCGATTTCGCCATACACGCGGCGGGGAGTGATCGACAGCACCATGTACAACCAGTCCTCCATCATGCGCACGATGGAATTGATTCTGGGGATGCGGCCGATGACGCATTTCGACGCGGCCGCGCATCCGCTGACCGCGGCGTTCTCGAAGACACCGAACAATGCGCCCTACGCGGTGGAGAAGCCGCGCATGTCGCTGACCGAGAAGAATCCGGAGGGGACCAGAACCGCGGCGCGATCGCAGAAGATGGACTTTGATGAAGCCGATCAGATTGACGATGATGAGTTGAATGACATTTTGTGGATCGCTATCAAGGGCAGCCAGCCGCCGCCGCCGGTGCGAAGCTATTTTTCGGCGCGGCATTGAGAGAACGCGCGCCCTGACGGGCGCGCCTCAAAGCCAGGGCGGAGTTATTTTTCGGCGCGGCATTGAGAGAACGCGCGCCCTGACGGGCGCGCCTCAAAGCCAGGGCGGAGTTATTTTTCGGCGCGGCTCTAAGACAACGCGCTTAGCGCTCCCTTACGGTCGCGGTTCCGTAAAGAAGAAATGTCGACATGAATGTCGACACAGCACGCTAAAGCGTGCGCCACAAGCATGACCACGCTGTGCTTCCTCTGGCACATGCACCAGCCGTTCTACAAGGATTTGTGGAGCGGCGAGTACAAGCTGCCCTGGACCCGTTTGCACGCCCTGAAGGACTACGCGGGCATGGTCGAGATTCTCGCCGAATTCCCGCACATACGCCAGACCTTCAACCTGGTTCCGTCGGTGGTCGCGCAGATTGAGGAGTACGCCGCGGGCACGGCATCGGATCCGTTTCTGGATTGCGCGGTGATGCCGGCGGAAGATCTGACGGAATCGCAGCGCGTCTTCATGCGCCGGTATTTTTTTCAAGCCAATCTTGAGCGCGTGATTTATCGCTATCCCCGGTATCGCGAGTTGTATGAATCGCGCGATCGCTTCACGGTTGGCGACTTTCGGGATTTGCAGGTGCTCAGTCAGCTGGCGTGGTTCGATGAAGACCTTCTGGGACGCGATTCGGAATTGATGGAGTTGGTGCGCAAGGGTCGCGACTATTCGCTTCAGGACCAAGCAGTGATGGTGCGAAAACAGCGCGAATCGTTGCAGCGCGTGCTGCCGGTATACCGCGATGCCGCGGCCAGGGGGCAGATCGAAATTTCAACGACGCCTTTTTACCATCCCATCCTGCCATTGATCTGCGATTCGGATATCGCCGCGGTATCGCGCCCCGGGATCGTGTTGCCTCGTCGCTTTTGTCATCCGGAAGACGCGAGAGAGCAGCTCACGCGCGCCCGAAATTACATGCGCGATAAGCTCGGCGTTGCGCCCGTAGGACTGTGGCCGTCGGAAGGATCGATTTCGGACCAGGCGCTCGGCTTAGCAGTCGATTGCGGATTCAAGTGGGCTGCCAGCGATAACGGCGTTCTGGCGCGAACGCTGGGGGCCAACGCCGGACCCGAGCAGACCTATCGCAACTATTTGTGGCATGATTCACTCCATGAACGAGGCCATGAGCCAGGCCGTGAGATTCAGCTCCTGTTTCGCGACCATTTCCTCAGCGATCTGATCGGCTTCCAATATCAGCACATGCCGGCTGAGGATGCAGCCGAGCATTTTTTGACGCAGATTCGAGGCAACATTGCTAACGACACCCAAGGCTGCGGCGCGCTAGTGCCCATCATCCTTGACGGCGAAAACGCCTGGGAGTGGTACCAGGCGAATGGCCGCCCATTCTTGCGTGCGTTGTATCGCCGCATATCGGACGATCCGAATTTCGAAGCGCTGACCATCTCAGAAGCGCTTGCGCGATTCGAGCCGAAGCGAATCGCCGGTGTGGTTCCCGGCTCCTGGATCAATGCGAACTTCGATGTTTGGATCGGCGCGGAAGAGGACAATCTGGCGTGGGGCTTTTTGCTCGACGCGCGGCGGGCGTACGATGAAGCTCGAGACCGGCCGGAGATATCGAATGACATGCGGCGGCTCGCCTACGAAGAACTGCTGATCGCGGAAGGCAGCGACTGGTGCTGGTGGTACGGGCCCGAGCACGGTTCCGATAATCGGCCCGAGTTCGATCAACTGTATCGCGCGCATCTTTCAAACGTATATCGCGCGCTGGGTCAAACGCCGCCCGAGGCGTTGTCGCAATCGATCCTCAAGTCGCAACCGGGCGAGCTGCATGAGTTGCCTCGGAATTCGATCTACGCGACGCTGGATGGTGAAATCACCTCGGTTTTCGAATGGTCCGGTGCGGGGCGCTATCGTCCCGATCCGCGATCCGGTGCGATGCACGGCGATGCTCCGCTGCGCGAATTGTTTTACGGAACCGACGGAGAGAATTTGTTCGTGCGGATGGATCAGGTGAAGCTTGCCCAGACGGGCATTCGTCAAGCGCAGCCCGGCGATTTCAAAATCGAATTCGAGGCGGGCGTCGCGGAGACGCGCATAGCCATCCGGCGGATCGTCGAATTAAGCGCCCCGCTCATTGGTCAGCCAGGCCGGCGGTTTCGAATCACAATTGCGAGGGATGGGTTGCCCGCGATTACGGTTCCCGCGGACGGGTGGATTGAACTGGGGACGGAGTAGGAAAAGAACACGCGAGCGGCGAACGTTTATCACGCGAACGGCGGGCGTTTATAAGGAAGTTTTAGGCCGCTCCCTTAGGTCGCGGCTCGGTACCTAGCGTCCATCGTCGTCGATTGCGATTTTCAAAGCGCGAAGAAATTTCTGATCCTGCGAGGTGAGTTTGATCTTGCCGACCTTGCGGCGCCCGCTTTCCGGCGGCGTAGCCAGCTCGATGGTTTCGCCTTCTTCGCCTTCCTCGGCATCCTCGCGTTTATTGAAGCCGATGGTAGCCTCGAGAACCAGGAACACGTCGTAGCCCGCGCGTTTAATCTCTCCGATGGCGGCTGCAATGCGGTCGGAATCCGAGAGCGACTCATTGATGGCGTTCCCGAGTTCCTGCATGAGTTCCTTCAATCGATCTTCCAAGTGATCCCTCATTTCTGGCGCTTATCACCTGTCATTCGGGCGCCGCTGGCGCCGCTGGCGCCGCGAGCCGGCTTTCACGAAGCCGCTCCCGTGAGGCACCCGGCAAACCACCCCAGAGCCACCTTCAGCATATCACCTGATGCAAACAGGGGCCATTGGGTTCGATCAAGCCCCCGACGGTTCTATCGGCCCCTCTTTGCGAATTCTGTATTTCCGATTCCGCCCTCGCCGCCAGCCACCCGCAAGGCGTCTGTTACGATGAGAATATCGATGGGCGGCATGATCAAGAGCTTCCTGGGGCACGTTCTTCCGAAGGTGATCCAACCCTTGCGGATCCTTTGGAACGAGATGATCGGGTTCCTTTTTCTGTTGATCGCCGTTCCCGCAATCTTATCGGCCATCAAGTACTTTCGAAAAGTCGAGCAGGACGCCGACAATCTTTTTTGGGCGCTTCTAACCGTCATTTTTGCGGCGGTGATGGTGTTCTTCGGCATCCACTCTTTTGTTCGCGCGCGGCGGATATCGCGGTCATGAAGCGCGAGCGGCCCGTGAACCACGAGGGACCCCTAGATCACGAACTTCCGGGCGAGTATCCGTTCACGCGCGGCATTTATCCCGACATGTATCGTGGCCGCCTGTGGACCATGCGCCAGTATGCCGGCTTCGGTTCGGCCGAGGAGAGCAATCGCCGCTATCGTTATCTGCTTTCGCAAGGCATCACCGGCCTTTCGATCGCGTTCGATTTGCCGACGCAGATGGGAATCGATTCGGATCATCCCATGGCGGCGGGGGAAGTGGGGCGAACCGGGGTCTCGATCTGTTCGCTCGCCGATATGGAGCGATTGTTCGATGGCATTCGTCTGGATCAAATCACTACGTCGATGACCATCAATTCGACGGCTGCGATTCTCCTCGCTCTCTACGTCACCACCGGGAGACGGCAGGGCGCGAACGTTCGCAAGCTTTCCGGGACCGTCCAGAATGACATTTTGAAGGAGTACATCGCGCGCGGCACCTATATCTATCCGCCGCGTCCGGCGATGCGAATCATCACCGACATGTTCGCCTGGGCCGCCGCCGAGCTACCCGAATGGAACACGATTTCGATCAGCGGCTATCACATTCGCGAGGCCGGATCCACAGCGGCGCAGGAAGTGGCGTTCACGCTGGCCGATGCGATCGCTTACGTTCAAGCGGCGCTCGACGCCGGCCTCGAAATCGATGCCTTCGCGCCGCGGCTCTCCTTTTTCTTCAACGCCCATAACGATTTTCTGGAAGAGATCGCGAAGTATCGCGCCGCGCGGCGTCTGTATGCGCGCATCATGAAGGAGCGTTTCGGCGCGCGCAATCCGAAATCGATGATGCTGCGCTTCCACACACAGACTGCCGGTTCGACGCTGACCGCGCAGCAGCCCGATGTAAACGTGGTTCGTGTCGCGCTTCAGGCGATGGCGGCCGTGCTGGGCGGAACGCAGTCGTTGCACACCAACGGCCGGGACGAGGCGCTGTCTCTGCCCACCGGGGAATCCGCGCGGCTGGCGCTGCGGACGCAGCAGATCATCGCCAACGAGACCGGCGTCACTAATGTAGCCGATCCACTGGGCGGCAGCGTTTACATTGAAGAACAGACCGACCGCATCGAGCGCGAGGCGCAGGACTACATCGATCGCATCGATGCAATGGGCGGGACTTTAGAAGCCATCGAAAGCGGATTTATTCAAGGCGAGATTCAGAACGCGGCCTATGCGTTCCAGAAATCGGTGGAGCGCGGTGAAACGGTGGTGGTGGGAGTGAACCGTTTTAAACAAGCGGAGCCAAATCCTCCAGTGACGTTCCGCATGGACCCGGAGATGGAGCATACCCAAATCGAGCGCCTGAGAGAAATGCGCGCCTCGCGATCGCAGACGATGGTGAGCGATACACTCGCCGCGCTGGAACGGGCCGCGCGTGGATCGGACAATCTGATGCCGCGCATTCTGGAGGCGTGCGAAGCGCACGCGACCGTCGGCGAGATTTCAGACCGGCTACGCGATGTCTTCGGCGAGTATCGCGATCACTCCTGACCTCTTAGTCGGTGGCTCCGCTCGCCATCGGCAGCTCCGTATTCGCGATTACCGGCTCCCGCCGCATCGACGGAAGTTTTCCGTAAGTCATGCCGCGCCACAGCCATTCCATCGGGCCGAATCGATACCGCGCCAGCCACCAGTTGCTGAACACGACCTGAGCGCCGTACAGAACGACCGTCGGAATCAATCCCTCTGCTGGCCCTACGCGACCGTAGAGCCCGGTCGTGTAATTGTAGTAGAACACTGTGCAGACCACCGACTGCGTCAGATAATCCGTCAGCGCCATGCGCCCCACCGCTGCAAACGGCGTGAGCAGGCGTTTCCATGTCGCGCTTTGAATCAGGACGGCGAGTCCCGATGCGTAACCGGCGCTCAACACATGCGCGGCGGGGAGATCCAGAACGGTCGCGAGGTACTCGACCAGCCTGGCATGTTCAACGCTGGGCTTCGATTGGAGGAAGACCACCAGCACATTCAGCGCGATCCCCAGCGGCAGGCACACCGCGCAGACTCGCTTCAGCAGCGGCTTGTAATCACCCAGCCGGTCTATGATCCCGCTTCGATACACCCACAGCCCTAACAGGAAAAGGAACAGCGCATATATGGAGAACGCCGCGGATGGCAGCGCATGTTTCCAGACCACCCAGTTCTCGCGAAGGATCTGCCCTACCGAACCATGCGAGTAAATCGCAATGATCGGCTGAACCGTAGACAGATCAAATGGTTTACCGGGGTGCGAAGCGGGTCCGTGTCCGAAGATTCCGGCGATGTAGACGCCGGTGATCACCAATATCGGCAAGGTGAAGATACTTCCGGCCCACCACAGCACCGTCTTCTGGCTGCGGTTGCGGAAGAACAGCAGCATCGTGCCGGCGAGTGCATAAGTCAGCAGAATATCGCCCCACCAGATCAGAAGTCCGTGGATCAGCCCGAACAGCGCTAGAGCCGCCAGGCGTCGTGGATAAAACGACATGAATTTCGCGCCGCGGGCGGCTGCGCGCGTCATCTGCACGGCGAATCCCAAGCCGAATAGAAACGAAAACAGCGTGACGAATTTGCCTTGTATGAAGATGTCGATGAACCCCTGAGCGATCAAATCCGCGCGTCCGTGAAACAGCGGCCGGATGTTGCCGTAGAGGTCCAGAGGCGCGTTGAAGCCGCGCATGTTCGCCGCCAGGATGCCGAACAGCGCCATCCCGCGCAGAATATCGATGTAGAGAATACGCTCGGCCGAGGTGATCGGGCCTGCGCGTTCGACGTCAGTCGACATAGTGCTACCGCCTTTCCTTACATAATAGATAGAAACGGACAGGGTGGCGTCAAGGTTCCATCATCGATGCCGGGTTTCAGACCAAATCCCCGAGTTCGATACCAGATGACCCAGTTCCACATCATCGGCGGCGGATTGGCCGGATGCGAGGCTGCCTGGCAGATCGCGCACGCCGGTGGACGCGTGGTCCTCCACGAAATGCGCCCCGACCGTCAGACACCGGCGCACAAGACCGAGTCGTTGGCGGAATTGGTGTGCTCCAATTCGCTCAAGAGCGAGCAGGAATCGAGTGCGCCATGGTTGTTGAAAGAAGAACTGCGGCGCCTCGATTCGCTGCTGTTGCGGGTGGCGGCGGAAACGCGCGTGCCGGCCGGACACGCTCTAACCGTCGATCGCGACCTGTTCGCCGCGGAGGTCACGCGCAGGATCGCGAGTGAGCCGGCGATCGAGATTCGGCGTGAAGAAGTGACCGCGCTCGATCCCGAAAAGATCTGGATCATCGCATCGGGCCCACTGACTTCGGATGCGCTGGCCGCTGAGATCGCCAGCCTCACGGGTTCGGAACGCCTGTTCTTCTACGACAGTATCAGCCCCATCGTGGAAGCTGAGTCCATCGATCACGCCGTCGCGTTTCGGGCGTCGAGATATGGAAAATCGCTGGACGGCACCGACGATTATTTGAACTGTCCGTTCGACAAAACCCAGTACGACGCTTTCGTCGACGCGGTGCTCGCTGCTGATAGTGTCCCCGCGCATATCGAACAGGATCGGGATTTGCATACCGGTCCTTTGAATGATACGACCCGCTACTTCGAAGCGTGCCTGCCCATCGAGGAGATCGCGCGCCGCGGCCGCGACACGCTGCGCTTCGGCCCGATGAAGCCGATGGGCCTGACCGATCCCCGCACCGGGCGGCGCCCCTACGCGGTGGTGCAGCTTCGCCAGGAGAATGTTCGCGCGGGCAGTTACAATCTGGTCGGCTTTCAGAATCACATGCGCTTCGGCGAACAGGCTCGCGTACTGCGCTTGATTCCGGGACTGGAGAACGCGGAATTCCTCCGCTTCGGCCAGGTGCATCGCAATACCTACATAAACGGTCCCGCGCTGTTGACGCGGACTCTGCAATTGAAGACCGCGCCCAACATTTTCTTCGCGGGACAGATTTCGGGCGTGGAAGGATACGTTGAATCGATCGCGACGGGGTTGGTGGCGGCGCGCAGCGCTGTGGCGTTCGCCGATAACGAGCCTGCGCGGCCGTTCCCGCGGGAAACCGCGATCGGATCGCTGTGCGCCTACGTCTCCGGCGCCGATCCGGACAATTATCAGCCCGCGAATATCACCTTCGATCTGCTTCCGAAACTGGAACAGCCGCCGCGCGATCGAAAGCTGCGTCACGCCGAGGTGTGCCGCCGCGCCCTCGACGCGCTCGATCAGTTTCTTTACGCGCCGCTCCTCACGCCAGGAGCGATCTAATAATGCCTGAGGCGATTTCAGAATTGGCGGCGGCAGTCACGCGTTATCTCGCCGGTCTCGCGCGGGAGAACGCCTCGCCGCACACGCTGCGCAACTACTCGTCAGACCTCGCTCAGTTTGTCGAATACTTCTCGCCGCCCGGCCAAGGAGCATCGCCTCCGGCGCCGTGCGAAATCGGCGTACTGCAATTGCGCGAATGGCTGGGACACTTGTTCGATCAAGGGTTGGGCGCGATCACCGTTCGCCGCAAGCTCGCAGCCGTGCGGTCGCTCTTCAAATTCATGCTGCGCGAAGGCGCCATCGCAGCGAATCCGGCGCGTCTGGTCCGCACTCCCAAAGCCCCCAAGCGCGTGCCGATTGTACCGACGGCGGAACAGACCAACACGCTGGTGGATTCCGTCGCCGCGGATATTTTGGATCGTCCGCATCCAGCCCGCGATCTGCTGATCTTCGAACTGCTATACGGCTGCGGCATGCGCATCAGCGAGCTCGCGGGCCTGAACCTGGAGGATTTCGACCGCACCGAACGTTGGGTTCGCGTCCTCGGGAAAGGCCGCAAGGAACGGCAGGTGCCATACGGCGGGAAAGCCGCGGACGCGCTCGAAAAATATCTCGAGGTTCGCGCGAAGGTGTTGGGTGGGGCAGGGCCGCGCCCTGCCAGGGACGAACGCGCTCTCTTGCTGAATCATCGCGGCCGGCGCCTCTCGGATCGCGGCGCGCGCGGCATCGTGAAATTTTATGCGCGAATGATCTCGGGCGATTCGTCGCTGCATCCTCATAGCTTGCGGCACGCCTACGCGACACACCTGTTGGCCGATGGGGCCGATCTTCGCGCGATCCAGGAATTGCTGGGACACGCACGTCTCGCTACTACGCAGAAGTACACGCAGGTGTCCCTGACGGATCTGATCGCGGTATACGATCGCGCGCATCCCAAGGCTCACAAGTCCTGATTCTAGGATGGTCATGATGCCATCATGGATTCTCTCGGCGCCACTGCGCTATCATACCGGCGAATTAGGTTCCTTAGAACATCCATGGCCGATCGGGAACAATCCGTTCAGCAGAAGCTGCGCGACCTGCCGTCAGTGGATCAAGTCGTTGAGATTCTGAACAGTGTGGACGCGCCCAGGCCGTTGTTGGTGAATGAAGCGCGGCGTGTGCTCGCCGCGATGCGGGCAGACGTGATCGCGGGCGCCCAGGCAACCCCAACTGACGCTGCAGCCGCCGCCAAGCGAGTACGCACGAGTGTCGAAGAGCTTTCCCGCCCATCGCTCAAGCGCGTTATCAATGCCACCGGCGTGATTCTTCACACCAATCTTGGCCGTGCACCCTCGGTCGCGTTCGCGCCGCTGGAGGGTTATTCAAACCTCGAATACGATCTCACGCGCGGCCGCCGTGGCAAGCGCGACGCGCATATTTCCGGATTGCTGGAGCGGCTCGCGGGCAAGCCCGGGATCGCCGTCAACAACAACGCGGCCGCGGTGCTGCTCGTTTTGAATGAACTGGCGCGCGGCGGCGAAGCCATTGTCAGCCGGGGCGAGCTGATTGAGATCGGCGACGGCTTTCGCATCCCCGACATCATGGCCGCGTCACGCGCGAAGCTCTGCGAGGTCGGGACCACCAATCGCACCAATCTCGACGACTATCGAGCCGCGATCGGCCCGCGCACCCGTTTGCTGATGCGGGTTCATCCCAGTAATTTTAAGATCGATGGATTCACCGATAAACCGGCGCTCACCGAACTGGCGGCCCTCGCGCGCGAACGCGGGCTGCCGTTGTATGAGGATCTCGGCAGCGGCGGTGTCGCCGATCTCGCGCCGTTCGGGATGGCCGAGCCGCGCGTTTCAGAAAGCCTGGACGCCGGAGTGAACCTGGTTTCGTTCAGCGGAGACAAGCTGCTCGGCGGCCCTCAAGCCGGCTTGATCGCCGGCGACGCGGAACTGGTTGCGCGTCTGCGCCGGAATCCTTTGTTCCGGGCTTTGCGAATCGATAAATTGATTACACAGGTCTTGGAACAGGTGCTTCGCAACCTGGTGTTCGAGCGTTGGGATGAAATCCCGGCGATGCGCATGATCCGCATGCCCGCCGACGAAATCCGCGCGCGCGCTGAGCGCGTGCAGACTCAACTGCGTGACGCCGGGATTGCCATCGACATTATCGGCGGACAGAGCGTCGCTGGAGGAGGCTCGACGCCCGGACAATCCTTGCCGACGTGGCTGCTCGCGATTTCCGGCAATGCGCCCAAGCTTGAACGCAAACTTCGGGCGAACCATCCGCCCGTCATCGCTCGAATTGAAAACGATCGCCTGGTGCTCGATTTGCGAACGGTGTTCCCCGAAGAAGAGGATGCGTTGGTGATGGCTTTACGGAGCGCGCGGTCTACCGCTTCAGAACCGCGACCGTAAGGGAGCGGCGAAACAGTATTAATGCCCCGACACCAACGATCGCGCCTCGGTTCAGGAACGTTCCAGGTAACTCGCGTCCGCGGTGGACACTCGGATCTTCTCGCCCTCATTGATGAAGGCCGGTACCTGCACCACCAGGCCCGTATCCAGCTTCGCCGGTTTGGTCACGTTTGACACCGTCGCGCCCTTCAATCCCGGCTCGGTCTCCACCACCGTCATATCCACTGACGGCGGCAGCTCCACGCTAATGGCTTTGCCTTCGTAAAACTCGACGTTCACCTTCAATTGCGGAATCAGGTAGTTGATCGCGTCGCCGAGGATGTCCTTGGTCAGGTGCATTTGCTCATAGGTCTCGGTGTTCATGAAATGGAAGTACTCGCCGTCGTCGTACAGGAATTCCATCTCCTGCTCATCCAGCGATGCCCGCTCCACTTTATCTTCCGAGCTGAAGCGATGCTCAATCATCGTGCCGCTCTTGAAATTGCGCATCTTCACCTGCACGAATCCACGCAGGTTGCCCGGGGTGCGATGCTCCATCTTGAAGACCGAGAACAGATCCTTGTTGAAGATGATCACCATGCCCGGACGCAGTTGTGTTGCGGAAATCATAATAGGGAACTCTTAGTTTAGCAGAGCGGCAATGCATCGCGATGGGTTGTTATTATGCCGGGTTGTAATTATCCCGGGATTGTTATCATAGAGAATGGTTCCCGACATAATTCCTGAGGGCCTCACCTTTGACGACGTGTTGCTGCAACCCGCCCGCAGCGCCGTCGTCCCCACCGAAACCGACACGCGCACCTGGCTCACACGCAAGATCGCGCTGAATATTCCGGTAGTCAGCGCCGCCATGGACACCGTCACCGAATCTCATCTGGCCATCGCGCTCGCGCAGCAGGGCGGCATCGGCCTGGTCCACCGCAGCATGACCATCGAGCGGCAGGCCGAAGAAGTGGATCGCGTGAAGCGCTCGGAAAGCGGCATGATCGTCGACCCGGTGACCGTCGACCCGCAGCAGAAAATCGCCGACGCACTGGAAGTGATGCGGCACTATCGCATCTCCGGCGTTCCCGTGACCAAGAACGGAAGACTGGTGGGCATTCTGACCAACCGGGACCTCCGATTCGAGACGCGCTTCGATCTGCCGATCGAGCAAGTCATGACCAAGGAGAATCTCATCACGGTCGCGGTCGGCACCACGCTCGAAGAGGCCGAGGCGATTTTGCATCGCCATCGCGTCGAGAAATTGCTAGTGGTCGACGATCAGTACAACCTGAAAGGTCTGATCACGGTCAAGGACATTCAAAAGAAGTTGAAATATCCCAACGCCGCCAAGGACGAGCAAGGCCGTCTTCGCGTGGGCGCGGCCATCGGCTCGCAGGGCGATTTTCTGGAACGTGCGCAGGAACTGGTCAAGAAGAAAGTCGACGTACTGGCGATCGATTCGGCCCACGGCCATCAGGAGCGCGTCTTGCAGGCGGTCACCGCGGTGAAGCGCGCGCTGCCTGAGGTGCAGTTGATCGCCGGAAATATCGCGACCTATGAAGGTGCGCGCGACCTGATCGCGCTGGGCGTGGACGGAATCAAGGTGGGAATCGGGCCGGGGTCCATCTGCACCACGCGCGTGGTCAGCGGCGCGGGCGTCCCGCAAATCACGGCGATCGTCGAATGTTCGAAGGCGGCGCGCGGCGCGACCGTTCCGCTGATCGCCGATGGCGGCATCAAGTTTTCAGGCGACGTGACCAAAGCGATCGCCGCGGGCGCGGATTGCGTCATGATCGGCGGACTTTTCGCGGGCACCGAAGAAAGTCCCGGCGAAACCATTCTCTACCAGGGCCGCACTTTCAAGAGCTATCGTGGCATGGGATCCATGGGCGCGATGACCGCCGGCTCGGATCGCTACGCGCAGGATGCCACCGGCAAGCTGGTG
>Ga0182024_10011178_pt1 | contig 18089 bp, 21 predicted proteins | sample P32metaG_FD_120480 | JGI IMG/M metagenome (GOLD analysis project Ga0182024, IMG submission 120480) | Permafrost microbial communities from Stordalen Mire, Sweden - P3-2 metaG (Illumina Assembly) | ecosystem: Environmental > Terrestrial > Soil > Wetlands > Permafrost | place: Sweden: Stordalen... | reverse complement strand
TGCTCACCGCGCGGTCGAACGCGTAACGGGAACTCACCGAGTCGTGGACGATCACGTCGATCCCGGCACCGGGCTGTGACGCCACCGAGGGTTCGTCGAGCTGCAGGCCGAGCAGCTCGGCGCCGTCGGACGCCTCGATCCAGGGCGGTTGGGACACGAGGCTGACGCCGGGCGCGGCGAGTTTGGCGGGCGGTGCGGGAACGGTGGTTGTCGTCGTCGTACGCGACGGCCGCGGCCGGGGCTCGCTGGACGGCGTCGTGGTGTTCGGGACGGTCGTCGCTGGCGTGCTGGCCGGCGTGGTCGTCGTCGGGACCGTCGTCGGGACCGTCGTCGGGGCGTGCGTCGTCGTCGGTGTGGTGTGCGGCGGCTTCGTGGACGCGGCGGTCGCCGCGGTGTCCGACAGCGACGCGGCCGAGATGAGCGCGACGAGGAACAGTGCGGCGCCGGCGGGGACGACGCGACGAGCGTGCCGGTTCACAGTTTCCGTCCGAGCACGCACAGACCGACCGGCAGCCGTTGGAAACCGGCCCGTTCGTACAGAGCCAGCGCGCGGTCGTTGTCGGCCTGGGTGTTGACGAACGCCTGACGCGTCCCGCGCACCCGCATCCAGCGCAACCCGTCGACGAGCAACGCTCGACCCAGCCCTTGGCCCTGCGAACCGGGATCGATCGCGAGCCGTTGCACGTATCCGGTGCGGTCGGCTCGGCCGAACAGGCCGTATCCGGCGACCGGGACGCCACGGTTGACCCGCAGATGCGAACGCGGCGTCGCGCGGGCGGCCTGGGTGAGTCCGAGGTCGTCGAGACGCCAGAACTCCGCGAACGCGGCGGCGTCGACCGCCAACAGCGCAGGTCGGTCGGCGGCCGTCGAACGTCGGGTACGACGTGGGGATCCGGCCGACGGCGCCGCCCCGAGGGTTGTGAAGTCGTACGCAAGCAGGTGGAGCCGACCGCGAATCTCGAACCCGCAGTCAACGAGCGGAAGGCTCGGGCCGGGGGCGAGCGCGTTCGTGATGACCTCCCGGTAGCCGCCGGCGCGGAGCTCGTCGAGCAGCGCCTCGACCGCGGCGACAGACGGAGCGCCGCGGCACTCGAGCGCGACCGACGCGATATCGGGCCGACCATGCCATGCCGCCACCCGGGCAACCCCGCCGCGGAAGCGGATCGACTGCGTCTTCACCGCGGGCGAGCGTACGCCCTGCCCGGGCGGCTTCCCGGTTCAACCCGGGTCTGTCCCCCGGGTGTGGCGACGCGTGCCCGCGGGAGAATTTGCTGCGAACCGGACCGAGGGCTTGAGAGCGGGCGGATCCGTGCCGATCCTAACCACGGTCAACTGAGACAGCCTCTGGAGGTTCGCCCGCGTGTTGGATCTCGACCAACTGCTCGCCTATGCGGTTGAGCGCGGCGCATCCGACGTCCATATCAAGGTTGGGTCGCCGCCCTACATCCGTATCGACGGCCGCCTCGAGCGGATCGAACACGCGTCGGTGTCGCCGGTCGAGACCGAACGCATCGCGTTCGCGATCATGCCGAAACAGCGCGCCGAGGAGTTCATCGCGACGAGCGACGCCGACTTTGCGTATTCGGTCTCGGGCCTGGGCCGCTTCCGCGTCAACGCGATGCGCCAGCGTGGTTCGGTCGGGCTGGTGCTTCGCCGCGTGCAGAGCGACACCCCGACATTCGAGGCGTTGGGCTTACCTCCGGTGACCCGAAAGCTTGCCGAGCACGAACGTGGGCTCGTGCTCGTGACCGGCCCGACCGGTTCCGGCAAGACCACCACGCTCGGCTCGATGATCGACTACATCAACGAGACCCAACACAAACACATCGTGACGATCGAGGATCCGATCGAAATCCTCCACCACGACAAGGCGTCGATCGTCAACCAGCGCGAAGTCGGAACCGACACCAGAGACTTCCATGCGGCGCTGAAGCGGGTGTTGCGTCAGGATCCAGATGTGATCCTGGTCGGTGAGATGCGAGACATCGAGACGGTCAAGACCGCGCTGACTGCCGCGGAGACCGGCCATCTGGTGTTCTCGACGCTGCACACGATCAGCGCGACAGACTCGATCAATCGCATCATCGACTTCTTCGCGCCGCACGAACAACGGCAGGTGCGCATGTCGCTCGCCGGTTCGCTGCGCGGGATCGTGAGCCAGCGGCTCGTCGAGCGCCGCAACGGTGGACGTGTCCCAGCGGTCGAGATCCTCGTCGCGACCGGCCGGATCTTCGACAAGATCGTGAACGCGGACGAGACGCACGAGATCGAACAGATCATCTCCGAGGGCGAGTACTACGGCATGCAGACGTTCGACCAGAGCCTCCTGAGCATCTACAGCGAGGGCCTGATCGATCTACGAGAAGCGCTCGCGGCGTCGACGAGTCCGCACGATCTTCGGCTGATGATCGAGCAGTTCACGATGCAGCGGGCGTCGGAGCAGGCGACCGCCAGCTAGACCTTTTCGGGAACAACACGTCTCGGGCGGCGCAGAGCCGTCAGAATGCACGCCTGTGACTGCTGTCCCGCCGCGTCTGGCACGGTTCTTCGAGCCTGCGTCGACCTCGCAGCAATTGTCGCGGCGTCTCGGCGAGGCCGGCCACCGCGCCTTTCTGGTGGGCGGCAGTGTGCGCGACGCGTTCCTCGACCGGTCCCGTCCCGATTCGGACATCGACGTCGCCACCGACGCCCGACCTGACGTGATCGAACGTGTGCTGAAGGGCTGGGCCGATGCGGTGTGGCTGCAGGGCGAACAGTTCGGCACCGTCGGCGCCGACAAGCACGGCGACCGTTTCGAGATCACGACGTTCCGTGCCGAGGTGTACCGAGACGACAGCCGCAATCCGCAGGTCACGTTCTCCGACAATGTGACGACCGACTTGTCGCGACGCGACTTCACGATCAATGCCGTCGCGATTGCGTTGGACGAACCCGAACTCTTCGACCCTCACGACGGACTTGGCGATCTCGCGGCCCGGCGGCTGCGCACGCCGCTGTCGCCCGAGGTGTCGTTCGGCGACGACCCGCTGCGCATGTTGCGCGCGGCGCGGTTCGTCGCGACGCTCGGTTTTGAGCCCGACGCCGATCTGTTACACGCGGTGGGCCAGATGCGTGAGCGTCTGCGCATCATCAGCGCGGAGCGGATACGGGACGAACTGTCGAAGCTCCTGCTCGCCGACGATCCGTCCGCGGGGCTCTGGCTGATCGCCCGCACGAAGCTGGCGACCGAGTTCTTGCCTGAGCTGAACGCGATGGAGCTCGAACAAGATCCCATCCACCGCCATAAGGATGTGCTCGCCCACACGATCGCGGTCGTGGCCAAGACGTCGCCGCGGCTGAAGCTCCGACTCGCCGCGCTGCTCCACGACGTCGGCAAACCCGCCACGCGCGGCTACGGACCTCAGGGTGTGACGTTCCATTACCACGACGTTGTCGGGGCGCGCATGGCGCGAGCGCGGTTGGCGGCGTTGCGTTACCCGAACGACGTGATCGACGATGTGGCCGCGCTCGTCGAGTTGCACTTGCGCTTCCATACGTACCGCATGGGCTGGACTGACAGTGCGGTACGCCGATATGTGCGCGACGCCGGACCGCTGCTCGACGATCTCAACGAGCTGACCCGTTCCGACTGCACGACCCGCAACGCGAAGAAAGCGGCCGCGCTGTCACGGCGGATCGATGAGCTCGAAGAACGGATCGCTCAGCTTGCCGAGCTCGAAGAGCTCGCCAAGATGCGACCGGCGCTCGACGGCAACGCGGTGATGGAGGTGCTCGGCGTCGGGCCGGGCCCGGTCGTCGGCGACGCGCTCCGCTATCTGTTGGATGTCCGCCTCGAAGAGGGCGAGATCTCCGAACCCGAAGCTGCCGAGCGGCTCCGGGCCTGGGCGCGCGACCGCGGCTGACTACACGCCTTCTTTGCGGGCCCGCCACAGCACCGCGGTCGGTGTCGCCGGTCCCGGGTCCGACGAGCGCAACATTTCTGGTTCGAGCAGCACGTCGACCCGGTAGCCGGCTCGGTGCAGCGCCGAGAACACGTCGGCGATCGTGCGGGGCCACACCTGGAGCGGCTCGTCGTGTCGGGTCGTGACGATCGGCGACTGGTCGAAGTAGGAGCGGCGGACTTCGAGGAAACCGAGCGGGAGTCCGCCCGGCTCGTGGTCTTCACGTCCGACCGCGAGGCGCATCGGATGGTCGTGGGAGAACACGAACGCCGCCCCGGCGCGCAGCACCCGGTGAACCTGGCGGAACAGACGGTCGAGATCCTCGATCTCGTGGACGACGCCGGTCGCCAACGCGAGGTCGATCGAGTCGGCCCGGAGGAACGCGAGATCTGCGGCGTCGCCTTCATGCCATTCCACCCGTACCTCGGCGGCTTCGGCCAGTCGGCGTCCGAGCGCCAGCTGCGCCGAGGAAACGTCGATCGCGATCACGTGGGCGCCCTGGCGGGCCATCGCCACCGCGTTCTCACCCGCGCCGCATCCGATGTCGAGCACGCGGCGACCCTTGAGGCCGCCGCAGACCCGAAGATCGGCCTCGGTCGGCAGATCGGTTCCGAACTGCACCGTGTCCGCCGCCGTCGCCTCACCGCGACGAGATGCCAGCCGGTCCCAGGCTTGAGTGTTCGTCACCCCGGCATTCTTATCGTTCTGGGCTGGTCCGCGCCGAGCCGTTCGGCCCGACACGTTGTCTGGGTCGCAAGCGGCGGCCGGAGCCGCCGACCTTCGAAGCGCCGGGGTTACTCGCCGGCTGCGAACGCTTCGATCATGCGGTGCGCTTCGTCGTCGTGGTATTGGATCGGCGGCGATTTCATGAAGTACGCCGACGGTCCGAGCAGCGGCCCGCCAATGCCGCGGTCGAGCGCGATTTTGGCGCAGCGAACCGCGTCGATGATCACGCCGGCCGAGTTGGGGGAGTCCCACACCTCGAGCTTCAGCTCGATATTGAGGGGCACGTCGCCGAAGTTGCGTCCCTCCATGCGGATGTACGCCCATTTGCGGTCATTGAGCCACGGCACGTGATCCGACGGTCCGATGTGGACACTCTCCGACGAGATGCCCTGGTCGATCTGGCTGGTGACCGACTGCGTCTTCGACAGCTTCTTCGAGAGCAGACGCTCGCGTTCGAGCATGTTCTTGAAGTCCATGTTGCCACCGAAGTTGAGCTGGTACGTGTTGTCGATCGCCAGGCCGCGGTCCTCGAACAACCGTGCGAGGAGCCGGTGGGTGATCGTCGCGCCGACCTGGCTTTTGATGTCGTCGCCGACGATCGGGACGTGCGCGTCGGTGAACTTCTGCGCCCACTCGGGGTTGCTGGCAATGAACACCGGGATCGCGTTCACGAAGCCGACGCCGGCGTCGATCGCGGCTTGCGCGTAGTGACGTTGCGCTTGTTCGGAGCCGACCGGAAGGTACGAGACGAGCACGTCCGCGCGTGCGTCGCGCAACGCTTGGGCGATGTCGACCGGTTCGGCCGGCGACTCCTCGATGACCTCGCGGTAGAACTTGCCGAGACCGTCGAACGTCGGGCCTCGCTGCACGAGCACATTGAGGTTCGGGACGTCGGCGAACTTGATCGTGTTGTTGATGCTTGCCGAGATCGCCTTGCCGAGATCGAGCCCGACCTTGTCGGCGTCGACATCGAACGCGGCGACGAACTCGACGTCGCCCACGTGGTAGCCGCCGAGTTCGACGTGCATGAGGCCCGGCACACGCTCCGCCGGATCGGCGTCGCGGTAGAACTCGACGCCTTGCACGAGGCTGCTCGCACAGTTCCCGACGCCCGCGATCGCGACGCGGACTTTCTTTCGGACGTCGGGACGGTGCGGACCTGACTGCTGGGGGGACGGACTCATGCCGTTGCTCCTTCTGTGCGGTCGTGGTGCATGGCGTCGCGCTCTTGCGCGATCAGCTCCTCGATCCACGTGAGATCGTGCTGAGTGGATTGGGCCCGGTGCTCGAGGAGCGACCGGGTGTAACGATCGGTGCTGCGTGCAGGATTGCGGCGGGTCTTGGCCAGTCGCTGGGTGAGCTGGGCGCGTCGACGCTCCAAGAATGCGACCCGTTCGGAGGCGCTGAGATGCCGGCAGAACGACAGCTTGAGCGCGAACGTCCGTTCATCGTCGGCGGTCTCGTCGGTCAACAGTTCGACGAACAGCTGCTCGCCTGCCGCGGTGACCCGGTAGGCCTTGCGGGTACGTCGACCGGCGCGGGGACGGCGCCGCAGTCGGGCAGCGGCCAGATCGCCTTTGAGCGAACCCGTCGGGACGAACCCGGTCGGGCCACCTTCGGGAGTTTCTGTCGCTTCGATCGCGCCCGAACGTTCCAGGCGACGCAACGCCGGGTACAGCGAGCCGAACGAGATCCCCCACAACGGCCCCAGCGTGTCCGACAGCCGTTTCTTCAGCTCATAGCCGTGAAGTGGCTGCTCAGAGAGCAATCCGAGAACGGCGAGTTCGAGCACAGGGCGGACTCCGGGCAACGGAAGCGCAAGTCGGGACCGACTTCGTGATGGCACGATATATCGAATCGATATATCGGCGCAAGCATAGCGGTTCGGAGGGATACCGCAGGTGTGCCGGCAGGTAGCCGACATGAGCCTCTCGAAGGCGGCACGAGACGCCTCTACACTGACCGCCGTGCCCAGCGTCACGGACTACGCACTCGCCCGCCGAGCGGTCCTGCGCGACTTCCGGAGCGGGGCACTGACCCGCCTCGACGTGTGTGACGCCCACCCCGAACTGATGCGGGCCGCCCAGAACATCGGTGTCGTGATCAGCGACCAATGTCCGGTTTGCGGCGAGTCCAACCTGCGTCTCGTCAAATACGTCTACGGCGACAAGCTCAAAGAGGCCAACGGCCGTGCGATCTCGACGAACGCCGAGTTGATGAAGTTGGGCGCGTCGTGCGACGAGTTCGCCTGCTACGACGTCGAGGTCTGCCTCGACTGCAAATGGAACCACCTGCGCCGCCAGTCATTGCACGGACGTCTGCACGCCAGCTGACACGCGCTATTCGGGGGCGGGCTCGTTCGGGTACTGCGACCAGCACGACACACACCACCACTCCGGATCGGGCATGACCGTCTCCGAGCCTTCCTGATCCCACGACGCGGGGACGATGTAGACGCGTCGGACGCGTACCAACTCGGTGTCGACGAAGCCGCAATTGTCGCACGCCGGTTGTGTCACACCGCAGAACTTAAAGAAATCCGGCCCCGCGGCGCAGCGCGGCGACCGACGAGCATCGGCTGACGGGCCGGGGCTCGGACGGAACGCCGGCCCGTGATCGACACCGATCCGGTCTGTGTGCGAACGCATGGTTGCGCTGGCCGCGACCGTTGGCGCGGTAGTACCGTCTCGTTGTCGCCGGGAGCCGTTCGTGCCCTGGACGACGGAGGTGCCGTGATGGCCGCTTCTCCCGTGCGGATGACCGCCCCTGCTGTGCTCGCGCGCAAAGGTGCAAAACCGCCGCTCGTCATGGTCACGGCGTACGACGCGCCGTCGGCCCGGACCGTCGATGCCGCCGGATCCGACCTGATCCTCGTCGGCGACTCGCTCGCGATGGTGGTGCTCGGCTACGACGACACCTTGCAGGTCACGACCGCCGATATGGCGCACCACGTCGCGGCGGTCGCTCGTACGCGTCCGAACGCGCTCGTGGTCGCCGACCTGCCGTGGCTCAGCTACCACGTGAACCGCGAAGAGACGGTCCGCAACGCGGCGTGTCTCGTACGCGCCGGAGCAGGCGCGGTGAAGCTCGAAGGAGGCTGCAAACGGATCGACGCGGTGAAGGCGATACTCGACACCGAAATCCCCGTGATGGGTCACATCGGGCTCACGCCGCAGTCGATCCATACGCTCGGCGGATTCAAGGTGCAGGGCAAAGAACTCGACGCGGCGTCGGCGCTGACCGACGATGCGGTCGCGCTCGCCGACGCGGGCTGCTTCGCGATCGTGCTCGAATGCGTACCCGACGCCGTCGCGCGGATGATCACCGAATCGGTGCCGGTCCCGACGATCGGGATCGGCGCCGGCCGCCACTGCGACGGTCAGGTCCTCGTCTGGCACGACCTGCTCGGCTTCGAAGCCGACGGTCATCGCCGGCCCAAGTTCGTGCGCGCGTACGCAGAATTCGAACGGGATGCCGCCAACGCGATCGAACAGTTCTGCGCCGACGTCCGCGCCGGAACGTTCCCGTCGAGCGCCGAGACGTACCACATGACCGACCGGATGGCCGAAGCCCTCGGACTGTACGGCATGTCCGGCCTGGCGTCGTCTGAGCTCACCCAAACCTGAGGCGATGTCGACGCGGGCGCGGCTCGCAGTCGCGGGCGCGGTCGCGGTCGCGCTCATGTCGGCGGCCGGGATCGCGATCGTGGTCGCGCACTGGATCGCCGGCGATCCGCGGGCTTCGCCGCCGCGCGGGCTGCACGAAACCGCCGCGGTCGCTCCGTTCGTCGGCTCCCGCGAGGTGCGCGTCGCGAGCGGCGACCGGTGCCGACGTGTCGTCGTGGCCGACACCCGCGCCCGACGGGAACGGGGACTTCGCGGCGTCGGCGGGCTCGGACCGTACTCCGGCATGCTGTTCTTGCAGACAACCGACAGCGACACCGCCTTCACCATGGCAGGGGTGACGACCCCACTCGACGTCACCTGGTACTCGGCCAGCGGCTCCGAACTCGACACGGCGCGCATGGGTGCGTGCCCGCACGACGCCGCGCGTTGCCCGCTGTACCGAAGCGACGCGGCGTACCGGTTCGCGCTCGAGACGCCGCCCGGCGCGCCGGCGCCGGCACATCTTGTGCCGTGTGCATGACATCGGGCGTGCCGTTGTCACAGCCTGTGTGTAGGGTCGTTCACGAGAGGACGTACGAGGCGATCTGATACCTTCTCCCGGTTCGACAACCGAGCATTTCTGCCCCTCCGGCCGTGCGACACGCCTGAGCCCGTGGGGGCCCGCAGCGGATGCTGCGGTCCGAAGGAGGCCAGGGCCTGATGCCCGAAGCGTTGCGACCCTACGAGGTCATGATCATCCTCGATGCGGACCTGGACGAGGAGACGATCCGAGCAGCAGTCGAGCGGTGGCTGACCCTCATCGAGTCCGGCGGGGCCGAACGTGGCCACGTCGACTTCTGGGGCAAGCGCCGCCTCGCCTACGAAATCAACCGCAAAGTCGACGGCTACTACGTGGTCTTCCAGGCCCGTTCCGAGCCGGCGCCGATGGTTGACCTGCATCGGGTGCTCTCCCTCGCAGATGAGGTCATCCGACACAAGGTTCTGCGCATCCCGGCCAAGGTCTACGGACCAGACCGGGTCGCGGGCCCCACAGCGGACCGTGCATAGGGAGCCCACATGGCATCAGACACCAACACCATCACGATCTCCGGCAACATCACCCGGGATCCCGAAATGCGTTACACGCCGAGCGGCGTGTCCAAGGTCACCTTCGGTGTGGCCGTCAACCGGTCGTGGCGGAACCAGCAGACCCAGGAATGGGACGAACAGACCAGCTTCTTCAACGTCGTCGCATGGCGGCAGCTCGCAGAAAATGTCGGTGCGTCGCTCGCCAAAGGTGCCCGCGTCGTCGTGAGCGGTCGGCTCGAACAACGCAGCTGGGAGACCGAACAGGGCGAGAAGCGATCGATCGTCGAGATCGTCGCCGACGATGTCGCCGCGAGCTTGCGGTTCGCGACCGCCGAGGTGCACCGGGTGGAACGCAGCGGACCAAACGACGGCGGCTCCGCGCCACGCCCGGCGCCGGTGACCTCTGGCGCCGGTCCGGGCGCAAACGACGAGTACGGCGAAGAGCCGTTCTAAAGGACGAAGATGCCGCAACGTCGCGAAAAGAAGAGTCCCTCGGCGAAGGATCGCCGGCCGATCAAGAAGAAAACGTCGATCCTCAACTCCGAAAGCATCGCCTGGATCGACTACAAGGATGTCAACCTCCTGCGGCGCTTCATGTCGGAGCGAGCCAAGATCCGAGCCCGGCGGGTGACCGGTAACGACCAACAGCAGCAGGCCGCGGTCGCGAAGGCGATCAAGCTCGCCCGCGAGATGGCCTTGCTGCCGTACAGCGTCCGCCAGGTCACCCAACGTTCCAAAGGCCGCAGAGACCGGGGCGACCGCGGCGACCGCGGCGAGTTGCGGCTGCCGTCGAGCGCTCCGTCGACGCCGTCCGCGTCGACATCGAGCGCAGACTTCGACGACACCACCGATCTGGTCGACACACCCGAAGCCGACTTCGACGTCCTCGAGTCGCTCGACGGCGAAGTGATGAACGGCGCCGGCGAAGTGTCCGGGTTCGGCACCGACATCGAGGACGACGCCTGATGAAAATCGTGCTGCGCGCCGACGTGGAACACGTCGGCCAAAAAGGCGACATCGTCGACGTCGCCGACGGCTACGCCCGCAACTTCTTAGTGCCGCGAGGCCTCGCGTTGCGCGCCACGTCAGGTATTCAAAAGCAGGCCGACGCCATGCGCCGAAGCCGCGACGCCCGCGATCGTCACGCACGCGAAGCCGCGCAAGCCATCGCCGCTCAGCTCGCGCCGACCGTTCGAATCGAAGCGCGCGCCGGTGAGGGCGGCCGGCTGTTCGGATCAGTCACGTCGTCCGACGTCGCGGCCGCGGTCAAAGCCCAACTCGGCGTCGACGTCGACCGTCGCGACATCGCGCTCGACGAGCCGCTCAAGGACCTCGGCGTCGCCGAGCTGGTCGTTCGTCTCCATCGGGACGTCAGCGCAACCCTGCGGGTCGAGGTCGTCTCGAGCTGAGCGCAACCTGGGTGGGTTGTCCACATCTCATCCACAACGTCGAGCATCCACGCGGTGCGCAGCCAGGCTGTGGACAATGGCGTCTACACGCGGCCGAACGTGCCGTCCGATGTCTCACGCCCACGCGATGATCCCCAGTGTTGTGGACACACGATCCAGTTCTCCACAGGTAAGTCACACGGTTGTTCCTCTATCGACGCACAGGGCGAACGTGCGACATTCACGAGCCACACTCCGGCGCACGTTCCCCCCGAACCGTTGCGGTCCGACATCCGCCGAAAACGCCTGACACGCACGGGAGTACACCTTGGTTCAGTCGCTCGACGACGCACGACGACGACCTCCTGACGGTCGCGGCGCGGCGACGCGTGGCACACCTCCGAGCGGTGTCGCAGCTCGGATCCCACCCCACAATCTCGAAGTCGAGGAATCGCTCCTCGGATCGATGATGCTCAGCCGCGAGGCGATCACCGCGGCGGTCGAAGCCCATATCGAGTCCGGCGACTTCTACAAGCCTGCCCACGGCCTCATCTACGACGCCGCCCTGTCGTTGCACGCCCGCGGCGAACCCATCGATCCGATCACGATGGCCGAAGAACTGCGACGCACCGGCCACCTCGATTCGCTCGGCGGAACTCCCGCGCTGCTGCGGATCCAGGCCGCCACGCCGGCATCGGCGAACTCGGCGCACTACGCGCAGATCGTCGCCGAACTCGCGATGCTTCGCCGCCTGATCGGCACCGCCGCCGACATCCAAGAGATGGCCTTCACCAGCGACGAAGACGTCGACGAGACACTCGACCGTGCCGAGTCGCTGATCTTCGAAGTGGCCGAGCGACGCACCGCCGACACACTGGTGCCGTTACACCCCGCGCTCGAGCAAACACTCCTGAAACTCGAGAGCCTCTACGACCGCGATACGTCCATCATCGGTGTCCCCACCGGATACCACGATCTCGACGAGCTGCTGCTCGGCCTCCAGCCGTCGACACTTTCGATCGTCGCGGCACGCCCCGGCCAGGGCAAAACATCGTTCGCGCTCGGTGCCGCGCTGCACTGCGCGCTCGACGCACGAAAACCGGTCCTGTTCTTCTCGATGGAGATGGGCCACCTCGAGTTGACGAAACGTCTCCTCGCGGCCGAAGCGCAGATCGACGCGCGCAAACTTTCGACCGGACGTCTGTCGGAGCACGAGTGGCCGAAGCTCAACCAGGCCGTCGGACGCCTCGCCGAAGCGCCGTTCTTCATCGATGACAACCCGCACTGCACCGTCATGGAAATGCGCGCGAAAGCTCGCCGGACCAAAGCGAAGTACGGCGACCTCGGATTGGTCGTCGTCGACTACCTCCAACTCATGGCCACACCCGGCCGGCGCTCCGAGAGCCGCCAGGTCGAGGTGTCGGAGCTCTCACGCGGGTTGAAAATCCTGGCGCGTGAACTCGACTGCCCGGTCATGACGCTGTCGCAGCTCAACCGTCAGCTCGAATACCGCCAAGACAAGCGTCCAATGCTCGCCGACCTGCGCGAGTCGGGCAGCATCGAACAAGACGCCGACATCGTGATCTTCATCTACCGCGACGAGTACTACAACCCGGAGTCGGAACAGCGCGGCATGGCCGAGATCATCGTCGCCAAACACCGGAACGGCCCGACCGGCTCGTCCCGCCTCGCGTTCTTGGAGCAGTACACCAAGTTCGCGAACCTCGCCCGCACCTAAAGAGGTTCGCGTAATAGAGTGACAGTGGTGGGCGGTCGTGGGAGACTGTCGGCATGTTCCTACGCGCGCTGTGGGTAGCGGTAGTGGCGACGGTCGGTGTGGGCGCCTCACGCGATTTCGAAGGGATGGAGCGGCGGCGGAAAGCGGCGGCGAAGCTGTTCGGTCGGGGCCGGAGTCAGGCGGACGTGGCCCGCGAGTTGAAGGTGTCGCGTCAGAGCGTGAGCCGCTGGTATGCCGACTGGAGCGCGGGTGGTGTCGGCGCGTTGCGGGGTGCGGGGCGGGCGGGACGCTTACCGCATCTCGACCGGTAGGAGCTGCGGCGGGTTGAACGTCGACTCGTCAAGGGTCCGCGTGCGAGTGGGTATGCGACCGATATGTGGACGTTGGCGCGGGTCGGTGAGGTGATCGAGGCCGAGACCGGTGTCGTCTATCACCCCGGACATGTGTGGCGGATCTTGCGCGAGATGGGATGGAGCCGCCAACGTCCCGCGCGGCGTGCGGTGGAACGCGACGACGAGGCCATCACCAACTGGGTGAAGAAGGAATGGCCGCGTGTAAAAAAAACGCCCGACGCCGCAACGCCTGGATCTGTTTCCAAGACGAGTCGGGCTTCAGCCTCCTCCCGTCGGTGAGAGCGACGTGGGCGCCGAAGGGCCAGACCCCGGTGCTCCATCACCACTTCAGCTGGAAGCGTCTGTCCATGTCCGCCGCGGTCGGTTTCGCACCCGACGGCACCGACGCCTGGCTCGTGTTCAACATGCGGCCCGGCGCCTACAACGACACCTCGCTCATCGAGTTCTTGGAAGACCTGCACCGCCACCTCGGCGACGACAAGCTCAGCCGCGGACAGTTCAGTCGAACACCGCGGTACGGCGCCCGTAGACGATCACACGGTGCTCGAGATGGAGACGCAAAGCCTCGGCGAGGACCACGGCCTCCAAGTCGCGGCCGCGCCGCTCGAGGCGGTTGGGGTCGTCTCGGTGCGAAACGGGAAGCACCTGCTGGGCGATGATCGGCCCCTCGTCGAGCTCGGGCGTGACGTAATGAGCGGTCGCGCCGATCACCTTCACGCCCCGCTCGTGAGCCTGCGCGTACGGACGCGCGCCCGCGAAGGAAGGCAGGAACGAATGATGAATGTTGATCATGCGCTGATTCCAGACCTCGACGAGCCACCGAGGCAACACACGCATGTAACGCGCGAGGACGACGACGTCAGCGGCCGTGTCTTCCAGCAGTGCGCCCACCTCGCGCTCTTGAGCGTCACGAGCCTCAGCAGAGTCGTCAAGCACCGCAAGGTGACGGAACGGCACGTCGAAACGCTCGACGAGCCCCGCGTGCGTATCGTGATTCGACGCAACTACCACGAACTCGCCGGCCAGCTCACCGAGCGCGTGACGCACGAGAAGGTCGGCCAGGCAATGACCCTGACGGGACGCGAGCACCGCGATCCGGGGACGTGACGCACGGTCGCGCAACGACCAGTCCATCGAGAAGGACTGGGCGATCGGCGAAAAACCTGCCTGCAAGACGTCGAGCGCGACGTCGACGTCGAATTCGACGCGCTGCAAGAACAGCCCAGCCGACGGGTCGGAGTGTTGATCGGCCTCGACCACGTTGCCACCAGCGTCGGCGACGAACGCGCCGACGGCCGCCACGATCCCGGACCGGTCTTGACATTGCAACAGCAACACGGCACGCACGACGAGCTCAGAACAGTTTCAGGTCAGCGTCGGAGTCGCCGCGCAACTGCGCCAGGTCCACTTCGATACAGGCAACGCCCTTACTCTGCGCGTAGACGCGCGCCTGCGGTTTGATCTGCTGTGCGACAAGCATCCCGGTCGTCGGAGAGAACTGCGGATCGCGGTCGAGCCGCTCCTGGTACCGCAACAGCTGCTCGACCCCCGCGATCTCACCGACCCGTTTCACCTCGATGACGACGGCGCGGCCGTCGCCGTCGCGGCACAGCAAGTCGATCGGTCCGATGTCGGTCGGGAACTCGCGGCGCACGAGCACAAGGTCGTCGCGCAGCGCGGCGACGCGCGCCGCGAGAAGCTGCTGCAGTTCGGCTTCCGGTCCGTCCTTGTCGAGCCCAGGATCGTCGCCGAGTTCGACGGCAGTGTCATGGAGCACCTCGTGCAAGGTGATTTCCAGGCTCTCCCCCTTCGGATTGGTCGCCAGGATCGTGCCGTCCCGATGTACGACCGCACACGGTGGGCTCATCCAGTTGAGCGGCTTGTACGCCTTCGAGTCGGAATGGATCGCGATTGAACCGTCAGCCTTCAACAGCACCAGACGGACGCCAGGAGCGAGATGTGCGCCCAGGCGACCCTCATACGTCACCGAACAACGCGCGACGAGCAACCGCATGAGCGCAGTCTCGCACGCCACCGGATCCGTCCGACGTTGTGTGCGCCGGCCGTAAGATCATGGGGTGCGACGCCCGTTCGACCGGCGGATGGCGGCGGGCACCTTCGGACTGGCCGCGGTGGCGCTCCTCGCCACGGTCGGTGCCGCGCACACCGCGTCCAGCTCGCCCACCGCGGCGCCGCAGGTCGCGGCTCGCGGCCCGGACGCCGCACGTCAACTTGAACAGCTCATGCGCGCCGGGGAGCTCGGCAGCTGGTCGGTGACATACGCGTTCACCCGCACCCTCGCCGACGGACGCGTGTTGCGCCAACCGGAGCAAGAGGCACGCGACCCGTCGATACACGTGCTGCGCTCAGGTTCGGTGATGACCGTCGACCGGGGCGCCCACAGCTACGACTGCAACCTGACCGGTACCCGGTTCGCGTGTACCGAGTCGGCCGCCGGGACTGCGCTCCCACCCTCGGAGGTGTTGCGCGTGGCAGTGTCGGTCGGGGCGTACGACGTCACCGACGTCTCGCCGATCAACATCGCAGGAGCACCGGCACGTTGTTTCCGGGTGCTCGCCACCGGACACGGCCAGCTCCCCGATCTCGGACTCGAGACCGACATGTGTTTCAGCGCGGCCGGCGTGCCGTTGCTGCAGCGGGTTGTGCGCGCGTCCGGCGACATCGACGAGCGAGTCGCCCGGTCAGTCGTGACACCAGTGACGGCACGCACGATCGAAGCGACAGTCGAGGGCCTCGACCCGAACCGCGCCCCACGCCAGCAGTAATCTCCAACGCGTGAGCTTCTACGACGAGGTCATGCGCGAGCTCGTACTGGCGCTCGGCGGTGCGCTCTTCCTCGCCAATGGCCTGGCGCTCGTGCGCCGACGCGGCGACGCTCGCCGGGCCGCGGCCCGCACGCCGGCCAGCGGCCGCGGCCGCGGATCGACCCACGGGAACGACACCGGCGATTTCGCGCAGGCGCCGCTGGCCCGCACCGTTCTCTACATGATCATCGGGCTCATCGTCGCGGTCTGGGCGCTGGCGTCGATCGTCACTCGCTGAGCCCGGTTCACGTCACGACCGGCGGATGCCGGTCCTTCCAGGGTAAGGCATGCTCGAGCTGCGCGCTGATCCGCAACAGCACATCTTCGCGGCCGTAGGCGGCTACGAGCTGCACACCGATCGGCAGGCCGTCGTCGGTCCAATGCAACGGGAGCGAAATCGCCGGCTGGCCCGTCACATCGAACGGAATCGCGAACGTCACGAGCGACGCCATGCGCGCGCCGACCAACGGATCGGAGTTCGTCGGTGCGAGCACGCCGAGTCGAACCGGCGGCTCCGGGCTCGTCGGCGTCACCAGGATGTCGTGGTGTTCCCACCACGCCGCAACCCGACGTGACCACGTCTGCATCTGTTCGATCGCGCCCGCGTACTCGACGCCGGTCACCGCGGCGCCAACTTCAGCGAGGAAGAGATTGCCAGGCTCGACGTCGTCGACCGTCAGTGTGACCCCCGTGCGTGCCGCCCAGCGCGCCAGGTCGCGGGCGACCGCGACGGTCATGACCGTCCCGAACGGCCCGTCGATCGGTTCGTCGAGCGCGGGAAGGTCGACGCGTTCAACATGGTGGCCGAGCGACTCGAGCAAGTGGCCTGTCCGTTCGACGGCGCTGATGCATTCCGGGGCGCTGTCGGCTCCGTCCCGACGGCGAGTGCGAAGCCCGACGCGCAGCGGGCCGGGCGCGGTGGCGACCTCGGCACCGAACGGCCGAGTCGGTGGCGGCGCCGTGTACGGATCGCCCGGTCCGGCCCCGGCGACCGCGTCGAGGACCAGTGCGGTGTCGCGCACCGACCGGGTCAGGACATGCTCGTGCGTGAGCGGCCCCCAGTACTCGCCGAAGTCAGGGCCGAGCGTGGTTCGGGCGCGGGTCGGTTTCAGCCCGACGATGCCGCACATCGAAGCCGGAAATCGGATCGAGCCGCCCATGTCGTTGCCGTGCGCGATGGCCACCATGCCGGACGCGACCGCGGCCGCCGCACCGCCGCTCGAACCGCCGGGCGATCGTGTGAGATCCCACGGGTTGTGGGTAGCGCCGTAGGCGATCGGCTCGGTCGTGACGCTCGTCGCGAGCTCCGGGGTGTTGGTCTTGCCGACGAACACCACACCAGCCGCACGAAACCGCGCCGCGAGCCACGTGTCGTCGGTTTCTATCCACTGCAAGCGTTTGAGGAGCCGCATCCCGCAATGGAACGGCTCGCCGGCAGTGTGGCACACCGCATCTTTTACGAGGAACGGAACTCCGTGAAGCGGTCCGTTGGCCGTCCCATCGCGAACACGTGCGGTGCGAGCGTCGGAGCGGGCCCGCTCGAATCGTTCGTGAATGACCGCATTGAGGGCCGGGTTCAGGGCTTCGATGCGCGCGATGGCCGCGTCGACCAGCTCCGTGGGGGACACGTCGCCGGCCGCGACCATCTCGGCCTGAGCGGTCGCGTCGAGCCAGATGTCAGGATCGTGCATCGCGTCAGCGTCTCACAGCCGGACCGCCTCCGCGTGTGCGTACCTGACAGACTGCGACCATGGACGAGGTCGCCCTCCGCAAGAGCCGGTCGTTGGCGGCCGCGCTCGAGCCGGTCATCGGCCAGGTGTTCTTCTCGCCGGAATGTCACGCCGCCTACGCCCGCCTGGGGTTCGCACCCAGTCCGGGACGTGCGGGGCTGGTCGCGCTTCCTGACGGCCCCGCCTACTTCACCAGCCGCGGCTCCCTGCTCGGTCAGGTGCGCCCAGCAGTGGTGGCCGCCGCGTTCGGGGTGTTCAAACCCGAGGTGGTGTCGGCGGGGGTGCTGCTCGGTTGGTCGCTCACCGACGCCGCGACCATCTTCGCGGAACGCCGCGCCGGTGCTGTCGCACAACTCGTACGGATACTCGGCGAATCCGACGGCGACGTTGTCCGCGCATCGGAGCTGCTCGAACGGGCAGTGGAACCGCTCGGCGTCGAGGGCCGCACCCTGTTCGCGGGTCTGCGGTCGTGGTGGGACGATCCCACCGACCCATGGACGCGCGCGTTCCATCTCGGTGACATGCTGCGCGAATGTCGAGGCGATGCCCACATCGCCGCGTGGACGAGCGCGGCGCTCAACGGAGTCGAAGTCGGCCTCCTCAACGACGTCTACATGGGGCTTCCCCTGCGCAGCTACGTGCGGACGCGGGGATGGAATGACGACGAACTCGCCGCAGGTGAGGAACGACTACG
>Ga0182024_10011177_pt1 | contig 18090 bp, 19 predicted proteins | sample P32metaG_FD_120480 | JGI IMG/M metagenome (GOLD analysis project Ga0182024, IMG submission 120480) | Permafrost microbial communities from Stordalen Mire, Sweden - P3-2 metaG (Illumina Assembly) | ecosystem: Environmental > Terrestrial > Soil > Wetlands > Permafrost | place: Sweden: Stordalen... | reverse complement strand
TCATTACGCTTCAGTCAGTCCTTCACGTAATGCGGGCTGCTTGCTATCGTTTCTGGTTGACGTCAACCTGACGTTTCCGCAAAGCCCCTCGGCTCAAAGCGCTTATCATTTAAGTAAGTCGCTCACCGTTGATGCAGTTAGTGTATCGCATTCCACATGCATTTCCACTCCCCCGATAAATATTCTTCGGATTATTTCCCTGCAGCGAAGAGCGGCTTATTATGCGCCTTCCAATTTCTGGAGAGAACGTCAAGCGCTCGGCCCAGCGAGCCACTGTCCACGGTGGCAAGTACATATTCTTTAAGCCGTATATCAATATGCAAATTAGATATGTTCTATATGCATTCGGCTATTTATAATGCAAAGACCGCGATTGCAACTCGCGTTCTGGTTGCTCGAAAGCAATGCCTGGAAGGGAGGGCTGGGCGGCTATAGCCCTCTTCCTGAAGGCAGCAGCTCTCTCAATCATCCTGCGCGTAATCAAAATCCAAGCTGAGATATGGCTTGCTCACTGTGGGTGATACCAAACGAATAAGCTGCGGCGCAGCGAACGGCACTAGATTTATCGTGAAGCAAGCGAATTGTTTGCGCCACATTGATCCGATTTGCATAATCTGCGCTCAAAATAGCGGCAGCAGCTCTAATCTCAGGCACCGGCGACTGCAACCACGAATTCAATTTTGCCAGAATCAGCTCTGAGACTTTCGCGTCAGATTGGCACAAGCCCAGGCTCAAGAACCAGTCTCAGTGCAACCCTCTTCACCGCTCCTCCAACATGATTATCCTTGCGCCCCTGCCATTTAAGGGCAAGAATTCAATCCAGGCAATGGCATTTCCCCTGAATTCATAATTGAAGCAACCAGTAAAATGATACTGTGATATTGATCTCTCTTGTCCATTCGACTATTTGCAGGTGACCTTGGACGTTCTGATACCACTCTTCCCTTTGCCGCTGGTCTTGTTTCCCGGCGCCGTTCTTCCTCTGCACATTTTTGAAGAGCGTTACAAAAGAATGGTGAAGGATGTAAGCGAAGCGGATAATTCGTTTGGAATCGTAAAGGTTGAAGATAGCTCGGGCCGTCTGGCTAAGACCGGATGTCTGGCCAAGGTCACTTTCAAGGAAGCGCTTGCCGATGGCAGAATGAACATCCTCACCATAGGAGTCAAGAGATTTTCCATCGTCGAATTGATCCACGATCGTTCTTACACCCAAGCAAGGGTGCAAATGATTGATGACCCGAGGGCAAACGCAAAAGCGAAAGCGTCGGCGCAGAAACTTCGCGAGGTGCTCGATGACGTGATTCGGCTCTCCGAAAAGCTTGGCGGTCAGGAGTTGGACTTGGCAGATAAAGTGCCATCAGATCCGGTGCAGCTGTCATATTGGATTCCGGATTGCTTCTACGGATCGCCGGCTGAGCAACAAAAACTTCTGGACATGGCGACCGTGGTCGAACGCCTTGAGGCCGAGCGCATACGTCTGATTGCAACATGCAAGCACCTTGCCGCAAGAACCGCTCTCAAGGATGCATTTCAGTAGTCTCAAAATTGACAGAGAATCAATCACCATGTTTTGACGGTGATGAATTGATTCTCTGGCGCAGACTTACCTCCATCCTCTATGGTTGCCGTTGTAGCCGATCGAGCGGTTAAACTGGGCATGATGATTGTAGCCGTATCCTGGATTTCCGTAGCCTGGATTTGCGTATCCGTAACCGTATCCTAAATTTTCGTAGCCGAATGGATTCCCGCCGTATCCGCCGTATCCCACGTATCCGTTGTTATAATTGTGATGACGATGGCGAGCGTCCGCCTGTTGAGCGGGCATCAGTTGCATAGCAATCGCGAAGATGGCTGCAAGCAGGCTCGTGATTTGTATTCGTTTCATGTTCAATCCTCGTATGTCTTACTTGTCACCAGGTGACACTTTAGGCAAGAGGATGGTTCCCCAACAATAAGTTTAAGATATGGTCTCCATCTCATTTCCTGTCGATCAACTGGTTGGAGGGTTGCGATCTGTCGAGTACTTTTCGCGCAGTTTCTACGCCGGCAACGGGCAGTCCCATGGGATCGAGCAAGCCAATTTGCACAAGCACGCTCGCTTGATCCCAGTAGATATGCTCGTTGGCAATCTTGTCACCTTCAAAAGTGACAATTGCCACCAGAGGCACTTCCACATATTTATGTGTCGGAGCTACGCCTGGCAGCAAGAAATCAATCTCACGATCGTGTGTAAAACAGAAGATCAATTCATCAACAATACGATTGTCTCCAATCGTGCGCGACACAGGTATCAGCTTAGTGTCGGCTGGCAACTTCGGAATGAAGTGTGTTGCATAGAAGTGATGCAATGCTTCCTGTCCGACACCACCAGTCATAGTCGGCACGTGATTTACATATGGTTGCGCCACCATCGTCGTCATAGTTTGCGCTGCATCGTGAGCCGAAAATTCTAGTTCGCAATGCCGCTCCCATAATGCGTTTAAATCAGGGTCGGAAACCATCCTTTCCTCCTTATGTCACTGGTTGGCGTGCAAGATTTTGGTTCTCTTGCAACATTCTATGCCACATAAGCCCAAGCATTGCTGATTGTCCTATAATTCGATGGCACCTCAGATCAACTCCTATCTACCTATGGGAACGGCACACCTTGTCAACAAGTTCAACTGACCAACCTTCAGATGATTGGTACACGCTCGATTACTGGCAGGCACTGGATCGCGATCATACCGAGCTCCGGGAAAGAACGAATCGCTATGTGGAGCAGCTAGCTCAGAACAGAGATTATTTGGAGCAATATGTGGCGGTTTTGACGGCGATGCTCGACAGCATTGGCGATGGGTTGATTGTCAGGAAATCTCGTCCTCATCAACGATGCGGCCGAAAGACTGATAGGAAGCGATATTCCCAGTCAAGTTGATAATCCTTGGCCGAACCAGAGTTATGGTCTTTTCTATGCCGACACGGTGACGCGCATTGCAGAGAAAGATCGGCCCATGAAGGAGGCTCTTCAAGGAAAAACTGTCGAGACTGTCTTTTTTGTGCGCGCCTCAAACTGCCCAGATGGCGCTTGGTTTAGAGTGCATGCGACACCGGTGTGCGATAAATTTGGCACCCTTCACGGCGCCATCGCGGTGTTTCACGATATCACCGACGCCAGAAAAGCATCACGTCAACGGGACGCACTCTCAGCGCTCATCACTCACGACCTAAAAAACCATCTGATTGGCGAAAGTCGATTGCTGCAGCTGCTAATCGATGGAAAGTTAGGACCGCTCAATGAAGAGCAGAGGGATCTTCTCATTCGCGTCGAGCGAGACAGCAAGCGTCAATTTCAAATGACCAAGAACCTGGTGGAAATATTTAGCTACGACCTGCGCAGCGAAGTACTGCAATTTGTCGATACTGATATCACTTCCTTAGTTCAGGAGTGCGCAGCGGAGTTTTTACCTTCCGCACAGGAGAGCAGAATCACTCTCGAAACGGATTATGCGAGCCCGTTGCAAGTTGTATCAGCAGATGTAAATTCACTCAGGCATGTGTTGATGAACTTGCTGGGAAACTCGATCAAGTTCACTCCAGAAGGTGGATGCATCAAAATACAAACGCACAATCTCAATCAAGAGATTTCCATCTCGGTGTCTGATACCGGGCCTGGTATCGCAGAAGCAGATCTGCAAATGCTGTTCGCCGATGTGTGGCCTGTATCATCGCGCCAGCACGCGCCAGAGAGCACCTGACTGGGAATGTATCTGTGCACAAAAATAATCGAAGCTCACAAGGGAACAATCACCTGCTCCAGTGAACTGGGAGCGGGTACAACGTTCACTTTAATTCTGCCCAGTTCGATGCAAGAACCGTAAGGTTTTGGATTTGACATGGCACCACCTGCAGTGTGTAATCGTCATCGCACGGCAATGTTACGCGAATCGATTTCAATGGTGCCTGCATTTTTGAGAAGCATTAGCATTAGAGTCTTTCCATCTCGTTTAGACAAGCCTCTGCCTCACCCAATCACCCTCAGGGTTAGTTGTCATTAAAGCTGCCCTTCCATATCTATGCCATAACTGTGCTCCACACCCTCCAGAGATGGCAATATGAATCGTTTGGCGCTACTTTGCATCCTCGCATTGCTCGTCACAGGCAGCTCCATGCAGCCGGCTGACGCGCAAACAGCACCGTCTAACGCCACAGCCTATGACGACTCCGGACATGGGAACTATCCTCGCGTCACTCAGTTAGAGCAAGATCTGCTCGGACAAACTTATGTGAACGACCCATTGCCCACTCGAGTCGGGCGGTTAGAGATGAAACAGTTCGGCAAAGTGTCGACGGCAGATCTGTGCGATCGCCTCGACAAGTTGGATGAAATTGTTAAGCCACAGAGTCTGGCACCTAAAGGCTACGTAAGCGATGAGGTTGACGTTGCTCCAACACAAACAGCCGCAAGTGGCGCACCAGGGGACGGTTCAAACAGTCAAAGCTCAGGTCAAAACTCAGGTCAAAGCTCAGACATCGGAAGCTATCCCCGCGTGACTGAGCTTGAGCGCCAGTTTTTGGGGACAACCTATGCTGGTGAGCCGTTGGTGGATAGATTGAACCGACTGGAAACGAAGAAATTCAATAAGACATTTGCCGATGACGCTTTATGCGATCGCATAGATAGGTTGGATAAAGGCGCTCAGAAAACAGGCGCACTGGCAGAAGATAAGGCACTTGACGACTCTTCGGGATCGGGGGCAAACGGGCAGAAGAAATCGTTTGGCAGCATGCTGGGCAAAGCTTTGTTGGGATTGGCTGGGGTTGGTGGCATTGGCGGTGGTCCAGGCGGCATGGGCATGGGTGGCATGGGCATGAGCATGGGGCGCGGCGGTCTGGGCATGGGTGCGGGTCCGGGCGGTATGGGTATGGGTGGCGTGGGAGTGGGCGGTCTGCCAGGCGGCATGGGTGGCCTGGGATATGGTGGAGGAGCAGGCGGTGGACGTCGCAATCCTAGTGCCCAGAACCCGCCACAAGATGTTGCTGCAGCAAATCAAAATCCCTTTGCGCCTGGTGCAGAAGAGATAAGGGGCACGGAAAGTCGCACCGCAGTTCTAGAAAAATTCGTTTTCGGCAAGGAATTTATACAGAAACCGATTGAGCAAAGAGTGGCGATGCTGGAAAAAAGATTGGTTCCTTATGAACACAACAACGCCAGCAAGCAGCTGGGCAGCCGGGTCGATCATCTCTGGTCAATTCTGTCGGCGGCAAACAGCCAACCGACTAAGAAGACCGGCGTCGATCAGTAACCGATCAGCTGACCAGTAACCAAATCAGCTATCGTCGATACTGTTGTTGAGGCTGTTGTTGATACTGTTGTTGATACTGTCGAGACTGTTGCGCTGGCACCAAACCAGGCACCGCCATTCCACCGTTTTGCATCGACCCTCCCCCGCAGCCTAGGCCTGTCCCGCACCCGCCCCCGTATGGACCACCCCCGTTTGGACCTGTCTGGCCAGATCCGTTTGGACCTGTCTGGCCCGACCCGTATGAACCTGTCTGGCCCGATCCGTACGAACCTGTCTGGCCCGATCCGTACTGGCCCGACCCCGTGTTTGGTGGGCCTGCCCCCGCGCCAGGCGTTTGTTGAGATGCTCCCTGCGGATTGTAGGCAGGAGTTTGCGTCGGCCCCGCCCCGCCGTATTGCGTCGGCCCCTGCCCGCCGGATTGCACTGGACCCCCACATCCGTATTGCAGGCCTGTCGTGCACCCTTGGCAGCCTGCCTGCGTGTTAGGCGTTGGACCCAACCCGCACCCGCTTCCACCGCCACCGCCACCACCGCTGTTGCCAGGGCTGTTGCTGGGGGGGTTGTTGGTTTGGTATTGGACGTATATTCGAGTTTGGGTGGTTCCCTGAGCCGGCAGTACTGTCACGTTGCAGGTCACTAGCCCCATAGTTCCGGCAACCAGTCCAGTACCCGACGTAGTTGTAACCTGCCAGCCCTGGCCTGTCATAAGACTCTGAAACGTTTGATTGAGAACAGCTGGATCCCCTGTGGTGACCAGAAACACCGAAAAGATGGGGCCGGTGTTAGATTGGGGAAATGCACTGCCTGATATGAATGTTCCAGTTTGCTGATAACCATTCATGTTTGGAATTTGCGGTGCGCTGATAAGGCGCTGCGGAGGTCCCGGGTTTGCTGGGATTGCGGGCTGCGTAGTCTGTCCTGTCGTCCCCGTCCCCGTGCAGCCTTGCTGCTGCGTAGGCATCATGTTGTACTGTGCCATCACAGGTGGTGCAATGAAAATATTGGATACTGACCACAGACTTGCCGCCAAAACAATTAGTATCTTGCGCATTGCATCCCTGCTCATAAAACATTGGACCAGTTAACAGCACCATTCTAACCCAGATTCCCCACGCTTACCAAGGGTATATAATCCGCCACACACAAGAGGAGAGAGTGGTCGGCTTGGACATCTATTTGATCGATGGTACTTACGAACTTTTTCGGCACTACTTTGCGCTGCCCCAGTCCTTGGATGCTAACGGTCAGGAGATTGCCGCCACGCGCGGCGTCCTCAATTCCATGTTGTCCATGTTAAAACGCGGCACAACCCATATTGGCGTCGCTACCGACCATGTTGTCGAATCTTTTCGCAACGACCTCTATCCATACTACAAGACCAGCGAAGGCGTACCTCCGGAGCTGTTGTCACAATTTCCGATTCTCGAAGAAGCACTGCAAGCTATGGGTGTTGTGGTCTGGCCGATGGTCGAATTCGAAGCAGACGACGCACTCGCTGCTGCGGCATGGAAATCGGCGCAGGATGACCGCGTCGGTAAAGTCGTAATCTGCACGCCTGACAAAGATCTCAGTCAGTGCGTGGTCGGCACTCGGGTCGTCCAACTGGACCGCCGGCGTGACGTTTTGCGCGACGAAGCTGGTGTCGTCGAAAAGTTTGGTGTCAAGCCGGAATCGATTCCAGACTATTTGGCTGTGGTCGGTGACACCGCCGATGGTTACCCAGGTTTAGCGGGATGGGGAGCCAAAGCTGCAGCCTCGGTGTTGTCTTTGTATCCGCACCTCGAAGATATTCCGAAGGAGCCGGAAAAGTGGGATTCATCCATTCGCAGTGGGCGCAAGCTTGCGTCCACTCTATTCGATTCTTGGGATGAGGCAATCCTCTTTCGAACACTAGCCACACTACGGCTGGATGTGCCAGTTTTCACTACAATCGACGATCTTCGCTGGCAGGGTCCGCAACCCAGCTTTGAAGCAATGTGTACACGGATGAGGGCCGGTGATATTCATCGCCGCGCTAAAGAAATTTGCAAATGAGTGTTACTCAGGAGTGTATGATGACAATTCCAAATTCTCTCGATGGTGTCAAAGATGCTGCTAAATCGTAAGGGACCAATAGCTGTTGCTTTGGCAATTACCTGTTTTGCTCCGGCTTGCCTGGCCGACAACTCATCTGGCAAGGCAATGCTGCTTGCTGCCAAGACTCAAGCATTCAGCCAGAAGGATGGTTTTGAGCGCGAGCCCAAAGACATCATCAACACACTCAAGGACAACCAGTCCACTTCATTCCAATCATTGCTCGACGGACTTCAACAAGCATTCGATCTGGACAAAACGCTGAAAGACAAAGGCCCGTTCACTCTTTTTGCTCCAACCGATAGTGCCTTCAAACATATTTCAGATGAGGATTTGCAGAGCTTGTTCGGAAACAAGAAGAAACTGGAGCAGGTGCTGAAATATCACATCGTCGCTGGCAAACTCGATTCCAGGGCTCTGCGAACGATGAAGTCCACTAAGACGATGGAAGGCAGCGAGATTGACTTCAGCACCAAAGGCGGTGACCTGTATGTCAACAATGCTCTTGTGTCGATGACTGACATCCCGTGCTCCAACGGAGTCATCCACATACTGGAAAGGGTGGTAATGCCACCGCTGAGCAAGTAGTCCGTAGCCATGACTCTTGCCCTGACCCTCCTATCTTACTTGTTACGCGTTACGTAACGCGTAACATCGTCGCAAACTCTATCACCCTTGCAGGCATTGCCTTTTCGAGGATCACATCAACTGCAGCCAGCAGCTCAGCGCTTCGCCACTAGCTAGTTTGGCCGATTCCTCTTCGCTGAAGCCCACGTCGACAAAAATGTTGCCACTGCCGGTAGTGAAAATCTTATCGCTCATAGACCTAACTTCTTCTTTCCGCTACCGCAATACAAGCAAATTGACCTTCATATAGCCTCCTCGTTTCCGCCGAGCTTGAGTTCTTTCTCGCTCGCATCCGGAAAGACCATCTTCACGACCAGCCTGCCACCTAAGGCTTGCGCGATTTCCTGTAGGGTGGAAACGTGGAAATCCGACCTTGCCTCCGCCCGAGAAATGGAGGACTGCTTCTTTCCGAGCCGCCTTGCGACCTCTTCCTGCGACAGACCAAGCTGCTCGCGGAGGTCCTTGAGCCTTACGGACTTTGGGGGAACGGTTGGGCGCCGGTAGGTGATGAGTTCGACAATCCTTGGCAGAGCACTGTCCAGATCCTCGTAAACCTCGTCGGCACCTTCGCCGTAACCGTGCGAATCGTTCGAGGCGATGCCAAAGCCTCTGCCCGCCTGCCAAGCAACCGCAAGGTGGTAGTCGGTCAGGAACAGGTTCAGCGACCAGACCCCGTCTTTGACTAGCGGCTCGTCGAGCGTGATCCTGGCGGTCGAGAACGCTCTCAGAAGGAACCTCTGCATTTGCCGGATCTCGTTCATTTTGCCAACCTTGTTCATTGCACTCTTGTTCACTCCCAGACCCCCTTTCCGTTAGCGCCCGCCTTCGTGAAATCGACCACATTGGTGGCGATTTCCCTCACTTCGATGGCACGTTGCTCGCGATGTACGTGTCGTGTCTGAAGCTGTTGTACCGGAGCACCTCAGGGAAGCCATCAACTGCGTAAACCCGGTCGGTCTGCGGTGGGTAGAGCCTGCCATCCGTCAGCCAATTCAGCGGATTGTTGGGCACGCCGCTATGCTCATCCTCGACCTCATTGAGAGTGTCGCAGAGGAGTGCGTAACTCTCGTCTTGCGTGCTTGCAGCCGGTGCAGCTTGCAGTCGTTCGTAGAAGAGTTGCAGGCGAGCGTACTTGTCCATCCAGGTCCCTAATCTCCTGGAGTTAAATCACACATTTCAATTATAATCTCTAGGGTATATGCAGTCAAGGTAATAATCGTGCTAAGCCGTGTGGCTGAGTCGTTTGCGGTGAGGCTCTCCGCTTGCTATGCTGGGCCGGCCTATGGCTGAGTGTCACAGGTGTGGAGCGACATAATTTTGAGAATGGCTGAGTCCCCGCACCAGATGCGGTGCTCCGCTTTTGACGTTTCTGGATTGAGTGACTCATCTGTCTTGACTATCAGATTCCACTCAGCGATTAGGTGAATCTGCGATTGTCGCGATTCATCGACCGACTCTATCGAGGCGTTTAAGCTTATTGGCTTCGACAGTATTGCCGGCCTTGCGCAGCAGTTCTAAATAGACTTTGGGTAAATTGGTAAGTGCAGTTTTCTCAGGTGATTGACGTTTGAATATATCGAACGCCTGCTGGTATGTTGCCAGGGCAGCCTTGTCGTTGCCAGCTATGTGATCCACGTCTGCAAGTTGCACCAACGTGTGTGCAGTGTGCCACGCCATCGGGCTCATTGGCTGAGTGTAGCAAAACTATCTTAGGCGGTGGATCGTCTGGTGCTTCTTGGTACGGAGAGGGCACTGGCGTTTTAAGCGCTCGGGAGATCAAAATGTCGGCGCGCTCGACTTCACCAGCGTAGTAGTAGGCGATGGCCAAGCGGCGCAATTTCTCTGCGCTGTGAAAGTTGACACGAGTAGAACTCGGCAGACCGTGCGATGTCGGGTAATCATTGTTGAAGTACCGCAACTCAGCGTCGAGCTTTGCCCAGAAAGGCTCACTGTCAACCTTTGCGCGTTCAGCGTTGACAATAAGCTCGGTGGTAATGAGGTTGTTACCGACTAGCCAATCATGCTTCGCCAATGAGGCTGTCGCTAGATTTTGCAGCAGTGTATTGGAAGCAGCAAACCAGGAATGATCCGAGAATTTTCTTGCGATCGAAAGAATGGTGCTAAATAAATTCGGCAGCTTTAGCCCCGAATTTCCGTACCCCTTCCGCTGCAATCCCTCCTTTTGGTAGTCGAGCAAGAGCTTATTAGCGATCTTTATCGCACCGTCTTGATCATCCTTATCGATTGCGGCGAAGCAGCTCCGGTCATACATTTCATTGGGGTCAATTTTGAACTCCAATTCTGGCTGAATCAACTTTGCGTAAGCGTCTCCTTTTGCGTAATTGCCGACTGAATCGTTCAAGAGCAAGGCATCCAAGGCGAAGTGATTTAACACCTCATAGCAATGGGCAGGCAAGTCGCGCGCTGCTCTGAGAGCGAGTTCTCGTCCGGCGCGGGCAAGAATATCCAGATTCTCATCCTGAAAGTACGTTGACCAATGGTTGCTGTCGGCCCGATCGCAACAGTCTGTGCCGTACTTCAAGAACTCGAAGTCTGACGATCGCATAGAAGCTTCTTCGTCTTCACTGGAAATTGGCTTCGCAGGTGGGGATTTCCAGACGATCTGGAACAAGTCTAAGCAGTTGCTATCTGCGGGTGCAAAATCGAATTCACAGCTTCCGAAGTCGTACTCATAGGTTATGGCGCGCCTATACACATGTCCCTGCCCGTCGCCAGTGCCTGAATTTTTGAACTTATTACCAAATTTGCTTACGACATCTTGCTCTGTAATGGATGACAAGTCAGTGTCCACTAAAGCAAACATTGTCGTGGAATTAGTTCCGAGATTTTGTTGCAGTTGAATATTTCGGAACATTCCCCGTTTGGGATACGCTTCCATGTGATAAATGTTCTGCCGAGTTGTACACTCAAATTTTCGTTCAAAGATTTTTTCAAGTTCTTTCCAGCCATTGGTAAAATCCAGTAAAGACAATTTGCGAATCACGGCGAATACAATGTCGTTTCCTTGCCTGTTTACGACATACGGTGGATTTGTCACTCCAAGAGCCTTAAGCCGTTCTTCCGCAGCGACTGTCGGTTGTCTTAGGTGTTTGCAGTGATAGTAGGCTCTTTCGGCCTCTTCGATCGCGAGCCGCGTTCTGCCCATCTTTTGCAGCACTTCGCTTCGCTTCAGGCAGCCTTTTTCCGGACCATACGCACAATTTTCTTCGAGAAAACTGCATGCATTTAGTGCTTCAACAAACTGACCATTGGCTTGGAGCATATCGATTTTTGCAATAGACCCACTATCTTCAAGTGGCTGCTTTAGTTGAACATCGCTCAATATTGTCAAAGCCGAGGAAATGTCTCCTAACTTGGCTAGGCACTGCGCTTGCGCTATCTTCGCTCCGACGCCATATTCCAACGTCGAATGAGCCTGCGCTCGAATGAAGTATTTCAACGCTTTGTCGAATTGCTTTCGCTCATACAGCTCGTAGGCGTATGACAAGAGTTTCGCGCCATCCTTGCTATCGAGAGAGATTTTATCGACTGCGGTGTTGTCCGCAGGCGTTTTTAACTCGGCAGCTCCTGCGAAGGCACAGGTAGCAGGCAACGTAATCATTAGCAGTGCTAATTGCAGGCGCGCTGACGCGAGCATAAAGCCTCCATCGAGCTGGAAGAAGAAGTATACGCGACCTACGCTGTCTTTTAAGAAATGGTGCCGACAGTACACGGAATGGCACCTGTATAATCGCGACATTTGTAGCGCATGGATGCTTTGGCCTAGTGGATGCTGACGGGCGCAGTTCTCTCGGTTACGGGCACTCCTTGCCAAGACTTTGCCAAGAATTTGGCGTAGAACAGTAATACTAGGTCAACGACATCTCGGTTCCACAAAGACACCTAAGCACCAACCCACTCCGACCCTCCCAGTCACTCCACCTCTCCCACACACATCCAAGCATGCCTGCGTTCACTTGCTAAGACGCAAGCACGAACGAGTACCTCACCTACCAATTCACATCACGCCCACTCATCCCTTCAGACCCCGCACAGCACACCACCTGCGGTGCCAGTTATTGACTGCGCCGATATTTGGCCCGTGCTCTACAACAACAGAGGAAGAACACCATGAAGTCAAAATATAAACGGGAAGGTCCCGACACTGCCGCCGATCATCTTCTGTCAAAATTTTCAGCAGTCGTGCGCGACTGCCGTCTGCAACTCGATTTATCTCAAGGAGAGCTGGCCACGCGCGCTGGAGTCACCCGTAGCTACATAAGCGATATCGAAACCGGTCTACGTAATAATTTATCGATGAAGTCGTTGCATCGGCTCGCCAGTGCTCTGGAATCATCCCCGGCAGCATTGCTGCTCAAAGCTGAAAACGATTCTGGATACCTTCTAGAAGCAGAGTCGCTTCCAAGGGCTTTGCAGTCTACAAAAGATCAGGAACATTGACTGTGGAACTCTTTCGACGATGGCATACCATACATAGATCTGCATCTTCTCTTATCGCAATTGACACCATTCGCATACGTGTTCCTCTACACATCTTCCTTAGTCAGCAAACCGACCGCAATTAATCGCTTGGCACCCTCCCTTCTCGACAAGGGGGAAAGCTTAACCCCATGCTCGCCCAAGAAAGTGATCACCGCATCTGGATTAGTCCAGCTGTAATCGCGCAGCGACCAGCCAATCGCCTTGCGAATGAAAAATTCCTTTTCATGGGCAAGGAGCAAACAATTCCCGAACAACTGTTTGGTATCAGTTCTATCTTTGTGTCCGATCTGGGAAAGTAAGGCACTGCGTCGAATCCACATATCATCGTCGGCGATCCATTGCTTGATGATCGGCTTGAGCGCAGCTCGCTGCCTGAGCAGCACTCGACCTGACAGATGCGTGGCAATCTCGTCAACTAGATCCCACCATGCACCTTCCCGAATCAGACGCTCATACAATGGCATTGAATCTGCATTGACGAAGCGCTCGTTATGTCGCGCAAAGTCCAATGCCGCATATTTTTCTTCACGATAAGGCAGATTCCAAAGTGCAATAACTCCGGCTTCATAATCCTCTCGACTCTCGCTGCGAAATCGTTTCTTCACCTCTCGATAAACAGGCAAACGTTCGGGCTTCGCAATTCCGTAAAATGGCATTTCCGTCTTCATATATGCCGCCATATTCGGTGCCTTCGAAGGATCTGCTAACGAACGGTACTGTGCCTGCACAAACTTAACCAGCTCTTTTGCGAATTTCGTTTTGCTCATTTCTGATCCCTGACATAGTAAAATTTATCAACCGCAATCGCATGTCCATTTGCTTTGCATATTTATGAACAAATAATCCGGGTTGGAAACACTTTATGAATTGTCAGAATGCTCTGATCAAAAAACCCAAAGCGATCCAGACTATGGGAAGATGATACCCGAAAATAGGGGGCTCGATTGGACATCCACAAGATTACTACTGACGTACTTCTCTTTGACTTGATCTTGTACGTCTGCTTGCCTTTGTGGTTGATCATGGGCTTCGTTGATTATATGTGCCACCGGCACTCGAAAATTGAGACAACTACGGGGTTGAAGGAATCATTCTTGCACGCGACGATGGGTGTGCAGGTCGGCGTACCGATCTTCCTTGGTCTATTCTTCAAAATCAACGCCCTGGTTTTTATGATTATGTTTGTTGTCCTGATTCTGCACGAGTTTGTAGCGCACCACGACGTGAAGCTGGCCCAAAATACTCGCCACATTTCAATCACTGAAGTGCACGCGCACAGTTTTCTTGAGGTTCTGCCGTTCGCAATCGTGGCCCTCATCATCTGTATCAACTGGTCGCCCTTTGTTGATCTAATCACTTTTCATTGGCAAGGAAATCTCTGCCTTGAACCTAAGCCAGATCCGTTGGAGAAAACTTATATTGCCGGTTACGTCACTTTGATGTTGCTGGCGGACGTCATTCCATTCTTTGAGGAATTCGTCAGGTGTTGGCGCAATCGATCAAAGTTGCAGGCAAATTGATAAGGTGCAATCGTGTCGACTCAAGAGGCATATATAACCAGTTCGGGAACGTTCCTGCCGGGACCGCCGATAGGCAATGACGAGATGGAAGATGTGCTTGGACTGGTGCGCGGCAGACCGTCGCGGTTGCGAAAGCGCATTTTGAAAAGCAATGGTATCAAATCCAGGCATTATGCACTAAACAGGAATCAAGAAAGCACTTTTCAAAATAGCGAGTTGGCGGCGCGAGCGGCGACGAATTGCCTTGAATCGTCAGCTATCGATGCCAGAGACATAGACTTTCTAGCTGTGGGCTCCACCCAGGGCGATCTGCCGCTACCCGGCATGGCTAGCATGGTGCAGGCAGAACTGAACATCCCGGCATGCGAGATCATCACCACCCACGGCGTATGCAGTTGCGGAATGATGGCTTTGAAGAGCGCCTTCACGCAAGTCAAGTTGGGTGAAAAGCGCAATGCTCTGGTTTGTGCTTCGGAACTGTGCTCGCGCCTGCTGAAGAAGAGCCGCTACGAAGCTGCTGCCATGGATGCATTGGACTTCGAAGCCGAGTTTTTGCGGTGGATGTTGTCTGATGGTGCTGGAGCCCTTCTCGTTCAGCCCACTCCCAGGCGCGGGCTCAGTCTGCGGATAGACTGGATTGAAATACTGTCTTATGCCTCGGATTTTGATCTTTGCATGTCTTGCGGCACGACCGAGCAGCGAGCCTGGACGCGCGAACCAGAGAGCACGCCGCTCTATGCACCGGCGCTTATGGCTGGCACCGTCAGCAGTGCCAGAGGGCAGCAAACCGTGTTGCAATCGATGAGAAAAGCACAATCGTGGCAAGATTATGACACTTATGCCCTGGCGGAGGCCAATGGTGCGCTCCTGATCAGACAAAATCTGAGAATCTTAGACAACATCGTCAAAGTGGGAGTGGAGAGTTTTCTGGGCCTGATACAGCGGGGAAAGATAACGCCGAAAGAAGTCGATCATCTGGTCTGCCACTACTCGTCACATCATTTTAAAGGAAAGATTCTTGACCTTCTGGAATTGAGCGGCTGCATGGTGCCGGAGGAACGCTGGTTCACAAACCTCTACAGCAAAGGTAATACAGGGTGCGCCTCCATGTTTATCGCATTGGATGAGTTGTTGCGATCCGGCAATCTAAAGGCGGGACAGACAGTACTATGCATGGTGCCCGAGAGCGGGCGTTTCGTGACCGCATTCATGCGGCTGACAGTAGTTGAGGGAAGATGAGCACGATGAGGGAAGATGAACACGACTGAAACGAGAACCAAAGAGTTAACTGAGACAGGTCAGAAGGTGCTGCGAGAGCTGATGCAGGTCTGGCTTCAATTCGAGCGCCACCTGAACCGAGTACCGATAATCCGCCGCCTGGAGCAAGGCACTTTTACACTTGCTGACTACAAGACGCTTTTGCTCAATCTGAGACCGCAAGTAGTGGAAGGCGCAAGATGGATAACCAGGGCTGCCTCCAGTTTTACCTCGGACTACACAGACGTGCGTTCGGTGGTCATCCATCATGCTATGGATGAACACAAGGATTTCGAGATTCTGGAGCGAGATTTCGTAGCCGTGGGTGGTGACGTTAGCGAGATAAGAGGCAGGCAGCGCAACATCGGCACCGAAGCGTTGGCGGCTTACTTGTTTAATCAAGCATCGCAACCGAATCCGCTCGACCTGCTGGGCGCCATGTTCGTAATAGAGGGTCTGGGCGAAAAAATGGCCGGACGATGGGCCAAACGCATTCAGGAGCTGACTGATGTAAGTCCCGAAGCGACCCGTTTCTTGAGCTATCATGGCAGCAATGATGATGTGCATTTGAACAAGCTTTATGCTGTGCTCGATCAATATGTGACATCGGACGAGTTAAGCTACCGAGTGGTAAAGACAGCGCGGGTGGTGGCTCGTCTGTACGCGTTGCAGTTGGAGGAGTTAGATAATGTATGACCGCAAGAATCCTTCGCTCTTCCACGTCCTGGCGATCGACGACTCCATGCCTATTGATAAGGAGGCGGCTCGCTGCTGGATTCTCAATCTGGAACATCCATTTCGACTCACCTTAATGCACGTTTGCCGATTCGGAGCAACTATCACCCTTTGCGCGGCATACATTCTGAAACGGTTGATACCACTGCAATTCTCTGCCCATCGCCCGCTTCAAGCTACAATTTGCTGGTTCATGAAATGGTTTGTCAGCCCGGAAGCAAACTACATTATTCTCAGGCATTTTTGGACTGAGTCGAACATAATCAATTTTGTCATTGCCAACTCTCGAAATCGTCAAGCCGAGCCGGTCAAGCTCTATCCTGCTGCCATTGATGATTTACTCGAACAGACATTTATCGATCATGACATTGTGCTCTTCAACGCTCTGTACGATCTGGGCACCACTGAACATGAGAATTGGCCGATAGCGAAAGAGAAACTGGACTTTTCTTTGATGCGTGATGTGGATCTGAAGTTTGATTTGACCAATAGAAAACCGACGCAGTTTCTTGATTTCGAAACTGCTCACGAACTCTTCAAAGCGCTATTTTGTTTCCTTCTCACAGCAAATGAATACGAGCGCTCTATCAATTCCTTGCAATTCGACCAGACTCTGGCCATTCGCGTAGCGCGAATAACAGGCAACCCGGAAATCGCCGCCATGGCGGCAAATACCTATCCAATGTTCATTGTCGGTCCACTGCACCTTTCCCAGCGCTTTGTCCTGCATGGGCTGTTCACAGAGCATTTGCATGAGCATCTTGCCCGCCTGAGAGTAGAAGCTCAGCCAGCAGCTTTTCAACGCCCGTCATGAATATGCTGTGCTTTTCAGCTGTCTTTCTAGCCTTCTATTTGTGGCACACCTTTGGTATCGCCATTGGTTACCATCGCCTGCTGTCGCATCGATCGTTCAAGTGCAGTAAAGCCGTCGAGTACTTCTCAACCTTTTTTCTCATTTACGAGAATGCGGATACCGCAATTTTAAGTCCCGTGATGACAGCACAAACGTGTGGTGGGTCTCCGTGCTAACCATGGGGGAAGGGTGGCACAACAATCACCGCGCATTTCCCCATGCCGCAAGAGCCGGGTAATGAAAGGAGAGATCGATGTCTGCTGGGCAGTGTTGAAATTCCTCAATCGAATCAATCTGGTATCAGATTTGTACGAACCTGAACTGAGCCGGGGCAGGCTGTTGCCGCAAAACTCTGCTGTTTTTGAGTATCAGTGGGATTGATTTTCTGCATTAGTGCTGCGGTCTGAGGGCATGATTTCAACTTGCCGATAATCGCCGGCATGCCGATGCGCCGATGAAAGTATCCCAATTCCTCACCATCATGACGGTCTTGAATGTAAAACCGAAACAGCGCATCGACGACAGTGACAACTTCCTCGCGCGGGATGTAGCGCATGTATGTTGTCGCACCGTCGTCTGAGACTAGCGCACCACCCTGGTGCCTGCCGTCTTCTGTGCCCATCAGTTTGAGTTGATATAGATTTGCTCCCGATCCGACCAAGCCGATCGCTTTAGTTGCCGGCCTGTAGCACTGGCGCTCGCACCCAGTCACTCCAATTGACGTATTGATCTCGCCCCAGCCGAGCTTCTCCAGTTCATCTATAAGGATGGGCTCAAAAGTTTCCGAGTCGGTGTAGGCCAGACGGCAGGTTATGCGGCCGACGCAAGCTCCAGATTGCATGCGCAGCCTGGTATAAGAACCACCATTACGTTGTCCGTAGCCATAATTTTCGAGATCTCGAATGAATTCTTCCTTTTGGGCTACTGGAATGTTGTTGAACAGGATGTCCTGGTTGGCAGTGATCGTCAGCTCAACCGGGTATTTCTGCAATAATTCACTCACTGCGCTCTTCAGCCGCCCGTTTGTTGGGCTATCCACGATTCGGCCATTCTCAATGAAAGCGCCAAAGGTCAATAATCCATTGCTTGGCTGGCTACACCATCCATAGTGCAGTTGGCGCGCACCACAATCGTGACCGTCAATTGGTGGTGGCAAAATGAAATCGATAATTTCCTGCACTCGCTCACGATACCATTCGATGCCCATTTTCTTGATTACATATTTGAGCCGGGCTGA
>Ga0182024_10011176_pt1 | contig 18090 bp, 14 predicted proteins | sample P32metaG_FD_120480 | JGI IMG/M metagenome (GOLD analysis project Ga0182024, IMG submission 120480) | Permafrost microbial communities from Stordalen Mire, Sweden - P3-2 metaG (Illumina Assembly) | ecosystem: Environmental > Terrestrial > Soil > Wetlands > Permafrost | place: Sweden: Stordalen... | reverse complement strand
GTGCTTCCGGCAGTTCGCTCCGATACCACAGCTCTTCTTGCCGCTCTCGGTGTTTGCGTGTACCCATCGCCATAGCTGATTCTATGCCGAAACATGTCCGTTAGGAAATGATTTTAGACACGGGCTGCTAGGCCCGAGTTCGCCGATGCTAACTTTGCGAGTCCGAAATCCAGCAGCTTGATACCAGCTTTAGTGACGAGGATATTCGCGGGCTTCAGATCGCGATGCGTAATGCCCTTCTTGTGTGCGTGATCGAGCGCGTCACATATTTGCGCGGCGTATTTCAGTGCTTGATCGAGCGGCAGAGGCCCCTTGAGCTGCGCGCCTTCGACGTACTCCATGACCAAGTAATTCGGGCCGACATCGTGGAGCGTACAAATGTTGGGATGATTCAGCGCGCCAATGGCTTTGGCTTCCCGCTCGAAGCGTTCGGAGAAGTGTTCGGCGGAAACTTTGAGCGCGACAATTCGATCCAGCCGCGTGTCGCGGGCTTTCCAGACCTCGCCCATTCCGCCGCGGCCTATGGCCGAGATGAGCGTATACGGTCCGAATTGGTCGCCTGGAGATAGAAGCGGCATCTGGGTGTCAGAGCCAGTTTAGCCGATCAGAAAGGAGTTAGATCCTGGTTGACGCGCCATCCGGACAGTACTTTTTCAAATTCGGGGTTGGGGCGATCAGCGATAGTCGTCCCCACCGCGACCACTATCTTTGCAGTTTCTGCACGGGGCCCATCAGTCGGCCACTTGCGCGGACGTTTTTCGGAGGAAAGATGCGCTCTCGATCGGCGATAGTAACTACCGACTTGGGTGAGCGCTCTCCGGAGAGCTGGATTGCCCACCGGTGGAGCTTGAATTCACCAAATCCTTCAATTCTTTGCTGGGCTTGAAAGAAGGAACCCGTTTGGCCGGAACTTGTACCCGCGCGCCCGTTTTCGGATTACGCCCTACACGCGGCTGCCGTTGGTGCGTGCGGAAGCTTCCAAAACCCCGGATTTCGATCTTGTCCCCATCGCGCAGAGCGCGAACCACAGGTTGAAAATGGCCTCGACGATCACTTCCGAGTCTCTCCGCGTCATTTCCACAGCACGAGAGACTTCTTCGATCAGTTCAGTCTTGGTCATCTTATCGGTCTTCCCCTTCCACAAACTCATGGCTTCTTTTATAGTGACGGTGGCCGCACGCGGCCACGGCATGCTTCGTGGCCAGTTGGGGTTCATCTTGCGCGGCATATCGATTATTTTGATTCTGAAGAGCCCCGGCCCAAACCTCCTGCAGAGGCCTCACAAAGATTCCCGCGAACGCCCACGCGCAGCCTAGTGATCCGGCTCGAGTTAAGCCGTCTTGGTTAACCGACGGCCCGTTACCGCGTTCACCCCTTTTCGCTTCGCCTCCGCCCACCGTTTCTTGGCAGCGAGCGAGATCCGCCTCCTACCCTCCGCCGAAAGACGACCGTTCCGGCCTTTTCCAAACCGGGCGGACGATCTGGTTTTGCCGGTTGCGGTTGAAGAGCCAACGGTCTTAATTGCCTCCGTTATGGACACCTTCGCTGCGCCGAGTAAGTTCTCCAAGCCGTCGTTGTTGCCCGGAAACCCCTCCATGACATTGGACAGCAATACCTCGACTTTGTTCAGTTTCTTAAGGGCTTTCTTCGCTTTCATCCATACACTCCCAGGTTCTTCATATTACTACGAGCGCCGGATAGGTCTTTGAGAAAGACCCATCCATCCAAGCGTCCATTCTTGTTGGCGGTTCTGCCAGTGGCTTGGGCGGTATTGGCTACCGGGGAAGCTTATTGGAATCCCCTGCCGGCCGCTGCTTGAAGCTGACTGACGGCAACTGAGGAGGTTATGATTTCCTGCCAGGTTTGCTGGCGAACAAAGAGATCGCACAACTGTCAAATCCGGCGCTCTCGAACCCACATCCGGACAAAGTCTTGCAAGACTGCTGTTCTAAATTCTAATGACCTCTACTTCTAATAGCGTCTTCTGGCGGCCCGCGCCGCGCCGCGCTTCATAGGCGTATGATGCAAGATTGATAGTTGAGCACTTTGGCATCCGGAAAAAATCCATGCGTAAACTCTTTCGATTTGCGATCCCGCTGATGTCCGCAACCACGGCATTGTTCGCTCAATCGCCCCGCCCGCCTTTCACGGCCGAGCAAGCCGCGCGCGGTCTGGAGCGGGCGAAAGTGCAATGGCAAGTCCGCAAGGAGATTCTCGACATCACCGCGCCCGATGGCACGTGGGGCTATCGCGCGCAGATCGAGCCGTTCAAGATGATCGGCAATCTTTATTCGGTCGGCGTCGGCAACGGCGATAGCTACTTGCTGACCGGCCCGCAGGGGCAGGAAGGATCTTAAGAGCCATAACCCGGGATGTAGCCCGTGAGGTTCAAAGCCGGTGATTCGAAGTACGACCAGTAGCAGGACCAGGCAAGCCAAAATCGCTCCAAGAACCTTCAAGAGCGTCTTCATGCTGGCTCCGTCACGCCTAATTATCCAGCACGTGATAAACAACCCCCACCCTTGAACCCTCCGGCGCCCTCGCTCCGCGACTTCTTCTCGCTTTCGCCTCTTCGACGGCTGCTATCTCGGCCGGATCGGTCACACGGACCAAAGTGCAATCATACAATTTATTTCCTATTTTGATACGCACATGGGGATCCCGGGCTACGTTCTTATTCCATCTCCTGGTGGGAGGATAATTGCCCCCTTCACCATAAATGGAATCCAGGTAAAGCTGGTCATTATAGAGGATATAACCAATCGTTACCGAGTGCGGAAGCAGATACCAGGTGTTGGTCTGAATCTTCAAGGTTCGAACCCTGTCCCTGGCGATGAACGACCAGTCGGTAACTGGAGTCGTCATGAGATCCCCTTTGAGCCATAACCCGGGATGTAGCCCATGAGGTTCAAACCCGGTGATGCGCAGCACAGCCAGCAGCAGGACCACGCAACCCAAAATTCCTCCAAGAACCTTTAAGACCGTCTTCACGCTGGCTCCTCCTGACTCTCGCACAATAGCTTATTGCTCCGATGCCATTAAAATACGTACTTCAGGGCGAACTGCAGCACCCTAGCCGGCGCGGCGGTCGGGGAAGGCGGCGTGGCATCGGTGGTGATCACGCCGAACGTGCTAGTGCCGACGGTGAGTCCGGGATTTCCAGGCCGAAAGCTATTGGTGACGTTAAACATCTCAAACCGAAAGACCAGTGTCTGATGCTCACGAACCTGGAATGCTCGTGACATCATCTGGTCCCACTCCCAGAATCCTGGGCCGAGAACAGAGCCGACGCCCTCATTCCCGAATGTGCCGAGAGCCGGAGCGGCGAATGCCGCCGGGTTCAGCCAGTTCTCGCAGAAAGTAGCTATGGAACATGCCTGGCCCTGCGTGGGCGACGCGGTATTTGTCAGCAGCACATTGGGACGTTGGCTCGAATTAGTTCCGCCGAAACCAGTGGCCGGGTCTGTGACCGTACTTGTCAAGACCGTAAGAGGGGCCCCTGAGCGCATTACGATAGTCGAGGCGAAAGTCCACCCGCTTGCCAGGACCCGCGCCAGGTTATTCGTGAACTGTGGTGTTAGATAAACCAAAGTGATGTTGGCCACTTGCCGGCGATCCTGTGGGCAATCACCAACGTCCAGGTTCCGGTCCGCGGGACCGATGTTCTGCCCATAGCCTTGATGAATGTAGTTCTGGCCAGGATTCAAGGCCGTGTTCACCGTTTCTTGGGGGACCGGCAGACCGATGCAATGGGACCAAGTGTAATTCGCGTGCAAGTTTAACTGCTGCGACAGCCGCAACGCCGTCGTCAGCAACAGACCGTTATAGCCCTGCGTTCCCCCATCATCGTATGATGTGACGTTTCCAAGCGGGGGTTCATTCGGGTCCGCCAGATTCAACACTCTGCGTTGAGTTATGTTGCTCGACTGCGTACATGCGCCAGCGGCAGTAAGCCCGTACTGTCCGGCGACGCAGTTGCCCGGGACGTAGATCGCTGGATTGAGCTCGACGGCATTCAAAAGGTGGATGATGTGAGTACCGAGATAGGTCCCGGATACGAACCAACCTTGTGTCACCTGCCGCTGCACGCCGAAGTTCCAAGAATACTGTTTGTCGGTTTGAAAATTCGACGGTATCGGAAGAAATGCTGGCGGACAGGTTGAGGCCAAGCATGGGATTGTGGCAGGGGTGGGGTAGACCGGGTTAGCCGGATTATAAGAATAAGGGAACGGATCTCCATTCGGATATGGGTTGTCCAGCTTCACGCCGGTGACGATAACATTCGCACGAAATGGAAACGCCGACTCGTTATTCTCCCAGATACTCAATGGCGGGAAGTCGCGGGCGATCGAGCCGCCCATCCGGATCGAAGTCTTCCCGTCTCCAAACGGATCCCACGCAAATCCGACGCGCGGGTCGAAGTACCCCCGTCGGGAATCTACGCCAGACGTGCCGGGAAATCCGGGATCGCCTGGAAACGTGAAACCGGGAGGCGCAGTGGGGATGACGGTGCTCCTCTGGCCCGCATAAAGCGCCGCCAGACTGAAGTTGAAAATGTCTTTTTGAGGAAATGACACGCCAAAGAAGGGTTCATAATTCACGCCATAGGTCAAGGTTAGTTTGGGCGTGATCTTCCAAGTGTCCGTTGCGTACAGCGAGAAGAAGTTCTGGTTCATATTTAGCTGAGTGGCAGTGGCCTGCCGGAGCTGCGAAACCTGGCCTAGCATGAAGTCTGACAAGCCTAGGCCTGTGGTGGCGCCGATCGTAAACTGCCCGCCGGAGAAAGAGTTCGCCAGGTGCCATTCGATCATGCGGGTAAAGGCTGCCCCGAAGGTAATCTGGTGTGATCCACGTATGATCGTGAAATCGTCGTTGGCTCCGAAGCTCGTGGTGTGGGTAAACGAATTGTAGTTGTAGCCGCCTATCGTGAACGCGCCGGAAACTGACATCGGCATGTAGTTCGGCGTGTAGGTATACATGTTGATGCCGACGGCGGCGGGACCAAATGGATTCGCGCCGGGGTCATAGGCGCTCAGGCGGTTGAACGACAGCCGGAAGGAGTTAACCTCGCTCGCGCTCAGCAGAGAGGTATCGCCTAGCGTTACCGAATTGAATGTTGCATTGGCACCACTGCCGGTTGAGGTCAATATATTGTTTGGCGCCAGCGCGAAAGGAAGCGCCTGTATATCCTTCTCCGCAAGGTACCGGACAAAGAGACTCTGCTTGTCGCTTAATTGATAATCCACTCGGCTCACGCCTTGGTAGTTATCGTCGCTCAGAGGGTTTCCCGTCAAATACAAACCGCACTGATTCAATGCGGGGGGCAGCAAGGCCGAAATCTTCAAAGCAGCAGGGCTCAGGGCGGACGGACTGATCTGGTTATTGACGAACGAATAGGCCGACCCTGCGGGGGCCTTTAACGTAACCTGGCTCCCGTGGCATTGAGGAGAAGCGAAGGTCGAAAAATCGCCCTGTTCCATCTGCGGAGTGGGAACAAAAGTTTGCGTGGCAATGGGGGTCTGGCGGACGTAGGTGCTTTGCTCACCTATGAAGAAGAAAAGCTTATCCTTCTTGATAGGGCCTCCCAACACCCCGCCGAACTGGTTCCGCTTTAAACCATCCGGCTGCGTGCTAAAGAAATCGCGGGCGTTCAAATCGTAGTTGCGTATGAACTCGAACGCATCGCCATGGAACGCGTTAGTTCCGGATTTTGTGACCGCGTTGACTACGGCTCCCGACTTCCCAGTGGTGGATGCATCCTGCGCGCTGGTGGAGAGCTTGAATTCTTGCAGCGCATCCGGAAACGGTAGCGCATTACTGGTGCCACTGAAGAAATCCAGGTACTGGGCCCCATCGAGATTGTACTGGACGCCGGCCCCGTTTCCGCCACCCACCGCGATGCCTACTCCCATGTTCATGTCACCAGACGAATAATTGAAAATTTGGACAGCGGCGCCACTCAACGTGATTAAGTCAGTCGGCTGGCGGCCATTGAGCGGCAAGTCGAGGATGCGCTGCGTCTCCACCACGGTGCCGACAGCCGCACTCCGCGTCTCCACCTGGCTCACGTTCGCTTCCACCACAACCTGCTCCGACACGGAACCGACCTTTAATGCAGGATTGATTTGCGGATCGCTATTGATCTGCAGTACGATTCCTTCCTGTATAAACTTGGTGAAACCCTCTTTAGAGACTTCCAGGCGATAAGGTCCCAAGGGCAGATTCGAGAGAATGTACCCCCCGTCCGGCTCGCTCGTGACGGTGCGGAACACGCCCGTCTCGGTTTGGGTCGCTTTCACCTCGGCGCCAGGCACTGCCGCACCGCTCGAGTCCTGAACCGTGCCGTGGATTTGAGCTGTGGCTCCTCCCTGCGCCCAAGCGACGGCGCCGGTAAACAGACAACAAAAACCCACACTGAGTAAAGTCCTCATCAGACGTCTCCTCCCGAATCAGAATCCGGGCCATAGTATACCTCGTGAGGTGGGAAGTCAAGGCCGCGCAAAAATCGTGTCGCGCAAAAATCGGCGACACGGTCTTGCGACAAATATCACCGGCGACCGTCCTCAGAACCGCCAATATCGCGCAGGTAACGACAGATGATGGGATGCGCCTAGATCTCTCGATTTATCTGGTTCGATCGAGCACCCGGTAGAGTCCAATCTTGCCAGGCGGCCAAACGCCAGTGAAGATTTTTATTTGCCCCCGGCACCAGTAGCCATGTGCGCTCGATCCTTTTCGTTTTCTAGGCAGATGAAGTCGATCAAGTCGGTATCGGGCACGAGAATTTGATTCAGCTTCACCGTCCAGGGTTTGGTGTACGCCTTCGGGTCATCTACCGTGAGCTCGATTTGCAAGCGGCCGAAGTTGATGCGGTGGAAACGCTCGGTGATCTTGGCAGCATCCGTCATGGGATCGCCGAAAGCGTCCAGCCAATTGCCGTCGCGAAAACCAGTCGTCTCCACAACTAGCGTGTCGCCCTCCCACTTACCTATCGAGTAGCCATCCCAGGACGGTTGCGGGTCTACGGGTAGCGGGCGCCCGTCGGTGAAGATCTGGCGGTAGCTCGCGTTATATTCGTTCAGGATCAAAAACAATCCCGGAGTCTGGACAATTTTCCTCAGCCTTGGCTCTGTGTGCCGCTCCACAATGCCAATCGGCAAGCATTTAGTAATCGGCTCGTCGATCTTGGGTGGCTTCGTCCGGGCCTTGGCCAGTTCCTTCATCCCGGGCTTATATGGCAGGCCATCCTTTACGCCCCAGGCAATATTGAGAAACTGCTGGCCGAGTTCACATTGGCAGCCTTCGGGAGGGCAGGGTACTTTGTTATCCATATCCCAAATTCCGGAAAGGTCCGGCTTGCCATCGGCGGTTCGCGGGGCTGGCGCAGAGAGATTCGGCTTTCCATCGGGCGTGCGCGGGAGCCCCGGAGTAGGATAGTTCAGCCATTGTGCTGAGACGGGAGCGAGCGTTGAAATAAACACGACAAGAGCTAAGGTAAATCGAATACTGCGCATCGTAGCCTCCAGATCTAGGCGATTATACATGAACTGTCGTGCGCGGGTATGAATCTCAACCCCATAGTAGAGCACGAGTGTGAAAGGACATATCAATCGAGGTCTCACAACGCCAATTCTCCCTAGAAAAGAATTTTCAATCCGAGCTGAATCTGACGCCCGTTGCTGTTCGGCGCGATCGACGAGATGATGCCTGCCGAAGCATTGGGCGAACCGATGACGCCTGTTGGGGAACTGGCAGAAGCCTTGAGGCCTGTGAAAATCGAATTGCCTGGCAGGCCGAAAACCGGGTGATTAAATAGGTTGTAAGCTTCCGCCCGGAACTGGGCGCGGACGCGCTCGGTGATTTTGGTGTCCTTAATCAGGGCCATATCCACCTGCGCAATTCCGGGACCGATGACCGTATCCCTGCCCATATTGCCTAGCGTGCCCGGAATTTGCAGCGAGAAGCAGGCGGGATTGAACCATCTCGTCACCGAGCCTACTGCAACCTGGCAACCGAGATTGTAGTTGGGACGGGGAGTGCCGGCGCCATTATAACCAACGTCGTCAGTTCCTTCATAAATGCTAAGCGGCAGCCCGGTCATCTGCGTCACGATGCCGCTGAGCTGCCAGCCTTCGACGAGCTGGTTTCCATGCAAGGGGATCATGTACGACCCGTTGACTCTCAAATTGCTCTTCGCGTTGAAATAACAAAGTCCTTTGTCGTAGGGATCGCGCATATACGGGTTCTCGTAAGTCGTGGCAGAATCAGAGCTATTGATGCTGCCTACAGGGCTGCTTCCATCATCAGTGCAATGGGAAAAGGTATAGGCGACCTGGAACTGAAGGTTGCGAGTCAACCTGCGATTCAGGCTCGTCTGTAACGAATTATAGCGGGAAGTTGTCCCCGGCTCGGACATCGACAAACTGCCGAAGTTCAGATTCCCGCGCGCAGGGACGGTAACTGCGGTGCCCGCCGCATTCAGCACGCCCCAATGATAGACGCCATTCGCGTCGATAGTTCCCACCGGAGGGTTCTTTTCCTGCAAAGTGAACATGCCCACTCCGTGAGACCCGATATAACCGACAGTGAGAACCGTGCTCTGGCCAATCTCCCGTTGAATATTGAGGTTATATTGAATCAGGTAGGGCGCTTTGTCGATGTAGTAATCCCAACCGGGACCAAGGCTGTAGCTGGCGTTAACATTCGGGAAATTGGGAAAGACGGCTGAGTTGGTGGCATTCAAACCCGGCCAGGGTGTGTTCGCGTTATAGTTTTGAGCGTATTCGGCCACGAAATCGGGATCGTGGGTAATCGCAAATCCACCGCGCAGGGAAGTCTTATGATCGGCGAACACATCATAGGCGAAGCCGAACCGGGGATCCCAGTTCTTCAAGTTCGGATCCGACTTATTAACGTTGGGGACGTTCTGCATAGTGGTGTTGGTGGCATAATTCGTCACCGTGTACAGATCATTATGAAGTGAGTAGGCGTTCGTGGCGCCCTCCCAGCGGATTCCCAGGTTCAGCGTCAGCCTCGGCGTCACTTTCCAGTCATCCTGGAAGTAAGGAGTGAAATCGAGCTCGCGAAAGTCGCGGTTCGGATAGCAGGGTACTCCAATAATTGCGATGCACTGAGTGGCGGTCCCGGGGGTTCCAATGAATGTGTTCGCGGGCGAGCCGGCCAAGAACTGGCTGAGCCCGCTGGAATACGTCCAGGCTGAGTCATCGCGGTAAGGGTAAAAGACATTCGAATCGACTCTCATAATAGAGCCGCCCACATGCATGGTATGCGCGCCCTTGGTCCATACGATGTCGTCGGCTTCGGTGAACCGGTTTACTGTGTTGGAAGCCGGATCAAACATGCTCTGGCCGAGTGAAGTCAGACCTGAGATCGCGACGTCCGGGTCAGGACGCCCGAGACCAGGGTAGACCAAGTTAAACCCAGGAATCGAGGTCACTGCGTACTCGCCGGTCTGCGGGCGGGAGAAGCTCACGCGAGCCGTGTTGACCAGCGTGGGAGATACGATCCGCCTCCATTCCGCCGTCGCGAAGTGATTCCGACCCTCATCTCTCTCCGGCCAATACGGGAGATACCCAGCCGAAGCACTTCCATTGCCTCCATTGTACGGGTCGATGACGTGCTGCCTGTCATAGAAGTACCGGATGAAAATGGAGTCTTTGGCGGTCAGCGTATAGTCAAAACGTCCGAGAATAAAGTTCTCATGAGCAGTCGTGTTCCCGTACACGTTTGCCTCTCCCGTTCCCGCGGCGGGGTTAAAACCGAAGATCGGCAGCGGGTAAATCGCCATGGCCGTGGCGATCGCATTGTAGGTGGTCGGATTCGTCGCTTGGGCGAACGTGGGAGTACGATGGTTCGCGTCGGGAACAAAGGCGATGTGACTGATACCCTGGAGCTGCCAGATGCCTTCATAGTTGAAGAAGAAGAATGCTTTGTCTTTCTTGATCGGCCCACCCACGCTGCCGCCCGGCTGCGTTCTGCGAAAAGGATTGAGGGAAGGATCAAAGAAACCGCGTGCGTCCATGGCACTGTTGCGCTCGAACAGGTACGCCGAGCCATGGATCTCATTGGTGCCGGATTTGCTCACAGCGTTCATCACCGCGCCGTTGCCGCCAAACTGCGCTCCATAGGTGTTCGTCAGGATTTCGAACTCGGCCATGCCTTCCATGCCTAGCGAGGAGCCGGTGATCGTGCCCATGCCGCGCCGGTAATAGTTGTCGATGGTCTCGTCGTCCATCAAGAGCATGTACCCCTGGGGCCTCGCCCCAGCAGTGGAAAACGCATTGGCTCGCCCCTGGCGCGCGTTAGGAGCCATCGTGTTGACGATGGAAACACCCGGCGCCGTGTAGATCAACTGCTCGAAGCTTCGGCCATTCAATGGCAGTTCCAACATCTGCTGGGTGCTGATCAGCGAACTGATAGCGGCATTGGTGACGTCGACTTGCGAAGCCTCACCCTCTACCGTAACGGTCTGGGTCTGTTGGCCGACCGGCAAGGAGAAATCGACCACGCTCTGGGCGCCGACTGTCAACGTGATGCCCCTGTGGACCACGTTGGAAAATCCCATTTTCGAGGCCTGCACTTCGTATTCGCCAATGCCGAGATCTGGCACGTTAAAGCGCCCTTGCGCATCGGATGTCGTGGATTGAACAAGGCCCGTCCCCACGTTTTTCACCTGGACGGCCGCGTCAGCAATCGCCGCGCCGCTCGAGTCAGTGACGGTCCCAAGGATGGTCGCCGTAGCCCCTTGCCCGCTCAGGCGGTTCACTGACACAGCACCCAAAAGACAACACAACGCTATCGCACATAGAGTTCTCACGTAGAACCTCCCAGACCGATTCAGCTCGGATCTCAGTTTTAGCTTCGTGCAGTCATCAATTCTACATCCAACCGACTTGCTTGGGTCTTTTTTTTTCAACGTATTTGCATATCCGCTCTCCCGTCGAATCACTACCGGCAAGCACCCATCGGAACTTTCAGACACTACCCGAGGCTTCAAGAAATGGAAGCTGGGTGTATACTGACTAAAATCCGGAGTCTAAGAATGGATAATCTGACACGCGGAGGAGAAGACCATGAGCGAAACAGTTGCGGCGCATAATACAAGAGCGAGCCTTGCGGGATCTTCCCGTCGCGAACTTCTCAGCTCTGTGGCGGCACTCGGGGCCAGCGCGCTGTTGCCAGCCCAGAGCGGTTTGGCACAGAATTCGGGCGCGGTCCGAAAAGGCAAGATCGATGTGCACTACCACATGGGTCAGCGGGCAGTTGCGGGCAAGGAAAGACCAGCCCGACGGCTGAATTGGACGCCTGAAGGGGCAATCGAGGAAATGGACCGGGCTGGTGTTGCCGTTGGCGTTCTATCCTCGGCCGCGGGCGGAGGTCTCCCGCAACCGCGAGTGTGGAATGAATCCGCGGCGCAGCTCGTGAGAGATTTTCCGGGTCGCTTCGGACTGTTCGCGGCGTTGAATATGCCCGACACCGACGGCAGTTTGAAGGAAATCGAATATGCAACGGATGTTCTCAAGGCGGATGGTTTCGGAATGCTCACGAGCTTTGGAGAGCTGTGGCTAGGCGATTCAAAATTCCGGCCCGTTTTCGAGGAACTGAATCGCCGCAAGGCAGTGGTTTTCGTTCATCCGACCGACGCTCCGTGCTGCCGCCCGGCGGTGATGACATACTTCAAGCCGCCCATGTCGGGTCCGTGGATCGAATGGCCGATGGACACGGCGCGGACTATCTTCAGCCTGATGTCGAGCGGAACCATGCGGGAGTTCCGGGACATCCGGTTTATCTTTGCTCACTCGGGTGGTGTAATGCCACTCTTGGTGGGTCGTATCAAGGGCTTGGCGGCCGATGACGAAATTGGCCCCGAGACCATCAACAGGTTTTTCCCGGACGGCGTTGAGAACGAATTCAAGAGATGCTATTTCGAAATCGCCCAAGGCTTTGCGCCCGTGAACTTTGAGGCGCTTCGAAAGCTCGCGCTGGACTCGCACCTGCTTTTCGGAAGCGACTATCCGTTTTACCTCCCGATCACGCCTACGAAGGGGCTGGCTGAACTGAATCTTCCGGGTGACTTACAACGAGCGATCGAGCGTGATAATGCGGCCGCGCTTCTTCCGCGATGGAATACGTGAACCAAGCTAGACGACTTAGCTAAAAACTTAGGGTATCTCCTGCTACCCGCCGCGCGTCGTCAAGGTCTCCGTGCTGTCTCCCGGTAAGGCGACGGTGAATGATGCGAGCCTTCCCGCCGTTTCGCCAGATGGGCGTCACTTGGCCGTCGGATGGTTTCCCACCCAGTGGTCGCTCAGCAGAATACCGTAAACGCTACGGAAGTTCAGCCCGGTCTGATGCAGGGACCGGCGCTCTTTAAAGCGTATTGTGCCGTCTGTCATGGGATCGGCGGCATACTGCGCAGTAGGTCTCAAACAGCGCGGGCCCCCGAACTATGTTGCCAACAGGGTCCTTCGCTACAACTTCAGAGTTGACTTCGGTTTTGAGCCCCGAGGAAGGGGCCAGAAAGAACGAATGCAAGCGCGATGAAAATACTAGCTCTGGCTTTCATCTTGGCGAAGCCGATGCCTAGAGGAAGCTTTACAGCTTATCTAGTTTTCTGCTGTGATGACTATCACTTATCGATAATTAGGGGCGGCATCGTCCGGATTTGAGATCGCTTAGAAACACCCGGGGACGCCTTCACGTTACGCGTTGAGCGTTGCGCGCATTCTTGAACCGGCGCGCTATCCTAGGCGTGCGCTGTCCCGTTGCGGCCCATCTAACTTTTGCCGCCCCTTCTTCCCTCCAGGTTCTATAGGCACCTCCCCAACCTGAGTGTGATGCGATATCGACTGTGGCAATCAAAGAACCACTTGACGGGTCGGCCAAGGGACCGAAGGATCGTTCTGAAAATGAATCGGTTTAGTGCAACCGCTGCCGTGTTGGATCGAGGTCAAACATCGGGGAAAGGACGTTTCAGCGAAATGACGCAGTATATGGGGAATAGTCCTCACTAGTCGCGAGTGTACGCTCACTAGCCTATGCACCCACGCCTTTCGCTCTATCGGCCGCCAACTTCCCTCGCTTTCGGCCTAACAACACGTTGGTACGCCACTTGCCTAGGCTAAGAAATCGCGTCGCGCGGAACCGCTTGGCGCTAATTTCGGACGCTGTCGAGAGGCCACTATGAATCCGTTTTGTTGGAACGAAAACCACGCAGTAGGGTTGCCCGAGATAGATGCCGATCACCGCGCCCCGTTGCGTATGGCCTATGACGAGATCGAGAGTGGCACCGTTCGGGACTGGTTGGACGGACTGTTGGCACGACTGGCCGCATACGCCCAATTCCATTTTGAGAGCGAAGAAGCCCTAATGCGGCGGACTCGTTTCCCCGAGTACCCACAGCATCGCCGCGAGCACGAGAGCTTTGCAGTCACGATATCTTGCCTACGAACGCTGAGTCGAAGCGAATGTGCAGACGTCACAGAAACCTTAATGGAGTTTCTCGGAAGTTGGATCGAGCAGCATACTTGCGGCGAAGATCATCGCATAGTGGAGCATATCAAGCGAGTGGAACCCGACATTCACGAATTGAGAAACGCAAGCAAGGAGGACTGAACTCTGTGACTACGCTTTGGATTGCATGGTTGATTCTAACCGCTATCGTTATCGGTCTCGCGCTATACAGAAAGTTCGTATCGCGTTTCCACGAGGATGACTTAGTGCACCTGGCCGAAGGTGAAGCCAGGCTCATCCCCAACCAGGTTGCTGCAGCGCGTTCCCTGGATAGGATCGATTTTTTGGGGAAAGCTTTGACCGTCGCCGACGTGGTGTTCGGTCTGGCCTTGCTTGCGATCTTTCTGTACAGCGCGTGGCAGCACAGTCTGAAGTGAAATTGCCGCATCGGTCTTGCCTGAACATCAGCGGAATTAGCGCCACTTCAATCCCACGAGAGCAGTCCTCTATGAAGACGCCCGCTGCACTAGAGGCTTGTGGTCAACTTCAAACTGGCCGACGATCTTTTCACAAGGCAGGATCCGCCTACAGGTACGGCTGCACCTGAGCGTCGACCCGCATCGCAAACCGGATGCGCTAATTACGCGCTGCTCGGATCAGCGCTTTCTTTCCGTCGCTCCGGCTCGCGCACATTGCGTTGAACCTGCATCGCTAGAACCAAACTTGCCGCCAGCGTTAGAGAGCCAACCACTACGTGGGACGCGGTGACGGCTATTACTGGGGCCGGGCTTGCTAACTTCAGCAGCGGAATGATGAAGGCCGCGAATCCAAGCATCACTTGCACCAGGAAAATGGATATCAACCAAATCGCGGCCGCGCGTAGCTTCCGATGCTCGGGATGTCGCCGTACAACAAGCATCCCAAGTACCAGGGTCGCGAGCGAAACAATCATCGCGCCACCCAAGTGCGGCATCACGCCGGTCAGCTTATGACGATAGGCCGCACCGAGCATGATTTGCAGAAGCATCAGCGCCGGCATAGCAATCGCAAAAAGCCGCAATGTTGCTGCGGCCTGGTCCTCCACCAGTTCCGGAGCTTCATTCCAGCCGGACGATGTGACTACGGCGATCGCAACGAAGATCGCGAACGCCAGCGGTGCGAGGCTTGCATGCAAGAGTGGTGCTCCTAACCACCCAATCCAGCCCTCAAACGCGAAGAAGCCCAGCGCGATCCAACCGGGAAGGCGTTCTCCCGCTTCGAGTAACTGCCAAACCACGAGACCGAGAGCCAAGATGCCCACGGCAACAGCCACGTCCTTATGAACTACCGCATCGAGTACCCCGCGCGACACCGGTTGACGACCACTCGCCTGGCTGGTGATATATGCACCCATCGCGATCAGGATCAGCGAACTGATCACCACTAGAACGGCGTAGCGATGGAACTTGGGATTCACTATCTCGACAGTGTCCTCGAAGTTGTCCAGTGTACTCGATCCAAATGAGGTTGTGCCGGGACGGGATGACCGAACGGGGACGCCTCTCTGATGCGTGGCGACAAGATCGCGCGGGCTGTGCACGATAGCGCGCGAAGGCTTCTGGCAGCACCTTGATCGCGACGTCGCGCTTCAGCTTGGTATCACGGGCGCGATACACCTCCCCCATCCCGCCGACCCCCAGCAAGGAGAGGACTTCATAGTGGCCGAGTTTGTCGCCGACAGAAAGCGGCATAAACTTGATTCAGTACGAGTTTAGCCGATCAGAAAACAAGTTGCGCCTGGATGACGGCGTATCCGTACAGTACTTTTTCAAAATTGGCTTGCTTCGAGGATCACTTGAGGGTCCACCGTTAACCCGACTGGATCGATCCCAGGAGTTGAACCAGAGCCGATAATTCGCAGGCTACAGGAATGTTGTTGTTTTCACGCTCTGATCGTTCTACGATCAGTCGATAGGCACGAGCGGCGGGCATGAATCGCAGTTTCGTTGCAGAGTACAAACGATGGCCAACAAAACAAAGATCTACGTGAACGAACGGCCCTGGATGGTGGACGCCGCTCCAGAAACGCCGCTCCTATATGTACTTTCAAACGAATTGCAGTTGAAGGGGCCCCGCTTTGGCTGCGGTTTGGCGCAATGCGGATCGTGTTCAGTTTTGCTCGATGGCGTAGAAACGCGGTCGTGCGTCACGCCGCTTTCAGCCATTGGAAAAAAGTCCGTAACAACGCTGGAAGGATTACCAGCCTGGTACGCCCACCAACACAAATTGCCGCAGGTTCCCGCCCTCACGCCGGTGCAACAGGCCTTTATTGACGAGCAGGCGATTCAATGCGGCTACTGCTACAACGGAATGACGATCAAGGCGAACGAACTGCTATGGAAGACACCCCAGCCGGAGGAAGCGCAAATCCGCGAGGCTATGAACGGCCATCTGTGCCGGTGCGGCACCTATCCGCGCATCTTGAAGGCGATACAAAGGGCAGCGAAAAGCACGCCGGGGGGGCGCACATGAAACCAATTGTCCCAATGAACATGTTTGCCAGGCGCGACCTATTGAAGGCCGGCGGCGCGCTATTGATTGGTGTGACGATCGGTGCGGCTCGTGCGCAGGAAACAGAAGGCGTAGCCGTTGTGCTGGGGCCCGATCAGCCCGATCCCAAGAGCTTGGATACTTGGATCGCCATTCATGCCGATAACACCGCAACTATCTTCATCGGCTTCGTCGAACTCGGGCAAGGTTGCTCAACAGCCTTGCTCCAGCTCGCGGCCGAAGAGCTGGACCTCGAAATGTCCCAGGTGAGATCGATTCGGCTGGAGTCGCATACGATGCCCAATCAGGGTGCGACCGTGGCCAGCGCTTCGATTGCTCGCGGCGGCCCGCGCATTCGCTCCGCCGCCGCGGAAGCTCGTCAGGCGTTGTTGAAAATGGCGTCGCAAAAGTTACGCGTGCCTGTGGATCGGCTGACAGTTTCAAAGGGCGTAGTGTCGGTATTGGGGAATCTCGCAAAGTCTGTCACCTACGGCGAACTAGTGGGCGGTAAGCCGTTTCACCTTCCGTACACCGGGAAAGCACCGTTGAAGTCGTTTCGCGAATACAAAGTGGTAGGCACGCGAATTGCCCGGCGCGATATTCCGGATAAGGCGGCAGGAACGTATGTTCACATGCAGCATGTACGAGTCGCGGGGATGTTGCATGGGCGCGTGGTGCGTCCGCAAGGCCAGGGTGCCTACGGAAACGGCGCGAAGGTGCTGAGTGTCGATGAAAGCTCGATCGCGGATATTCACGGCGCTCGCGTCATTCGAAAACGTGATTTCGTGGGCGTGGTTGCGGCGAATGAGTGGGACGCCGTGCGCGCCGCACGCCAATTGAAAGTCACGTGGGACCAACCCGCCGCGTTGCCGGGAACCGCCGGCATGCACCAACAGATGCGCGCCTCCCAAACCACCGATAGCGTGGTGCTAAACAAGGGCGAGGTCGGGGCTGCGTTGAAGGGCGCCGCGCATACGATCATGCAGACCTATCAAGGGCCCTATCAAGCTCACGCGCCGTTTGGGCCCAACTGCTCGCTCGCCGACGTCAAAACGGATTCCGCGCTGGTGATGTGTTCCACTCAAAATATTTACGACGCGCGCAACAAGGTCGCGCAGGTTCTGGGCATGCCGGTGGAAAAGGTCAACATCCGCTATTACGAAGGCTCCGGCACCTTCGGGCGAAGCTGTTACGACGACGCGGCGCAGGCCGCGGCCATCTTGTCGCAGGCTGTCGGACGGCCCGTGCGCCTTCAGTTCATGCGCTGGGATGAACACGGTTGGGACAACTTCGGGCCCGCGCAGCTTGCCGATATTCACGCAGGGATCGACGCGACCGGCAAAATCGTCGCCTATGAATATCATGGCTGGCAGCACCACTGGTCGATTACAGAGACATCCCAGCAGTTGGCATTGGGAACTCCAGCGGCTGAAAGTTCCGGGTCGACGTCGCAGGAAGTCAGCCCCACCAACCTAGGCGCCATGTATAGTATTCCCAACATGCGGCTGGTGAATCATCGTGTCGACGGCGTCCCGGGATGCCTCAAGGGGGCAAATCTGCGTTCACCATTGGACGTCTCGTTCTCATTTGCTTCGGAACAAACCATAGATGAATTGGCGGAGCGCGCAGGCATGGACCCGCTCGAATTCCGCAAGCACAACATGACGGACGAGCGCTGGCTGGGCGTCCTGAACGCCGTCGCGCAAGCGGCGAACTGGAAGCCGCGCAGAACCGGCGACCGTTCCAACACAAGGACCGCGACCGGGCGCGGCATGGCGTTGGGTACTCACAATTCGTCCTACGCGGCGGCCATTGCTGAAATCGAAGTGAATCGAGAAACGGGAAGGATCGTCGCCAAACATATGTATGGTGCGCTCGACGCGGGCCAAGGAGTAACCCGGCCTTCTTGGAGAATCAGATCAGCGGGATGCTGGTTCAGGCCGCCAGCCGAATGATCAAGGAAGAGGTGACCTTCAGCAACACCAATGTCACCAGCCTCGATTGGAACAGCTATCCAGTCCTGCGCTTCGAGGAGTGTCCCGCCGTGACCCCGATCGTCGTGCAGCGCCTGGATCAACCGTCGAGTGG
>Ga0182024_10011175_pt1 | contig 18092 bp, 12 predicted proteins | sample P32metaG_FD_120480 | JGI IMG/M metagenome (GOLD analysis project Ga0182024, IMG submission 120480) | Permafrost microbial communities from Stordalen Mire, Sweden - P3-2 metaG (Illumina Assembly) | ecosystem: Environmental > Terrestrial > Soil > Wetlands > Permafrost | place: Sweden: Stordalen... | reverse complement strand
TATGGCGATCATCAGCGTTTCCTCGACACCTATTTTTCCGCCTATCCAGGCAAATACTTTACCGGCGACGGCTGCCGGCGCGACGCCGACGGCTATTATTGGATCACCGGCCGCGTCGACGACGTGATCAACGTCGCCGGCCATCGGCTCGGCACGGCGGAGGTCGAGTCGGCGCTGGTCGCGCACCCGAAGGTGTCGGAAGCCGCCGTGGTCGGTTATCCGCACGACATCAAAGGCCAGGGCATCTACGCCTATGTCACCCTGATGGACGGCGTGCAGCCGACCGAGGAGCTGCGCAAGGAACTCACCGCCTGGGTGCGCAAGGAAATCGGACCGATCGCCTCGCCCGATCTCATCCAGTTCGCGCCGAATCTGCCGAAGACCCGCTCCGGCAAGATCATGCGGCGAATCCTGCGCAAGATCGCCGAGGACGAGTCCGGCAATCTCGGCGACACCTCGACACTCGCCGATCCCGCCGTGGTCGACGACCTTGTTGCCCATCGGCAAAACAAGAAGAGCGCGTAACGACTTCCATCCGGGGTCATTGCCGGGCTCGACACGGCAATCCATAGGGCGGCGCCGTCGCATGGACCGCCGGGTCAAGCCCGGCGGTGACGAGGTTTGGAAACCTGGTGCACGCAGGACACACCTCACAGAAAATTAGCGAAACCTTCGCCATCTTGCGCATGCGAGGCTGAGGGAGCTCGTGGATTCGACTAAGGTGCTGTCCGGCCGCCCGGGCGATGGCGGCCGTTGGGCTCATTCCGCGGTGAGGACTTCCATGCGAGGAAAGATACTGGTTGCGGCAGCTTTAACCGCCGTCGTCTGCTCATTGGCGATCGCGCCGCGATCCGCGCAGGCGCGCGGCGAAACCGTGACGATGCGCGAGAGCTTCATGCCGGGCACCATCGTCGTGCGCACCGGCGAGCGGCGCCTTTATTTGGTTACCGGCATCGGACAGGCCATTCGCTATCCCGTCGGCGTCGGCCGGGCCGGCAAGCAATGGTCGGGGACATCGTACATCGATCGCAAATACATCCGCCCCGATTGGTCGCCGCCCGCGGCGGTCCGGCGCGACAAGCCCAACCTGCCGAAGATCATCGCCGGCGGTTCGCCGCGCAATCCGATGGGCGTGGCGGCGATGTCGCTGTCCGGCGGTGAATACGCCATTCACGGCACCAACCAGCCGGGCTCGATCGGCCATTTCGTTTCGTACGGCTGCATCCGCATGTTCAACGAGGACATCAAAGATCTCTACGACCGCGTCAGCGTCGGCACGCGGGTGGTCGTGCAATAGTCGGAAATTGGGGAGGGACCAGGAAGTCGACACGACCCTGGTACCTGACGTCGGGGGATCAGGATCGGGCATCGGGAACTCAAGCAGACCCTGATGCCCGATCTCTGACATTCGATCTTCAAGATCAGCACCAAGAACCGCGCCGGCCGCCGTCGTAGCTGCGCGCCCAGCCGCCATTGAGCAGCGCCGCGGAAACATCGGCGGTGTCGCGCGGCGCGACGAGCGCATCGACGCGCCCGCCATACTTGTCGAGGCCGACCCGCGAAACCGTAATGCTTCCTGCCGCGAGGATGTTTTCGAGCATAGCGCGCGCGGCTTCCGCCTTCACGTGCTCGTCGGCGCAGCGGGCGTGAAGCTCCGGCGCGTCGATGCTGCGCAGCCGCACCTTGGTATTGACGTCGAGACCCGGCCAGACCCGCACGCGCGCCTCGAACGTGTCGCCGTCGATGACGCGCAGGACCTCGGCCGGATAGGCGATCTGCCCATTGAACCGTGGCGAACTCTGCTGGGTGGATCGCGTCACTCCTGCGTCACGCGGGACCGCATGGGCGGCGTCGATGGACGTTGTGCGTTGTGGGACGAGCGATGGCCTTAATGTCGTGCCTGCCGCGAACCCCAACGTGAAAATCACGGCGGCCGCAGCGAACACGCCGCCGTGCCGAGGGTGCGCCAGAGTCGCGAAGTACAAGTGGTTGCGTGCCACGCCCATCCCACTCGTGCTGATTGCAAATCTATAGGATTATATTCAGATTGTAGGGAATAAAGTCAAGGTGCCGTGCCGATTAAAAATCCGACGTCAGGCCATTGATCTCCCAGTCGCCGTAACGGGTCGGCTCGGGACCGTCGCGGCCCTGGAATTCCTTCGGCTGATCGCCCGCGGCGCGGTCGCGCTCGGCCCGGCGCACCGCCGCCTCGGCAAGCGCGCGTTCGGCCGCCGGCGTCAACGGCCGTTTTTCCGTCAATTGCTCTTCTTTCGCTTTGCCCGCAGGCATGGGCGGCGTCGGTTCGGTTGGCATCGCGCCTGACTTGGCGTAGCCGTGCCGAATCTACAAGTGGCCAGTCCGCAAGAAGGAAATTCGATTGAAGCGCGCGCGCAGGCCGAAGGCCAAAGCTAAGGCCAAATCCAAGACTCAGACCGCTGCTACCCCGCCGGAGAACGTGCCCGGCTTGGCCGTCCGGCGGCTCGCGGCCGATATTATCGACGGCGTGTTGCGCCGGCATCGCGCCCTCGACGACATGCTTGACGGCGCCGATGCCCATTCCGCCGCTGCCGGCCTCGCCGCTCTCGCCGAACGCGACCGCGCGCTGACCCGGGCGCTGGTCGCGACCGTGTTGCGCCGGCTCGGCACACTGCGCCATCTCGTCGGGCTCTTCCTTGAGGAGGGTGCGCCGGCGCAAGCGCCGCGGGTCGAGACCGCGTTGCTGATCGGCGCGGCGCAGATTCTTTTTCTCGAAGTGCCCGACCACGCCGCAGTCGATCTCGCGGTTCGGACCGTGCAGGCGGACCATTATGCCAGCTTCTATGCCGGTCTGGTCAACGCCGTGTTGCGCCGGATCGCGCGCGAGGGCGCCGAGCGGCTGGCCGGGCTCGATACGGCCATCCTCGACACGCCGGAATGGCTGATGGCGCGCTGGATCAAGACCTACGGCGAGGCGACTGCGCACACCATCGCCGCCGCCAATGGCCGTGAACCGGCGCTCGATGTGAGCGTGAAGAGCGATCCCGAACACTGGGCCGCGCAATTCGGCGGCCGGGTGCTGCCGACCGGATCGGTACGCGCGATCGTGCATGGTTCGGTCACCGCGCTGCCGGGCTTTGCCGAGGGCGCGTGGTGGGTTCAGGACGCCGCGGCGGCCCTGCCGGTGCGCCTGTTCGGCGCGGTCGACGGACTTCGCCTCGCCGATCTGTGCGCGGCGCCCGGCGGCAAGGCCGCGCAGCTTGCCGCCGCCGGCGCGCGCGTCACCGCGGTCGATCGCGCGCCCGCGCGGGTGGCGCGGCTGAAGGAAAATCTCAACCGGCTGGCGCTCCAGGCCGAGTTCGTTTGCGCCGACGTTGGCGCCTGGGAGGCCGAGCCGTTCGACGCCGTCCTGCTCGACGCTCCCTGCTCGTCGACCGGCACCATCCGCCGCCACCCCGACGTGCCGTGGCTCAAGCGGCCCTCGGACATCGCCACACTGGCCGCATTGCAGAGCCGATTGATCGACCGCGCCGCCGCCCTGACCAAGCCGGGCGGCACGCTGATCTACTGCACCTGCTCGCTCGAACCCGAGGAGGGCGAGGACATCGTCGCCGGCCTGCTGGCGCGAGACCCGAGCGTCACGCGGGCGCCGATCGCCGCCGCCGAGGTTTTCGGCCGCGAGGAATTCATCACCAAAGACGGCGACCTGCGCACCTGGCCCTGCCATTTTCCCGATTCCGATTCGCGGCTGGCCGGACTCGACGGTTTCTATGCGGCGCGGCTCCTAAAACGGCGGCATTAACCGGGAAAACAGCCGCCCGTTGGCCGTCGCTGCCCATTCCGTTATAGGAGGGAATCGGCGGCGAGGTGGGGCGCCTTCGCCGATGGAGGGGCGAACGCAGCGATGGGGCGCGTTTCAATCGCGAACCGTGCCAAGCTGTCTTGGCTTCTGCTGCGCGGCGGGCTGCGGCGGCTCGCCGGACGCCTTAACGCCCATCCGTTTCTGCGCTGGCCGTTTGTACCGCTCAAGACCGACCGGCTGCTGATCGCGCCGCAGGACCTGCGCACGGCAGACGCCACCGTCGCCAGCGAAATCTATTCCGGCCGTTTCACCTTCGCTGGCAAGGTCGTGGTCTGCGACGGCCGCTCGATTTTCGAGATGGCGCCGCCATCCGACGAATGGGCTGCACATCTGTTGGGCTTCGGCTGGCTGCGGCATCTGCGCGCGGCCGAATCCGGCATTGCCCGCGCCAACGCGCGCGCGCTGGTCGATGAATGGATCGCGCTGCAAGGCTCGTGGCACCCGGTAGCGTGGCGGCCCGACGTGCTGTCGCGGCGCATCATTTCCTGGCTCAGCCAGGCGCCGCTGGTATTGCAGGACGCGGACGTGCGCTTCTATCGGCGCTTCCAGCGCAGCCTGATCCGTCAGATACGCTGTCTGCGCCACACCGCCGGCGATGCCCATCGCGGCGTGGCCCGCATGCAGGCCGCCGTCGCGCTCAGCTACGCCGCGCTCTGCATCGCCGGACAAGCGCGCCACATCAAGCCCTCCACTGCGAGGCTGAAGACCGAGATCGAGCGGCAGATCCTTCCCGATGGCGGCCATATCAGCCGCGATCCCGGCGCCATCATCGAATTGTTGATCACGCTGTTGCCGCTGCGCCAGGCATTTGCATCGCGCGACATTGCGCCACCCGAGGCTTTGCTCAACGCCATCGAGCGCATGATGCCGATGCTGCGCTTCTTCCGCCATTCGGAAGGGACGTTTGCGCATTTCAACGGCATGGGCGTGACGCCGGCCGAGCTGTTGCTGACGCTCCTGGCCTATGACGACAGCCGCGGCGCGCCGCTGTCGAATGCGCCCTATTCCGCCTATCAGCGCATCGAGGCCGGCCGCGGCGTCCTGATCATGGATACCGGCGGCGCGCCGCCGATCGAATCGAGCCTTGAGGCCCATGCCGGCTGCCTGTCGTTCGAATTCTCTTCGCCGAAGCAAAGTCTGATCGTCGTCAATTGCGGTATGCCCTCGACGACGCGCGACGAGTGGCGGCCGGTGGCGCGCGCCACCGCGGCGCATTCGACGGTCACGTTCAACGATGCGTCCTCGGCCCAATTCGTGGAATCACCGGTATTCCGGCGGGTGCTGGGCGGCTCGCCGATGCTGGGCGGACCGAGCCGCGTCTCGGTGACGCGCGAGGAGCGGCCCGATTCGATCACGGTGCGCGCGGGCCACGACGGCTACGCCGCCCGCTACGGCATCCTGCACGAGCGCACCGTGACGCTGGCGGCCGACGGCACGCGATTCGAAGGCGAGGATATGTTCCTCGCCGCCGACGGCAACACGCAGCTACGCACCAATCAAGACCGGTACGCGGTGCGCTTCCATCTGCATCCCTCGATCAAGGCGACGCGGCTGACGGACGGGCACGGCGTTTTGTTGATGATGCCGAACAAGGAAGTATGGACCTTCAACGCCGGCGATGATCGCGTGCAGCTCGAAGACAGCGTCTATCTCGCGGGCAACGACGGCCCGCGCCGTGCGGTGCAAATGGTCATTCATGGACAGGCCCGTTCGGGGCCGCGGGTGACCTGGAGATTTCAACAAGCCAATCCCGGCGCTCTCGCCGCCGCCGGCGCCACGCGCCGCACGCGTGAGAAGGAACCGAGGCTGCCGCTGTGATATCTATTTCTCCGCTCCCACGCGGGCGGCGGAGAAAGTAGAAAGAGGCCATGACCGAGCATTTGCGCCGCGCATCGCGCGCCCTCCTTTCCGTCTCCGATAAATCCGAGCTCGTCGAATTCGCCCGGGCGCTGGCGGGCTACGGTGTCGAGCTGGTCTCGACCGGCGGCACCCGCAAGACGCTGCGCGAAGCCGGCCTGGCCGTGCTTGAAGTGTCCGATGTCACCGGCTTTCCGGAAATGATGGACGGCCGCGTCAAGACGCTGCATCCGGCCGTGCATGGCGGTATCCTCGGGATCCGGGGAAATTCCGCACACGCCGAAGCGATGCGCGCGCATCACATACCTCCCATCGATCTTGTGGTCGTCAATCTCTACCCGTTCGAGGAGACCGTGGCGCGGGGCGGCGGCTTCGACGATTGCATCGAGAATATCGACATCGGCGGGCCTGCCATGATCCGCGCCGCCGCCAAGAATCACGGCGATGTCGCCGTTGTGGTCGAACCGGCCGATTACGCCGCACTGCTGGAAGAGTTCGCGCAGCACGGCGGCATGACGACGCTGGAGTTGCGCCGCCGGCTCGCGGCTAAGGCCTATGCGCGCACCGCCGCCTACGATTCCGCGATCGGCAATTGGTTCGCCGATCAACTCGGCAACCTTGCGCCGGATTACCGCTCGTTTGGCGGCCGGCTGATCGAGGAATTGCGCTACGGCGAGAACCCGCACCAATCGGCGGCTTTCTATCGCACTCCCGACCTGCGCTCCGGCGTCGCGACCGCGCGGCAGGCGCAGGGCAAACAGCTCTCCTACAACAACATCAACGATACCGACGCGGCCTACGAATGCGTCGCCGAGTTCGACCCGGCGCGCATTGCTGCCTGCGCCATCATCAAGCACGCCAATCCCTGCGGCGTCGCCGAGGGCGATAGCCTGCTCGATGCCTACCGCAAGGCGCTGGCCTGCGATCCGGTCTCGGCGTTCGGCGGCATCGTCGCGCTCAATCGCACGCTCGACGCCGCCGCGGCGCGCGCCATCACCGAGATTTTCACCGAAGTCATCATCGCACCGGGCGCGACCGAGGACGCCATCGCCATCGTCGGCGCCAAGAAGAATTTGCGGCTTCTGATCGCAGGGGGCTTGCCCGACCCGCGCGCCAAGGGACTGACGGCAAAAACCGTCGCCGGCGGGCTTCTCGTCCAGTCGCGCGACAATGCCGTCGTCGACGACATGGAGTTGAAGCCGGTGACCAAGCGCGCGCCGAGCAACGCCGAATTGCGCGACCTGCGCTTTGCCTTTCGCGTCGCCAAGCACGTGAAGTCGAATACGATCGTCTATGCCAAGGATTGCGCGACCGTCGGCATCGGCGCCGGGCAGATGAGCCGCGTCGATTCCGCGCGCATCGCCGCGCGCAAGGCTGAGGACACCGCGAAGGAGGCCGGTCTCAAGGAGCCCGCGACCAAGGGATCGGTGGTCGCGTCCGATGCATTCTTCCCGTTCGCCGACGGCCTTCTCGTCGCCATCGAGGCCGGCGCCACCGCGGTGATCCAGCCCGGCGGGTCGGTGCGCGATGACGAAGTGATCAAAGCCGCCGACGATCACGGCATCGCCATGGTCTTCGCCGGCACGCGGCATTTTCGGCATTAGGCCCGTCGCCCGGTCTTAGCCGTTCGAAGAACAGCGTTGCTTCGTTCGGCGATGTGCAGGGGCATCCCGCTTATGCGAGCACAGTGCTTTTTCAGCAAGATGGCCGGGACAAGCCCGGCCATGACGACGTGAGGAACGTCGCAACAGCGAATCACACCGAAGTGGTGATCCACTGTTCGAGCTTCTGCTTGGGCGCAGCGCCGACCTGGCGGGAGGCGAGCTGGCCGCCCTTGAACAGCATCAGCGTCGGGATCGACATGATGCCGTACTTCGCCGCCGTGCCCGGATTCTCGTCGACATTGAGCTTGACGATCTTCACCTTGCCGTTGAGCGAATTGGAAATTTCCTCAAGCGCGGGACCGATCATCCGGCAGGGACCGCACCACTCCGCCCAGAAGTCGACGACAACCGGCCCAGTGGCCTTGAGCACGTCCTGATCGAAGCTTGCGTCCGTTACCTTGTCGACCATGGCAGACCTCGCTGTTCCGGGAGAGTTTAAGACAGGGCGATGAACCTATGAATGGCATCCGTCAGCGTCAAGGTCGCTCACCGCAGCGTGACGTGGTCACAGCGATTGGCTCATGATTTCGGCCAAAGCCGCGTCCATCGCCGCGCCGGGAAGCTCGATGACGTTCGGACCCTCGGTAAAGACAATTGCCGCGCGAATCGTTTTCGCCGGGTAAATACGCCCGAGGATCGCGCGATAAAGCGCGAGCTGGCCGACATAGGCCTTCGGGACCTCGGCAAAGCCGGCCGGGACGGCCCGGTCGGTCTTGTAATCGCCGATCAAGACGGCATCGCGCGTCACCGCCAGCCGATCCACCTGACCCGACACCGCGATCGCAGCCGTGCCGACACGAGCGATTCGGCCAACGATCGGAACTTCGGCGCGGCTTCCCGGCGCAAACACTTCGGCAAAGATCAAATCGTTGAGGATGGTGAGGACTTGCCGTGCAATCGCGGCCTGCTCCTCAGGAAGGAAATCCGCGGCGGCGTTCTTGAGATAGCGCTCGATGGCTTCCTTGCGGCCGGCGGGCGGGATGTCGGGCAATGACTGCATCAGCCGATGGACGATGCGCCCCCGGGCAAGCGCCTTGCGGCGCTCGGCGACGGAGCCCGCGGCATGAGTAAAGCCGCGTCCAATTTCCTCAGCAAACGCCGATGATGGAGAGATCAGGCTCGGTCGGGGAGATTCGGGTGGCGCCGGCTGCCGCAGCCACGACGGCGGTTCGCGCCGATCTGTTTTGAGCGCGGGCACCAACGCCGGCGTCAGCGCGACGATATCGCCTGTGGGCGGCATACGATAGCGCCAGACCTTTTCGCCGCCGTCTTCTTCCTCGATGAGAAGCGGTTTAAGCGGCTCGCACACCAGATCGTACCAACAACCTTTTGGCCGTTGGCGTTCGCCGTCGGCGCCGCAAATGATCAACCGGTCGGCGGCGCGCGTCATGGCGACGTAAAGCAGCCGGCGGTATTCATCCTCGGCTTCGGCGTTGACGGCGTCGCGCGCCGTGGCGACTTTTGGCACGTCGTCGGCTTTGCGCCCGACCCAGATCGTGGCACCGTCCGTGAGCTTCAACAGCCGCGGCGGCCGCGGACCGGCGGGCGGCGTCATCGTGTCGGCGAGGATCACCACCGGCGCTTCGAGACCCTTGGCGCCGTGCACAGTCATGACGCGCACTTCGTCGCGACGGATTTCCATGTCGCGCTTCACTTCGGCGCGCGCATCGCGGAGCCAAGTCAAAAAACCCTGAAGCGATGGTGTCTCGCGCCGCTCGTAGTCGAAGGCGACATTGAGAAACTCGTCGATCGCATCGTTCGCCTCCGCTCCGAGCCGGGCGAGGAACCGCCGCCGCGCCCCTCCTTCGCCAAGGAGCAGCGCATAAAATGCGAACGGCGTCTCACGCCGCGCCGCCTGCGCAAGCTCATCAAGCCGCGCCGCGGCATTTGCGAATATCTGCTGCTCCGATCTCTTGCGCGCGAGGGCCGCTCGCAGCGAGGAGCGGCGATCCCACGCGATCGCAAACAAATCCTCATCGCTGAAGCCGAACAGCGGGCTGCGCAACACCGTCGCCAGCGCCAGATCGTCCTCCGGCAACAGCAGCGCGTCCGCAAGCGCCATTAAATCCATCACCGCGATATGCTCGGTGAGCATGAGGCGGTCGGCGCCGGCCACTTCAACATTTTGGTTCTTGAGCGCGCGGATGATCGCTTCAAACAGCTCGCCACGCTGGCGCACCAGGATCAAAACATCGCCACAGCGCGCAGTGCCATCGTCGACCATTCTCCGCACCGTGCGGGCGACGCGTTTTGCGAGCTTCACGCGCGGGCTTGTCTCGCTCACGGTGTCGAACGGTGCGTCCCACCCCTCCATCTCCTTGCGCTCGTCCGGCTTCAGCGGTTCCCAGATTTCGACAACGCTGGGCGGCGCGTCCGGCAACGCGATATGCGGCGGAAAGCCGTCCAAATCCGAGATGACGCTCATCGCGACATCCTTGCGCCTGAACACTTCGTCTACCGCGCCGAGGATGGCTTGGCCCGAACGGAACGAGTGCTCGAACTTGCTGACGACGAATTTCTGGCCGCTGTTCTCGTGCGCGCTTTTGAAGTAGCGCAGCATGTCGGCGAATTCCTTGGGCGCGGCGTCCTGGAACGAGTAGATCGACTGCTTTTCATCGCCGACTGCGAACATGGTGCGCTTTAGACTGCGCGCACCGGCACCGGCGGTGAACTCCGCGGTGAGCCGGCGGACGATGTCCCATTGCTTGTGGCTCGTATCCTGCGCCTCGTCGACGAGGACATGATCGATCCCGAGATCAAGCTTGTAGTGCACCCAGGCGGCATCGACGTTGGCAAGAAGCGCCAGCGTCTTGTCGATGAGATCGTCGTAATCGAGGAGGCCGCGACGCTCCTTCTCGTGGTGATACCGCGTCAGCACGTGGTAAGCGACGGTCAGAAGCGCCGCGCTGCGGTCGCGGCAGGCGAGAGCGCGGCGGCGATCGAGCAGGACGCAGACGCGGTGCTGCTCGGCGACCAGACGCTCAGTCAATGCCGCATCGCCAACCGCCTTCGACACGATGGACTTGCGCGGGGTTCGGCCACCGCCCGCGCTCGTACAAAAAATATCGAGATACGTCTCGACACGCTCGGAGCCGGCCAAGTTCGCGAGATTCTTGAAGCGATCAGCTTGTTCGCGATCCGTCTTGCCACCCTGTGCAATAGTCTTAGCCAGCGCGGGCCATTCCGACGGAGCGATGTTTGCGCCTGAGAAATACTCCGCTTCGATTTCGTCGATGCTATCCGACGATTCGACGCCGAGCGTATGCGACAGATTGGCGATAGCTGCCTCGATGGTGCCGGCGCTGTGCACCCAGCCGGTGATTGCGTCACGCCTGCCGATGGCCTCGCGCACCACGTCGCGAAAGGTCCGATCGGCGGCCGCCGTCATGGCCGAATTGAGCGCGCGGGCGAGGTCGCTGTCCGGGGCGCCCGCGCCGTCGAGCAGCACGTTGAGCGTCAGCCGTTCAAGCAGCTGCGATTGCTCGGCTTCGTCGAGCACGGTGAAACGGGCCGCGATGTTGGCCTCGAACGGAAACTGGTGCAGGAGCTGCGTGCAGAAAGCGTGGATGGTCTGCACCTTAAGCCCACCAGGCGTTTCCAGCGCGCGGGCGAAAAGCCGGCGTGCCAAAGCCCGCCGCCGCGGCTCGGGCGTCATGTTGGCGTGCTCGCGAATGGCCTTGTCGAGCGCGCCGTCGTCGAGCGTGGTCCAATGCGCCAGCCGGTCGAATACCTGCTTCGACATATTGGCGGCGGCGGCCTTGGTGAACGTGATGCAGAGGATTTTCTCCGGCTCGACGCCCTTGAGCAAAAGATTGATCACGCGCTGGGCCAGCACGTAGGTCTTGCCGGCGCCGGCATTTGCCGCAACCCACGCCGAAACTTCGGGATCGGAGCACTCGCTCTGCTTGCGCCGCACTTCAAGCGGAATGCTGTCCGGGGTTCTCATTCGCTGCCCCAGATGTCGTCGATCTCACCGCCTGTCGCCGACCATTCCTTCACGCGCGCGAGATGGTCGTAATCGCCGTAATGCGTGGTCCACATCGGGTGAACGAGCGAGCGATACGGCTGGCTCTCGTCGTCGAAGCTTTTTGCGAGCGCGGTGAGCTTGTCCAACGAACGATCGGCCTGGCTGTCCGCCGTACCCACGATGAAATCGATGAGCTTCGATTCGCCGGGTCGGGCTCCGCCTTTCAGCAACACGTAACCGATCTGCGCGACCGACGCGCCGGCGGCGATCTCGGGGAATCCGCCCTTGCGCAGAATCGCAGCTTCGAGGGTGAGCTGCGGCGCAAGCCCGGTGCGCACCTGTTTTTCGGTGCGCGCGGAACCGGTTTTGTAGTCGAGAATGACGTAGCGGCCGTCAGCGCGGCGCTCGATCCGGTCGGCGATGCCGCGCAGCCTGAAGGCGCCCGCCGCCAGAGGAATTTCGAGTTCGCCGCGAATCTCGGCGGCAATCGCGGCGATGCCGGGACGCCGCTGCAACTCCCAGCCGGCGAACCACCGCGCGATGCGTTCGAAGCGCGGCCACCAGAACGCGCGCGCTTCGGGAAAATCGTCGAGCGGGGCAAAGTGCGGGCGGCCAAGCTCGATGAGATCGCGCGCCGGATCGGACGAAAGGCGCTCGGCGTAACGCTGCGTGAACTCGCCGATGGCGGCATGGATGACAGTGCCACGCTCGGCGGCGCCGGGCGCGAGATCGACCGGATCGAGCGGCGTCAGGCGCAGAACGTATTTGGCGTAGATCGTGTAAGGATCGCGCAGCCAGTTTTCGATATCGGTGACCGACAGGCGTTTGGGCCGCACCGCGCGCGGCGGTTTTGGCGCCGGTTGCAGCGCCGGCGTCACTTTCTCGGGCCGGTCGAGCTCGCGCACCCATTCCAAATAAGAACTGCCGCGATCCAGCGCCGGCTGCCAGCGCGCACCAGCGATAACAGCGAGACGCTGGATGAGACGCGACGGCACTGTCGGTGCGCCGGCGATCTTGGCGGCGTGGCTTAGGATCACTTCGCGCGCGCCGAGAAGCTGCGCGAAGTCGTGGGCGGCCAAGCCGACGCGGCGTTCCGGCAGATCGAGACCGAGATTGAGCCGCATCGGCCGGCTGAGCCACGCATCGGTTCGGCTTTCCGGCGGCCATGTTCCCTCGACCAAGCCGCCGAGTACGACGCGGTCGCTCTCGGTGAGGCGTGCTTCGATGGCGCCCAGCACGCGCACGGATACGCCGGGCCGGAGCGGCCGGCGCACCACGTGCTCCGCAATGGCAGCGGAAAAAAGCTCGACGTAGTCGGACCCATCGACCAGCAGGTCAGCTGCGGCAGCACTGGTCGAAAGCTCATCGAGCGCATCGGCGAGCTTTGCGCCGTCGGCGCCGGCGAAGGCCAATTCATCGCCGTCGTGCCGCGACAACGCCGCGACGATGTCACGATGGCGCGCCGCGATGTCGCTGAACCGATGCGATTGATTGGCGATGCTTTCGAGCGGCGCTAGCGCAGCACCAAGCCGGGCGACGAGATCGGCGGCGGCGAACAATTCGCTGTCGCTCAAAGTGAGGCGTGGATCGGAGCGGTGCAGGTCGACCGCCTCGTTCCGCCGGAATTTCTCGAGCTGATCGCGGAAAGTCCGTAGTGCGTGCGCAAGTCCCTCGGTGCCGGGGCGTGGGCGCGGCCCGCGCAGGATCGCGCGTTCGAGCGCGGCGACAGCGCTCTCGCGATGGCTCATGTCCAGGCGCAGCAGCGGATGCTTGAGCAGCGCGAGCAGCGCCACCGGAGCAAGCCTGCCGAGTGCGGCTTCGGCCGCAAGCCGCGCGAAAATTCCCGCCGGTGTTTCGGCAAGCGCATCGCCGCCGGAATCTTCAGTAGCGACGTTCCAGCGCGCGAGCGCCGCCAGCACGCGACGCCCAAGCGCTCGGTCCGGCGTGACCAACGCCGCCGTCTTGCCCTCGTGCACGGCTTCGCGAAGCGCCACGGCGACGGCAAGCGATTCCTCCTCGGCGTTGGCGGCTTCGATCACGCTGATTTTTTCGAGCGCGGCGTCCGCGCCCGCGCCGAATTCCGGATCGGCCGTCAGCTCCGGCCACAGGTGAGTCGCGGCCGCCGGGCGCAGCACTTCGGAGACGAGTCGCTCCCGGCCGCTGGCCGCGGCGAGACTTGCGACGGCATCGCGGGCGATTCCGATGCGCGTGAGCAGCGCCTGCATGGCGAATTGCGGATGTCCCGGTGCCGACGCGACGCTCTTACTTTCATCGCCGGCAATCAGCCGCCACGATTCCTCGTCGAGATCGGTATCGAGGCCCGGAAGCACCACGGCACCATGGGGCAGTCGGGCGATAGTCGCGATCAGTTCCGCAGTCGCTGGGATGGAGCCGGTCGAGCCCGCGGCAATCACCGGACCTTCGGTCTCGCGCGCAAGGCGCGCGGCCTCGGCCTTGATCAAAGCGTCACGCCGCTTGGCCGGTTCCATGAGCCCGAGCTTGCGTAAGGCATCCGGCCAAGTCGTGCTGGCGATCTGCAAGAATTTCAGCGTGAACTGCCAATACGGATCGAGCGCTTCGGGCACGAGGCCGTCGAGCTTGTCCCACGGCACGTCGCGGGTCGTCATGTCGTCGATGAGCCGCGCGAGGTCGTCGGCGAGCGCGCAAGCCGCCGCCGGCGTCTGTGCAACGAGTGGCGCACCGCTGGCACCGCGGACGGCCGGCGACGCCGCCCATTTGACAATCAGCTGGGCCAGTAGGAGACGCCGCTCAAGACCGCCGAGCGCAGGCGGCAGCGCCAGCGCATCCGCGGCGATGGCGCCCGACGCCGCCTCGGCAAACGCAATCTCGTCCTCGTCGATATCGCCGATTGCGACAATGCGCGGCAGAATCGCGGCGTCGATCTTCAACACGTCGAGAAAGGCGTCGCGCGCCAACCGGCTGGCGCGCCGCGTCGGCAGATAAAGCGTCACGGCGGCGAGCGCGAGCGGATCGTCGGCGAGGTGAAAGCCGAGCTTGCCGCCGGTCAATGCCTTGATCAGCGTCGGCAGAAACGGCGCCGATGGCGGAATGGTGAAGACGCGAGGGCCCATATCGGCAATCAATACTCCGTCACCCTGAGGTGCGAGCCAACGGGTCCGGCCCGAAGTGGCTGGCCCGATGGCAGGCTCCGCGAGCCTCGAAGGGGACGGCCCGGGTACTTCGGCCGTTCATCCTTCGAGGCCCGCGCTACGCGCGGTCACCTCAGGATGACGGTCAGGCTCTATCTGAATTCTAATACGTGGCGGCGAGCGCCGCTTCCGCGGCCGCGACCGCCTCCGGCGTGCCCACATGCATCCAAACGCCTTCCAGGCGCAAGCCGAACAGACGGTCCCTGCCGCCGGCCCGATCGAACAGGAAGGTGAGCGGAAAGGCCCCCGCGGGTACATCGGCGAACAACGAGGGGGCGAGCACCGCCGCGCCGGCATAGACGAACGGCACCACTTCATTCTCACCGCGTCGCCGCAGGCGGCCGTCGGGCAGCATGGTGAAATCGCCGCGGCCGGTATAGCCGATGCTGTCGGTTGTCGGCGCCAGCAGCAAGAGCGCGTCCATTGTTGCAGCATCGAAGGCCTCGGCGAGCCGCGTGAGGTTGGGCTTGACGCCGTCGAGCCACACGGTGTCGGAATTGACCAGAAAGAACGGCCCGTCGCCGAGCTGCGGCAGCGCCTTGGCGATGCCGCCGCCGGTGCCGAGCAGCGCGCCGCGCTCATCCGAGATGACGATTTGCGGGCGCTGGCGCGAGGCGAGGTGGCGCTCCAGAGCGTCGGCGAGATGGTGCACGTTGACCACGGCGTGCTGGACGCCCGCATCGGCGAGACGGTCGAGTGAGTAATCGATCAAAGGCTTGCCGCCGATCTCGACCAGCGGCTTCGGGATTTGGCCGTTATACGGCCGCATCCGCGTGCCGAGGCCGGCCGCCAATACGATCGCGCGGTTCGGCATCATGATATCCCTCGACCGACCCTCAACATCCGCCGATTCGGCCCATCATAACCCACCTCGTGGCGGGACGTTGGCGGCGTACCAGTCCTTGAGCGGGGCAAGGTCGGGATGGGCTAGCGACCGCTGTAAATAGCGCAATAAGCGGGGGATGTGACGCAGATATTGCGGCTTGCCGTCGCGCCGGTCGAGGCGGGCAAAGATGCCGAGGATCTTGGTCGCCCGCTGCGCCGCAAGCGTTGCATAGAGCCGCGCAAACGCGGCGGCGTCAAAACGCTGATCGTAGAGGCGCGCGCGCGCATACCGGCTCAGCAGCGCGACCTCCATCGATTCCGGGACGTCGACACGCGCGTCCTGTAGCAGCGAGGCCACGTCATAAGCCCCGGGACCCATCAGCGCGTCCTGAAAGTCCAGAAGCCCGATCCGCGCCACGTTTTCGCGGTCGGGCAGCCAGAGCAGGTTCGGCGAATGAAAGTCGCGCAACACCCAAGTCGCCGGCGCTTCGATCGCCGGTTCGAGCGCTTCGCGCCACAGCGCAATAAACTCTTCGCGCACACCCTCGGATGCCGGCGCTTCGGCGCTCACCAAGTACCAGTCGAGCAGAAGCTCGGCCTCGATCAGGAGCGCCTCCATGTCGTAACGCGGCAGCCGATACTCGAGATGCGGCGCCACCGGCAGCCTTTCCGGCAACTTCCGGCGATGCAAGGACACCAGAAGATCGATGGCGGCTTCGTAACGGGCCTCGATCGGCGCCGGCGGATCGCCTTCGACGATCCGATCGGCGCCGAGATCCTCCATAATGAGCAAGCCGCGATCGAGATCGGCGTTCAGGATCGTCGGCGCCGAAAGGTTGCGATCGCGCAGACCCTGTGCGATCGCCACATAGGGAACGATGTCTTCGGCAAGGTGGGCGATGGCGCTATACGGCTTGCCGTCGCGCACCGGCGGGCCGTCGGGACGGCGCGGCGCGTTCATCAACACGGTGGTCTGGCCGTCGGGCGTGAGGCGCTCGAAGATACGCGTCGAGGCGTCGCCGACCATGCGCCGGCGCGGGACGTCACCAAATCCGGATTCGTCAAGGAAGGTGCGCACCTGCGTCATGCGCTCAAGGCGTGCGCTAAACGCGCCATAGCCGACGACGCGCGCGTTGCGCGACTCGGGACTAAGGTGCGGCGCGAGCGTGAAGGTAATATCGACCCGATCGGGCGGCAGGAAACCCGCGGCGCGGTCGGGCCATTCCAGCAGCACCACCGTGCGTTCGGGCAGGTCGTCGAACCCGAGTTCGGCCAGCTCGGCCGTGCCCGAAAGCCGGTAGAAATCGGCGTGCACGAGCAAAAAACGCGGCAGCTCGTAGCTCTGGATCAACGTAAAGGTCGGACTCGGCACTTCGATGGTGTCGTCGTTGGCGAGGTAGCGGATCAGCGCGCGCGCGAACGTCGTCTTGCCGGCGCCAAGATCGCCCGACAGCGTTACCAAATCGCCGGGCTCGAGCGCGGCGGCGATGTCGATGGCGAAGCGCGCCGTCGCCTGCTCGTTCGGCAATGTCACGGTGAAGCTCGCCCCGCCCGAGGCAGTCGGAAACATTGCCCGCTCCGATGTGCTCAGTGAGTTACCGAGGTTCGCATTGTCGTCCGCTCACCCATGCATGGCGACCACAACGCAGCAAATCGCCCAGAACAAGCAGTATTCGTAACCGCCGATATTCCACAGCCATTTCCCCTGGCTATAGCGCAACACCGACCATGCCGCGACGAACAGAAACACCGCCTCCAGCAGCGCGACATAGCGTGTATAGATCGCCAACACCATGCCGGTTGCGCAAACGATCTCGATCGCGATGCAGGCGAAAACCCAAGCCTTCGGAGGATACAGCCTGAAATCGCGGTACAGCTTGTAGGTGAATTCGAGATTGCTCGCCTTGGCATAGAGATGCGGCAGCAGGAACAAGCCGCAAATCAGTCGCAGGATGTTGAACTCGTTGGTCAGATCGAAATTCTGATAGAGGCTCATCTTAAATCCGCCGCACTACGCTGCCGTCAGCTTCACCGCTCCGCCGAACGGGAACGTACAGGTCACCGTGGTCCCCTCACCGACCACGGAGGAAATTTCGACCGTGCCACCGTGAAGCTCGACGAACGAGCGCACCAGCGAGAGGCCAATTCCCGTGCCCCGATGCTGCGAGCCGAGCGAATGCGTCTCGAACCAGTCGAACACCTTTTCCAAAACCTCCGACGGAATGCCGGACCCGTGGTCGGTCACCGCGAAGACCAAAGCGTCGGCGCGCCGCTCTGCAAGGAGCGTGACTGTTCCGCCGGGAGGCGAGAAGCTCACGGCGTTGGCGAGAAGGTTGAAGAGGATCTGCCGTAAGCGCCGCTCGTCGGCAATGATGGTGCCGATGTCGCTCGCGGTTTGCATTTCGAGCACGAGGCCTGAGCTCACCAGCCGGTCCTGTACGCCTTCGGCGGCCGACGCCATGGTCTGCCGGATGTCGACAGGTCCGAGATTGAGTTGCATGCGGCCAGCGTCGATGGTCGCGAGATCGAGAATGTTGTTGATCAGCGCCAGCAGCGTATTGGTCGAGACCGTGATGTAATCGAGATACTCGCGCTGCTTCGGCGCCAGCGGACCCGTGCTCAGGTCGCCGAGCAGGTGGACAAAGCCGATGATGTTGGTGAGCGGCGAGCGCAACTCGTAGGACACGTGATGGACGAAATCGATCTTGATCTTGTCGGCATCTTCGAGCGCTTCGTTGCGTTCACGCAGCGCGCGTTCGACGTTCACCGAG
>Ga0182024_10011174_pt1 | contig 18098 bp, 16 predicted proteins | sample P32metaG_FD_120480 | JGI IMG/M metagenome (GOLD analysis project Ga0182024, IMG submission 120480) | Permafrost microbial communities from Stordalen Mire, Sweden - P3-2 metaG (Illumina Assembly) | ecosystem: Environmental > Terrestrial > Soil > Wetlands > Permafrost | place: Sweden: Stordalen... | reverse complement strand
CTGATGGCGTGTGTTGCGCCACCACCACAGCGCACCGTGGTGCAGGCACAGCCGGTTCCGCCGCCCATCATGGTCTATCCCGCCCGTGGACAGACTCCCGATCAGCTCGAACGCGATCGCTACGACTGCCACGTCTGGGCAGTGCAGCAGTCGGGTTACGACCCCAGCCGGCCAGGCCTGCCGCCGGGTGGTCGCGTGGTGGTCGAGCCGGCGAATCCGCCCGGAGCGGGCACGGCAGTCGGTGCGATCGCTGGCGCAATTCTGGGCGCTGCAATAGCCGGTCCGCGCGATGCCGGCGCGGGACTCATCCTGGGTGGCATCACCGGAGCTGCGGTGGGAACCGCGAGCGATGCCAATGCGCAGGCTCAGGCCAACTATGAACAGGCACGCCTGGATCGTAATGCCGCCGTGAACTCGCAGGGTGCGTACAACTACCGGCGTGCCATCAGCGCCTGTCTGGACGCGCGCGGTTATACCACCGCGTGAGCGCTCGACAGCACAAAGGATCCCGGAAATGAAGGTCAAGAGAACAACGCGCAAGTGGCTGTGGATTTCGGGCCTGTGGATGCTCGCGCTGGCGGGCATTGCCACCAGCTTCGCTGAGGATCGCGGGCATCCAGAGCGCAGCTACGCGCCCCGCGGACAGGTGCTCGACAACCGCTACAACCACGGACATTACTACCCGCCGCGAGGCGCGGTGGTGCGCGAACTGCCCGGCGGCTACCGCCCATATGCATACGGCGGCAGCCGCTTCTACTTCAATGCCGGCGTCTGGTACGCGCCCGGTCCGCGCGGTTTCGTGGTCACGCGGCCGCCCTTCGGCCTGTACGTGAATGTGCTGCCGCCGTTTTATTCGACGGTCTGGTTCGGCGGCGTGCCGTACTACTACGCCGACGATGTTTACTACCAGTGGCGGCCGGACATGAATGGCTATGTGGTTGCCCCGCCGCCGCCAGGCGCCGACCAACCGGGCGATGCGCCGCCCGCACCCGCCTCGGCGCCGGCCGGCGAGGACTTCTTTATCTATCCGCGCAATGGGCAGGCGCCGGAGCAGCAGTCCGCCGATCGCTATGAGTGCCACAGCTGGGCCAGCACTCAAACCGGTTTCGACCCGACTCAGCAGGGTGGCGGAGCGCCGCCGGGCGGACCGCCGGGCGCGACCCGCGATCAGTACCAGCGCGCAATCACGGCCTGCCTCGAGGCGCGCGGCTACAGCGTAAAGTAGTCTGGAATTACTGCCTCCTCGCCGTCACCGCTTCGGTAGAATTCGCCCGCGTTCAATCGCGGGAAATGACTGATGCCCCTGAATTGGTTCAAGGCTGGCGAGGCTGTTGCAGCGGGCACTGCACTGGCGGATCAATTCGCACCCCACGCCCTCGCCCTCCCAGGCACGCAGGAAGCTGGGCAAAGCAGAGCCTTGGATGGGCTTCTGCGCCGTGTCGATAGCGAAGTGCGTCCGCTGCATCTGAATTTCTTCAAACGCGCGAAGTTTGCCAATTCCTTCAAATGGCGATTGCTCGAGAAGGGCGTTGATAAGCAGCTTGCGGACAATGTGACCCAGGCGCTGGTCGTTCGCCTGTCGACAGACGCCGCTGCCATGGTTGCGAACGACGGGCGGGCAGCAGCGGGATCCGCGCCGGGTGGCGTCAAGGATCTGCTGGCCCAGGGGAATGCCTTTTTTGCCCGTGGCAACTACGCAGATGCGCTCGGCTGCTACCAAAGGCTGGCGGAACTGAAACCCCGCAGTGCCGATGCACTCAACAACGTCGGTGCGACGCTCTGCAAGCTCAGCCGCTTCCACGAAGCCGAGGATTTCCTACGGCGAGCAGTCAAGATACGGCCGGAGTTCCCCGAGGCGCACAGCAACATGGGAGCGGTGCTTCAATCGCGCGGATTGTACCCGGAGGCTGAAGCTTCGCTGCGTCGCGCGCTCAAAGTAAGACCGGCATACGTGGATGCGCGCAGCCTGCTGGGCGTGACGCTGATATTGCAAGGCCGCTTGCCCGAGGCCCGAGCCCAATTCGACAAGGCATTGAAAATTACTCCGCGGCACGTCGATGCACTGATCGGAATGGGCCAGGCCGCCTCGATGGATGGCCAGTTCGCCGAGGCAGATAGCTGGTTCAAGCGCGCTCTGCAAGTCGATCCGAACTCGCCCAGCGCCTGGGCCGCATTGGCCGGCCTGCGAAAGATGACTCCGGCAGATCGGCCGTGGCTGCAGGGCGCGGAAAAAATCGCCAGCGGGGAAATACTGTCGACCGAAAAGGCGGCGCTGCGCTTTGCGATCGGCAAGTACCACGACGACACTGGCGATTTCAAGCACGCATTCGAGAGCTATCGAGACGCCAACGCACTCGTCAGGGCGTTGGCAGAGAGCTACCGCCCGGAGGCACATGCGAGTTTCGTCGACGACCTGATCATGACCCACACTCGCGAGTCCATCGCCAGCGCAAGTCAGGATGGTTCAGACTCCACGCGTCCGGTGCTGGTAGTAGGCATGGCGCGCTCCGGCACCACGCTGGCGGAACAGATCATCGCATCCCATCCCGCGGCCTGGGGCGCTGGCGAGCTTGGATTCTGGAGCAACGCCGGCCGCAAGCACGAGCCGGAAATACGCCGGGCCACACTGGATGCGCCTCTGCGGACGAAGCTGGCGGAGCAATACTTGCGTGTCTTGACTGCCGGTGCGGCCGATGCGAGTCGCGTAGTCGATAAGGCGCCGGTGAATTCGGATTACCTGGGGGTAATTCACTGCGTATTTCCCAAGGCACGCATCATCTATATGCGGCGCAATCCCATCGACTCCTGCCTGTCGTGCTATTTCCAGCAATTCAGTCAGGCCCTCAGTCATACGATGGATCTATCGGACCTCGCCGACTACTACCGCCAGCATCACCGTCTCATGGAACACTGGCGCGCAGTGCTGCCCTCGGAAGCGTTGCTCGAAGTGCCTTACGAAGGGCTCGTGAACGACCCGGAGCTATGGGCGCGCCGGATGATTGGCTTCATCGGTCTTGAATGGGATCCAAGCTGCCTTGATTTCCATGCGACACGCCGGACCGTCGCCAGCGCGAGCACCTGGCAGGTGCGCCAGAAGGTCTACAACAGCTCGGTGGAGCGCTGGCGCAACTACGAGAAATTCATCGGGCCGCTGCTGGGTCTGCGCAAGCTGGACGCCTGACAGACACGCCTGACAGATACCGGCCTTGGCGATGGACGGCATCGTGACGGCGATGCCATGATATATCAGTAAACAATCATAGCCCGGGCGGTCGCGGATGAACCTGCACGAATATCAATCCAAGAAGATTCTCGCCAGCTACGGCGTGCCGGTGCCCGAAGGCCGTCTGGCGGAGAGTGCCGATGAGGCGCTGGCCGCGGCACAGGCGCTCGGCGGCAAACTGTGGGTGGTCAAAGCGCAGGTGCACGCCGGCGGACGCGGCAAGGCCGGCGGCGTCAAGCTGGCGCGCGATGCCGCGGCGGTGCGCGCAGCGGCTGCGCAGATGCTCGGGCAGCGGCTCGTGACCAAGCAGACCGGGGCGAGCGGACTGCCAATCGAGCGCGTCTACGTTGAGGCGGGCTCGGAGATCGAACGCGAGCTGTATCTGAGCCTGACGCTCAATCGCGAGCGCAGCCGTATCGCCGTGGTGGCTTCGGCCGCCGGCGGCATGGACATCGAAGAAGTCGCCGAAGACACGCCGGAAAAAATTCTGTCGGTGACGGTGCATCCGGCCACCGGCCTGCAACCGTTCCAATGCAAGCAGCTCGGCTTCGGCGTTGGGCTCAAAGCCAAGCAGATCGAGCAGTTCCAGTCGATTCTGCTGGCGCTGTACCGGCTGTACCAGGAGCGCGATGCCAGCCTGATCGAGATCAATCCGCTGATCGTCACCAAGAGCGGCGCGCTGGTGGCTCTGGATTGCAAGCTGGAGATCGAGGCCAACGCGCTGTTCCGGCAGAAGGAAATGGCGGCGCTGCGCGACCTCGGCCAGGAAGACCCGATGGAGCAGCGCGCCAGCGAGCACGATCTCAACTACGTCTCGCTCGACGGCGACATTGCCTGCATGGTGAATGGCGCCGGGCTGGCGATGGCGACCATGGATCTGATCAAGCTGCACGGCGGCAAGCCGGCAAACTTTCTCGATGTCGGTGGCGGCGCAACCAGTGAGCGCGTGAGCGCGGCGTTCGAGCTGATCCTGTCGAACGCCAACGTGCGCGCCATCCTGGTGAACATATTCGGCGGCATCGTGCGCTGCGACCTGATTGCCGACGGCATCATCAACGCGGTCAAGAAGGTCGGTGTCAACGTGCCGGTGGTGGTGCGGCTCGAAGGCACCAACGCGGAAGTCGCGCGTCAGCGGCTTGCGCAGAGCGGACTGGCGATCATTGCCGCCACCGATCTGACCGATGCCGCCAGGAAGGTCGTGACGGCCGCGAGGGCTTCCCGATGAGCGTACTGGTCAATGCCCGCACCAAGGTCATCTGCCAGGGCTTTACCGGCAAGCAGGGCACATTCCATTCCGAACAGTGCCTGGCATACGGCACCAAGCTGGTCGGCGGCGTGACGCCGGGGCGCGGCGGCGAGCAGCACCTGGGTCTGCCGGTATACGACACCGTGCGCGACGCGGTGAGCGGTACCGGCGCCACGGTCAGCATGATCTACGTGCCGGCCGCCTATGCCGCGGATTCGATACTCGAGGCGATCGACGCCGGCATCGAACTGGTGGTCTGCATCACCGAGGGCGTACCGGTCAATGACATGATCAAGGTCAAGGCGGCGCTGAGCGGCTCACCCACGCGGCTGATCGGTCCGAATTGCCCCGGCATCATCACGCCTGGCGAGTGCAAGATCGGCATCATGCCCGGATTCATTCACAAGAAAGGCGCCGTCGGCATCGTCTCGAGGTCCGGGACGCTGACTTATGAGGCCGTTTTCCAGACCACCAACCAGGGACTCGGACAGAGTACCTGCGTCGGCATCGGTGGCGATCCGGTGCGGGGCATGAATTTTATCGATGTGATCGAGCTGTTCGAACGCGATCCGCAGACCGAAGGCATCATCATGGTCGGCGAGATCGGCGGCAGTGACGAGGAGGCCGCGGCCCGACACATCCGCCAGTACGTCACCAAACCCGTCGTGGCCTACATCGCCGGCGTCACCGCACCGCCCGGCAAGCGCATGGGACATGCCGGTGCCGTGATCGCGGGCGGCAAGGGTACCGCCGCGGACAAATACCGCGCGCTCGATCAGGCCGGCGTGCGCACAGTGAAATCCCCGGCGCTGCTGGGCAGCGCCATGGCGGAACTGCTGTCCACGCGCCGCGCGGCGAGCGCACTCGCTGCCAGACCGGCGATCGTGGCCGCCAGCAGGCCGGCTGCCCGGCCAGTGGCAGCGAAGCGCAAGCGGCCGGCCAGCAAGGCGAGCAGGCCGGCGCCGAAGGTGGCACGCCGGCCAACCAGGAAAACAACCAGGAAGACAACCAGGAAGCCGGCGAGGCACCGTTGAATCCGGAGTACTGGTGGCACGCGCCAATCGACTGACCATTGCGCTGGCGCAGATCAACCTGCTGGTCGGCGATGTGCGGGGCAATCTCGAGCGCGTGATCAATGAGGCCCGTCGGGCACGCGAGCAGCTCAAGGCCGATCTGGTGATGTTTCCGGAACTGACACTCTCGGGCTACCCGCCCGAGGATCTGCTGTTCCATCGCGGTTTGCGGCGACAGATCGGCCAGGCGCTCGAGGAACTCACGCGGGCGGTGCCGGAGATCGGCATCATGGTCGGTTACCCGGAGTATGGCGAGGGGCACATCTACAACTCGGCCTGCCTGGTGCGCGGTGGCCGTGTGCTCGCGCGCCATCGCAAGGCCTGCCTGCCGAATTACAAGGTGTTCGACGAGAAGCGTTACTTCACGCCCGGTACAGAGGCCACGGTCGTGGACTTCGACGGCTTCCGTCTCGGGCTGCTGATCTGCGAGGACGCGTGGGAGTCGCCACCTGCCTCGGCGGCCGAAACGCACGGCGCCGAGATCCTGTTGACCATCAACGCCTCACCCTACGAAATTCACAAGCAGCGCGAACGCGAGCTGGTGCTCGGCCAGCGTGTGCACGAGACCGGGCTGCCGGCGGTGTACGTGAATCTGCTCGGCGGCCAGGACGAGCTGGTGTTCGACGGCAATTCCTTCGCAATGGACGCGCAGGGCCGCGTGATCATGCGTGCGCCGCCGCTCGAGGAAGGCCTGTACTGCGTCGAGTTCGAGCGCCGCGCCGAGGCATTGGTGCCGCTGCCCGCCCTCATCGCGCCCGAGTGGCCGGACGAGCAGACCGTCTATCGCGTGCTGGTGCTCGGCGTGCGCGACTACGTCAACAAGCATGGCTTCAACGGCGTGGTGATCGGTCTGTCCGGCGGCGTGGATTCGGCGCTGACGCTGGCGCTGGCCGTCGATGCGCTGGGCGCGGAGCGCGTGCACGCGGTCATGATGCCCTCGCGCTATACCTCCGACATGAGCCGCGAAGATGCGGCGGCGCAGACCAGCGCACTCGGCGTGTCGCTGAGCTCGATCTCGATCGAAAACATGTTCGAGGCCACGCTCGACGCGCTGCAGGACGAGTTCGCGGGCCGCACACCGGACGCCACCGAGGAAAACATCCAGGCGCGCTGCCGCGGCGTGCTGCTGATGGCGATCTCCAACAAGACCGGACGCATGCTGCTGACCACCGGCAACAAGAGCGAAATGGCGGTCGGCTATGCCACGCTCTATGGCGATATGGCAGGCGGTTTTGCGCCCATCAAGGATTGCAGCAAGCAGCTGGTGTACCGCCTGGCGCGCTACCGCAATTCGGTGTCGCCCGCCATTCCGCAGCGCGTGATCACGCGCGAGCCGACTGCGGAACTGCGGCCGGGTCAGAAGGACAGCGATTCGCTGCCACCGTACGAGGTACTCGATCCGATTCTCGAGGCATTCATCGAGGACGATCTGTCGGTCGAGGAGATTTGCGAGCGGGGTTTCGATCGGGCGGTGGTCGCGCGAGTACTGGACATGGTCAAGCGGGCTGAATACAAGCGGCGCCAGGCGCCGCCCGGCGTGCGCGTCAGCGCGCGCGCCTTCGGCCGCGACTGGCGTTACCCGATCACCAACGGCTACCGGCGTTAGGAGCCTAGGCCCCGGTATCGCGCCAGAACACCCACCAGTGGTGCTTGCTGGACAGCGCGGTGTGGGCATTCCCCGAGTAGTTGGCCGCATAGACCCGCTGCACGTTCGCGGCCAGGTCGGTAAACCCCAGGTGCTGGTAGGCGTCGAGCAGCACCGCTACGGCGGCGCGCTCGGCGGGGGCGCCATCGTATTGATCGATGACACCCTGTGCGCGCTGCGCAGCGGCGAGATAGGCGCCGCGCTTGATGTAGTAACGCGCGACATTGACCTCGTATTCCGCCAGACGATTGCGTAGGTAAGTCAAGCGCCTGAGCGCATCGTGGGCGTAATCGCTCTTCGGAAACTGCGTCACCACCGTGTTGAAGGCCGCGATCGCTTTCAATGCCGATGCGGGCGGGCGCCGGGCCATGTCGACACCGAACCAGCGCTCGATCGCGTAAGGGGTGCGTTCGAAGTCGATCATGCCCTTCATGTACCAGGCGTAGTCGATGCGCGGGTGAGTCGGATTCTCACGCAGGAACTGATCGGCGGCGTCAGTCGCGGACTCCTTCTCGCCCTTGCGGTAATAGACGTAGATCAGATCGAGCCGGGCCTGACGCGCCTCGTCGGTGAACGGAAAACGCGAGGTCAGTGCCTCGTACTGCTTGATGGCATACTCGAAGTCATTGTTGTTCATCGCCTTGTGGGCGTTGGCGTACAACGACTGGGCGGTGGCTTTCTTGAGGTTCTTGGCCTGGCGGCTGTGGCAACCACCCAGGAAGGCCAACGCGGCCAGCAGCAGGACGCTCCAGAGACGCGGGTTATTGGTGGCGGTGGAACTCAAGATTTACCCCGGCAATGACCTTGGGATTAGACCATGCGATGGCCGAAAGCGCGCGAGTATAGCTGACCCGAACCATGGCTCCGGAGTTCCAGACTCACGTGCTCGAGTTGCCCCTGAGCGCGGCCGGAATGCGGCTGGATCAGGCCCTGGCTGCGGCCCTGCCGCAGTATTCGCGCGCCCGCCTGCAGCGCTGGATTCGCTCCGGTGCGGTGCGGGCCATGGGGCAGCCGGTGCGGGCGCGCGATCGTGTGCAGGGCGGCGAGCAACTGACGGTCGACGCCGAGTTTGCCGCCGATAACAGCGTCGCTGCCGAGCGCCTGCCACTCGAGATCCTGCACCAGGACGCCGCCCTGCTGGTGCTCAACAAGCCGCCGGGGCTGGTGGTGCATCCCGGCGCGGGCAACCGTTCGCACACGCTGCAGAATGCCCTGCTGGCACACGATCCTGAACTCGCGCGCGTGCCGCGAGCCGGGCTGGTGCATCGGCTCGACAAGGACACCAGCGGGGTGCTGGTGGTGGCTCGCACGCCCGAGGCGCATACACGACTGGTGGCCGCGTTGGCTGCGCGGTCGGTGGGCCGCGAGTATCTGGCGCTGTGCGTCGGAACCCCGACCGGCGGCGGCCGCATCGATGAGCCGATCGGCCGGCACCGCACTGCCCGTACGCACATGACGGTGCGCGCCGATGGCCGCGAAGCGGTGACGCACTTCCGCATCGAGGAACGCTTTCGCGCCCACACCCTGCTGCGCGTGCAGCTGGAAACCGGCCGTACCCACCAGATCCGGGTGCATCTGGCGCATATCGGTTTTCCGGTGGTCGGCGATCCGGTCTATGGGGGTCGCATGCGCCAACTGGCGGCGGCCGGGGCCGAACTGGCGCAAGCCCTGCAGGCGTTTCGGCGCCAGGCGCTGCATGCCCAGCGCTTGCAGCTCAAGCATCCCATGAACGGACGGGCGCAGAGTTTCGAGGCGCCGCCGCCCGCCGACCTGCAGCAGCTGCTACGGCTGCTGCGGCTCGATGCGCGCGCCGCCGCCCACGGCGGTTCGCGCGCATGAGCGTCGGCTACCTGGAGCCACGCTGGCCGGCGGTGCGCGGCGTGAGCGCCCGCTTTACGCTGCGCACTGGCGGCCTGAGCGAGGGTCGCTATGCATCGTTGAACCTGGGAGCGCATGTCGGCGATGCGCCCGAGGCCGTGCAACAGAACCGCGAGCGCACGTGGGAGGCCTTCTCGTTGCCGCGCGAGCCGCTCTGGCTCGAGCAGGTTCACGGCAGCGAAGTCGTGGACGCCGATCGGGGCGGCGGTGAGGGCGCCCGGTCGCCTGCACCGCGCGCCGATGCGGCGGTCTGCCGCCGGCCAGGCACTGTGCTGGCGGTGCTGGTGGCTGATTGTCTGCCGGTCTTGTTGGCGGCGCGCGATGGCAGCGCCATCGGGGTCGCGCACGCCGGCTGGCGCGGCCTTGCAGCCGGCGTGCTCGAGGCAACGGCGGCTGCCCTGGCAGGGCACGCGCCGCTGCAGGCCTGGCTGGGCCCGGCCATCGGGCCGACGCATTTCGAGGTCGGCGCTGAGGTGCGTGCGGCCTTCCTGGCTCAGAGCCCCGCGGCGGCTGACGCTTTTACGGCCAACGCGCGCGGCCGCTGGCAGTGCCATCTGCAGGCACTGGCGCGCGCGCGGCTGGCAGCCGCCGGTATCGAGGCGATCTACGCCGATGACAGCTGCTGCTACGCCGAGCCACAGCGGTTCTTTTCCTACCGGCGCGATGGGGTGACCGGACGCATGGCAGCCTTGATCTGGCTGCAGGCGGCGCAATGCTAGAGTCCTGATTATGCTGGCCTGGATTCTTCTGGCGACCTTCCTTGGCGGTGCCCTCAGTGCGGCGCTGGCCAGTATGTTCCTGCTGCTGCCGGAATCGCGGCGCAGCTGGCTGCTGCCACACCTGATCAGCTTCGCGACCGGCGCCATGCTGGCCGCGGCGCTGGTGGGGCTGCTGCCCGAGGCCATCGAGAGCGTCGGGCCGCAACGCGTGCAGGCCATCGGCGCTGCGGTGCTGGCCGGCATCGCGCTATTTTTTGTACTCGAAAAGCTGGTCCTGTGGCGCCACTGCCATCTGGAGTCCTGCGAGAGCCATTCGCCGCACGAGGCTCACCGCGACCGCGCTGCCGGTTGGATCGTGCTGTTTGGCGACGGCGTGCACAATGGCTTCGACGGCGTGCTGATCGCGGCGGCGTTCCTGACCGATGTGAAGCTCGGCGTGGTGACCACGCTGGCCATAACCGCGCATGAAATCCCGCAGGAACTCGGCGATCTGGCCGTGCTGCTGCATGCGCGCATGAGTCCGCGACGTGCCCTGTTCTTCAACGCCGCCAGCAGTCTGACCTCGATCCTCGGCGGACTGCTGGGTTATTTCGCATTGCGGCGTACGCTCGATGTGCTGCCCTACGCCATCTCGGTGGCGGCAGCCTCGTTGATCTATGTGGCGGTGGCGGACCTGATTCCGAGCCTGCACCGGCGGGTCGACCCGCGGGCTGGCGTGGCGCAGGTGCTGCTGATCGGTTGCGGGGTGGCGGTGATTGTGGCCGCGGAGCGCTGGCTCGGCTAAGTTGCGGTGGCCCATGGAGGGCTTGAATTCGCTCTCGCACCCCCCCACGTATGGTGCGAAGCACATAGAACGCAGGTAAATCGCCATGCGCATGGACAAACTCACCAGTCTTTTTACCTCGGCCCTGGCCGATGCGCAGTCGCTGGCTGTCGGCCGCGATAATCAATTCATCGAGCCGGCCCATCTGCTGCTGGCCATGATCGACGCCGATGGCAGTGGCGTGAAGCCGCTGCTACTCAAGGCCGGTGTCGATGTCAATCGCCTGCGCAGCCAGCTGAGCGCGACGCTGGCCAATTTGGCCAAGGTCGAAGGCAACGCCGGCGATCTGCAGGTTTCCCACGATCTCGCACGAATGCTCAACGTCACCGACAAGCTGGCGCAGAAGCGCGGCGATCAGTTCATCTCGAGCGAGCTGTTCGTGCTGGCTGCGGTCGAGGATCGCGCCGCGGTCGGCAAGGCGCTCAAGGAGGCCGGCGCGACGCGCGCGGCGATCGAGAAGGCCATCGACGAGGTGCGTGGCGGGGAGAAGATCGAGGATGCGGCCGCGGAAGAGAATCGCGGCTCGCTCGAGAAGTACACGGTTGATCTGACCGCGCGCGCGCGCAGCGGCAAACTCGATCCGGTCATTGGCCGCGACGATGAGATCCGCCGCACGGTGCAGGTGCTGCAGCGTCGGACCAAGAACAATCCGGTGCTGATCGGCGAACCCGGTGTCGGCAAGACGGCGATCGTCGAAGGCCTGGCGCAGCGCATCGTCAACGGCGAGGTGCCAGAGGGCCTGAAAAACAAGCGCATCCTGGCCCTGGACATGGGTTCCCTGATCGCCGGGGCAAAGTTCCGCGGCGAATTCGAAGAGCGGCTCAAGGCTGTACTCAAGGATCTGGCCAAGCAGGAAGGCCAGGTGGTGCTGTTCATCGACGAGCTGCATACGGTGGTCGGTGCCGGTCGCGCCGAGGGTTCCATGGACGCCGGCAATATGCTCAAGCCCGCACTCGCGCGCGGCGAGCTGCATTGCGTCGGTGCCACGACGCTCGACGAATACCGCAAGTACATCGAGAAGGATGCCGCGCTCGAGCGCCGCTTCCAGACCGTGCTGGTCGATGAGCCCTCGGTCGAGGACACGATCGCGATCCTGCGCGGCCTCAAGGAGCGCTATGAGGTTCACCACAAGGTCGACATCACCGATCCGGCTATCGTGGCTGCGGCGACCTTGTCGCATCGCTACATCACCAATCGGCAGATGCCCGACAAGGCGATCGATCTGATCGACGAGGCCGCTGCGCGTATCCGCATGGAGATCGATTCCAAGCCCGAGGCGCTCGACCGGCTCGAGCGGCGCATCATTCAGCTCAAGATCGAGCAGGTGGCTCTCAAGAAGGAACAGGACCCGGCCTCCAAGGCCCGGCTGGCAACCCTCAAGGAAACCCTGGCGGGACTCGAGAAGGAATACGCCGATCTGGAGGAGATCTGGAAGGCCGAGAAAGCCTCGCTGCAGGGAGCGGCGCAGATCAAGGAGCAGCTCGAGCGCGCGAAACTTGATCTCGAGCAGGCGCGCCGTGCCAGCGATCTGTCGCGCATGGCCGAGTTGCAATACGGCAAGATCCCCGAGCTCGAGAAGCGCCTGGCGCAGGCGCAACGCGCCGAACAGCAGACGCCGCAGCTGGTGCGCAACAAGGTCACCGAGGAGGAGATCGCCAACGTCGTCTCGAAGTGGACCGGCATTCCGGTCTCGAAGATGCTCGAGGGCGAGAAGGACAAGCTGCTGCGGATGGAAGAAGCGCTCGAGAAGCGCGTGGTTGGACAGGATGAAGCCGTGCGCATCGTGTCGGATGCGATCCGTCGCGCGCGCGCCGGACTGGCCGATCCACGCCGACCCAACGGCTCGTTCCTGTTTCTGGGCCCCACCGGCGTCGGCAAGACTGAGCTCTGCAAGGCGTTGGCCGAGTTCCTGTTCGATACGGAAGAGGCCATGGTGCGGATCGACATGTCCGAATTCATGGAGAAGCATTCGGTCGCGCGTTTGATCGGCGCGCCGCCGGGCTATGTCGGTTACGAGGAGGGTGGCTACCTCACCGAAGCGATCCGCCGCCGACCCTATGCAGTGCTGCTGCTCGATGAGGTCGAGAAGGCGCATCAGGACGTGTTCAACGTGCTGCTGCAGGTGCTCGACGACGGGCGCCTGACCGACGGCCAGGGCCGAACGGTCGATTTCCGCAACACGGTGATCATCATGACCTCGAATCTCGGTTCGCAGGCCATCCAGGAGATGTCCGGCGAGGGCAACTACCAGCGCATGAAGAATGCCGTCATGGAATCGGTGCGGCAGCACTTCCGGCCCGAATTCATCAACCGAGTCGATGACATCGTGGTGTTCCACCCGCTGGGAACGACGCAGATCCGCGCGATCGTAGAAATCCAGATCAACTACCTGCGCCGACGGCTGCTCGAGCGCGACATGGAACTGGAACTGGACGACAAGGCTCGCGACCTGATCGGCGAGGCCGGTTTCGATCCGGTGTACGGCGCCCGCCCGTTAAGGCGAGCGATCCAGCAGCAGATCGAGAACCCGCTGGCGCAACGCATCCTGCGCAATGAATTCGTTGCGGGCGACCGCGTGCGGGTCAGCGTGCGCGGCGGCGCATTGGTGTTCGACAAGCTAAGGCAGATGCGCGCAGTCGGCTCCTGAGCTTAAGCTTGTGGCAGGAGGGAGCATGCCAGATCTCAAACGCCACATCGTCGAAGTACCTGATTTTCCGAGGCCAGGGATCCTGTTTCGGGACATTACGCCGCTGCTGCGCTCGCATTTTGCCGCCACGCTGGATGCTTTCGAGGCACTGTTCAGCGCGCAGGAGTGGCGCGCCGCCGACGCGCTGGCTGGCATCGAATCGCGCGGCTTCATTCTGGCCGCGGGGCTGGCGGCTCGGCTCGGCAAGGGCTTTGTGGCGATCCGCAAAGGCGGCAAGCTGCCGCCGCCGGTCGAAGCGGTCGACTACGCGCTCGAATACGGCAGCGGTGTGCTCGAGCTGCAACGCGGCAGCGGACGCTTGCTGCTGATCGACGACGTGGTGGCGACCGGCGGCACGATGGCGGCGGCCGCCAGGCTGGCCCGGGCAGCCGGCTTCGAGCTCGGTGGTTTCGCGGCCTTGGTTGATCTGCGCCTCGGTGGGGATTTCCACTGGGGCGACATGGCGCTGCGCGCCGTGCTGCGCTATGACTGATCGGCCACCGACGCTGATCGTCATGGCGTTGCAGGTCGAATCGCAGGAGTTGTTCGAACGCGCCGGGGTGTCGGTGCTCTACACGGGACTCGGCAAGGTGAACGCCGCGCTGTCATTGATGCGGGCGCTGCGGGATTACCGGCACGCGGGCCAGGGATCGCCGCTGGTGCTGAATTTCGGCACCGCCGGCAGTCACACGCTCAAGAGCGGCAGTCTCGTCGGCTGCCATCGGTTCGTGCAGCGGGACATGGATGTCAGCGGCATCGGCTTTCCCCTGGGGCTGACGCCGTTCGAGGACATTCCGCCGCAGCTCGAGTTTCCGCCGCTGTTCGATGAATTGCCGCAGGCGCTGTGCGGCAGTGGCGATTCGTTCCAGACCGGTGTGGCCAAGCTGCACTGCGAGGTCATCGACATGGAGGCGTACGCGCTCGCCAAGGTCTGCCTGCTCGAGGGTGCGCGCTTCGGCTGCGCCAAGTATGTGACCGACGGTGCCGACGACGGCGCCGCCGAGGACTGGCAGCGCAATCTGCCGGGCGCCGCCAGCGCTTTTTTGCAGCTGTACCAGCGCCACCGCCGTCTATAATTGCCCACTTACTCCACGCGACGCAGCCAGGACCATGCCGATATACGAATACCAATGCCGCCACTGCCGCTTTTACCTCGAGATAATCCAGAAAATCAGCGATGCGAAGCTCAAGAAATGCCCCTCCTGTGGCAAGAGCGCGCTGCAAAAGCTGATTTCGGCGCCGGTGTTCCGGCTCAAGGGATCAGGATGGTACGAGACCGATTTCAAGTCTGATCAGGAGCAGAAGCGCAATCTCGTCGGCACGGAAAAAGAACCGGCGGCGGCTGATGCCAAGGATTCCAAGGATTCCAAGGACGCCGAGGACTCCAAGGAGGGCGCAACCAAGGACTCCAAGGACTCCAAGGACTCCAAGGATGCCAAGTCCGGTGGCGCGGCGGGTGGCGACGGCAAGGCCGCCGCGGGCGATGCCAAGACGCAGTCCGCAGCGAGTGGCAAGAGTGCGGACAAGCCATCGAAGGGCGCAGGGCGCAGCAAGTCGGCGGCGCGGCGTCCAGCCAAGTCGACGCGCCGCGCTGCGCCCGCCGCCAGGTCGGCCCGCCGCAAGGGCCGTCGTTGAGCGGTGCGGTCGTCAAACTGATCCTGCGCCGCTATCTGATCGCGGGGCTGCTGGTGTGGCTGCCGATCATCGCCACGGTGCTGGTGATCCAGTTCATTCTGGGCGTGCTCGATCGGCTGGTGCCGCGCGCGATTCGGCCGGATGTGCTGCTGGGTGTGCACATCCCCTATCTAGGCGCGCTGCTAGCGTTGCTGCTGCTGCTGGCGACCGGGCTGCTGGTCACCAACATCATCGGCCGCGGGCTGGTGCGCGCCTGGGAGGACATACTCAATCGCATCCCGTTCGTGCGCGCGGTGTACGGCGGCGTCAAGAGCTTCTCGACCACGATCCTGTCGAACTCGGGCAACTCCTTCAAGAAAGTGCTGCTGATCGAATACCCACGCGCGGGCTGCTGGAGCGTCGGTTTTCAGACCGCCTCGGATGTCCGGCTGCCGGGCGCGCCAGGTCTCGAGCCGATGGTGTGCGTATTCATTCCGACCACGCCGAATCCAACCGCAGGTTTCATCCTGCTGGTGCCGCGCGCGCAGGCCATCGAACTCGACATGACGCCCGATGCCGCCATGAAGCTGATCGTGACGCTGGGGGTGGTGATGCCGCCGGCAGCCACTCCCGCCCTGATCGCGGGCGCCACGACGCCGGCTGCAACTCTCTAGAAAAGCGACCACAAGACTCAGGAGCATATGCGCAGTCACTATTGCGGGCAGGTCAATGAGCAGCTGGTCGGCCAGAGCGTCGAGGTCGCGGGTTGGGTGCACCGGCGCCGCGATCACGGCGGAGTGATCTTCGTCGATCTGCGCGATCGCGAGGGCCTGGTGCAGATCGTGTTCGATCCGGAAACCGCAGCGGTGTTCGCAATCGCCGAGAAACTGCGCCACGAGTTCGTGGTGCGCGTGCGCGGTGGGGTGCGCGAGCGGCCCGCGGGCACCGTCAATACGAATCTCGCCTCGGGGCGCGTCGAGATCGTGGCGGCCGAGCTGGAATTGCTGAATCGCTCCGATCCACTGCCGTTCCAGCTCGATGAGACGGTCAACGAGGAAGTGCGTCTGCGTTACCGCTACCTCGATCTGCGCCGTGAAACCATGACTCAACGGCTGCGGCTGCGTCATCGCATCACGCGCTCGATGCGCAGCTACCTGGATGGACACGGCTTCATCGACATCGAGACGCCGATGCTCACCAAGGCCACGCCCGAGGGTGCGCGCGATTACCTGGTACCGAGCCGCACGCACCCCGGCAAATTTTTCGCGCTGCCGCAGTCGCCGCAGATCTTCAAGCAGCTGCTCATGATGGCGGGCATGGACCGCTACTACCAGATCGTGCGCTGCTTCCGCGATGAGGATCTGCGCGCCGACCGGCAACCGGAATTTACGCAGCTCGATGTCGAGACCTCGTTCCTGACGCAGGAACAGATCATGCAGCTCATGGAGGAGCTGCTGCGCACGCTGTTCGTCGAAGTACTGGGCGTGCGGTTGCCGGCGCCATTCCCGCGCATGAGCTACCAGGATGCGATGCGCCGCTTCGGTTCCGACAAGCCGGACCTGCGGGTGGCGCTGGAACTGGTGGACGTCGCCGACCTGGTACGTCACTGTGATTTCAAGGTGTTCGCCACGCCCGCGCAGGATCCCAACGGCCGGGTCGCGGCGCTGCGTGTACCGGGGGGTGGCGAGCTTACGCGCAAGGAAATCGATGCATACACCGCCTACGTGGCCCGTTACGGCGCCAAGGGACTGGCGTATATCAAGGTGAATCAGCGCGCGCGCGGCCGCGAAGGTCTGCAGTCGCCGATCATAAAGTTCCTGGACGACGCCGCGCTCGAAGGCGTGCTGGCGCGCTGCGGCGCCGCGGACAACGATCTGATCTTCTTCGGTGCCGATCAGGGACGCATCGTCAGCGATGCGCTCGGTGCTTTGCGGCTCAAGGTGGGGCAGGACCGCGGTCTGGTAGCAGCCGGCTGGCAACCGCTGTGGGTGCTGAATTTCCCGATGTTCGAATGGGACGCGGACGGCAAGCGGTGGGCCGCGATGCATCACCCGTTTACCTCGCCGCAGCACGACGATCCCGCGGCGCTGCGCGCCGCGCCGGGGCAGGCGCTGGCGCGTGCCTACGACATGGTGCTCAACGGCTCGGAGATCGGCGGCGGCTCGGTGCGTATTTTCCGCGAGGAAATGCAGTCGGCGGTGTTCGAGCTGCTCGGCATCAGCGCCGCCGAGGCGCGCCTGAAGTTTGGCTTTCTGCTCGATGCGCTGCGCTACGGCTGCCCGCCGCATGGCGGTATCGCCTTCGGCCTCGACCGGCTGGCGATGCTGATGGCCGGCGCCGACAGCATCCGCGAGGTCATCGCCTTTCCGAAGACGCAGACCGCGGCCGATCCCCTCACGGATGCGCCGACCGAAGTCGGCGAGGCGCAACTGCGCGAACTGCACATTCGCGTGCGTACGCCGCCACCCAGCGCCTGAGGGCTGAACGCGTTTGGCAGGCAAGGCTGCGGCAGCCGTGGTGTACGTGCATGGGCTGTGGATGCACGGCCTCGAAGCGGCGCTGCTGCTGCGGCGACTCAAGTTCGAACGCGGCTATCGATGCTACGTATTTCATTACGGCTCGGTGCGCGAACCGCTGGCGTGCGTGGCGACCGCCCTGCGGCAGATGGTGGCGCGCATCGAGGCGCAGCAAGTGCACCTGATCGGCCACAGCCTCGGCGGTCTGGTTATCCTGCGCTTCCTGCAGCGCCACACGATGTCGCAGCCCGGGCGGGTGCTGTTGCTCGGCACACCGTCCGCCGGATCGCGCGTCGCTCGCCGACTGGGCAGCGTCGCGATCGGACGCCGCATGATGGGGCACGCCGTTGGCGAGGAGTTGCTGGTGGATCGCACGCGGCGCTGGGAGGCCGAACGCGAGCTCGGCATCATCGCCGGCACCGTGCCGGTGGGTTTGGGTCATTTGCTGCTAACATTCCGCGAAGATAATGACGGCACGATCGCGGTCTCCGAGACCGAGCTGGCCGGTGCGAAATGCCGACTGTGCCTGTCGGTGACGCACTCGGGCATGTTGCTGTCGGCGCGCGTGGCACGGGAGGCAGGGAGTTTCCTCGAACATGGACGATTCGGCGCCTGAGTCGGTGGCAACATCGCGCCCGCACTGGTTGCGTCGGCATCGCGGGCTGCTGATAGCGG
>Ga0182024_10011173_pt1 | contig 18098 bp, 15 predicted proteins | sample P32metaG_FD_120480 | JGI IMG/M metagenome (GOLD analysis project Ga0182024, IMG submission 120480) | Permafrost microbial communities from Stordalen Mire, Sweden - P3-2 metaG (Illumina Assembly) | ecosystem: Environmental > Terrestrial > Soil > Wetlands > Permafrost | place: Sweden: Stordalen... | reverse complement strand
TTTGCGGCGCCCACTGCGACTGCGCCCTGAATGTGGAAAGCGTTGAAACCCGCTTGGCCACCACCATGCTGCGTCTGGACCGCCAGTTCAATGGTGGGGACATACCTTTCACGCGGCAAGAGCTCGCGCAGATGGTCAATACCACCGTGGAATCCTGCATACGCACGCTCTCCAAGTGGACCAAAAAGGGCTGGATCGCGGGGCAACGGGGCGAAGTTCGAATCAGGGACCGTAAGGCCTTGGAACATATTTCACAGGAAATTTAGGGCATGAAACGAGTTTCCTCAATGTAGCGAAAACGCCCAGGCCGCGATGGTCGCCAAATTCCAAGCTTGTATCTCCCGGTTCAGGCGACGCACCAACTTGAAGCTGGGCAGGGCGTCCGCCGAACGGCGCTGCTGCAGGCGGACCAGTATCCAAAGCAGAAAAAGGGCCAAAAACCCCGCGCCCAACCACGCACCCCGCTCGGCCTGGAGCATCACGGCCAGGAGCACGGGAATGGACAGAAGGCTCATGGCGTCCCAGGGGGCCTCGGGACCCTCCATCCAGAATTTGGAAAACAGGGCCTGGGCCGGAAAGTAGGCCGCGGGCAGGATCCAGGCCCCGAATGCCCTGGAAGTGAATATCCCCCAGGCCACAAAACCGAACATCAGTGCCGGCAAGGTCAGGATCAGGTGGGTCAGGTAAAGAAGCCGACCATCCAGGGGCCTCCATTCGAGGCGCAAAATGAACATGAGGCTCACCATGCAGCCAACGCCGATGATCACCGTGCCCCAGGCTTGCCGGTCCTGGGGGGCCGTCATCAGCACGAACCAGATCAGGCTGGCGACGGTGCCCGCGAGCAAAAAGAGGCCCAGCGGCTCGCTGAAGCTGGTGGCTTCCACGGACCCTTGCCGGGAGCGGCCCGCAAGGCGGCTGAACCACTCGCTACCGAAGAACAGGCACAGGGCCGCGAGCGCCAGCGCCAGGGCCGCCGGGACCATGTGCAGCCCAAGGCACAGGTACCATCCCGCTCCCAAGCCGACGCCGACGCTCCACCAGGCCTGGCCGTCGTTAGGATAGGGGAAGCGCCTGCCGACGGCCGGATTTTTTTTTGTCGCCGGAATCATGGTGTATGTCACGGTGTTCCCTCATTTTTTTCCGGTTTCCTCGCCCGCCCTTCGCTGGGCGGCCAGGTGCCGCAGGCCCTCTTTGTCCCTGATAACTATGTTCCGTCCCTTGCGTTCGATCAATCCCGAGCGCTCCAGTTTTCCCAGCACGCGGCTGACGGTCTCCTGGGCCGATCCGGCCAGGTCGGCGAGCGCCGTGCGCGTGATGCGGATGGAGGTGGGGTTGGCGACATTGCCCGGGCCGTTGAGTTCGATCAAGTGGGAGGCGATTTTACTGGTGGCGTCATGTTCCGCCCTCAACAAAAGGTCCCGACGGGTGGATCGCAATTCCTGTGCGGTTTGTTTCAACAAACCGCGCGCGAAGGAAGGATCGATCTCGAGGGTCTTGAAAAAGGCCGCGGCGCTGAACACGCAGAGCTCCGAGATAAGGATCGCCTCCGCAGAAAGGCTGTAGGGCTCCTCAGCCACGAGCGACGTATATCCGAACAGCTCACCCGGATGGACCAGGCGTACCGTGGCCTGAATGCCATGTTCAAGGCTCCTATAGAGCTTGACTAAGCCGCTGTGAATGACATAGACGTTGCGCGGCGCTTCGCCTTCGGAAAAAAGGACCTCATCTTTGTCGAGCATCTGCCGTCGCACCTGGAGGTGGAGGGTGCGCGCACCTTGTCGGCAAAGGTCAGCAAGGGGTTTGCGGTAGACCGCGACGCATTGTTCGCATGTTATGGCCATTAAAACCCCGGAATTTTTCATTTGAGCGCATGTAACTGTAATGCATAAAGGTAAAGGCCCTTATGACCTATGTCATATAAGCGCCGGCATCAATGCCGGCGTGGCAGACCTGCTTTTAGCGGCCCTGGCGGCATACCTGGGATGGGCTTGATGTGACGCCCAAAAAAAAATTCCAGGCCGAAATCCCGAAGGACTCCGGCCTGGAATTCGACCCGCTTGACCTCAAGGTCGGACTTGGACGACGGCCTTGCTTCCGTGTCCAAGTCCTCGGGAAGCTGTTATTCCGATAGCTTGAAGCTGTACACGATCTTCACTTGGTCGGCCACGTGTATGGTTCCGAACATCATCACCGGCGGTTTCACGCCGTAGTCGCTCATGAGAAGGGGATAGCTTCCCTTCAGGGACAGGCCACCCTCCTCCGACGACAGCAGGCCGGTCAGGGTCACCGGCTTGGTCTGCCCGTGTATGCCCAGGTCTCCCTGGGCGGTCACGGTCAAGCCCTCCAAGCGGTAACTTTTCAGGCTGAAGCTGATGGCCGGGAATTTGTCCGACTCCAGCGTCTTGTGCATGTTCTTGTCCATCCCGGACCCCTCGGTGCTCGTGAGGGAATCCACGCCCAAAACCAGATCCAAGCCCTTAAGGCCGCCCCCGGAAATCTCCTGGAGCAGGCCGGAAACGCTCTTTTCCACCCGGGCGGTGACCGTGACGGCTCCCGTCGAAACCCTCCAGCCGTGGAGGGTGGACTGGCCTTCGATCCCTACCTGGACGGACGTGGCGGTCAGGGTCAGCGGCTCCGCCACGCTTCCGGCCCGCGCTAGCGCGGGCAGGAAAGCGAGGCAGGACCAGAGAAGCGCGGAGGAGAGCGCGGGAACAATGGTGCGTTTCATGGCTTCCGCCTTAGAAGGCCAGCGTGAAGGCCATGCGGCCCACGCAAACCAGGGGATTGTGGACCGTGGGGTTGCCCGGGAAGAGGCCGGTGACCTGGCTGGGCATCTCCATCAGTTCATAGACACCGTCGTCGCCGGCCACTTCCGGTGAGTTGAGCCAGAACAGGCCTTCCCCCGTGATCCGGGCGTACTTGTTGATCCTCAGCGTGATCGACGGGAAGGTCAGCTCGCAGATCGGCTTGTCCCCGGTGATGGTATTCTGCTGGTAGGCAGGTAGGACGGTTTGGGTCTTGTTATTGGAGCTTTCGGAATACACCGACGAGTTGTAGATCAGGTAGTTGCTCGGCAGCACCAGATCGAAGCGCGCGGCCAGGGCCCACTGGTCGGCGTTCAAGCCCGCGACGAGTTCGCCGCCGGACAGGTTGATGGTGGCGCGTTGCTGGTAATCCTCGGCGGCCGTCTGCAGCATGTTGTCATTGTTGAACTGGGCGAAGCTCCACTGGGCGCTCAGGATCAGGGTCGTCCCGTCCGCCACGGGGGTCCGGTACTGGGAATCGACGCTGGCGTTCCAGTAGCTTGAATTCACCGGGCTGGTTCCGCTCCCTGTCGAGGTCTTGCCTAGGAAGGGATTCCAGTTGCTCCAGAGCATCGCGTTGCCGAAGACGTTGTCCGAGGACACCGTGGTGGCGTCGGTGTTCTGCAGGGCCAGGTCGTCCGAATGTCCGGCGTTGGAATCGTTGATATACTCGCCGTTGAAGTGCAGGCCCCACTGGGAATTGTCCGCCTGGACCGCCTGTTTCTGCTGGTAGGGATCGTCCGTGATGTTGCCGACACCGAAGCGGGTATAAACCATGGGCGGAACCTGGAAAATCTCGGGCAAGTAGCGCTGGGGGAGGTCCGGGGAACCGGAAATGGTGCCCAAGGTCGCGTCCCATCCATCGCCGTTGCCCACCAATCCAAGGCCGTTGTCATAGCCGAGATTGAAGAAGTTGCTGAACAGGGGGGAGGATTCGGTGAAAAGCAGCGACCCCACATCCTGGGCGCTGGACAGATTGCTTGGCACCTTGAACTGGCCGACAATGACGCTGAGATTGTCGATCACCGGAACTTCCGCGTAGTACTCGTAAAGGTTCATCTGGTTGTTCGAGGTGCTGATCGCCGCCCCGCCTAAGGCTTCCTGGAACCAGAACTTGGTTCCGTCCAGGCTGCCGTCCAGGTTCAGGAGATCCTGGGTCTGGAAGAGGTAGATGCGGGTATTGTCGCGCTTTGTAACGGGCGAGGTCTCGGTGCCGGTTTTGGTGGCGAAATAATAAGGCGAATCTTGGTTGTCCGAGGTGTTCTCGAGTTCGCCCAATTGTTCGAAGATCCCGCCGACATTCAGGTTCACATCCTTGTTGCTGTACACTTGAACGGCTTTCGCCGCCCCCGGCGCCATCGCGATGAGCAGCGCCAGGCCTCCGACTTTAATAACATTCTTGTTCATGACTTCCCCCTTGGTAAAAGACCGATCCACTTTCAACGGCCGAAGTGTTCGCCGCTTCGTTTACCTTGTGTGACCATACCTTAACGTGATTTTCGCGTTTCGCTTCATGATCTATGTCATACGCCGCCTTTTTAACGGTCGCCGGCCGGAGGCCGTTTCCCAAGGTTTCCAGGACGGCCGGAGTGGCGCCCGGGAGGGCCAAGCGGGGTGCTACGCCGCGCAGCCCCGCGCGCCTGTCCACCTCGCGGCTCAAATCCCGAAGCAGATCCGCCGCGTTCTTCTCAAACAGGCCCCGTTCCAGGAAGCGCGGCGCGAGATCGCCCCGGCTGACGTCGAGGGTATAGTCCACCTTGGATCCGGTCGCCGTCGGGGTGATGCTCCAGGAACCCTGGTAGCTCCTGAACGGTCCCCCAGACGCCTCGGAAAACTCCATGAGGCGAGGCGCCTGCTCCTTCACCTTTAGACAGAGGCGCAGCGTTCGCCCGAAGATAAAAAAGTGGCCTTCCATCACTTGCTCGACCAGAACTTCGTTCGCGTCGCGCTTCAGCACCCTGCTGGAAAGCAGCCCTTTAATCACACCGCCCAGGCCCTGGTAATCGCTGAGCACGCTCCAGACCGCTTGTGGCGCCGATTGCGACGCGAAAGTCCCGTGGATCGAATAAAGATCGGACGCCGGAAGGTCCACCAGGCTGACATGCGCCTTTGGCGAGCCGCTGACTCGCGCGGGGACGCCAACACTTGCGGCGACCGACAGGCCCGACGCGAGCGCGAACAAAAGCGGGAAAAATAACAGGCGATACTTCATGGAGGTCGAATCCGAGTTGATTTTTAGCCCGCTTCAGGGCAAACCCGCCCTGAAGCGCGTCTTTTTGTCATGCTTCCCGGCTCTGTTCAGGAAACCCATCCAGGCGAGGTCTGATAATGCAATTTCAATGCCACGATGAATTGTTGCCGAAGCCCCGGCTTGCCGAAAAATGCCTTAAATTTATGGGCGCTCCATCGCAAACGAAAATGAGAAAGAAAATGGTTGTGGAGGAGGGACCACAGTTGAGGCGGGAGGGCCATAGCCGGGCCCTGTTAGGGCCTAACGCGGTCCGGCCGATACGGGCATACGTTATGCGGATCTATGGCCTTTTATTCCATCGCCGCGCGGCCTAGCGCATGCCGGCCAATTCCTGCAGTTGATGCCAATTGCGCAGCCGTGACTCGGCGGCTTTATGCATTTCCGCCGAGGCATTGCCGTCCTTGTCGAAATGCTTCGAAAACCGGCCTTCGGTTCGGGCCCAATGGATGAAGTCGAAGACCTCTCCGGTTTTAGGATGGACGAAATAGTCCTTGTCCGCGGCCACGTTGCCCTGAAGGGACAGACGCTCGCTCATTTTCTCCCCTTTGCGCGGATCATGGATGAACAAGGGGAAGGCCCGGCAATCGGCGGCCAGCTTTGCCTGGCGCGCCGCGGAATCGTCCGGAATGCCGTGTTCGGGCATGCAGGCGGCGTAGACGATGACGACCGCCGGCCCGGGGAACTCGTTGGCGCCCTGTATGGCGCGGTAGAAATGGTTCAAGTTGCTGGTGATGGCCTGGGCGACATAGACGTCCGGATGCATCAGGGCCAGCAAGCCCAGCTCCTTGCGGCGCTCGCCCTTGCCGTGCAAGGCCTTCCCATGGCCCGACATCTTCGCGTTCTGTGACATGAAGCTGGCCGTGGAGGCCTGGCCGCCGGTGTTGCTGTAGACCTGGGTGTCCAGCACCAGGACCTTGACGTCCATGCCGCTGGCCAGGAGGCGGCTGAGGGCCTGGAACCCGATGTCGTTCATGGCCCCGTCGCCGCCGATGGTCCAAAGGCGCTTGTGGGCCCAGCCCCGCTGGTCCCAGTTGAGCCGCACGCCCATGGCGAAGGTCGCCACATTCTCGAAGAGGCTGTTCGACCAGCTGGTCATGAAAGGGTTATAGGGATAGGTGCTGGAGAAGACCGAATTGCAGCCGGTGGCCGCCAGCACCCCTATGTTGTCGCGCCCCGCCATCTTGCCGGTGAGGCCCATGATCATGCGGATCGCGCTGCCTTCGCCGCAGCCCATGCAGGACCCGGCCCCGCCGACATAGAGGTGGGCCCGGGTGTCGAGCATGACGTCGGCGGGGGCCTTGCTCATGTAATCCTGGGGGGTGTCGGGCAGGGACTTGAAGAAGTCGAATTCGTCCCGCACTTTTTCGACGACCCCGTCCTGCTTGGCCATCATGGCCAGGGCGCCGGTTTCGCCGCATACGTCCACGCATTCGGCGCAGCCCTTGCATTTAGTGGGGTCGATGAAAAGGGTGAAAACGCCCCCCGGCTTCCCTTTCGCCTTCATGGGGGCGTAATACTTCGGGTGTTTCACCCCATGCGCCGCGTAAGAAGCACGGCCCGCTTCGGGCCGGCCGGCCAGGCACCGGTCCCATTGGTCTTCGGGGACCACCTTGGCCAGGATGGCGGTGTCCGGACAGAGGTTCACGCACTCCATGCAGGCCACGCACTTCTCATGGATGAAACGCGGGATCTCGGGGGCGATGTAGCTGAAGTCCCGCGCCGCCGCGGTCCCCGGGGGGATGATGGACCGGGCCGCCATCTCGTCGGCCGCCACCAGGTCGTCCGTGCGCCCGGAAGCGTAGGCCTCCAGCACGGGATTGAATTCGGCGATGGTATCGACCACGCCCTTATGGATGTCGACCGCCTTTGACGTCGTCATGGCTAGGCCCTCGCCGGAGCCAGGGCTCCATGGATGATTTCCCCGGGGATCTCCCGCACGCTCTCGAATCCACGCCTGGCCGCCCTCAGGTTCGCGTCGATGACGGCGTCCCCGCGCCGCCCGAAGTATTTGCCCAGGACGCCCTTGAGTTTCTCGAAGAGCTTGTCCTCGGCCATTCCCTTGGCGAACGGCGCCACTTTCAGGTAGATGCCCAGCAGGAGTATGCCCTGCATGCGCTGCTGCAGGTCCGCCGTGGGGGCGAACTCATGCGCCGCGGCCACCATATCCATGAACAGGACGCGGATGTCCTTCTCCGCGATGGATTTCTTGGCCGCGGGCGGAAGGGCTTCCCACACCCTGGCCGGATCCGTTTGGGTTGACTGCAGATAGAGCACCCCGCCGTGTTTAAGCCCGGCCAAGGGGTTGCCGGTCTTGAAGGCATAAGTGTCCAGCACCGGCACGAAGTCCACCGCGTTGAGCTCGCAGTGGGTCAGTATGGGTTCATGGGCCACGGTCAGGTAGAAGGTGGTCGGCAGGCCTTTTTTCTCGGATCCGTATTTGGGGAAGGCCTGCACATAAAGCCCGAAGCGCTCGCTGCACAGCGACGCGATGATCTTGTTGGTGGTCACCGAACCGTAGCCGCCCACGGAATGCCCGCGCATTGAAAAGGCCCCTGTCGCGCCGGCCGGCACCGCCTCCTCCGGCGACAGGCCCCAGTCGCCGCCCACCCCGCAGGCGAAGAACGGTTTCTCGCGCTTCTCCTCCACCATGTTGCGGAAGACCGCCAGGGCGTCCTCGACCCTGAAATCGCGGGAACCCATGCCGTACACCCCGCTGTAAACCTCGGGCATCATCAACAGACGCGGGACTTTGCCGTTTTCGCGCAGGGAGTCGGCGAACGCGGCCTTGATCTCCCGCGTCAGGGGATTGCAGTCCGCCAGGGGTTCGTCCACCCGTTCGATCACGCTGAAGGCCCTTACGCCGCGCAGGGCCGCGACGATCTCGGCCGCGGGAAAAGGCCGCATGCAGGTGGGATGCACCAGCCCCACCTTCCAACCGTACTTTTCGCGGGCGAAGTCCACCGCCACCTTGGCGGTTTCCATGGATGTACCCAGCCCCACGAGGGCGTACCTGGCGTCCTCCATGCGGTAGCTGTCCACCAAGCGGTACTGCCGGCCGGTGAGTTCGCCGAAAGACGCCATGGACTCCATCAGGGCGCCCTTGACCCGGTCATAGAAGAGCCTCTGGGCCACCTTCCCCTTCATGTAGCTTTCCTGGTTCTGGACCACGCCGACCATGAGGCCCTTGGCGGGGTCGAAGAGGTTGGCGATCTTCTCCTTGGGGTCGCCCACGAACAGCTTCATCAGTTCCAGTTCAGGCAAACGCACGCTTTCAACCGTGTGGGTGGTCAGAAATCCGTCCTGGACGTTGAAAAAGGGCGTCAGCGTGGCCTCCGCCGTGCGGCGGGAAATCAGCGCCAGATCCGCCGATTCCTGCACGTTGCGCGCGAACAGGCAGCCCCAGCCCACGTCCAGCACCCCGAAGATGTCGTCGTGTCCGCAATGCACGTTCAGGCTTTGGGTGGTGAGGGCCCGGGCCCCGATATTGAAGACCACCGGTAGGCGCTTGCCCGAAATGGTGTAAAGGACCTCCTTCATCAAGATCAGGCCCTGGCCGCTGGTGAAATTGGCGACGCGCCCGCCGGCCAGGGCAAATCCCTCGCACGCGCTCGCGGCCGAATGCTCGCTTTCGAGCTCCACGAAAGCGAGCGGGGTGCCCCAAAGATTTTGGGCGCCGTTGGCCACTTTTTCCTGGTAGCCGGCGCCCATGTTCGTGGTCGGGGTGATGGGATAAGCCGTGGCGGCTTCGGAGATGGCGGTTTCCACGTAAACGATGGTTCCGGAGCCGTCCGCCGTGGATGGGATGCCGGGATAAAGGTTTGGTTTCATCGGGATCCTCGCAAGATGTGCGTTCACACGGCCATGACAAAACCCATCTTGCGCCTCCGGCCGGATTCCCCACTATGATCTGCGTCACAATGGCCCGCCTATCTCGCGTGCGCCAGGTCGCCGTCCTGTTCCAACGATCCGATCCCAAGCGCAGTTCCGGGACCTTGGCGCCTTAATCCTTCCGCCGTGTTCCAAAAAAAAGCCACGCGCTTGGAATGCATCATGTCGGGCCTGAGGACCAGCGGAAGCCCGGGGTGCCCTTCCTTCAGCGTCCGGACCTGTACGTTCCAGCCCTCGTCCGACTGGCGGAATAGAGCGGCGTTGCCCGCGCCATTGCGGCCCATGGCCTGGAAACGGTACAGATGCCAGGCGTGCAATCGCATGCCGTCCCGAACCCTCGTCTCCAAGAAACGGGCCACGCCCTCCAGGTCTTTCTCGGCGGCCGGCCGCGCGACGCTGGATATCGTGATCCATGCGGCCCCCCTCGCCAGCAAATCCAGGGCGTCCATAACCCTCGCGAAGTGCGAGCCCGCGCCTGGACGCAATCGGTCATGGGCCGCGGCCTCTCCCGACTCCAGGGGGAGCACCCACCGGTCCACCTCATGCCAATCGGCGGCGTCGGTAGGCAGGCTCAGGGCGTTGGTGCCGACCTGGGTGAGGAGTCCGCGGGCACGCGCAGCCGCGCAGAGCTCCCGCAAATCCCCTTTCCAGAGCGTCGGTTCCCCACCGCCGAACACCACGCTTTCGAAACCGAGCCTCGCAAGACGGTCCACCAAGGTCCGCGCTTCCCGAGAATTCAATTCGGCGAACGCAGAATCGGAACCGCAATAGGGGCAGTCCATGTTGCAGCGGGGCGTCAAAAACACCACCGCAACCGAGGCTGACTGCGCCTGAGCTAGCCGCATGGACATGGTGTTCTCCCGGTCGAGGATGGCCGCCCTTGGACGGCCGTGTCGCGTCAAAGGCGCCGGGTTCAAACGGCGCCGTCCCGCAAAAAAAGCTTACGCGGACCCCGGGGCCTGCATGCATGATCCGCGTCATAGTCCTTGTCCGGCCGCGGTGCGGCTCCTCCAAGAAAATCTTTGATTTAAGCGGATTCTTTCGCGCTAGGTCATCCCGATATCCAAATGCCGGCCAGGACCAGGCTCCAGGCCAGCTGTTCATAACCCAGCAGCCGTACATCGTCGGGCGTGCTGGCCAGGCGCGGCAGGGCATTGCCGTGGTCAAATTCCCGCAGGCGCCGCCTTAAGCGCTGCACCACACGTGCCGAAAGCAGCAGGAGGCAGAGGGATCCTGGCCAGGCGGAAAAACAGGCCACGACCGAGGCCTCCATAAAGTAAGGAAGGCTGGCCGCCCCGATGCGCCAGCGCGGCAGGGTGTTACCGCCAAGCCAAGTTTGTATGTAAAAAATGCTCCAGGGGAAAAACCAAGCCCAAAGGCTCCAAAAGCCCAGGTCCTTGAGGACGGCCCCGTCAAAGGCGATGATCCCCAGCACCAAAGTCGGCCCGGTCAAAAGCACCGCGGACGACACCAAAACGCGCAAGTCCCTGGAAGGCAGAAAAGTGCGCATCCAAAGCACGACGCCGGCGAAGAGGCCCCAAAGGACCAGGGTCCACGCGATCTCGCCGCGAACTAAACCCGGCGCCGCCACCACCCCGCCCGCCAGTAACGCCGCTCCCGCCGAAACGAACAGCCAAGCCGGCCGATGGTTCAAGGCCGCCCGGACGTCTCCGCGGCCCAGGCCCGTGAACCACTCGCTGGCAAAGAACAGGGCATGCATGCCGGCGGCCAGGCAGAGCGCCGCGCCGAATCCACTTCCCTTTTCGAACGCCTTCAACAGGCCCGACCATAGGCAGATCTCAAAGGTCCACCAGGCCCCATATTCGGCGGAGAACCGGAATGCTGACGCGCTCTTGATGGGACCGCAAACAGTCATGGCCTATGCCTCTCCTAAGCCGCCCCGGATCGGGATCTAAGGCGACCGCACCGGGTCCAGGATCAATAAGACGCTTCGTTCACCGCCGCCGCCCGAGGCGGGTATTCCCACGCGGGACGGCACGCGTGACCCGCGTCATATCCCCGGCGATATGGGCGGAAGCCAGCACCAATTCTCTTGCGGCGGCCTTGTCCTTGACCTCCCGGTGTTCCAGCAGGCAGAGGAAAATTTTCTTCGTCAGTTCGTCCTTATCAACGGGCTTTGATCTCATGGCTCGCTCCTCAACTTGAACGTGACCGTGATGAAGTCGTCCCCGTTGTTCCACGTCTCCTTGAAATCGGCTTTGCGGCAGAGGGCGCGCATGGCGCGGTACTCTGGCAGCATATAGGCGACAATGCCGCCGATACGCTCGTCCTTGGCGGCGCTCAGGAGCGTCCCCAGCAGGCGGGTACCGAGCCCCTTTTTCTGCCAGCGATCGACGACCAGCATGGAAAACTCCGCGTCCGAGCTGAATTTGGAGCGGTTAAGCCGTCCAACCCCGACTATCTGCTTTCCGCCGTCGGCTTCGGTTTCCTCGGCGACCAGCACGATTTCCCGGTCGTAGTCAGCGAAGCATATCCTGGTGAGCCGTTCATGGGCCGTACGCGCGTCAAAATCGAAGTCCTTGGAATAGCCCATGTGGACGCTCTGGGCCGAAAGATGCCGATGGAACTGCACCAGCCGCGGCTCATCCTCCGGGCGTATGGGGCGCAGCAGAAGGTGGACGCCGTCCTTGGACATCCAGTCGACGACGTATTGGTTCGGGTAGGGACGGATGGCCAGGCGGGGCAGATTTTCAGCGGGTATCCCGGGATCGTGCAGGACGACCCTGGCGTCCAGGGCGAGAAGGCCGCTCGACGACGCAAGGAGGGGGTTGATGTCCAATTCCTTGATCAAGGGCTGTTCGGCGACGAGGCGGCTGAATTTCACCAAGAGGCGCTCCAGGCCGCCGATGTCCACCGGCCGGCGTCCGCGTATGCCCTTCAAGGCGGAATAGATCCTCGTCCGCTCCATGAGGAGCCGCGCCAAGGTCGTGTTCAGCGGCGGCAGGGCCAGGGCGTGGTCCTTGTAAACCTCCACCAACTGGCCTCCCGAACCGAACAGGAGGACCGGCCCGACCTGGGCGTCCATGCTGCTGCCAAGGATGAGCTCGTATCCGTCCGGCGGAACCATGGGCTGGACGGTGACGCCCTGGAAATGCTCCGCGCCTTTGAGCCGCGTCACGGATTCGTCGATTTCAGCGAACGCTCTTCTCACCGCGGCTTCATTGTCCAGCCCGAGCTTCACGCCTCCCACGTCGGTTTTATGGGTCAAAGTCCGGGAATTCAGTTTCAGGACCACGGGATACCCGAATTCCGACGCACGCAGCACAGCCTCGTCCGGGCTGAGCGCCAATTCGGTCCGAACCGTGCGGATCCCGTAAGCCTCCAGGACCGCCTTCGACTCGAGCTCCGTCAGGAGCGTCCTGCCGCGCGTCCGCGCCTTGACCAGGAGGTCGCAGACCTCCTGTCTTTTCGGGACGTAGGAATCCTCGAAGAAATCGGGGGTCTGATACAGCGCCTCCAAATTGACGCTATAACCCCACAACGCGTTATAGGTGTGGCAGGCCGTGTCCGGGAAATCGAAGCACGGGAGCTTGGCCTTGCTGAGCGTATCCCGGCCGCCCTCGACGCCGGGCCCTCCCATCCAGCTCGCGAATATGGGCTTGTCCTCGGGCCTGGGAAGGGCCGCCAATTGCCTGGCGGTTTCATCGGGGTCGGTCATGGCCTGGGGCGTCAGGATGACCAAGATGCCGTCGTTGTTCGGGTCCTTCACCACGGTTCCCACCGCTTTGGCGAAGCGGAGCGGATCGGCGTCGCCCAGCACATCCACCGGGTTCCCATGGCTCCATGCCTCCGGCAGGAAATCGGACAGGGCCTTCTGCGTGTCGGCGGAAAGCTCCGCCAAGCGCCCCCCTCCCTCGATCAAGGCGTCCGCCGCGAGCACCCCGGGGCCGCCGGCGTTGGTCACGATGCAGAGGCGCCGGCCCTTGGGTCTCGGCTGTTTGGACAGCGCGTCGGTCATATGGAAGAGTTCCGAGATGCGGTCGACGACCAGAATGCCCGAACGCCGGAATGCGGCGTCGAGCACGTCGCCGCTTCCGGCCAGCGACCCGGTGTGCGAAGCCGCGACTTTCGCCGCTGCCTCGGTGCGCCCCGCCTTGATGACGATGATGGGCTTGGCCAAGGCCACCTCCCGGGCGGCGGAGATGAAGGCCCTCGCGTCCCCGATGGTCTCCATATAAAGGGCGATGCTTTCCGTGTTCGGGTCGTCACCAAGATAGTCGATCATGTCCGCCCAACCCACGTCGAGCATGGAGCCCAAGGAAACCACCGAGCTGAAGCCCACGTTCTCGCGCCGGCTCCAGTCCAGGATCGCCGTGACCAGGGCGCCGCTCTGGCTCACCAGGGCCACCTTGCCCGGCAGGGCCATGCCGTTGGCGAACGTCGCGTTGAGCCCGGACCATGGGTTCATGACCCCCAGGCAATTGGGGCCGATCACCCGCATTTGGGCGGGCCTGGCCTTGGCCATCACCCGGCGCTCCAGGTCGGCCCCCTCCGGCCCGACCTCCTTGAACCCCGCGGAGATGATCACGGCGCACTTCACGCCCGCGTGCACGCATTCCCCGACGAGCTCGGGGACGGTCTTGGCCGGTGTGACGATGACCGCCAAATCCACCGGCTCCTTCAGGCTCAGGATAGAGGGGTATGCCTTCCTCCCCAAAATGCTGTCATGCCCGGGATTGACCGGGAACACAAAGCCGCCGTTGGTGGACTGGATCAGGTTGCTGAGCAGTGTGCGTCCCACGGTGCCCGCCCTTTCGGTGGCCCCGATCACGGCGACGTTCACCGGATTGAAAAACGCGTCCAGGGGATGCGAACGGGATCGCGTGCGCAGGACATCGTAGGAACGATCGACGAAATCGGCGGTCTCGGCTTTCATGGAATTGCCTCAGGTTTCTGCCCAGGGTTGACGGATGATTTTGGCCCGGAAAAGGCCTCCGAGGATATGACCTGAATCATAAGCGCGCGGTAACACCGGGATAAGGTGGTACTCAACGGGCCAAAAGGCGGGGCCTGAGGCCGGCGGGCCTTGCGCGCGGGCCCGTTTGCTTGTATATATATTCATATGCCCATAAGTGCAAATGATAAGCCGGCCCTGCCCGCCACGGAATTCACCTTCAAGATCAAGGCCGATTTCCTGGCCGTGCTCGGCCATCCGGCCCGCCTGCGCCTCCTGGAGGCCCTCAAGCTGCGCGGCAAGACCGTGGGGCGCCTGGCCCTGGAGTCCCAGCTGAGCCAGCCGGCGGCGTCCAAGCACCTGGCCCTGCTGCGCCAGGCGGGCGTCCTGGTCTCGGAACAGACCGGAAAATCCGTGACCTACCGGGTGGCGGACCGGGCCGTGTTCCAGGTGCTCCGCTGCGTCAACACGGTGCTGCTGGCCCAGATGCGGCGCAGCGAACGCGATCTGCGCACCCTGGGCAGGTTCTGACCCCCGGGGCGGCGCGGGTTTTCCCGATCCAACGACGAAAGGTGCCATACCTTGGACTCCGCTTCAAACACCGACGCCAGCCGCCGCTTCCGTTTTGCCGCCTCCCTGCGCGACACGCTGCGCGAAGGCTACCACCGCAAAGACGCCTTACGCGACATGCAGGCCGGCCTGGTCACCGCCCTGGTGGCCTTGCCCCTGGCCATGGCCTTGGCCATCGCCAGCGGGGTCCCGCCCCAACACGGCCTCTTCACCGTGATCGTGGCCGGCGCCATCGCCGCGGCCTGCGGCGGCTCGCGCACCCTGGTGACCGGTCCCACCGCCGCCTTTGTGGTGCTGCTGCTGCCCGTCACGCTGAAATTCGGTTTGGGCGGCCTGGCCACGGCCGGCCTGCTGGCGGGCGTCCTGCTGGTGGGCATGGGGCTCATGGGGCTGGGCCGCGCCGTGGAATACGTGCCCATGCCCGTGACCATCGGCTTCACCAGCGGGGTGGGCCTGGTGATCGCCAGCCTGCAGCTGAAGGATTTTATGGGCCTGAACCTGGGGCCGCCCCAGGTCCATTTCCTGGAACGTCTGCAGGCCATCGGGGCTTCGCTGGGGACCCTGCAGCCGCTTGAGCTCGCCGTCGGAGCCGCCACCCTTGCCATCATCCTGGTCCTGGGCCGGATCGACCGGCGCCTGCCCGGGCCCGTGCTGGCCCTGACCGTGGTCACCGCGGCTGTGGCCATTTTGCACCTGCTACGCCCGGACCTCAGCGTGGCCACCATCGGCAGCCGCTTCCAATACACCGACGTGGACGGGGTCCATCCGGGCTTTGCCCGGGGCTTCGCCGGGATGCATCTCCCGTGGAACTGGCAGCTGCCGGACCAGCCCGGCTTCAAGCTCAACTTGGACAGCCTCCGCGCCATCCTTCCGTCGGCGGTGGCCATCGCCCTGCTTGGCGCCGTCGAGAGCCTGCTGGCCGCCGCGGTGGCGGACGGCATGGCCAGCCAGCACCATGACCCGGATTCCGAACTGGTGGGCCAGGGCCTGGGCAACTTGGTGGCCCCGTTCTTCGGCGGCATCCCCGCCACCGGCGCCATCGCCCGCACGGCCGCCGCCATCCGCTACGGGGCCCGCTCGCCCATCGCGGCGTTGACCCATTCCCTGACCGTCCTGGTCGTCGTGCTGGCCTTGGCGCCCTTGGCGGCCTGGCTGCCCATGGCCGGGCTGGCGGCGCTGCTCCTGGTCGTGGCCTGGAATATGGCCGAGGCCAAGCATTTCTTCGGCATCCTGCGCGTCGGCCGCTGGGGCGACCGCATGGTCCTGCTCACCTGCTTCGGCTTCACCGTCATCTTCGACATGACCGTGGGCGTCACGGCGGGCATCATCCTGGCCGCCCTCTTCCTGATCCGGCGCCTGGACGAGCTGGGCGAATCAAGGCTGCTGGAGACCGGGGACGCCCTGCTGCCCAAAGGCACGCGCCTGGCCCCGGGCACCAGGGTTTTCCAGGTGAGCGGCACCTTGCTCTTCGGAGCGGCCGGAAAGACCCTCCTGCCGCTCGCCCGTTACGACCCGGCCTTCACCAGCCTCATCCTCGACCTGAGCCCGGTGCGCAGCATGGACATCAGCGGCCTGGCGGCGCTGGAGGAGATGGTGCGGGAGCTGCGCAAAAAAGGCACCCGGGTCCATCTCAGCGCGAGCAGCCCCAGCGCCATGGGCTTGCTGGCGCGTTCAAAGTACTTCGGCGACCCGGAGCAGGGGGCGCCCGTCTACGGAAGCTTGGCGGCGGCGTTAAAGGCCGAAAGGGTGGTGGAACGTCCCCGTCGAATCCGCCGATAAATAATAGTTCCTGAAATCATTATTTCACAACGCTTATCCCGGTGCCCTGACCGGGGCAGGGGCGGCGCTCACGCCACCTCCTCTTCCAGGGCTTGCGGACGGTGGATATGGATGCTTCCCCGCCCGCTTTCAATGACGCCGCTCTTTTCCCAACGCGAAAGCGTGCGTATGGCGCTTTCCACCGTGGTGTCGCTCATGTCGGCGAGTTCCTGGCGGGTGAAGGGCAGGTCCCGGCCCGCATAGCGGTGGCTCAAACTCCCGAGCAGGCTGGCGAGACGGCTTTTCACCGGCGCCGTGCTCATCGCTTTTTGGCGATGGGCGTCGCAGACCTGGGCGGCCATCTGGACCAGCAGTTTGCGGGCGAACTCGGGCAGGCGGTCGACGAGACCCATGAAGGCCGCCCGCGGCACGGAGACCACCGTCATGTCCGTGGCCGCCACGGCTGAACAGGGATAGGGCTGCCCGCCGATGGCCGCGGCCGGGCAGAACGCCTGGGCCTTGGTGCAAAAATGCACCATGGAGGCGCCGCCTTCGACGCCTTCAATGACCAAATTGGCCCGTCCCTCTTTCACCATCCAGACGGCGTCGGGATCGTCCCCCGCCCGCCAGACGGCCTGCCCTTTGGGCACCTTGCGTTCCATGGAGGGTTTGAACAGCTCCTTGAGCTCGGTATCCCCCATGGAAAAGAGGGCTTCGGGTCTTACGGTGTTCATCGCCATGAAAGTCTCCTTTTATAGCAGGCTGCGCACCAGCGCCGGAAGGGTCCGCGTGTCGATGGGCTTGGTCACGTAGGCGTCGCAGCCGGCCGCCTTGGCCTTCTGTTCGTCCCCGGACATGGCGTAGGCCGTGATCGCCACCACCGGGATGGACTGCGTGCCCGGGCTGCTCTTGAGCAGTCGCACGAATTCCAGGCCGTCCATGCCCGGCATTTGCAGATCGGTGAGGATCAGGGCCGGATTGAATCCCCGGAGAATTTCAAGGGCCTCCGCCGCGCTCAAGGCGGTCCTGACCTCGAAGCCCTCGCCGCCGAGCAGGACCCGAAGCAGCTTCAGATTGCCCGCGTTGTCGTCGACGATGAGGATGGGTACCTGGGGCATGCTCTCTCCATGGGACTTGGGACCGGGCTTTGAAAAACTGATCTTCATGCCTGGATGCATGGATACGTGGTGCATGGCTGCTCCAAAGGGCTCCGGATCCGGCCTTAGTAATGCAATTTTGGTGCCACGTTAAAAACGAGGATCAACCCGAATCGGAGCCGAAAAAGACGATAAAATCAAAGGCGCAATGCCGAACTAATGGGGTCCACGGCCCCGCCGCTTATGGCGGCAAGACCATACTTGTGGCGGCGACGCTACAAGGACGGCCTGACTTGCGGGCGCAAGGGCAGGACCGCATAAAAAACGCTGCCCGATCCCGCGCGGCTCCGCAGGCCCACTTGTCCCCCCAAGAGCTCCACGATTTTTTTGGAAAGTGAGAGGCCCAGACCCGTGCCCGCGTGCTTTTTGGTGGATTCCTGGTCGAGCTGCACGAACTCGTTGAAGAGGCGGGGCTGGTCCTCCTCCGCGATGCCGAGGCCGAAATCCTCCACCTCCACGCGGTAGCGGTCGACGCCCTCCGGCAAGGCGCGCAAAAGGACTTCGCCGCCTTCGTGGCTGAACTTGATGGCGTTGGACAGGAAGTTGAAGATCACCTGGCGCAGGCGGTCGCCGTCGCTGACGACTCCGACCACACCGGAACAGTCCTCAACCACCACGCGGATGCGGCGCTTCTCCGCCTGTATCCGCAGCGTGTTGGCCGCCTGCTCCAGCAAGGACGCTATCTCAAGCGGGCCGAAACTGAATTGGATCTTCCCCGCCTCGACCTTGGACAGGTCCAAGATATCGCTGATGAG
>Ga0182024_10011172_pt1 | contig 18098 bp, 8 predicted proteins | sample P32metaG_FD_120480 | JGI IMG/M metagenome (GOLD analysis project Ga0182024, IMG submission 120480) | Permafrost microbial communities from Stordalen Mire, Sweden - P3-2 metaG (Illumina Assembly) | ecosystem: Environmental > Terrestrial > Soil > Wetlands > Permafrost | place: Sweden: Stordalen... | reverse complement strand
TTGGAATCGTCTGCGGGCAAACCGGCGATATTTCTACGATCGCGTTGGCAGCCGCTACACGGACCCGATTTATGTCTTCAGCGTTGATATTCCGTCCTGGGACTTGATTGTTCCTGCTGCCCGCGATTGCCTGCACCAATGAAGCGCACGCCTCGGTTCCACCGATCTTGCCCAGCGCGCGCGCCGCGGACGCGCACGTGAGCCAGTCCGCGTTACTGGCCAGGACGCGTGCCAGAGCCGGGACGGCGCCCTTCGCGTTGCTGCCCATGTTTTGCAACGCTTCAATTACTTCGTAGCTGGCACTGCGATCCAGGATTTGCGCAAGAATTGGCACGGCCCGTTTGTCGCTGGGGTCCGCATAGGCCAGCGCGAGGGCCGCGTGATCGCGAACTTCCGCATTGGGATCGTTTAACAACTTGGCCAACTGGGGTACTGCGGGGGCAAGATCCTCGGGCTTTGAGTACCTGACCCCGACGGAATTAGCGGGCATGTGTCCCATGTGAGCTAAGGTATCGGCGGCGCCGGCGCGCATGAGCGAGTCGTCGTCCTTTAGCGCTTTTACTAAGAGCGGAACGACGGGCGGTCCCGCATTCGCAAGTTGGGACGGCACGGCACTCCGAATATCGCTAAACTCGCTCTTGAAAAGACCGATTAAAACCGGCCACGCCGCTGGTTCGGAGAAGGCCATCCGGCCCAGCGTCCAGACCGCCGCCTGGTTCCCAGCGTTGGCCAACGCGGCCAGCGGCGGTATTGCCCGTGGCCCCGCTCCAATGAGAGGGTTAATGGCGTACTGCGCCTCGTTGTAAGGGGCCGTTCTCAGCATTTCCACCAGGGCCTTAATTGCTTCAGGCGGGAGTGGCTTTATCTCGTCGAATTTGCGGGCCGCGTGTATGCGCTCCTGCGTATCAAGGCTCTTCAATTGTTGGATAAGCTGGGAAACGTCAGGTGGAGATTTAGCGCCGGGATTGCCGTTCTGCGCCCAGGCTCCGCCGGCAGCGATCGCCGCAACCACTATCAGCCCCATGAAGCTGCGAACCAGTGTAACCAAATATCGAATCATCGCATCCCGCCCACCCGCGACCTCGTACCCGCCAATATAACTTTTAACTTGATCAACCCCACGGTATCTAGCGCAGCGAACGCCACCGAGAGCGGCGCTGAAGCGGAGACCGCAGGCAGAGTTGGGATGCGGCGTGGGGCCGCGACGTGGAGTTTACGGAGCGCTCATGGGGCGACTCACAGCGGAGTTGATTTCGACAATCCGGTCTGGAATGACCCCGTTAGTTTCGACAGATAGACGCCGATAGATCGGACCAGCCGTGCCGGCTTGGAGGAGATTGGGTCATGGCACGGCATCGAACGTCAGCATGGAGTTTCAGCCGTCAGGTTGTGCTCGACTTTCTGGAGCAGCGGACGGGTTAGCGGGAACTGGCGCGCAAGCATAGCCCGCCGCAGCCTTTGCTTGATTGCGAGATCGAGCCCTCGCATTAGAGCATTGACGGTTCGTGCGGAAACCCAGTCCTGGGCAGCGATCCAGGCGACTCTATCCACCAGTTTATGGTAAAGAAATTTTCGTTTTCAGCCGACTTCTGTTGCGCGTCTACATTACGTCTATACGACGATTACCAAATTATTTGTTAGGGACGTAAGTACCTAATTTTTTGGAGCCACCCGTCGGATTCGAACCGACGACCTGCTGATTACGAATCAGCTGCTCTACCAACTGAGCTAGGGTGGCGTCCCGGCGATATGCGGTTTTTCGGACCTTTTTGGTTAGCACGAACCCCCATCGCGCGAAAGCCGGGCTTCCTCAAAGCCGCTCTGACCTTGCCAAAGCCGAGCGCATCACGCCGCAAGCCTTCATCGTGTTTCAGACCTCTCCCGGTAATTATCAGGCATGGGTTGCGGTGAAGGATGCACGGGCAGATGCGCAAGGTTATCTCCACCAATGTCTCCGCAGTCAGCCGCGCCGCCCGATAGCCCTCCCAGTAAGAGAGCGGTATATAGGTCGCGAAAAAAAACACGAGCTTCCCGGGAACCCTCGCGCCGACTAAGGCCGCAATTCATAGAGCGCCGAGAACGCGTCCTTCACCGGCAGACGCACGAACCGGCTGAAGCCCGCCTCCGCGGCGAGTTCGCGCGCCTTCTCTTCGCCCATCAGCGCGCCGATTCCTGCACCGCCATGCGCCAGCGACACCGTCATACAGTACAACGTGCTGGCCGCATACATCATGCGCCCGATCGGATTGATATTCTCTTCCGGACGCGCCGAGACGTTCATCTCGACCATCAGAAAAGCGCCGTCCGATTTAAGCGCTGAGCGAATCGACTTCAGCAATCCGATCGGATCGACCGAATCGTGGATCACGTCGAAGCACGAGATGAAGTCGAATTTGTCGGCGGGAAGTTTGGTGCAATCGACGACCTCGAATTCGACCCGGTCCCCAACGCTGGCGGCGACCGCATTGGCGCGCGCCCGATCGACCGATCCCTGATGCGCGTCGTAGCCGTGAAAGCGCGAGTTGGCGAACGCCGTCGCCAGCGCGATCACCCCGCGACCGCTTCCACAGCCAACGTCCAGTGCCAACGCACCCTCCTTGAGCCGCGCTTCGACCTCGGGCATCGCCGGAATCCATTTGCGCACTAGCTGATGCCGATATATCGGCGCCGACCCGCGCTCGATCGCCTCGAAGACCTCCGGCGGATACTCGCTCTGCGGCAGCCCTTTGCCGGTGCGAAAGGACTCCATCAGCTTCGGCGCCATCGAGACCTCGGGCACGATCATCTGCATGAATCCGCCCATGAAAAACGGCGAGGTCTCGTCGGCCAGGATCATCGCGTGCTCGGGCGACATCGTATAGCGCATGCTGCCGGCATCGTACTCGATATATTTCGCTGCGGTCATCGCGCCCAGCCATTCCCGCAGGTAACGTTCGTTAAGGTTGGTGCGTTGCGCGAGTTCGCCGACCGTCACCGAGCCGGCCATTGCGAGCGTCTTGAAAATTCCGAGGCGGTCGCCGATATACGTGAGCGCGCCCTGCATCGCGGCCCCCAGGTCATTGGTCATGAGGCCGGCAAATGATTTCACCTTGTTCCAATCAAGCGCATTCTGTTCTTCAGCCATGGCCGGATTTCTCCCCTGGGCGGCGCGCGCGAGCGTGCGGCCGCGACTCTCTTTGTAGCGTCAATGACCGAATTTCTCCAGCCTTGCCGATTTGGAGCGATTCAAGTGCGCAGCGCATCGCGCACCGTCTCAGTCTCCGGATTCGTCGGTGGCGGATGCAAACAGTTCCAGTTGACCGCCGCCCGCTGCCGCTTCGTCGATCACGTCGGGCGTGAACAGGCCGGAGCGTTCAGCGAACGGACGAAATTTCTCGTAGAGGTCGCCGAGCTTCGCCAGATAGTATTCGACGTTCTCGTCGGGACTGGCGGCGTCGTACTCCGAGGCCATCTTAGCCGCTGCATTCACCGTTATCCTGCTGCCGCGACCGGTGATGTAGTAGGAAATCTGATCGCCACTCAAATAGGGACGCGAGGCTTTCAGTGCAAGTTCGTAAGCGGCCGAGACGTTGCGCCGATTGCCGCCGATTTTTTCCCGGTATAACTCAGGCGAGTCCTGCAGCGTCTCGGTCTTCATCAGCTCTCGGATTCCGACCTCATGCCGTTCGATACGTCCGCGCCAATCCGCGTGGAGTTGGGGAATCTCCTCGCGCCGATCCTCGAGCAACAGCCGAAACAGCTCTTCCATGAAGCGGCGCTGGAAGCGTTCGAGGCCGCGCGATTTGAGTCCGGATCCGCGAATCGTCATCTCGCCGCGATCGTCCATCAATACATAATTCTTCATTTTGTAGCTGAACATCGCCGGATAGCGGCCGTCGATTTCCAACCTGATACCGGCGGGCATCGACTGACCGATTTCGTCGAGCAGTGCCTGCGCCGCGGCCTCGTCGCCGATCGCGAATGGCGCAACGAAATAGATCCCGTCGGTATCGACCTCGATTACCTCCGCCGCTCGCGCCTCAAGTTCGGCGACCGCGCGCTTGATCAGTTCCCGGCCGCGCCGCGTCACCACGTTGGCTGCTTCGAAATCGTTGAAATGGCCGAGCGAAAAGCCCAGATAGCCGTAGAACGAATTGATCAGAATCTTAAACGTCTGCTGCAGCGCTTCGAGGTCGCGGCGCGCGGCGCCCGCCAGTTCGCGCACCGCCGCCTTGGCTTGCACGCGAAAGCTGCGCAGATCTTCCAGCAGCTTCAGAAACACGCCCAGCCGATCCGCCGTCGGCTGATGCGGGCCCTCGATCATCAGCGACGGATAGAGCGAGGTCACGTCGCAATGCAGCACGTTGCGTGCGACTCCGCAGCGCCGTACCTCGGTGTAGCCGCCGGCGACCTCGGTTGCGGCCGACGGCGCCGGAATTGAATGGCGCGCAGCGACGTACGCACGCAGCAGCAGCGCATCGATTTTCGTGGCGTTGCCGCGCAGCACCGCGCTCTGGAACGAATACGGAAATATCTGCGCCTGCACGAAGTAGCTGGGGGATAGCACCGCGGCCAGCGCACCCGCCTCGCGTACGTCGTCGAGCGCGTATCTGAAGAGTTCCTCGGGGCGCTTGGCGAAATGCTCGCTAACGCGCGACGCGTCGAGATAGACCCGGCCCTCGCGCGCCAGTCCGAAATGTATCGCGAGATCCTTCAACCCGAAGCTCTCCAGCGCGCGGCTCGCGATGTCATAATGTTGTGCGAGAATCCATGTATCGATGATGCTGCGGCCGTAGATATCGTAGCGCCGAAACGCGATCGATCGCTCCGCGATCTGCATCCGCGAGGGGCGTCCACGCAAGCCGCTGCCGTCGCGCCCGAGCGCGAGCCTGATCCCATGGCGGCGCGCGCGCTCCTCAAGATATTCGAGGTCGAAGCGAAATAGATTATGCCCCTCGATGACGTCGGGATCGCGTTCGCGTACGATCCGCACCAACTCCCCGAGCATCGCCCGCTCGTCCATCTCGTCGCCCCGCAGCACCCGCTCGAAGCCGTCGGTGTCGCCAAGCGCGATCGCAATTATACGGTCGCCTTCGCGAGCCGCAGTCGGAAACTCGAAGCCCGCGCTGATGTACGTCTCGATATCGAGTTGCATCCGGCGCAGGTCGCCGAATTGCAGCCCCATGAAAAACGTCGTCCCGCTCAGCATCAGGTGCTGCTCGATCGGGTCGGTCAGTGCGAACCACGGCGCGTCCGGAGTACCGCCGGCCTTGCCGCTCATCTTTCTCAGATGACGCCGCGCGGCTTCCAGCGTGTCGAGGTTGTCGAATATCACCGCGTACCGAAAGCGGAAGTCACCCGCGAGATCGATCACCTCGTACGTACCCCGAAAATCCTCCAGCTGCGTGCGATTGTCGACCAGGACGAACAGCTTGAGTGGACGCCGCTCGCGCACGATCGCCCCCTCCCACCGCTTGAAGATTTCGACTTCACGGCTCGACGCGATCTCGACCGCGACTACGCCCGCATCGGCCGGATCACCGAAGAGCAGGCGATTGCCGTAAAACTGCTGCGAGATTTCCTGATAGCGATTCATCCGCGAGACTGGCCCTCAGCACCACGATTCTGCACCTGCGCGTGCATTCTTCAAAACAGGCCAATCACACTGAGTCCCGCGATAAAGATCCCGTACGCGATTCCTCCGACCATCAGCGTGGGCGTGCCGAGTTCGCCATCGCGCACATTGATAAATAGGATTGCGGTCGAAATCAGCCCGACCGCGCCGGCCAGCAATTCCGCCGGCGTCAGATGCCACGGCGAAAACGCCAGCCCGATTGCCACCGGAATGCACGATTGAAAGACCATCGCGCCCGTGATGTTCGCGACCGCCAGATGGTCCTTGCTCTGCCGAATCCAGACCACGGAGTTATATTTCTCGGGCAGTTCGGTGGCGAGCGGACTCAGTATCAACGAGAGCACGCCCGGGTTCAGCTTCCAGTGATGGGAAAACCGCACGATCTGATCGACGAACTGCTTTGCTCCCACCAGTATCGCAATTACGCCGGCTACTACCTGGATTGACGTGACGCGAAAACGCGGCGCCAGCGGATTGCCGCGAAATATTCGCTCGAAGTAAAGACCATGTTCGAGTTCGATTCCCTCGGCGCGGGTCAGCCGCAGCATCGTGATGCTGTAAAGGCCGTACAAAATTATCAGTCCGATGGCCCCCGCCCGCCGCGCAAATAAACCTAGGTTGCAGAGCCCAAGCACGATCACCAGTAGATAGACCGGAAGAAAGAAGCCAAGATCCCGCCGGACATGTTCGGGCGGGACGGTCATCGCGATTCGCTTGCGGCGCTTGCGGAACCCGATCGCTGCGGCGCCCATCACGAATAGGGCCAGCGTCGACAGCATCATCGGCGCCCCGACTATCGCACCGATGCCCACCGCGCTATGCGCAGCCTGGTCCTTGCGGCCGCTCAGCAGCGCCACCGCTGGAATGAAGGTCTCGGGTAGCGCCGTCCCGACCGCGGCGAGCAGGCTGCCGACCGCCGCCTCCGAAATTTTGAGACGCTGACCGGCCCATTCGATGCCGTTGGTGAACATTTCGGAGCCCGCAAGGATAATCACGAAGCTGAGCGCCAGGATTAGGAAGTGAGGCAACAAATTCAGGACTCCGAACTGTCAGCGTACACTATACGAGCCACTAACCGACGTGTTGCGTTCAGACGTGTTTGTTCAAATGAAGGACCCCGCGACACTCGTCGGCGCAAAACCCGCCATCCATCGGTGGGGTAGAACCTCGCGATTTTCATCAAAAATCGCTCTAGAGTTAGCGACGACGACGATTTTCAAGCGTATACTCTGTTTTCGGGTGCGATGCCCGACTCTCCGCCGATGAAACGCGATTCCGGCGATTTCGTTGTTATAATTGATCCTGTGGAGCGATCGCCGAGCCGCCATCGCGTGCAACCGCCTTTGACTATGCCGCCCGCGGTGAGTATATTCGGACGCTTTGGCAGTTTCAGGCGCTTCTGCTATGGGTTCGCTTCTGTGCGTGGCGCGAACTCAAATCTTCCATTCGCCGCGGGACATTTCCGTTCTCGCCGCGCCATATCGCGCATGGACCGGCCCGCTGCGACCGGCCAGGACGGACGCGTAAAAGCATGAAACAGAAGTACGAAGGGAAAGACTTACAGGGACTCGTCGATCTCGGGCGCGAGCAGGGTTACCTGACTTTCGATCAGGTCAACGACTTCTTGCCCCAGGACGTCGCCTCGCCTACCGATCTGCGCGCCGCACTCGAGAGCTTCGAGGACATGGACATCAAGGTCCTTGATGAGGTCCCGACCGCCGGCGCCGACGATGATAGTGACGCCGATGTCAAGGAAGAGCCCGAAGAGGCCGCCGAGACCCCGGCCGTCGCTGATTCGCTGAGCGAGTCCTCCGACCCGGTCCGCCTCTATCTCAAGGAGATGGGCAACTTCCAACTGCTCTCGCGCGAGCAGGAGGTTGAGATCGCCAAGCGGATCGAGGCTGGTGAATTCGAGGTCGAGGACGAAGTCCTGCGCTCGCCCGTGACCCTCGATTTCCTGATCGAAGTGGGCGATCGCATCGAGGCCGGCGAAACCGATCTTCGCGAAAGCGGCCTCTTCGAAGAGAACGAGCCGGACCCCAACGCCGATCCCGACGAGGAACGCGGTCCCGAGGCCAACGAGAAACAGCTCAAGAAGCTCTTCGCCGCGGTCAAGAAAGTCAAGTCCCTGCGCTCCAAGGTCGACGAGACCGAAACCAAAATCAAGGACAAACCCAAGGGTCCCGACCGCCCCAAGCTCGACAAGCAGTTTGCCAAACTAAAGGACGGTATCAAGGAAGAGCTGGCCGACCTCGACCTTTCGCGTCACGTTCACGAAGCGGTGATCGGTGAGATGCGCCGGCTGCTCAAGGAAGCGCGCGAGTCCCAGCGCCGCATCCAGCGTTATGAAGACGCGACCGGCCGCACCAAGACCCAATTAATCCGCGGGGCCGCCGAGGTCGACGACCGCCGTCACGTCCTCAGGGTCAACGGTGCGCGTGAGAATCTCGCCGACATCGCGACTCGCATCAAAGAAGCCCAGAAGATCATTCGCGAGGTTGAGCGGCGGGTCAAAGTTCCGACCGACGAATTCGCTCGCTCGATCGAGACCATCGCGTCGGGCCAGGACAAGAGCCGCCGTGCCAAGAAGGAATTGACCGAGGCCAACCTGCGCCTGGTCGTCAGTCTTGCCAAGCGCTACACCAATCGCGGTCTGGGCTTTCTCGACCTCATTCAGGAAGGCAACATTGGCCTGATGCGCGCGGTTGACAAGTTCGAATACCAGCGCGGCTACAAGTTCTCGACCTATGCGACCTGGTGGATCCGCCAGTCGATGTCGCGCGCGATCGCCGACCAGGGCCGCACCATCCGCATTCCGGTGCATATGGTCGAGACCATCAACAAGCTCCTGCGCGTCACTCGCCTGCTGGTCCAGCGCCTTGGGCGCGAACCCAGCCCCGAGGAGATCGCGGAGCAGATGGAGATGCCGCTGGACAAGGTCCAGAAAGTCCTCAAAATCGTCAAAGAGCCGATTTCACTGGAGACTCCCATCGGCGACGAGGAGGAGAGTTCGCTCGGCGATTTCGTCGAAGATGAGCTCGCGCCCTCGCCCGTCGAGGCCGCTATCCAAGGCAATCTCGGCGAACAGACTCGCAAGGTACTGGCGACTTTGACGCCGCGCGAGGAGCAGATCCTGCGGATGCGCTTCGGCATCGGCCAGAAGACCGACTATACCCTTGAAGAGGTCGGCAAGCAGTTCGCCGTGACGCGTGAGCGCATCCGGCAAATCGAGGCCAAGGCGCTGCGTAAACTGCGTCAGACCGGCCGCTCGCGCAACCTCGAAGGCTTCATGGAACGCGAATCCTGACCGGTTGCCTGTGTCCTAAATTTGGGGCTGATGTTGATGGCATCGTCCCACTTCCGCATGCCCGGGGTTTATTCCTCTCCCGATGGGGCGGGTTTGACTCTTTCAAAGGATTTGATTTTTCCAAAGGAGGTGGAGGCTTCTGGATCCCTCCTTTGCTTTGCCCCAATGCTTGGCCCCAGGATGACGAATGGCATTTTGCATCCGGGTAACCTTGGCCGAACTTCCGCTGGCGGTCGGCTTCGTCCTTCCCGCTTCGCCCCTTCCGCGTCTTAGAGGAGTGGATACCTTTAGTATTCGCCCCCTCTTTCGTACCTGAGGGCATCGGACGGAGCGGCTTCGCCGCCCCGTCCGCGTCGCCTATACACCGGCGCGCTTTCCTCTGCGCTTCCCTTACTTGACGGCATCGATGTAATCGTCGCCGCCCGCTTATCCGTCGGGACGGATGCTCCACATCCGGCCCGAGGGGTAGCGCCGTTCATCGGTCAGAAGAATGGCCGGTTGCCGCGGCTGCGAAGGTGAAGGTCCAACCGACTCGAGCGGTCGCACGATGACGAGTCTTGCGCAGTCCGGCGACCGTCTTGAGCCAGCCGAAGATCTCTTCCACTCGTTTGCGGCGCCACTGGCTGAGCAGATAGCCGGGATGCAGATGCGCCAGAGGCGGACGTCTTGACCCGGCGCGGTCGCGCAGAGGCACGCTAGACGCGTTTCAATCCGTCGCGTTCCTCCCGGTCCGCAGAGTGCTTAGCGATCGCATCGGACAGAAGCCCCTCTTCGGGCGTACGGCGGAGAGCTGAGACGACGACTTGGACGTTCGCGCGAGCCGGAAACGGCTCACTCTTCGCCGAAAAATCGGCGCTTGACGGTTTCGCCCAGCGGTATCTCGGGGCCGCTCACGAAACCGTCCGGCACGCGCTCCGGCTCCTGCGCGATCAGCGGGAATGCCCGCGCTCGGCGCGCGTCGGCCGCCGGGCCAACGGCGTAGAACATCTGGTAAAGAAAATCGGTATATTCATGGACGGCGGCATAGTAACGATCGTGCTCATTGGCGTAGGCATGTCCGGCCACATCCCAATCGTTGTGGGCAAGCAACTGATCTCGCAGCACGCGCGCGTCCATCGCCGCCAGCGATTGACCTTGGCCGTAAGACGGGTCGGTGGAGGCCGCCGCATCGCCGATCAACGCGATACCATCCCGGTAAGGATGATTCACCCAGTTGTTAGTACCGTCGAAAGTGGCCAGCGGCCCGATCGGTTCTAGCCTTGAGTACCATTCGGCAGGCACGCCCGCCTTGACCGATTCTTCCACGAAATGCGGCAGATCCTCGGCGCCCTGGAACCGGTGATCCCTTTCTCGCGGATGCCATGCGTATGCCCGCGTCCGTCCTCGGCCCTGGGGACAGAGAAAGGCGAAGACCCCCGGACCTGGGTACAGGAAGAAGTGATTGGCGTCATCCGGAACGTCCGGCGTCGCCTCGCACAGCACTCCGGCGAGGAGCATGCCATAGGACTCTTGTTGCACGGGGAGATTCAGCCACCTGCGCGCCACTGAGCCCCTGCCATCGGCGCATACCACGAGACGTGCGCGGATCTCTTCTAGCTGCCCTTGTTCTTCAAGGGACACCGACGGCCGCGCGCCCGGTGTCACGCCGGACGCTCGTGCGCCGCGGCGAACTTCCGCGCCCGCATCCTGCGCCGCCTGGATCAGCACCTCTTCCATCTCATTGTGGATCCAATTCAGCATTGGCAGGCGGTGTAGCGAGGTAGCGATCAAATCTCGGTGTTCAGTACGTACACCACCTATGTAGGTATCTTCCCAGCGTATGCTGCGCGCGCACGTATTGAGCAGTAGCTCATAGACCCCGAGTTTTTGTATTTCGGCGACACCCCATGGGAATGTGCCCTCTCCGCGTACCCGGTCTTTGAACTGGCGCTCGCGTTCGATGACCAACACCCGCGCTCCATTCTCGGCCATAGCCTTGGCCAGGGTTGCGCCAGCAAGACCACCACCAACTGTAATGATGTCGTATTCATGCTGAGGCATGTTTCCCTCCGGCCTTCGCCGCGGCCACAAGTTATCATCTTTGATAAATGCAGGGTACGCCGAACAAAAATTAAAAGTTAATTCTAATAAATCCGTCCGATGACGACCCGGCGTTCCGCACAGTCGAAGACACATACGATCAACGACTTTTTTTAGGGCCCACCTGAGGTTGCACAAAGGGTCCTTGGTGAAACGTCATCCCGGGGTCCTGCCCCCCTCGCACCCAGCATTTTTGCGGAAGAGTCCGTCACGCAAAGGAGACGGACGAATGAAAGGCAACCGGTTCAGTGAAGAGCAGATCATCGGAGTACTGCGCGAAAACGTTCGGCTTCCTGAGTCGCGGGGATCCGCCCTGGGTTGCAGTCGGTTCCTCCACCGGCGTACTCGCCGATTTTTCCGCCACTGGCGGCGGCGCCGTGATGATTCGATCGCTCTTTGCAAGCGCCGGAATTTCGGTCAGCCGCCGGAAATAGGGTTCCTCGAAATACAGCAGCAGCTTCGCGCGAATCGGATGTCTGCCGCGCGTGAAAATAAGCGCTTCGTTAATTGGCAGGCGCCGAACCTCATCGGGCGTCATCAGGGCGCGCCGGGATTCGGATTCAGAGGTGCTGACGTTGCGCCCCGATGCCTGCGGGAAGAAACTGCGCTTTTTGTTTCGACGTAGCCTCTTTGCATCGTTGCTCAATATTATGCTAATAGCTGCGGATCATTGGTCTTATTACTATTTTTATCAAATACTGAGCTTGCGATTATTTGAATAGCCATATATAGCCAATTTTAACGATATCAGATGGGTTAATCGATATGCTGCGTATCTGCGCGCTGTGGCTCTTAATCGGTCTGTTGGTTGTGCTCTCGAGCGCGTCCGCCTGGACCATGGAACCTCAGCCGGGAATGGTCCGCTTGCCGGGACATGTATTGCCTGCGCTAGCGAAGGCGACGGTCGTTCCGAGATCGAAAAGCGACACCCAACCGATCGTGCTGACGATCGTCCTGAAGCGCGACGACCAGGCAGGCTTCGAGCGTCGGCTGCACGACGTTTACGATCCGCATTCGCCGCAATTTCATCACTTTTTGGAGCAACGCGAGATTGCGGATCGCTTTGGTCCCTCACGCTCTCAATATCAACAGCTGATTACGTATCTGCAAAAAAATGGGTTCGAAATCATCGAGCGCTCGAAGAATCGCCTGACGCTGACTGTTCGCGGAACACGTGCGCAGGCCGAACGTGCATTCGCCGCCAATATCTCTGACTACAGGATTGGCCATCACTCGTTTTTCGCGAACGATCTAGATCCTGCGATGCCAGGAGCTATCGAATCACAGGTCGCAGCAGTTGTTGGTTTGTCAAACCTAGCAAAGCCTCAAGTCGTCGAAGGAATTAAGCAGGTCTGGAACAGCATTGTGTCCTTCGTCAAGACTTTACCGGCTATAAAACAGCTGGACCAGGCCGCGGCTGGCGCTGCAAGCGGGACCGCGAACAACGGCACGCAAGATCCACCGGGCGGCTGGCTTGGTAATACCGGCGCCGGACAGACCATCGGTCTCGTCGAATTCGACACATTCAGCACGAGCGACATCGTCAACTACTTAGCGCTGGTGGGACAGCCGGCAAGCCAAATTGGCAACTTGAGCCAAGTTCACGTCAATGGCGGTGCTACCGCTGGGCCTAATGAAGACGAAGTGTTGCTCGATATTGATGCGATCGCGACCGTGGCTCCGGGCGCGAAGATTGTGGTGTACGACGGGCCATTCACCGGTGCCGGAGCGAGCTTTCAGCAGATTTTCAACAAGATGATCAGTGATGGCGTGACGATCATCAGCAATAGCTGGGCGTACTGCGAGGACCAAACCAACGCGACCGATGTGCAGAGCCTGGATACGATTTTTCAGAACGCTGCAATGGCGGGAATTACGGTCCTGAATGGTTCAGGCGACGGCGGCAGTACCTGTCTCGACGGCGTCGCGAACACTATATCAGTGCCAGCGGATTCGCCGAGTGCTACGGCGGTAGGTGGTTCGTCTATCACCTACAATGCGGGTTTGATGTACGGCGCGGAGACCTGGTGGAACGGTACGGCTGACCTTCCGTCTACGGGCCAAGGCGGATTCGGCGTTAGTAAATTCTTCACGCAGCCGAGCTACCAGTTCAGCCTCAATCCGTCTTCAATGCGGTCTATACCCGACGTCGTAACGAACGCCGATCCTGCCGCGGGATTAGTAATTTGTCAGCAAGATAACGGCGGATGTCCCAATGGATTGCTGCTCGGCGGCACCAGTGCGGCCACACCGATTTGGGCAGCGTATGTCGCGATACTCAACGAAGCCCAAGGAACGAACTTGGGTGCGTTGAACCCGCTGATGTATCCGCTAGCAGCCGGTGAGGGATTTCATAGTCCAGCTTCGATGGGGAGCGACTTCGAGCACGTCGGGCTTGGGTCGCCCAATCTGAACGCGCTTCATCTGCTCCTGGCCAAACAGACGGCCGGCGCTGTCAGTCCAACCCAATCGGAAGTCGATCTCCTGTCTCCTACGGTAGCGCTGGTAATTCCGCCGGCAATGATTTCAAGCGTGCCGTCGGGCGTAGCTGCGGATGGCAAGACGCAGGGCTTTATCCTGGTGCGGCTCCGCGATGCCAACGGGAACACCGTGGCGGGCAAAACCGTAAAGCTCGCTGCGAATGGCGGCAGCGCTCAGATTTCTCCGAGTAGTGGAGTATCCACTAGTGAGAACGGAGCAGTGATCTTCACGATCACGGATGAGACCGACGAATCGCTGACTTTTACAGCTACCGATCAGACGGATAATGTGCAGTTGTCGAATATGCCGGCAGTGTCGTTCATCACTCCACCGGCGACATCTGCAAGCATCGGAGCCGCTCCCGCAAGCGTCAATAACGACGGCAAAGCGATAACCACAATCACCGTTACGCTGACGGATACGCTTGGACGGCCGACGCCCGGCAAGCTCATCAATCTCTCTCAAACGGGAAGCTCGGTAATGACCGGTCCGAGCCCGCAAGTCACAGACGCCAGCGGCAATATCCAATTCGTCGCCACGGATGTCGTAGCGGAAACAGTTACCTACACTGCGGTGGACGTGACCGACGGCAACTTGCCGGTGCCAGGATCGGCGACCGTGACCTTTACCGGCAGCCCGAGTAACGCCTGCGGTAGCGGGATTCCGCCCGCCGCACCCGGCTTCGTCGTCACCCCCTACGCCACCGGTTTCTCGGCCCAGAACATCTCGGCCGGCGGTGTCAATTTCGGCTGTCAAGGAGCAACCGGGATCGCGTTCGATACCGCGGGCAATCTCTACGTTAATGAGTTTCCCACCGGAAACATTTACAAGTTCGCCCCCGGCGGCGGGGTGGCGGGTGCCGGCACGCAGCTGAACAGCACCTCGCTCGGCGTGACGCTGGCAGGTCTGGCCTTTGACTCGAGCGGTGATTTATTCGCCAGCCGTGACGTGACCACTGGCAACTTCACCACCGGCGCAGTGATGCAGCTCGATCCCTCGACGGGAGCGATTACAAGGACGATCTCATCTGGGCTTACCTGTCCGACGACGATTTCGATCGATCCGTTGAGTGGCGACCTTTTCACTGACGACACCTGTTCGGGTTCTGGTTCAGACAATCCGTCGATCTGGCGGGTCTCAGATCCAGGGGGCACCTCGCCCTCCACTTCCGTATACGCCACGCTGCCGGCAACTCCCAACGCGACGCTAGCGTTCGCTCCCGGAGGAACGATTTACGCGTGGGCGGACGCGGGCACCACCATAGGTGTCGCTAAGGTGAGTGGCACTAATGGCTCGCCGACACCGACCGTTAGTTTCCTGCCGGGCCTACAGGTTGCCAATCTAGGACTCTTGGCAGGGGGGACCGGAGCTGGGACGTTCCTGATCGCGAATCCCTTTGTGAACGATGTTGTAGTCGGAATCGACAATGTTGATCTGACGACGAGTCCACCGACTCTGGGCACTGCCTTCGCCACAGCCTCGGGTGCCAACTACATGACTTTCGGCCCCGACGGTTGCATCTACGCCTCCCAACTGGCGACGGTTTTCAAGATCACCGCAGCGGATGGCAGTTGCAACTACAGCTCCTCGCTGGCGTCTCCGACATTGGTGCTGTCGCCCACATCGGTTTCTCCCAATCCTGCGCAAGGGACATCGCAAACCTTCAAGGCGATGCTTCACTATGCGAATGCTCCGGCAGGCACGCAGATTGTATTCAGCGTAGCGGGAGCTAATCCGCAAATCGTTGGGGCGAATACCGACACCAATGGGCTTGCATCGTTCAGCTACATCGGTGTTCGGGCGGGGCAGGACACGATCACTGCCGCCGTGACTGTCGGCAACTCAGTACTCGCTTCGAATCAAGCGGTAGTAACCTGGAACTCAGGTCAGCACTCAACGTTCCTTGGCATCAACCAGAGCCCGACGACTGGAACGCAGGGACAAACGGCGAACCTGACCGGATCGTTGACGGACATTTCAGCCAATCCGGTGACGGCGCTAAACGGTCAGACGATTCAGTTCAGTGTCGACGGTGCCAATTGCTCGAGTTCCACTAACGCCAACGGCATCGCAGCTTGCCAGGTCAAAGTCGGATCGCCGGGTCTGAGCACGCTGACAGCATCATTTGCTGGAAGCTCATCATATCTCGCGGCCGACGCCTCGCAGGGCTTCAACGTGCTCGCGCCGACGCCAACCCCGTCGCCGACGCCAAGCCCGTCGCCGACGCCAAGCCCGTCGCCGACGCCAAGCCCGTCGCCGACGCCAAGCCCGTCGCCGACGCCAACCCCGTCGCCGACGCCAAGCCCATCGCCGACGCCAACTCCGTCGCCGACACCGAGTCCGTCGCCGACGCCAAGTCCGTCACCGACGCCAACTCCAGTACCGTCAAAACTCGGTCCCGACGCCCAGCTTTTTGGCGTGCTGTCATCAGCTTCACTCACGCTGGCCCCTTCCGATACGGTCAGCTTCGTCAAGCAATCGTCGTCAGCACCTGAGGTCGGCGCTAACACCTCGGATATCGCTGGACCGACAGCCTATCTGGCTGGCGATTTGATCGCGCGAGCGGCGATGGGACTGGCGATAGATCTAAACGCTCACAGTACAGTCGCCGGCCACTGCGTAACTGGCGGCGGAACCATCTTTCTCGGCACCGGCGCCAAGTGCAGCAGCTCCGATAGCAGTGGAAACAATCCGCTGCTGACCACAATGAGCGAGGCGCAAAGCGAAGCGGCTAGCTATGCGGCTTACTTAGCGGGTCTGACCACGACAACCAATCTCGGGAACATCACGCTCAAGAAAAACCAGTCGTTGACGGTGAAGCTGGGCAAAGCAATTAACGTTCTCGCGATCGGCAATCTAATGACCGCTGGTAGCAATACGATCATGCTGTCAGGTCCAGCGAGCGCGGTGGTGGTCGTCAACGTCAGGGGTACGGTGAGCTTGGGCGCGACGAGCCGGATTACGATTGCAGGCGGTCTGAATGCGCACAATCTGATCTGGAACGTCGAGAGCGCAAACCCAGTTTTCGGCACGGGCGTGGGGCTCAGCGGCACGCTGCTCAACGAGGCCGGGGGCACTGTCATATTCGGCGGTGGATCAGTGATAAACGGCGCTGTGCTGACGAATGGCAATGTGAATGCAAATGCAGCGATGCATCTGAATTTCTGGCCCTTCACTGCCGCGCCATAGGTGTCGAGCGAAAATACGGCGCACCTCGTAGAAGTTCCTTATAGCCTGCTCTGCCAGCTCGCTGCGCGGTTTCCAACTGCTTAGCGCCTGATCGAGAGTAAGTTTCTTAGACGAAAGTCGACTCCGGCCGCTACTCCTCGACCAGCGAGGTGGTGCGCGAAGCCTTGCGCCTGCTTGAACGAGCCGACCAGCAGGAAGTCGAACGTATCAAGGTCTTGCGGCGCGCCTGGCAGGAAGGAATCGACAGTGGCGACGCCGGCGAGATCAATTTTGCGGAGCTGCGCCAGACCGCCCCTATCTGGTAATCGACGTACGCCGTCGGCGGGCCCAAGACTATCCCGCTGATCGTAGCGCATGCCACCGGGCCGACCGGGCCGCCGAGAGCGAGCGGCGAACCAAAATTCGTCCGCGCGAGGATTCTTTCCTGGTCTCCGGATCGATTCCTTTGAGCTCGATGTCCGACCATCTTAGCAAAACAGTTCACCGCTTCTCATGCCCGTCACATACGCGGTCAGGAACAGCGTCCGGTAACATCCGGGATCACCCTTTTCCAGCACCTTGCGGATCTCGTTCGGATCCAAAACCTCCTCTGGTCTGAGTGGCTAACGCCGTCTCCGCGCTGCTCCTTCGTCGCCTCATCCTTAAGTTCAGTTGCGCCCAAGAAGGCGCGCTCGGCGTCCGCGGTAGGGTTGCCGGTTGCAAGCTTACGCCGAACCGCCAGCTTGAAGATTGCCGCGGCCGTCGTCAACACGGCGTTCACGCTTTTGGCGCTCAACTTCCCGCGGAGCTCATCGCGCAGCTTTTCGATCAGCGCAACATCGATCCGATCGAGGCGGAGCTCTTCTAATTTAGGATTCAGGTGGAGATCGGCCTGAGCGCGCCAGTTGCCGACCGTTCCGGGCCGACGATCTCCTTTGAACGGAACCAGTCTTCCACGAGTTCGCGAAATCTTTGGCAGAAGCTTCGAAGCCACGTACTCGCCCTTACCGATTCGCGATTTTATATCCGTCAGCGCGTTGTCGGCTCCTTCTTGGTGTCGAAGGTCGCGCGATGTCTCCTGCTTTGGCCGTCGCGGCAGTCTGCTTGACGGTAGGCTTCGATAATCCGTCTTTGAGCAGCTTCTCGACATAGGCGGCGACGACCATCGGTTCAATCATGTCCAGCGCTATGCCGGCTTCGGTCTCCCACCAGGCCAGGAACGCGGTGATGTTGCGGTGATAGGCGTCGCGGGTATTTTTGTTGCGAATGTTGGCGGTGAAGAATTCGACGAAGCGGCGAGAGGCCTTAGGGCCGGCGGCGACGACGAGCGCCGGGAGCGCCGGGCCGGACGGGGTCAGGAGGATGATTTCGTTTCGATCTTCGTCCACCTGCCCGCGCTCCCTACTTTGCCGATTGACGTAACATAACGTCCTTTATGTTACGTCGATT
>Ga0182024_10011171_pt1 | contig 18100 bp, 15 predicted proteins | sample P32metaG_FD_120480 | JGI IMG/M metagenome (GOLD analysis project Ga0182024, IMG submission 120480) | Permafrost microbial communities from Stordalen Mire, Sweden - P3-2 metaG (Illumina Assembly) | ecosystem: Environmental > Terrestrial > Soil > Wetlands > Permafrost | place: Sweden: Stordalen... | reverse complement strand
TTCCTCGACTGCGCAGACCGGCTACTTCGCAGGAGCGAAGTAGGAAGAAAAAGCCGGTCTGCTCCGCTCGGAATGACCGTTGATGGTGTGCTGCGGCGATCATGGGTTATTTTACTGTTTAGGCATAGTAATTACTAATAATAAAAAGGACAGGCAGGGGAACTGTACTGATGGGCAGGACTTTGGACGATGAATTAACGGGGGAGCAGGTTTGATGCGTATGGATTCGGCGGAGGGCGCGGGAATTCAAGAGGGAAGAACGCACCCTTTGAAAAGCACAAAGAGTGCGGCACCCGCTCTCGGGGTTTAAGGTGTGTCACCCACCCCACCCGGCAAAAACCGAAGTCAAAGGCCCCACGTGCAAAACCGGCACGTGGGGCACCCAAATTCATTTCAATGACCAATTTCTGAGGCATCCGCCTATCAAGTGTGGAGAGTGAGTGTTGGTGCGGCTTGCTCTGACAGCGAGGCGTGCGCTAGAGTCTCGATTCGGTTTGAATCCGTTCCATGACTACAAAACAACTGAAGACCAATGCTGCGCCGCGTCAAGTTGAGAATGTGCACGAAAGTGTGCGGGTGCTCATCCCCCGGGAGCGCATCAAAAAGCGGATTAAACAACTGGCGCACGAAATCCGCCGGGATTTTGGGGACCAACCGCTGCACCTGGTGGGCGTTTTGAAGGGGGCGGTATTTTTTCTTGCCGACCTTGCCAGGCAAATACCGGGGGAAGTTTCTTTTGATTTCATCGCGGTATCGAGTTATGGAGACGAAATGCATTCGTCCGGTCAAGTGCGGCTGACCCGAGACCTGGACTCCAGCATCGAAGGGAAAATTGTTATCGTTGTTGAAGATATTCTGGATACGGGCATGACCATGCATTATTTGTTAAGTATTTTTCAGCAGCGCAAGCCTCTGCATTTGCGGGTGGCCGCGCTTCTGGATAAACCGGAGAGGCGGATAACCGCGGTGCAGGCCGACTATGTGGGATTCAGGATTCCCAACGAATTTGTGGTGGGCTATGGGCTCGATTATGCCGAACGTTATCGCAACCTGCTGGATGTCGGAATATTGACTATCGGGAAAGCGGAGAAGAAGAAGCGGAAAGGCTCCAAAAAGTGAGCGAGCAGCCTACAAATTCCAGCAGTGTGGCCGCGCTGATCGATCACACTTTATTAAAAGCAGAGGCTACGCGAAGCGACATTGCGCGTATTTGCAGGGAAGCGCTGCAATATCGCTTTGCATCGGTGTGCGTAAATTCAGTGTTTGTTAAGCAGGTTTTCGAAGCACTGCGCAATTCACCGGTTAAAACTTGTGTTGTGGTTGGATTTCCTCTAGGCGCCAATTTGCCGCAGGTAAAGCTTGATGAAGCCAGTGTAGCGCTCGAACAAGGAGCGCAAGAGATCGACATGGTGATCCACATCGGAGGGCTGAAGGCCGGTGACGATGCGGCGGTGCGAACCGAGATTGAAAGTTTGTCGCGGTTGGTTCACGAACGCCGCGCCATCCTGAAAGTCATCATCGAGACGGCGTTGTTGACCGAGGAAGAAAAAGTGCGCGCTTGCCGCGCGGCGCGTGACGCGCGTGCGGATTTCGTAAAAACGTCCACGGGTTTCAGCACCTCGGGCGCAACGATCGGGGATGTGCAGTTGATGCGGCGCGAAGTTGGACGCGAAATGGGCGTAAAGGCCTCGGGCGGCGTTCGCACACTGGATGACTTGTTGGCAATGGAGGAGGCGGGGGCCACGCGCATTGGCACTAGCAATGGCGTAAAAATCATGGAGGAAGCGCTGGCCAAATTCGGACACTAGCGACGGAATCGTAATTGACTGTGAATACACGCCACGCCGGACGGTCGTTTCTGCCTGCTATAATAATGACACGCAATGAATCCAGGACAGGCACGGGTTGAAGTGGCGCCCGAAACGACTGATACCCCGCTTCCTGCCGAAGTGTTGGCAACCCTCACCGAAATTGGGGAAGGCGTTAACTCGTCCCTGGACCTTGACGAAGTGCTGGCCCGCACCGCTGCGCTGATCAAGCGGCACATTGATTACGAAATTTTTGGCGTGTTGATGGTCGAGGGCGGCGGAGCTTATCTGAAGCATTATTTCTCGATCGGCTATCCGCGTGAGCTGGTTGATAATTTGCGCGTTCCGATCGGGCAGGGAATTACCGGAACGGCGGCGGCCACCGGGCATCCGGTTCGCGTGAGTGATACTTCCAAAGACGACCGCTACATCGCCGCGATAGAAAATGTACGCTCCGAGTTGGCCGTGCCGCTCATGCTGCAAGGGAAACCCGTTGGTGTGCTCGATATTCAGAGCCGGCACCCCGATTACTTCACGCCGGAGCAGCAAAGTATTTTGACTTTGTTGGCCAGCCGGCTGGCGGTAGCAATTGAAAATGCGCGCTTGTATCAAAAAGAACGCGCTCAGGCTGAAACGCTTCTACTGCTCAACGAGGTCGGCCGCGAAACCAGTTCCATTCTGGATGTGGAGGAGCTACTTCGCCGCGCGGCCGAACAGATCAAACGCGTGATTGATTACCAGATACTGAGCCTGATGCTGTACGACGAGAAACAGAAGGTTTTCCGGCATCGTATCGATGTGAAACATGGGCAGCATGTGCAAGGCAAGTTGCGTGTGGCGGTCAGCGAGGGAATTGTGGGCGCAGCCGCAACGTTGAAGGCGCCTGTGCGTGTCCCGGATGTTTCCGCTGACCCGCGGTACCTGATGGTCAATCCTGAAACACGTTCGGAACTGGCGATTCCGATGATTCACAAAGGGCAAGTGATTGGCGTGCTGGATCTGGAAAGCCCGCAGCTGAATTATTTTACCGAGGACCACGTTCAAACGCTTTCAATTTTGGCGGCGAATCTTGCGGTGTCGCTGGAAAATGCGCGGCTGTACGAAAAACTGGCGCGAGACGAAGCGCGGTTGGAAAGGGATCTGCAAGCCGCCAAGCGCATTCAGGGCGCGCTGTTGCAACCGGTGCCCAGCGAAGATTATGGACTCGATATGGCCGCCCGGTATTTGTCAGCTCGGGAAGTGTGCGGCGACCTATACGAATTTCTGCGCTATGGACCGCAGCAACTAGGAATAGCGCTCGGCGACGTGAGTGGTAAGGGTACAGCTGCCGCACTGTATGGCGCCGTAGCGATTGGAATCATGCGAAGTTTGGCGCCGCAGAAATTGCAACCGGCGGACATCCTCAAGCAGATGAATCAAATTGTTGGCGAGCGGCGTATTGAAGGTCGCTTCATGACCGCTTGTTTTGCGACCTGGCAAAAGGGCAAGCGAAAATTGCGGGTGGCGAACGCGGGGCAGTCGCAGCCATTGCTCTATAAAGACGGACACTGCGAAAAAATAGAGTTGACTGGATTTCCGCTGGGAATTTTTGAGGAAGTGAATTACGACGAATGGAACGGTGTTTTGGAGCCGGGAGACATATTGGTTTTTCATTCCGACGGTATTGCCGAGAGCACCAATCCCGAAGGGCAGTTCTTTGGTACAGAGAAACTACGCAAGTTGATCGAACAGCACCATGAGTTACAGGCCACCGAGCTGGCCGACTTGATCTTGCGCGAAGTGGATTGGTTTACGCAGAATGCTCCGCTGGCGGATGATCGAACGCTGGTTATTGCCAAAGTTCGATGACCGTCACCAAATCGCGTTCTAATCTGAAAGCTGTAGATCCGACTACCTTCAGCCCGCACTTTCGCTGGAAGCAAAAATCTGGCCGGATTGCACAAGGCGAAGAGATCTATTGTGAAGGCGTGTCTCTTGCCGACGCGGCGGCTAAATTCGAAACGCCTGCCTATGTGTACAGTCGCACAGCGATAACCGACGCATTTCACGAACTGGATCGTGGGCTGGCCGGCGTTCCGCATACGCTGTGCTTTGCGATGAAAGCGAATGGCAATCTTTCCATTCTCAAACATCTGGCCAAGCTCGGCAGCGGCTTCGATATTGTTTCGGCCGGGGAACTTGAACATCTTCGACGCATTGGAGCACGTGGTGACCGCATCGTTTATTCGGGTGTGGGCAAGACACGCGAGGAAATTCGAGATGCGTTGCAGTATCCCGGAGCGCGCCGCCGCGGACGTTCAGGCATTTTGCTATTTAATGTGGAATCGGAAGCGGAGTTCGACGTATTACAGCAAGAGGCTGCGCGCCATGTAGACCGCGGTGACACGCCGCCTGGCCTGGCGGTGCGTGTGAATCCCGACATCTTGGCGGGCGGGCATCCGCATATTGCGACCGGGCTTCACGAACACAAATTTGGGCTCAGTTGGAGTGAAGCGCGGCGGTTGTACCTCGCGCACCGGGATTCGAAATGGATTCGCTGGCAGGGGATCAGCGCGCACATCGGATCGCAGATCGTTTCCCCGCAGCCGTTCAAGCAGGCGTTGAAAAGGGTGATCGGCTTCGTTGGGGAATTGAAAAAAAATGGAATTGAGCTGCGGTATCTGGATTTTGGCGGTGGATTGGGAATTCAGTATACGAATGAAAAAGTTCCTTCGCGTGGTGCGTATGCGCGGATGATTGCCAACATGGTCCGGCCTCTGGGTGTGCATCTTTTGCTGGAGCCGGGCCGCACCATCATTGCGCCGGCCGGAGTTTTGTTGACGCGGGTGCTGTACAACAAACGCAATGGCAAAAAGACGTTTGTGATCGTGGATGCGGGCATGAATGATTTAATGCGTCCGTCACTTTATGGTGCGGTGCATCCGATAACGCGGACCATGCGCAACCGGGACGAATCGGGTTTGAACGGCGAGCGAGTTGATATCGTGGGTCCGGTATGCGAGACCGGGGATTGTTTCCTACATGATTGGCAGCTTGGACCGGTCAAAACGGGGGATGTCCTGGCTATCTGGGCCGCGGGAGCGTATGGCATGTCGCTGGCGTCGAATTACAACGGAAGGTGCCGCGCGCCGGAAATCTTGATCACAGGGAAAAAATCGCAGCTAATCAGGCGGCGTGAAACGGTTAAGGATTTGTTGAACGCCGACGTTCTTACCTAACGGGCGTACTGGGATCTGATTCGACTACGCTTCTCCCCACTTCAACTTGTTGCGGAGAATTTGGAAATACGATTTATTGGGAGTTTGAATAAGCTTTAAAAGTTGCTGAGCGCGAGAGATTCGCACTCGATCAGTGGCCTGCAGGGGAATCCCTTTTTGCCCATCAAGAGTTAAAAAGACTGATTCGGTGCCTGCTGACAATTTCACTTCAATGATGGAAGTGTCGCCGACCACTACGGGCCGGTCGCTGAGAGTATGCGGGCAAATCGGCGTGATGATGAAGGATTCGACAGATGGATGCACAATGGGCCCGCCTGCCGAGAGAGAATAGGCAGTAGAGCCGGTCGGCGACGCCACGATCAGGCCGTCGGCGCGATAACGACAGACAAAATCCTGGTCGATGCTCAACTCCAATTCGATCATGCGAGCTAGCGCGCCTTTATTGATGACTACTTCGTTCAGGACGGTTTGCTTATCGAGAATTTTGTCGCCGCGTTGAAGCTCGGCATGGAGCATGACGCGTTCGCTAATGGTTAAGCGGCCGGCAAGGATATCTTCCAGAGCCGGATAGAGTTCTTCCAACATGAAACTGGTCAGAAAGCCGAGACTTCCCATGTTGATAGGCAAGATGGGAATACCTCTGGGTGCGGCCACGCGTGCAGCCGCCAGTAACGTTCCGTCGCCGCCGAGAACGAGCAACAGGTCAGACGCTGCTGCGACTTGTTCGCGGCTGCGGCCTTCGGATGGTTCAGCCAGGGAGCTGGCGGTTTCCTGATCATAGGCAACGTGAATGCCCCGGCCTTGGAGCCATGAGAGTAATGGGGGTGCCACTTCGGAAAGATTGGAGCGCCTCGGTCGAGAAATGATGCCAATATTTCGAAAAGTATGTGCTGGCTGCATGTGTGAGAGCGATTCTACCTTAGCGAATTTTGCGTGCGTGCAGAAAATATTCCTGATTACCTTCTGCGCCGGCTAATTGGCTGGGTTGAAGGCCCAGGTAATCCAAGCTTGCTGATGCGGCCGCGTGTTTAACGATTGAAATAGCTTTTTCGTGCAGGGCCGCGCCGGTGACGATGCCGCCGGGGCCTATTTCCTCACGGCCGAGTTCGAATTGCGGCTTCACTAATATTAAGAAGGCAGCGCCTTCCTTGGCGACGGTTGCCGCTGGTGGCAACACTTTGCCGGCAGATATGAAGGACACGTCCACCGTTACGAGGTCCACAGATTCTGGGATGTCGAGTTGGGTAAGCTCTCTGGCATTGCGTTGTATCCGCAGGACGCGGGGATCCTGACGCAATTTCCAGGCAATTTGATCCACGGTAACGTCAACCGCGTAGACACGAATTGCACCATGTTGCAACAAACAGTCAGTGAATCCGCCAGTGGAAGATCCGACGTCCAGACATATTTTGCCGGCGGGATCGACGTGAAAATCTCGCAGAGCTCCTTCAAGTTTGAACCCGCCTCGACTGGCATACCGCAGCTCGCGGCTATTTATTTCGACCAACGCATCTTCGGCGATGGGTGTACCTGACGTGCTTACGCGAACTCCATTTACGAAGACTTCGCCGGCGAGAATCATCGCTTGAGCTTTTTGGGCATTCGGGGCGAGGCCGCGCGCCATCAGCAAGGTATCGAGGCGCGTCCGTGGGGTCTTTCTTTTCATGGAGGGCCGGGAGTTCAAAAATCAAGGGATCAGGCACGACGGTGCACAAGAAATTCTGCCAATGCGCGCAATCGCGAGGCGCGCTCGCCAAAAGAATCTAGTTGCGCAATGGCGTCGTTGGCCAACTTTGCAGCGATTTCGTGCGATTGGGCAACACCAAACACCGCCGGGTAGGTGGCCTTTTGCTGCGCGATATCCTTGCCAGCGGTCTTGCCGAGGGCCGCGGATGATTCTTCCACATCCAGAATGTCGTCGGTTACCTGGAAGGCCCACCCGATAGTTTCGCCAAACTTACGAAGTCGCGCGACATCGGCGATTCCCGCGCCCGCGCTGATTGCGCCAGTGCTTACCGATGCCCGGATAAGCGCCGCGGTTTTCGAACGATGAATATATTCCAGTGTTTGCGGCTCAACACGCTTGCCTTCACTTTCGAGGTCCGCAACTTGTCCACCGACCATACCTTTCACGGTGCCAGCTGCACTGCTGACTTCCTGCAGGGCGGCGAGAGTGCGCTCCGCAGACGTTGGACTTTCGCCGATGATTTGAAAGGCCAGAGTAAGCAATCCATCGCCGGCCAGGATTGCGGTAGCTTCGCCGAATTTTTTGTGGCAGGTGGGTTTGCCGCGGCGCAGGTCGTCATTATCGAGAGCAGGCAGATCGTCATGAATTAAGGAATAGGTATGAATGAATTCGATGGCGCAGGCGGCATGCATGGCGGGGGAGGCGTCAGGCTGAATATCGGGTTCAAAGATTCGCGCGGCTTCGAGGCAAAGAATGGGGCGAATGCGTTTGCCGCCCGCGAAGACGCTGTAGCGCATGGCGGTATGGATCGAGATTGGCGCCGTGGTTTGCGCGGGAAGCAAACGATCGAGCGCGGCGTCAACGGCCAGGCGATCCTGTTCAAAAACATCGGGAAGGTTCATCGCGAGGGCACTGGAACAAGCGGGAGGATACTGGACCTCAAGATTCGTTCTCGGTTTCGGGTTCGAATGGCTCGGGTGCCAGTTTTCCGTCGGCCTTCTTCAGAAGAATCTCAACGCGGCCTTCGGCTTCTTCCAGTTGTTTCTGGCACTCGCGAGAAAGAGCGACACCTTCTTCAAAAAGGTGCATGGCTTCGTCGAGAGAGAGTTGCGGGCTCTCAAGGCGGCGAACCACTTCTTCCAGACGCGCGAGAGAACGTTCGAAATCAGGTTTCTTGGGTGCCTCTGGTTTTTTAGGAGCAGGAGAATTCACGCGCCAGCCTTGTCTTTCGAATGGAAGAACTCTGGTGATTTAACGCCGGCCAGTTGTAATCCGCATGCAGACAACATGTGAGCATTCTAAGGCACGCGCGAGAAAGGACACAATCGCTTTATGATGTGGCGGCGATTTTTATTTCGACTAGGTTGCAACCATCGTCAAAACAAATCGATGCTGTAGCCTTTCCTTCTGTAGTTACGATCCCGGCTTTAAGGTTAGAGTGTGTTTACGGGTAGTTTTTTCAGCCGCATCGCTGAAGGGCAGGACAATAGGTTTTCCTTCATACCAATAAGAAAACTGATCGGTGTAGTGCGAGCTTCCTACTTGCCCGGACTCTCCAGAGGTGATTAACAGTATCGAGTCATCCCAGTTGGCAGTGTTGGCGACGAAGCGCTCTGAAGGGCCGTGACTCTTGCTTGCGGCGCGCACGCTGTAAATTGTTCCAGATTGTGGTTTGTCGCTGATGCTGAAGACTAACTTGAGAATTCCCGTTCGCCCCATGGGATGCAGCATTTGAAGAGAATTAAATCGTTTCCAAGGCCAATCTTTAGTCCGCTGACTTTTTGTTTGCTCCGATAGTTTCGAAACTGCGCGATCGGCTACTGCGCTTAGTAGTTCGTCATAGTTTTGGTACCCGGGGGGAAGCCACTTTGCGGGCCGCTCAGTCAGAACTCTTTGCAGGAAAGTCATGCTGCGCCAGTTGTACAGGTCAGTATCGTTGCCGAGGTAAGGCTCAAGAATCATTTGCAGCAATGACCGCCGGACCGCTTGCAAGAAAGAAACTTCCACCGAATCCGGGCCGGCCAGGCCATTCCAATCCTTTAATTGCTGAATTAAATGTTGGGCTCGTGCGTCCTTAGGCGGCACGCTCTTGGCAGCCGCGGATAATTGTTCTGCCAGGAACATGTGCGGATAGCTGTAAGTGTCATTCTGGACCTTCAGCATATCTTCGGGACGCAGATCATGGCGGTCTTGCAGCAAATCAAAAATTCTTGCCGTGCGGTATGGTTCTTCCCATCTATCGGTCAAATAAGGTTTGTAATCCGGGCCGACGACTCGTGCATTGGCGGTGACGATCAGGCCGCTATCCGGATTGAGAACCTGGGGCAATTGGTCGAATGGAATGTATCCGGTCCATTCGTATTCGTCGGTATCACCTGGCACCGGCACTTCGCCGTGGCCTTTCTTGCGAATGGGAACCTTCGCGGACATTACGTAACCAATATTTCCGGCTACATCAGCGTACACAGCATTTTGCGCCGGACCCCAGGACTGTTTGATGGCCTTGCGAAACTCGTCCCAGTTTTTTGCGGCGCCCAGCCAGTTATAGGAATTTGAGAGAGCGCCCGGTTCAGTAGCCGTCCAGCGCAGGGCATATCCTGTAGTGCCGTCACGTCGAACGACCGGGCCATGACGTGTTGATACAACGGCGAAATGTTCATCAGGTTGCCCTTTTACGTGAATCACTTCATCGAGGGTCTGCGCTTTTTTCCAAACGCCATTTACGCGGTATTCGTCTGGGGCGGCAGGATTGAAAATCTCGATGTATAAATCCTGAACGTCGGCGCCGTTGTTGGTGAATCCCCAGGCGATGCGATCATTGTGACCGATGACCACAAGCGGGGCCCCGGGGAACGTAAAGCCTGCAACATTCCATCCCGGCGCGGTGAGATGGACCTGGTACCAGATCGACGGAATGCTCAATTCCAGATGCGTATCGTTGGCTAGCAGCGGTTTTCCCGTGGCAGTGTGCGCGCCACTGACGACCCAATTATTGCTTCCCAATGACTGCCTAATTTCACGATTTGTGGCAGACAGAAAATCGCGAGCGGCGGGCCACAGCATCGAATTAATACTTGGCGAGATTTCGTCTTCACCGGCGGCGCCAGGTGCAAGATTTTGCGCCTTGATGACGTCATCGGATTCCATTTCGTCGTCATCATCGTCATCATCGCCGCTGTGAGCGTGTTGGGAACCATCTTTCTTGTCGTTCGGATCGCCGACAATAAAATGGTCCATCGCGGCTTCCTGGGAAAAAAGATCTTTTGCGCGATCCAAGCCGACACGCTCCGTTACTTTGGCGCGATCTAATTCGCGTTCCCAGGTGTCGGCGAGGGTCGCGTACATATAGCCGCCAATGACAAAAGTGTCGGCGGGAGTCCATGGTTGCGGCTTGTAATGCAATAGGGAAAATTCGAGCGGGAGCTGGCTTTGGTGTTGCTCGATAAATCTGTTTACGCCGCGAGCGTAGGCCTCGACGATTACGCGAGGCTCGCCGGTGGCTGCTGCGGCCTCACGTTCGGCGGCGCGACCGAAGCCCAGAGTTCGAAACTTTTTGTCGATGGATAGTAGCGCGGGACCAAAAATGTCGGAGAGTTGACCGCGGCCAACGCGGCGCAGCAGATCCATTTGCCAAAGGCGATCCTGGGCCATCACGTAGCCCTGAGCCTCGACCATATCTTCAGTAGAGCCTGCGCGGATGTGTGGGATGCCCCAGCGGTCGCGGTCGACGGAGACGTTGCTGTGCAAACCATTAACCACGATGGTTCCGTCGACCTGCGGCAGCGGGCGATAGACAAACCACCAGACGGCGGTGCCTGTGGCAATTAGGAGAATTAAAAATATTGAGAGTAAGACACGTCGAACGCTACGCAATGTTTTCCTTAGCCGCTACACGTCTCCAATCGAGTGTAAAAGACGGCGTATCCTCAAGCAACGGCCGGCGGCTGGCAATTGTGTGCTGCTACAATGCGGCAGGGGACTGATTGTCTATGTTTGTGTTGCGCTTGATTGGCGTGCTGGCGCTGATTGGCCTGAATGGATTTTTTGCTGCCGCGGAGTTTTCGCTTGTGGCAGTGAGAATATCCCGAGTGCGGCAGCTGGTTGCCAAAGGAAATCTGCGGGCGCGCGTGGTGGAAATTCTGGTGGGCGACCTGCGCCGGGTGGTTTCCGGTGTGCAGCTAGGGATTACGCTTTCCAGTTTAGCCATTGGCGCCCTTGGCGAATCAAGCCTGGCGAAATTGTTTCAGCAGATCTGGCCAGGCACCCTGGGCGCGCACTCCGCTCTAATTGCGCACGGCGTTGCGCTGGCGGTGGCGTTTGCGCTGCTGAGTGCGCTGCACGTAGTGATTGGAGAATTGGTTCCCAAGACTATCAGCCTTGCGCGCGCCGAACGGGTGGCGTTGCTGATTGCGTTGCCGTTTCATTGGTTCCTGAAAACTTTTTACTGGGCGATTTATCTTTTGGAGGCGACCTCCAACGGGATTATCAAAGCACTGGGTGTGACGGCGGCGCCCGGGCACGGCGTGGCGCATTCCACGGAGGAGCTGCAAATCCAGATTCAGCAGGCGCGCGAGCGGGGACTGCTGGCGGTGGGGGAAGAAAAATTTATTGTTAGCGCGATTGAGTTGACACAAGTGCAGGTGCGGGAAATTATGGTGCCGCGGCCGGATATGCACACTCTGCCGGTGGAGGCTTCGCTCGACGACGTGATGCGCGCATTCGCCACCACGCAACGATCGAGAATCCCTGTTTATCGGGGATCGGAAGATCACATCCTGGGCTTCGTGCATATTAAAGATATGTTGTGGGTGCTGCTCGATCGCGAGCGCCGTACCGAGGAAAATTTGCCGCCGCCCGCGTTCGATTTGCGCCGGGTACTGCGCGAAGTATTGATCGTGCCGGAAACCAAACCCGCCAGCGAACTGCTGCCTGAACTTCGCGCGCGCCATGTCGGGATGGCCATGGTGGTAGACGAATTCGGCAGCATTCTGGGATTGGTTACGCTGGAAGATATCCTCGAGCAGGTCGTCGGGGAGATTCATGACGAGTTTGACGTGGTCGAGCAGCCACTGACCCTGGCGGATGGCGCGGTTGTTTTTGATGCGGCGCTGAACGTGCGCGATTTAGACACGCAGTACAACATTTCACTCCCAGAAGACCCGGCTTATGCCACGGTAGGAGGATTCGTTCTCGCTCAACTGGGATTCATTCCCAAGGGAGGCGAGACTTTCGAATACGGGAGCTGGCGCTTTACGGTTGCGGAAATGGACGGCAAGCGTGTGGCACGAGTCAAGATCCAACGTATCCGTTCTATATCTGAATCGGTCAAAGTCAGCGACGCATCTGACGGGACGGCTCGTCCACAGAAGGAAACACGAATTGCTCATACTGATTCCTGAGTTCGCACCGGCAGCGGATCATTAAATTCACAAAATGCTGCGCTATTTTCTCCAACGCTTTCTAATGACGTTGCCGGCACTTTGGCTGGTGCTGACGCTGGTTTTTCTGATGATTCATATTGTTCCCGGCGACCCTGTGGAGCAGATGCTGGGTGAAGGCGCGGCTCCGGGAGAGCTCGCGCAATTGCGCCATTCTTTGGGACTCGATTTGTCGCTGCCCGTGCAATACGGACATTACCTTTCGCGACTTGCGCACGGCGATCTCGGACATTCGCTGAAATTTCAGGCGCCGGTGCGCCGGATCATTTTTGAGCGCTATCCCGCGACGTTGCAACTGGCGTTCCTGGCGCTTCTGGTTTGCGCGGCGATTGCTGTGCCTGCGGGTGTACTCGCGGCGCATCGGCGGGGTACCGGCGCGGATCGCGCTGTGGGCGTGTTTACACTGTTCGGCCTCGCGATTCCTAATTTCGCTCTGGGCCCTTTACTGATTCTGCTTTTTTCCATTGAGCTAGGACTTTTGCCGGTGTCCGGAAGGGGTGGGCCGGCTTATTACATTCTTCCCGCTGCGACGTTAGGCGCGGCCTTGGCGGCGATTCTTACACGCATGGTGCGTGGGTCGATGCTGGAGGAATTGTCCAGCGATTACGTTCGAACCGCGCGCGCCAAAGGCTTGTCTACCAGTGCGGTTTTGTTTCGCCACGCATTTCGCAACGCGCTGATTCCGATTATCACCATTCTTGGTTTGCAATTCGGGACCTTGCTGGCGGGCACGATTGTCACGGAGACGATATTTTCGTGGCCGGGAATCGGGCGCTTGACCGTGCAGGCGATTTCCTCTCGAGACTATCCGTTGCTGCAAGGCTGCATTCTGGTCATCGCGGTTTCTTACGTGGTGGTAAATTTGCTCACTGACTTGCTGTACACGTTGATCGATCCTCGGGTGCGGCTCTCTTGAACGGTTTGGAATCGCTGCGGCAATTTTTGCGGCAAGGCGTGTTGGCTCGCGCAGGATTTATTGCCGCTGTTATCTTGATCCTTGCAGCTTTGCTGGCGCCGTGGATTGTTCCTGCTGACCCGGCCGCTCAGAATCTGCCCATTCGGCTTTCGGCTCCCTCGCACGCGCACTGGATGGGGACCGATGAGCTTGGCCGCGACATTCTCTCGCGAACGATTTTTGGGGCGCGCGTTTCTTTGCTGGTGGCGATTTCCGTGGTGTGCGGATGCGGTTCCATCGGACTGATCATCGGAATGCTGGCCGGTTATTCGGGTGGGTGGTTCGATCGTTTTGTGAACCTGCTGCTGATTAATGCGTTTCTTTCTTTTCCCGGGATACTTTTGGCCATCGCGTTTGCGGCCTTCCTGGGGCCTGGGATTGGGAAAGTTATTCTCGCGTTGATCATCACCGGGTGGGCTGGGTATGCACGGCTGGCTCGCGCCCAAGTGTTGAAAGCTAAAGAACTAGAATTTGTGCTGGCTGCGCGTTCGCTGGGCGCATCGCACCGACGAATTCTGGTGCGTCATCTGCTGCCAAATATTTTGCAACCGATTTTGATTCAGGCGACCATCGGCATGGCGGGAGCAATTCTTGCGGAGTCCACGTTGAGTTTTCTGGGACTGGGTGTGCTCGCGCCGCTGCCCAGCTGGGGATCGATGCTCAATGATGCGCGCAGCCACTTGTTTGACGCGCCGCATATGGTGGTTTTTCCGGCACTGGCGGTAATGACCGCGGTGCTGGCTTTTAATTTGTTGGGGGATGCGTGGCGGGACTGGCTGGATCCGCGCACTCGTTCGCAGATGACTGCGCTGGAGAGCTCGCGCTGATTTGATTTTCACGCAAGGAATGTTTGGGACGATACTCTTTGCGTTTGAGACGGTGAGTTTGCGAACTAACTTTTGGGAAGAATGATGGCAGCGCCGCGAGCAATTGCTAATTTTCGCGCGGCATTGGCTTTGTTGATGCCGATCTCGAGATATCCGCTCGATCCCATATAGGCGATGGGCTCATCTGCGGCGCCATTCGCGAAGGTGTCCACCAGTTTTGCTATATTGTGAGTACCTACCTTTAAATTCAAGCCGCCACCGTTTTTTGCGGATTCTGGTAAGTCTTCTGCGCGAAAATTGGTCATTACGTTGCCGAATGCGTCGATGCGCAGCACCACACCTTGCGATCCGTCGTCGATTGGTTTGGGGCGGGGAAGAGTGAAGCGTTGAAAATCCTGAATTTCTTCGCCCATAGCCGAGGTTTGCCAGCCCTTGGATAACCACGCCGCTACCGGGGCAAAAATGTCGCGGCCATGAAATGTCTTGCTGATGGGTTGCAGAAAGTAATGTTCAGCAGTGGCGTGGCGAACGGCAAGATTGTCTTGCTCCCGTTCGTAAACCAGAGAGAGAACACCGTTGTCGGGCGCTACGAAATATTGATTCTGCGCAGTGACCAGTAGCGGGCGGCGAGCCGTACCCACGCCAGGATCCACGACCACGATGTGAATTGTTCTTGGCGGAAAGTAGGAGTATGCCGCACCGATGGTGAGGGCGCCGTCAAGCAAGTCGTAGGGATTCACGCGGTGAGTGATGTCGACGATGGTGAGTTCAGGATTGATTTTGAGCAGAACGCCTTTGAGCGTGCCGACCAGATGATCGTTGGTGCCGTAGTCGGTGGTCAGGGTAATGATTGGATTAGCCACTGCTTCTCCCGGTTGATCTGTAGGTGCACTGATTGCATTGGCTCACAAAAAAATATGGTGTGAGCGTGACACCTTTCATTGACGCTATCGAAGGGGACGGCTGCCGTCAAGAAATCAGGCGCGAACTGCTGTGCAAGCTGCAACAGAAGCTTTCAAGCACCGCTGAAGCGTCAGCCCATGTCTCGAATCTTTTGCGATGGCTATTTAAGATTGGGGTCCACGATTCCGATTTTGTCCACGCCGCTGCAAGCCAGGTAGATACGGCCGTCGGGAGTAGCTGCCATGTTTCGAACCACTCCACCGCCGGATGGGATCGTGGCGCGGGCGAATTTCTCGGAGGATGGATCGAATTTAATTATGGTGTTGGGTTTAACGCCGGACTCGCTGTACCACACGCTGCCATCTTTCGTGATGGCGATTCCGTAGGGGCCTGAATCGGATCCGCCGGGGGACGGCCACATCTTTACCGCACCAGTCGCTGGATTTAGCCGGCCGAGGTTGCCGCTCTTGAAATCGGTGAAATAAACCTGGTCATCGGAGGCGATCGCCAGCCTGCGTGGGCGAGCAGTTTCCGGAAGCTTAAACTCCGTGATGGCCATTGTGGTTGGGTCGATCTTGGCCATTTTGTTAGCGCCCAATTCGCAGAAGAAGGGTACACCTTTGCTGTTAACGGCGATTCCGTAGGGTAATGCGTTTTCGGTGGGAACATTCTTCAACTCTATTTTGCCGGTCTTGGGATCGAGGCGCCCGACCATATTTCCGCCCTGCACGGTAAACCACAAAGTGCCATGACTGTCGAAGACCGGCGTGTGCGGATCGTCGGCTTTCTCGACCGGCATTTTGTATTGCGTGATTTTCCCAGTTTGTGGATCGAGCTTTCCTATATATCCGCCAAAATTCGCGGTGAACCAGATGGTGCCTTCGGTATCGGAAACCAATCCGTGAGGGCCAGCGTTTTCTCCGGTGACGGGATATTCTTTGAAATTTTGTGACGCGGGGTCGAAGCGGCCAATCTTGTTGGTCATCTGCTCGGTGAACCACAGCTCGCCATTCTTGCCAACCGCTGGGTCGTGAGGATGCGCGCCCTTGGTGGGGACATCCCACTCGCGGATGCTCCCATGTAGATCGCTAACGACTGTAGCTGCAGCCGCTCCCCACCACGTCAAGGCCAGCGAAACAATCAAAATAGTGACCAACGCTAAGTAGCTTCCGGTTTTTTTACCGTTCATGGCACCCTCCATAGGTCGAGGCGGCGTTCCCGGTCAGGTGGGTGACGGAACGCGCGCGGGAAAACAGAACAATCTGGGGAAGCGCTCACGACCGACGAGCGATCAGTCCCCGAGTTTTCCTGCTAACACGGTTACGGACGCCTTCGGGAGAGTATACCTTGTGCTCGGATTACCAGTGATGGTTGAGCGGGCTGCTGGGCCATCCGGATTTGCAGTGCCTCCATTGATGTTGGAATGCCATTGATATTGTTCGCTGCCGAAGGTGACCATGCTGACCGGGCCGTGGAAATGGCTCTGTTTCGCGCCAAGTCCATCAAAGGCGATCTGCACGGAGTGCGCATTTTCCTGATCTTTATTGACGATCATCAGGGACCATTGCTTGTCGGGCCGTAGAACGGCGTAGACGGTCACGAGAGTGTTTCCCACGAGGTCATGAATATCGCTGGCAGCAGAGAAGATCTGATGCTCGCCGCTGCCTGGCTGGACCCATTCAAGGTTGATCAATTACCCGGCAAAGAATTGGGAATCGGGCTGTTTGATTTGAAAGTCGGGAGTGATGGTGAACATGCTGAAGGTGCCGGGAGAAGTTCCGCCGCAGCTGAGGGATAACTGTTCCGGCGCGTAATGGAAACAGTAGACCGCTTTGCCGCCGGCTTCGAAAAAGGCGCCGATATAGTCGGCCCACCAGAGTGCGGTGCGGCGAAGATGTCGACAAAGGATTCGTCGGAGCCAGAAGCGATGTTGGATTCGGTGATAAACATGGGGACGCCCGGCGGAAGGCCGTCGTCACGCCATACTTGAAGAATGTGGCTTACCAGCTTTGCTTCGTCGTATAGATCGCTCCATTTAATTGCGCACTCTCGCAAGGGGTAGTGTTCAAAGGAAACGAAGGAGAGATCGGCCAGACGTTGGTGGGATTTCAAATAGTTGAAGAAGCGGCCCATCCAGGAAACTCTTCCCAGCGCATCCGGCCATACCTGAATGTCTTCGTTTACTCCTTCGAAGATCGGGCCGCCCAACTTTAATTTTGGATCCACGCGATGCAGTGCCGTCGCGAATTGCAGGTAGAGCTCAGCATAATCTTCGGGCAGGCAATGTTTGCCGTCGGGCTCCTCGCCCATCTCTACGTAGGAAATTGGATAGCCACGTTTTTCGATGTAGGAGATTTCGGCGGCGGCGTTTTCCGGGGTGTCGTAAAGCATGGCGATGGGAATCATGGCGGGTAGGCCGCGGGTAATGCCGCTGGTAAAGAAAAGATCGAAGCCTACCTGGTCGGCACGATCGTTGACGACGGAGGCGGTATGCCAGGGATCGACGGAGGAGCAAATGGTATTGGTTTGCGCGCGGTCGGTGGTGTGATGCACCACATCGTGAAAGCCGCTTTCGTTTAAGGTGCCGGCATATAGTTCGCGAATTGCGTAACCGACACAATTGCGCTTGTCCGCCGAACCGTGGGTGTCGCAGGTGTTGGAGGACTCGGTCATCCAGATGCGCAGGAACCGGGTGGCAACGGGCAAATGCGAAAGGGTGAGAGTTGATTCGCCGCCTGTTCCGTTGGCGATGCTGCCTCCTGGGAAAGTAATCCAGCTACCCTCAGCGGCGTGGCGAAGGGGATCGGGGCCGGTGAAGTACTGCACGAGATATTTGCGTGCGTAAGGGTCGGCCCAATCGATGCGAATGGCGTTGATCTGTTGAATGGCGGCCAAGTCGACGACAACCCATTGCGGGTGGACGGAATCATCCTGGCCGGTAAACGCTTTGGTCAGATAGGGATTGCTCTTCCAATAGGTGTTGGTGTCACCGTCAGTGAGGCGCGAGTAGCTATTGCCATCCGGTTGAGAAAAGCCTGCGTGCGGCAGAGGATAGCCGAAGGAGTGACGGATGGGTTCTGCGAGGGTGGAGTTGCCGACAAAGTAGCCTTTGTCGCCGTCGCTCCAAGCGCCTTCGGGATTCCAGTGCCACGCTTCTACGTGGAGTTCCGTGTTCTGGCGGTAGGTGACGGTTTGCCAGCCGGCAGAAAGCATCGGTTTGAGGATCGCATCGGTAAAAATTTTGTCGGTGGATACGCGCGAAAT
>Ga0182024_10011170_pt1 | contig 18100 bp, 7 predicted proteins | sample P32metaG_FD_120480 | JGI IMG/M metagenome (GOLD analysis project Ga0182024, IMG submission 120480) | Permafrost microbial communities from Stordalen Mire, Sweden - P3-2 metaG (Illumina Assembly) | ecosystem: Environmental > Terrestrial > Soil > Wetlands > Permafrost | place: Sweden: Stordalen... | reverse complement strand
CGCGCGCGCCGTCGACCACGTAGACTTCGCCGTCGGCCGTCTGTGTCAGGCTGGGAAAAAAGTTCTCGTCGTGCAGCGAGAGACTGCTCACGTCCATGCCGCGCGTGGCGGTCGGCATCGCCCAATTCGGCCGCAGGCGGCTGTCGTGGAACAGCGTCCCCACAAACAGGCCGTCGGCCGTCAGCAGATACATGTTCCCCATATTGCCGTTGACGCCGAACACCAGGCCGGCGTCGCCGCGCGGCCGGATCCAGCCCCCCAACAGCCGCGTGGTGCCGATCATCATCCCCGGCCGATCGGGCACCGCCGCCTCGTGGCTGGCGTGCAGGCCCGGCCAGACGCTCGGATAGCTCCAGCGCGGCTCGCCGCGAAAAGTTCCGCCGAAGCCATAGGCCGAAAAGGGCTTGGGGGCGTTGGTGTGGATCGTCCAGCCCTCCGGATCGTCGAGCGCCTGATCGCCGCCCGACGAGGTCGGCCCTTGGGCCTCTTCGGCCAGCACCCGCGGCGCGTCGAACGCATACTCGGGCACGCCGAATTGGTTGTAGCGGGTCGGCGTGAACTCGACCGTCTTTCCGTCCATTCGCGCGCAGACAAACGACAGATCGTTCATCACGGTCACGCCCGAACAGACTCCCTTGACGATCTTGACCTCGACCGGCTGCGGCAGCCCGTCGCCGTCGCGGTCGGTCCAACAGAACGCCGCCGGATTTTTTTGATTTTCTCCCAACGGATCGACCCCCTCGGGCCAGATCGCGCGGAACGGTTCGCTCTTGAGCACGCTCCAGCCGCGCGCGTCGCCCAACACGGCCACCAGCCGCGCCTGGTGGCCGTCATCGTGCCAGAGCAAGGCGATCGGGTCGCCGCTCGTCGGCAGGTGGGTGTAGCAACTCGTGAAATAACGCTCGCCCGGGCGGGCTGGCGGATAAAGCGGCGTGTCGGGCGAATAGGGGCCGCCGTGGGCTTGGAACAGCTCGCTGGGGCGAAAGAAGACCCGCACCAATTGATCGGTCCCCCGCTTCCAATCGAGACGGAATTCCAGTCCCTTGTAGAAGAAGCGGTCTTTATCGACCGAATCGAGCACGCCGCCGCCACCATATTCGCCGGGCCCATAGAAAGCCCGCAGCAGTTTGCCCTCGGGCGCCCACAGCGAAACCCGCTTCGGATGAAAATCGTCTTCAGCCACCCACAGGCGTCCCTGGCTGTCGATTCCCAGCCCGTTGGGATTGTTCATGTGCAGCGGATCGTAGTCGCCGGTCGCCGGCTCCCCGGCTTTGCCGATCGTGCGCAGCGGCTTGCCGGCCGGCGAAAAGACTTTGACCTGGTGCGAATGCCCCCGATCCGCGATGTAAAAATTTCCGGCCGCGTCGAGAGCCACCTGGCGCGGGTCTTCCAGCGTGCTCTGAACCACCTCTTTCGCCGGGCCGTCGAGCGAGGCAAATCGCAACAGCCGGGTGCCGCTGAGCACCAGCAAGCGTCCCTCGGAGTCGTAGGCCAACCCGCGCGGATTGTCGACCGGAAGCTTGCGAGTCACTTCTTTCGTTCGCGCATCGACGAACAGCAATTCGTTCTGGCGGACCATCGAGCAGACGATCACTCCGTCGCGGGCGGCGATCCCGGCCAGCACAAACCGCCGGTTCCCCCCGTCGAAGCCGGGGAGATTCTCGGCCCACTGCTTCGGATCGGTCCCCTCCTTGGGACGTGGATCGTCGCCGAGTTGCAGCTTGAAGATCGGCCGGTCCGCAAAATCGGTCGACTTGGCGGTCAGGCGCAGCTCCCCCTCCCCGATCGCCACGGCGTAGCACAAATGCTCGCCGATGGCATTCGGACCGGCGTCGAAAGCCAGCGTCGGCGCGCTGGTCCAGGCGCCGGTGCCGACCCAACCTTGCCCGCCGATCTTGGTCCCGTCTTCGCGGATCCACTGCAGCCCATGCCCTCCCTCGGAAACCAGCGCGCCCATGAAGATCACCGGCTCGCCGCTCTTGGTTCGGCCGCCCGGGACACAGGCGATGCTGGTCGGCGGCGTGTGATTGGTCCCCCAGCAGCCGGTCTTGTCCGCGGTTTCCCAGGCCGGGTGGCCGGCGGTGTAGACACTTTGCTCGAACAGCAGCCGCAGCGGCTTGTGCCACAGCCCGCGCACCGTGTACTTGCCCGGAGCGACAAATCGCGTCGGAATGTGATACAACCCGTGCCGGGCCGCGTCGACGTCGCGCAGCAAGTCATCGCTCCCGTCCCACCAGGCCGTGTTGTCGCCGGCCGGATAAGGCGTCTCGCTCGTCAGGTTGCGCACGCGCCGGCCTTGCTCGTCTTCGACGACCAGCGTCACGTCCCCCGCGGCGGGCAAATGGAATTTGACGGCGATCGGCGGCGGCGTTTCGCCGTCGGCCGGCGGCAATTCGGCCGACGCGAGGGGCGCATCGCCCAAGGGAGTCAGCGCCATCAGTTCGCCGAGCCAAATCCGCCGCCCTTCCTTCGTCTTCCCCTCCAGGTGCGGATGTGGCACCGGCAACGCGATCGGCGCGGTGATCCGCAGCCGCAAGGCCCGCGTATCGACCGTCCGGCCGAAGTCGAGCCAGTTGGGCGTCAGCCCCAGGGTGTACAGCGGCTGGATCTTCGTCGACGCCGCCACGGGCTTCCAGGCACTGGCCGGGGCGGTCTTGGGCGTCAAGTCGCTTGCCCCTTCGAGGACCAAAACCTCGGCCGCGTTGAAACCGGGCCAAATCAAGCAGACGCCGCTCAGTTTCACCGGCCGCGGCCACAGCAGCGTAATCGTCTCGGGATGCTCCGGCGAGACCGTGAGTGCCGCCCCTTGCTCGCCGTTGTCCCACGCCCCCCACGTACGGTTGTTCGATTCATCGTTCAGGAGGGCCGACCGTTCGTCTCGGGCGCTCGCCACGACGATTGCCTGCGGCGCGAGATTCGCCACGCGTTCGGCCAGTACCCAGGCCCCCCCCAAGTAACCCGAGGGATCCTGATCGGCCGCGTCGGCCTCGTGCGTGAACCGCAGCGCCCGAGTCTTGACCGCTGGCGGCAAGCTCCACAGCCCGAGATCCTCCTGATCGGCCGCTGGTCGCGAACCGAGCCGCTCGGCCGCGATCCATTGCGAGTCGTCTCCCAAGTCGCCCGGATAAGCGGCGTCGGGTTTCAGCACGCTCAGCCGGCCGCCGGCGCGCGCCAGCACCGTGCCGACGGCGATCGGTTCGGTGAAGCCGATCCGCAGATGTCGCACGCCCGGCCCGCGCTCGGTGCCAAAGAACAACCTCGACCCTTCGGTCCGCTGCTCCTGGGTCCACAGCACGTCGCGTGGGCCGTTCTTGGCGCGCTCGACCGGGATGGCAGTCTCGTGGCCGTCGAACCACTCGGCGAAGGCGGCCCGGTCGAGCTGCTTTTGTGAGACCGGCGTCGGATTCGAAACCGGTGCGGCCGCGCCGGCCTGGGCACACAGTCCAGACGCAAGAAAGAGACCCAGCAGAGCGCCCCACGGGCGCGACCCCGTCGGCCAAACAGACGGGGCGCTAGGACGGATCGAAAGATGCAAACACATGGTCGAAAGCTTCCTCGATGTTTTGATCCGACCCCCCCTGGGGGCCAGTTTTCGGTGGGTGATCGACAGCCAGGGGGATCTTCGAGCGATTCGGGCGCCGGAGCCCACTCTATTGCAGGCCGACCGGAATTTGCACGGCGGTTGACTGGAAATTCGCCGTGGTTATTCCACCGCGTCCGCCGCGGGCGCACTCGCCGGCGCGCACTTCTCGACGGCAGGCGTTTCGGCCGCAGGGGCCGTCCGCGTGGCTTCCTCGGGGTCGATCAACTGGTCGCCGTCGGCGTCAAGCTGGCGGAACTGTGCCGCCGTGCCCAAGAATTCCCGCCGCGAAATGTCGCCGTCGGAATTGCGATCCATCTGCTTGAACCAATTCGGTCCGCGCTGCGACCGCATCCGCTGCGATTCCGCATTGGCGAAATTGTTGAAACCGAAAAACCGGTTGAACGGAAGCTGCGGTTGATCCTGGGCAACCCGCACCGTGTAAAGCCGCGGCACCTCGTCGAAAGCCAGTTGGCCGTCGCCATCACGGTCCCAAGCGGTCAATTGGCCAGCGAGCTGAGCCAGCTCGCGGCGCGCGAGTCGCCCGTCGCGGTCGGTGTCGAGCGAAGTGAACAAATCATGGTCATGATCGACGACCTCGACCACCAACCGCACGGCCGCCGCCGCCGATTGAGCATCGACGTATTCTTCGATTTCATTGAAATAGAGTTTGCCGTCGCCGTTGGAATCGAGCGCCATGAAATTGTTGTTGTTGCCGAATCGCCGCAGTTCCTTTTCTTCCAGGTAATCGTTCTTGTCCAGATCGAACTGCTTCAGATTATTCGCCACCTCGGCGCCACGCCGCTGGGCACTGGCGGCGACAAAACCGCCGGCCGTTATTTCGATCTGTTCGCCGTCCAGGGTCAGCCTTGCCGGCTGGCTCAATCCCTGCTCGGCACGCACGGCCGGATCGAAACGGAAACCGCTGGCCAGGCACACGCCCGTCGACTCGATCGTCCCTTCGCGCCGTGCCTGCATCATGGCTCGATTGAGCTGCCTTTGCGGCCTCGTAAAAGCCGGCAACGAGGGGAGCGCAATCTCCTCGCGCCCCTGATCCGCGGTCAACTCCAGGTTCGGAATCGGACGCCACTCCAAATGAGCCAGCTCGGCCTGGTCCAGCGTGCCGTCACCGTCGGCGTCGATGGCGGCCAGCGTCGTCTCGTCATACAAGGTTACCGAGCGGCGCAGGTCGGTCGATTTCGCGCCGTAGGGCGAAAAATGCTGCCGAATCCGATCGGCCCAAGCCAACGCGGGGCCGGGATTCGAAAAACGCAACAGCTTTACCGCCAGCCGCACCGGGGTTGTCCGCTGTTGGCCCTCGTCCGAAACGAAATAGACATTCTGGTTTCCGCCCGCGGTGCCGGTCACCACCTGGTTCTGGGTGAACAGGTCGGCTTCGTCCAAGTCGAGCGGGTGCAACGTGTCGAATGCGTGCTCGCACTCGCTCGTCGACAGTTTATCGTTATGGTCCGTGTCCAATCGCCGAAACAAAGCGCGCGAGGCCGCACTCGGCAGAAACGACGCGTCGGTTCGAATCGGCTCATTGGCGGTCGTTCGCAGAAACTCCACAAACTCCTGACGCGTAACCTCCGGAATCATCTCCCGCGGGGCGTCGGCTTTGTCCGCCGGATCGACGATCGGCTGCGGGACCCCCCCGCCGCCGCGGCGGCGGTTGAATCGAGCCATGTTTCTGTCGTCGCCATTCGAGGGGGCCGATTTCACCAGCGTTATCCCCGCCGCGAATTCTTCGCCGTCGAGCAGACCGTTGTGGTCTTTGTCGGCCGAGTCGAACTTGTCGTCGGCGAACTGTTGCCACAACTGAACAAAAGGCGCACCGTTGTACTTCACGTGCAGCCGAACCAGCACCATGTGCTTGTCCAGCAACAGGGCCAGGTCAACCGGCGAACCGTCCGGCGGCTGAGGGGCCGCCGCCGGCTCTGCCGTGGTCGAAACCGCGGTAGCGGAAACGGCGGTCGCGGGCACCAGCACGCCCGATACCGCCGAGTCGTCAGCCCGCACGCTCAGCCCGCCAAGGCACACCAAACCGAGGGCCGATAACCACCCGACCGTTTGTTTCCGGCTCACGACAACAGCTCCTTGATCGGTTGAGCGTCGGGATTGATCAGCCGGATCGGGCGTCCGATATTCGACATATTCTGGTGCATCGGGTCGACCCCCAGCGCGCGACAAACCGTCATCAACAGCTCGGCCGTGTTGACCGGACGATCTTCGACCGTCATGCCGTTGGCACTCGTCCGCCCAATCACCTGGCCACCCTTGATCCCGCCGCCGCCCACCACCACGCTCCACGCGTTGGGGAAGTGGTCGCGGCCGTCGGCCTGGTTGATATTCGGCGTGCGGCCGAACTCCCCCATCCAAACGATGGTCGTGGTTTCCAATAGGCCGCGATCTTTCAGATCCGTGATCAGCGTGCTCCAGCCCGGATCGAGCACTCCGCTGAGGGCTTTCACCTGGTCGAAATTGTTTTGATGCGAGTCCCAGCCGAGACCGCCGTTGTTATTGCCCGCGCTCGACAGCGAGACTTCGACGAAGGGAACCCCCTGCTCGACCAATCGCCGCGCGAGCAAGCAGCCTTGACCGAACTGGTTGCGGCCGTAAGCGTCGCGCAGGGCCGCCGGCTCGCCGCTCAAGTCGAACGCACTGGCGGCCGTCGACCGCATCATCTTCACCGCCTGGGCATAGGCCGACTGATGGCTGAGGGCCGTGCCGTCGGGATGGGCGTCGATGAATTGCTTTTCGAACGATTCGAGCAACTCGAGCCGCGAGTTGAACTGTCTGGTCTTCACGCCGTTGGCCAAGGCCAGGTTCTCGACCTTCAATTCCGTCTGACCCGGCGCACCGACGACCAACGGAGCATAGCGCGATCCGAGGAATCCGGCCGAATAGGCCTGCGGACTGAGAAACGTCTGCGGGCCGATGCTCACGAAGTTCGGCAGCTCGGCGCCGTCGACCCCCATTTCCTTGCCCAGCGCGGCCCCCAGCGCCGGGTATTGGATCGGGCCATTCGGCAGGTAACCGGTCCGCAGATAATAAGTCGCCCGGGTGTGGTCACCCTCTTTGGTGCTCATCGAGCGCACGATCGCCAAATGTTCCATGCACTGGGCCAGCTTCGGCAGATGCTCGCTGATCTGAATGCCCGGCACGCTGGTGGCGATCTCTTTGAACGGCCCCCCATTCTTGTGACCAGGCTTCAAATCGAACGTGTCGGTCTGGCTCGGACCGCCAGGCATCCACAGCAAGATGCACGACCGCCGGCGGTTGGCGGGTTCTTCGGCCGCCCGCGCGGCCAGCGCTCCCAGCCATCCCGAAAGCGAATAGCCGGTGGCACCGGCCGCCGACCAACGCAACAGCTCGCGCCGCGAGAGGGGAAGTGCCGAACCGCTACGCCGCCGTTGTGAAGCGTGGCCGCTCATAAACGTTCTCCTTGCCGACTCGCGCCAGAAAGTCGCGCGCCGGGCTCTTTGCCGCAGTTAGAAATGACAGTCAGAATTGAAAACGCTAACGGGGTATTTCAACATGCTACCCCGTCACTTTGGTGCCCCGTCACTAACCCGACGCGCAAGCGAGGGTCTTCGTCTTACCGCCCTCGCTGGCGCGTCGGGTTAGTGAAGATCACGTACGGCGCCGATGCAAATCGCACTAATGATTCAATAAAAACTCGGGCGTGTTGAGCAAGGCCCAATAAACATCGCTCATCGGCACCGATTCCTTCGGGTCCACTTGCGGATTGCCAAAAGCCTCGGCCACGGCCCCGAACAACGCCCGGCCGATGTCCACTCCAGGCGACTTCTCCAGGTATTTCGTCACACGCACCAACTCGTCGGGCGTCGGCGGCCGGGTCAACGCCGCCAAGAAGAGCGTCTCGATCCGCTCGGGAGTCGACATGAACGGATTTTGCATGACGGCCGACATCAAATGCGATTGCCCTATCCCTTGGGTCGATGCGGCCTGAGTCGTGACCTGGCCGTTCATCATTTCCAACGCCTGGATGATCGAAGTCTCGTAACGGACCGCCGTGTCTTCGCTGAGGGCGAACTTCTGCTCGAACCCGTTCTGCTGGTAACCGAAAAACTGGTCGTCGGCCACGGTGGCCGGACCGCCATTGGCTTCTTGCAGCGAGTCCTTCAATTGATCGGGCGTCAGGCCGCGCGGAACCATCCGGGCGAACAGCCGGCGATCGCTCTGCGTCGGATCCGACAGCGCGCTGCTCAACTGGTAGGGCCGGCTGAGCACGATCGCCCGCATCAGATACTTCACGTCGAAAGAGTGCGCGGCGAACTGCTGGGCCATCTCATCCAACAGGGCCGGATGGCTTGGCCGATTGTGCGGACCCATGTCGTCGACCGGATCGACCAGTCCGGTGCCGAAAAACTCCGCCCAGGTCCGATTGACCATGGCCCGAGCGAAGAACGGATTGTCGCGCGTCGTCATCCACTGCGCCAGCGTCACCCGAGCGCCGACGTGCGGTTTCCAATCGGGTTCGTTGCCATCCAGAAACCGTGCTTGCACGACCCGGCCCGTCCCCGGAATGCCCAGCTCGCGGCGATCGGCAACTTCGCGCGACATGGCCTGGAATTGATTGGGCCCGTTCTGGATTCGTTCCAGCCCGCTGAAAAACGCCGCATAGCTCCAAAACTCGTCCCGCTTCCACTGCTCGAAGGGATGGTCGTGGCACTGCGCACATTCGATCCGCAGACCCAACAGCGCGCGGGCCGAACCGGCGGCCAGATTTTCGGGTTTCGATTCCTTCAGCAACAGCCAGGCTCTCGGCCCAGCCTCGGCCGAATCTTGCCGGTTGTTTTGCTGTTGCAGATCCTTGACCGACGGCGACAGGAGCTCCTGCACCAGCTTGTCGTAGCCCGCGTTCTCGGAAACTTGTTTCCGCAGCCACAGGTCGAGCGGCCGGGCGAGATTGAGCGTTTGAAAATCCTTGGTGGCCTCGGGCGCCAGCCGCGCTCGGAGCACCCGCGCAAAATGGAGCGTGTGGCGTGGGCTGACCAAGAGCCGGTCGACCAGTTCCGCCCGCTTGTTGGAACCGGTGTCTTCCAGGAAGTCGCGGGCGACGCTGACCGAGGGAATCGTGCCGGCCAAGTCGAGATAAACGCGGCGCAGGAATTCGGCATCGGAAGCGGCCACAGCCGGCTTGGCGCCGGCGGCTTGCCAGCCCGCTTCGATCTCACGATCGATCACGGCCGAGAGTTGAGGGCTCTCGAACATGGGGCCAATTGCGGCAGAACCAGCGTCGGAAGTTGGCGCGGCCAGGAGAATTCCGGCACCAGCCGCGAGTAAGCAAACCGCCCGCAGTGCGTGCCCGATCGCTTTCATCGGAGATTCCCTTCGAGAGGTGATCTCGTTGGGGGGCTCCCTGCCGGCCCCCCCACGAGGCACGTTCAATATATCTGTCTGCAGGGCGTCTTACCACTAATTCGCTACCGACGGCTTCAATACCTGCGCGGCCCTCGCTCCGAGCAGGTTTTGAAAGTCACTCTACGGTTTCGGCGTCTCTTCGGGATTCAGTGCGATTTCGACCTTCTTCTCGGCGACTTTCAGCGTCCGCAAGGCCGGCTCGTCGTCGCGTACCACCGAGGTCATCGAATCGCCGATAATCTTCCAAACCTCTCCCCATTGAGGCAATTGGGGCGCCTCGCGAGCGAAGGCCATCTGTTGGATCGCCACTTCGAACTGCGGGTACTTATCGTAGAAACCTTCGGTTCGCAGCAGCGTGCGTGCCGATTCTCGCACCGGGATATAACCGGTCGCTTCGCTCCAGTCGGCCGCCTGTTGGGTCTTGATGAACCAGGTCATGAACGCCCAGGCCGCGGCCTTTTGCTCCGGCGAATTCTTGGCTGGAATGACCGCCGCCCCGCCCCCGGTCGGAACCGCGTTGGCCGAACCCTCGCTCCGGGGCAACAGCGCGGTCCCCAGTTTGAATTGCGATTGCGAAGCAAAAGCTTGCAACAGCGCCGTGGATTCGACCACCATCGCCGCTCGGCCGCTCGCGAATTCTCCGAAGCCACCCTTGAAGAATCGCGCCGTGTGATCGAGATGGACCATGTCGGCCCACAACTGCAGCGGACCCGCGCCGTGCTCGGCAAACGTCGGCTTCCCGTCGACCAGCAGTTGCCCGCCATTGCTCCAGACCATCGACTCGAAAAACCAAGGCGACGTGGCCGCCACGAATCCGTATTGCGATCCGTCGTCGGAAGTCAGCCGACCCGACATCTCGCGCACTTCCTGCCAGGTGGCGGGGGGCTTCTCCGGGTCGAGGCCCGCGGCGGCAAAACGATCCTTGTTGTAATAGAGAATCGGCGTGCTGCGGTTCATCGGCAGTGCATACAGTTTGTCCTGATACCGAAGATTGGTCAGGATTCCAGGCAGCAAATCGTCCGCTTCGAAGCTCGGATCGTTCTGGATGAAATCATCGAGAGGCGAAATCCGCTGGTCGACGGCAAAGGCGGCGACGTGGTGGATTTCAATCACCGCCGCGTCGGGCAGGTCACCCTCTCGAAACGCATGGTCCAGTTCGGTACGCAAGGCTCCATAGCCATCGAACGATCGCACGTTGACGTGGATGCGATCCTGAGCTTCATTGAATTGCTTCACCTGCTTCTCGAACGCGCCTCCCAAATTCCCACGCATTCCCCACCAGATCTGAATCTGCGTCGGTTGAGCCGGTTTCTCCGCCAGCTTGGGTCTGGCCTCGGCAGCGGCTGATTCGGTCTTCGGCGGGGGCAGCGCGTCGGCCTTCGAAGTCGCATCGGCCTTCAGCGGCGTTTCGGCTTGCCGTGCGTTGGCCTCGGGCGGCGTTGCATCGGTTCGCTCGGCCTGAATCGTCGTGCCGCAAATCGCCACACTGGCCAGCAGGAATGCGACCAGGCAGAGACCGGCCCGGGGCCCTGGGATCCGCGTCGAGCGGTTGCGGTTTTCGTCGATCAAGCCCGCAATGCGCGATTCGAATTTACCGCGCCAGTGGAGCATGCCGACAAAAGGCAAGCGGCGTCGCGCCTGGCCGACCAGGCTCGCGACCAACAGCAGGGTTTCCGCGTATCGCAACGGATCGCGATGGGCGATCACATAGTTGTCGCAAATCTCCTCGCACGCCGCGGTCAATTGCCGATTGAGCCAGTGGACCAGCGGAATCGGCCAGAACAGGCTACCGGCGGTCACTTGCAGGTAGAGCATGAGCGGATCGCGGCGCACGACATGAGCGCACTCGTGGACGAGCACGTCGCATAATTGGTCGTTCGTGATCTTCGCTAGCAATCCCGCCGGAAGAATCACGGCGCCGCGAAACAGGCCCGTGGCGACCGGCGACTCGATCGCGTCGGAGAGCAGGATCGTCGGCAGTCGATCCGTCCCCAGGCAGCGCAGCACGCCGATGGCGACGGCTCCTCGCACGTCGCTGTGGAACGGTTTGCCGGATCGGCAGATCCGCCAGGCTTTGAAGCTGCTGCGTGCCACGCGGATCAACAAGATGGCCGAACCGGCCAACCAGACGGTGATGGACAAGGTCAATCCGACACGTATCGCTTCGTGCCAGCCCGCGGAGCCCGCCGCGGCAGTCGGATTCGCATCCACGCCCTCCAGCGGCACTGCTCGGTGAAAGCCTGCCAAGGTCGTCTGGGCCGCGTCGGCCGCGGAGGGCTCCGGCACAGAACGTGGCAAATCCATCCGGCCGTCATTTCTCCACAGCGTCACCAGCCAATTTACGATCGCGCCGTCCAGGCTAGCACGGTCCAGGCTAGCGCGTTCCAGGCCATTGCTGTCCACGGCAGTACCGTTGAGGCCAGCACCGTTCAGGTCCGCGCTGCTGGTTTGCAAACTCGAGCCCGGCAGACTCTGCCCCTCCACGCTCGCACCTTGGGCGCTCTGGATTCCGACGGCGGGGAGCACGTTCCACACAAAAGTCGATGTTCCAGAAGTCCGAATCAAGATCGCGATCAGCGGAGTGGCCAGGGTACAAATCAGTGCCGAGGCCAAAACCGTGTGCTGCACTGCCGGTCGGTGCACGAAAAGCCTGGAAATCAGCAGCGCCACGGCCGAGGTGACGCAAATCGCCAGCACCACCACCGCGACGCCGGCGAGGAATCCATCGTTCGGATAAAGATCCGAAACCGTCGACATGGTCAATCTCCTTGCTTGGGATTACCGCGCGATTGTGCCTGGTCGAGCATCTGGCGGATCCGACTCAACTCGTCTTTAGTCAATCCTCGAAAATCGATCAGGGCGGCCATCAGCATCTCGGGCGAGCCTCCACAAACGCGTTCCACGACGTCCGCGATTTTTCCACCGACCGTCGTTTGTCTCGGCTGCGCGGCGCAGTACAGATACGTCCGGCCCTCTTCGCGATGTTTCAGCCAGCCCTTCTCCTCCATCCTTTCCAGGAGCGTCCGCACCGTGTTACGGGCGACCGCGCGTTTCGGCTTGAGAAGTGCCCGCACGCCACTGACAGACAGCTCTCCATGTTCCCAGATGCAATCCATGATCTGCTGTTGTGCCGGCGACAGCTCCGGCAGCAACCGGCGTTTCTTCCCCATGACGTTTCCCCCGAGACACGTTCAGCGACACCGCGTCGCCATTATGGCGACACAATGTAGCCGAGTCAAGCGATTGCCCTGCGGCGCGCTCGAGCACCCGCCGCGTCATTTCGATTCCGGCCCCGGGATCGACCATAGTTTCGCTCCGCCGCCGCGCCCGGTGGTCACAAACGACTTTCCGTCGGGCGCGAACTGTACACATTCGACGGGCCCGGGATGACAGGCATAGGTTTGCAATCGCTCGCCCGTCGACACGTCCCACAGTTTTACGGTCCGATCCGCCCCAGCGGTGGCCAACAGCTTGCTGTCAGGCGAAAAGCGTATTTCGTTCACCGCCCCGGGATGGGCCGCGATCGTTCGCAGCGGAGTCCCCGTCGCGGCATGCCACAGGCCGCAAGTCCCGGTCTCGCAGCCGATCGCCACCATCCTGCCGTCGGGCGACCAGGCCACGCTTTCGACGATGCCCACCTGCAGCGGCAGCGAATAGCGCCGTTCGGAAACGGCCAGGTCCCAAATCACCGCGGTCCGGTCCCTGCTGCCGGAGATCATCTCGGCTTGATTGGGCGAGAAGGCGATCGACAACACCGAATCGTTGTGGCCGGTCAGAGTCTTAACCAGCTCGCGCCGCTCGACGTCGTAGATCCGCACGGAGTGGTCGAGCGAGGCGGCGGCCAGCAGTTTGCCGTCGGGCGAGAACTTCACTTCCGCCGACCGCACCGCGTTGACCTGCGCCGGGTTGGCCTCGATCCGTTGCTCTTCCAGCGACGCGACTTCCCGGCCAGTCGCGGCCTCGACCAGCAACAATTGCTTGCTGGGATAACCCAGGGCCAGCAGGTCGCCGGCCGGAGCAAAGGCAATGCTGCGGACGCTGCCGCGAACCGTCAAATGGTATTTTTCTGCCCCGCCTGCCGCCAGGTCTTACAGGTAGAGGTCGGTTTCCTCCGCCGTTCCGCCGGCGGCCACGGCCAGGCTTTTCCCGTCGGGCGAAAAAGCGGCGCTCCAGGGAAAGGCGCGAAAATCGCCCAACACCAGCGTCGGCCGACTCTCGACGGCCGTTGCCTTCCACAGCGAAAGCGATTGGTTGGCACCAGCCGAAAGGAGCCGGTGGCCGTCGGGGGCGACCGCCAGCGCGACGACCGGATTGCCGGTGGCAAGATTGCCGCGCATCTCGCGTGCTGCGACGTCCCAGGTGCGAATCCTCTGATCCCAGCCCGTGCTGACCAGCGTCTGCTGGGCAAAGGCCACGGCCGACACGGTGTCGGCGTGTCCGGTCAGCGAACCGGCGAGGTCGTGGGAGTCGACGTTCCAAAGTTTGATGGCCTGATCTTCGCCTCCCGAAGCCAACAGCCGATCGTCGGGCGAAAATGCGACGCTTCGCACCCCTCCTTCGTGGCCGGCCAGCGCGGCTTGCTCCTGACCGACGGCCGGGTCCCACAGCCGCACGGAGTGGTCGGCGCCGCCGCTGGCCAACAGCTTGTCGTTGTGTGAAAAGGCGACCGAGCGAACCGCCGCCGTATGGCCGGCGAGCGCGTGGCGCTGCGTCCCGTCGGCCACGTTCCACAACCGGATCGAGCGGTCGTAGCTGCCGCTGGCCAGCTCCTGTCCGTCGTGCGAAAACGCCAGCGAAACGACCCAGCCTGTATGGCCGCCCAGCGAACGAATCTGCTGGCCGGTTGATGCATTCCAGAATTTGATGACTTTATCGTACCCGCCGCTGGCCAGCGTCAGACCATCGGGCGAATAGGCGAGCGCGGCGGCCGCGTCGGCATGAGCTGGCCACGACCGGACCGGGCCGGCCGGCGCCAGACCATAGATGCTCACCTGGCCGTCTTCGCTGGCCGTGGCCACGCTGTTGCCGTCTGGCGAGTAAGCGACCGCCAGGATCGCGGCCGTTTCTGCTTTGGGATCGGACATATGCTGCGACTCTTGCAACACCCCGATCTGCTGCCGCGCTCCGACGTTCCACAAGCGGATCGATCGATCCCCGCCGCCGGTCGCCAACGTCTTGCCATCGTGCGTAAACGCCAGGGCACGCACGTCTCGCTCGTGGCCGGTCAGCTTTCCGACGGTCTTTCCCGTCGACGGATCCCACAGGGTCACCGCGCCGTCGTTACGGTCGCCACCGGCCGACGCCAGCAGCGAGCCGTCGGGCGAAAACGCCAGCCGCTGGATCGGACTGCCGTCCTCTTCCGTTTGGCTTCGACGAGCCCCGCTGGCCAAATCACGCAGCACGATCGCATTGCCGCCGCCGGTGGCCAACGTCTTGCTGTCGGGCGAAATCGAGGCAAACAAAATGCGCTGCGGATTGTCCGACAGCTTGTAAAGCTGGTCGTGCGTCGCCACGTCCCAGGCGGCGACCTGGATATCGTCAGGTTCGCTCGGCGCGCCGCCGCACGCCACCAGGGTTTTGCCGTCGGGCGAAAACCCAACCCAGTAAAATGCAAACATGGTGCCGCGAAAGCCATCCAGCGGTTTTCCGGTCGCGGCATTCCAGGCCTGCAGCCGGTGGTTCTCGACGGCCGCCACCAACATCTGCCCGTCCGGCGAAAAGACGACCCGCGCCGGCCGCTGAAACGTTTCGTGAAGCAGTTCCGGCCCATCGACTTCGCGCATCCAAAGATCGCCCGACCAACTGCTCCAGGCCACGCGTCGTCCATCGGGCGAGAGTGCGGCGCTCAGATCGCCGCGCGGCGTCGGATAGGCCGCAATTTCTTTCGTCTGGCCAAAGTTCCAGACGCGCGTCAGGCCGGTGCCGGGCGAATTCCGGCCGGCGCCGGCGGCGGCCACCAAAAACTCGTCGTTGGCGGAAAATGCGAGCGCCCAAACTTCGACCGGATGAGTCATCAACTGTACGGAATCGCGCACGAAATCGAGCGTCGGAAGGCTGTCCGGCGCCGGCAGGGCAGCGCTCTTTTCGGCCGCTGCCGTCTCTTCCGCCGCCAGGCGAGACGCAGGCAGGCCAGGCATCAGCAAGCCCACGACTGCAACCCACAGCAGCCTGCGCGCAGAGTGGATGAAGACCGACTGCATCGCGTCGCCCCCCTGGTTCGATCCGACCGGATTTCAGAAAACTATTGAAATGAGCCGCCCGCCGCGGCAATCCGCCCGCCCCGATCGCGAATTATGGCTACGCAATGTAGCCGCGTCAATCATTACGGTGATTTGGACTCTGGCAGCAGCACCGACCACAATCTCGCCTGTCCATCCCGGCCGGTGGTCGCAAAGAACTTGCCGTCGGGCGAAAACCGCACGCACAGTACCTTGCCCGACTGACAGTCATAGGTTTGCAACAGCGCTCCGCTCGCCACGTCCCACAGCTTTACCAGGCGATCTTCCCCGCCGGTGGCCAGCACCTTGCTGTCGGGCGAAAAACGTACTTGGAACACCTGTCCTTGATGGGCCGCAAACGTTCGCAGCAGGGTACCCGTTGGGGCATGCCACAAACTGCAACTATCCTTGCCGCAACCGGTTGCCAGCGTCTTGCCGTCGGGCGACCAGGCCACGCTGACGATGTTGCCGGGCTGCGGCGGCAGCACATAGCGCCGCTCGCCCGTGAGCAGGTCCCAGACGATGGCCGTTTTGTCTTTGCTGCCCGAGATGAGTTCCTCCCGGTCGGGGGAGAATGCGACCGACAGCGCCCGGTCCTTGTGGCCGTTGAGAGTGTTGGCCAGCTTGCGCTTTTCGACGTCATAAATCCGCACGGCGCGGTCGGTCGAGACCGCGGCCAGCAATTTGCCGTCGCCCGAGAAAGTCACTTCGGCCACACGCTCGCGCGGCGGCTGCGGCACGTCGGCCGGCTTTTCGTCCAGTGTGATCGGGTTGCCGCCGTTGGCGGCATCGACCAACAGCAACTGCCTGGTGGCAAAGCACAAAGCCAGCACATCCCCCGCCGGAGAGAAGTCGATGCTGCGGACGTTCCCGGCGAGCGTCGTGTGAAATTTCTCGGCCCGGGTCGCCACGTCATACAAGTAGAGGTCGGTTTCGCCGGTGTCTTGTTCGAATCCGCCGGCCGCCACGGCCAGGCTTTTTCCGTCCGGCGAAAAAGCGGCCGTCCAAGGAAACGTGCGGTACTCCCCCAGCGGCACCGCCGACCGACCCTCGACGACCGTCGCCTTCCACAGCACCAGCGACTGATTGGCCGTGGCCGAGAGGAGCCGGTTGCCGTCGGCAGCGACCGCCAACGCGATAATCGGGCCGGAATTCGTGGTAATCTTGCCCCGTGACTCCAGCGCATCGGCGTCCCAGGTGCGAATCGTCTGGTCCCAACTGGCGCTGACCAGCGTTTGCTGAGCGAACGCCACGGTCGACACCATGTCGGTATGCCCGGTCAATGTGCCGTGCAATTTGTGCGCGTCGACGTTCCAAAGTTTGATCGACTGGTCTTCCCCTCCCGAGGCCAGCAGCCGATCGTCGGGCGAAAACGCAACGCTCCGCACCCCGGCTTCGTGGCCGGCGAGCGTCCCCTGCTCTTCGCCGCTGGCCGCGTCCCACAGCCGCACGTTGTGGTCGGCGCCGCCGCTGGCCAACAGCTTGTCATTGTGCGAAAAGGCAACCGAGCGCACGGTTGCCGTGTGGCCGGCGAGCGCGTGGCGCTCTTGCCCGTCGGCCACGTTCCACAGCCGGATCGTGCGGTCGTAACTGCCGCTGGCCAGCGTCTGGCCGTCGTGCGAAAACGCCAGCGACACGACCCAGCCCTTGTGACCACCGAGCGATCGAATCGGATCCCCCGTCGCCACATTCCAGAATTTAATCAGCTTGTCGTAACCGGCACTGGCCAGCGTCAGTCCGTCGGGCGAAAAGGCGAGCGCGACGGCCGCATCGGCATGCGCCGGCCACGACCGCAACAGTCCGGGGGGCGACAGGCTGTAAAGGCTCACCTCCCCGTCGTCGCTCGCCGTGGCCACGCTGTTGCCGTCGGGCGAGTAAGCGACGGCCGTGATCGAGGTCTTCGCGTCGTCGGCATCGGCCAACAGTTTGGGGCCCTGCAGCACCTTCGTCTGTTGCCGAGTGGCAACGTCCCACAACCGGATCGATTGGTCCGAGCTGCCAGTTGCCAACGTCTTGCCGTCGTGCGTGAATGCCAGGGCTCGCACCTCCCGCTCGTGGCCGATCAGCGTGCCGACCGCCTTGCCCGTCGACGGATCCCACAGCGTCACGATGTTGTTCGGCTGGTTGCTGACCGAGACCAGCAGCGCGCCGTCGGGCGAGAACTCGACGCGCGAGATCGGACTGCCGGTCTCCTCCGTTTGGGTCCGCCGCACGCCGGTCGCCAGATCCCACAGCGAGATCGACTTGCCTCCGCTGGTGGCCAACGTCTGACTGTCGGGCGAAATCGAGCCCGAGTAGATTCGCTGTAAGTCGTCCGGCTGCTTGTAGAGTTGCCGCCGCGTTGCCACATCCCACACCGCGATCTTGAGGCCCCCCGGATCATCCTTCTTGCCACCGGTGGCCGCCATGTATTTGCCGTCGGGTGAGAACCCGACCCAGAAAAACGGAAACGTGTTGCCACGAAATTTCTCAGCCGGTTTTCCCGTCAGGGCATTCCACGAGCGCAGTTGGTTGCGCTCGCTCGCCGCCACCAACAGTTTCCCATCCGGCGACAGGGCAATCCGCGACGACTTCTCGAACGTCTCGCGAAGCAACTCCGCCCCGTCGATTTCTCGCAGGCAAACCTCGCCCGACCAACTGCTCCAGGCCACGCGCCGCCCCTCGGGCGACAGGGCCACGGTCAGATCGCCGCGCGGCGTCGGATAGGAGGCAACTTTCTTGGTCTTGGCAAAGTCCCAGACAATGACCTCGCCCGGCTCGGTGTTGTACCACCCGCCCCCGCCGCTGGCCGCCAAGAACCGGTCGTCGGCCGAAAACGCCAGACCCCACCCCTCCACCGGATTGGCGACCAACTGGACCGAGTCGCGGTCGAAGGACAGGGTCGTCGTGGCCCCTGGCCGGAGAGTGTCGGCGG
>Ga0182024_10011169_pt1 | contig 18101 bp, 17 predicted proteins | sample P32metaG_FD_120480 | JGI IMG/M metagenome (GOLD analysis project Ga0182024, IMG submission 120480) | Permafrost microbial communities from Stordalen Mire, Sweden - P3-2 metaG (Illumina Assembly) | ecosystem: Environmental > Terrestrial > Soil > Wetlands > Permafrost | place: Sweden: Stordalen... | reverse complement strand
CATGCCGTAGTGCAACGTGTGACTGAGGACGTGGGTCGTCGCGTTCTCCCAGTCGACCAGCGCTCCGTCCATCCAGATCTTCTTCGTGGGCGTTAAGGGCATTTACAACCTTCCAATTAGATTCTTCGTGACGCCGTTCGTGCCGAGCGAGGTGACGTCACCATCAAAGTCTGCCACCGCCCGAGCAATACGCTGCGCGGCTTCAACTTCATCCAAATGCTCGAGCATGAGAACGGCCGACGAGACGGCGGCCAAGGGATTGGCCTTCCCGGTGCCGGCGATATCGTGGGCCGCGCCGTGGACCGGTTCGAAGAGCGAGGCGCCCGTCCGCTCGGGGTTCAAGTTGGCGCTCGCGGCGAAGCCGATGCCCCCGGTGATCGCGCCGGCCAAATCCGAGAGAATGTCGCCGAAGAGATTGTCGGTCACGATGACGCCGTAGCGCTGGGGGTTCTCGACGAGATAGATACACGCGGCGTCCACGTGGTTGTAGTCCACGGCGACCTCGGGGAATTCGACGGCGGCCTCGTTGACGACGCGCGACCAGAGGTCGCCCGCGAACGTGAGCACGTTGGTCTTGTGCACCAGCGTCAACTTCGGGGATTCGAGTGACGAGGCCCGCTCGAATGAGTAGCGCACACAGCGCTCGACGCCGAAGCGCGTGTTGACCGATCCCTGGGTCGCGACTTCTTGGGGCGTGCCACGTCGAAGGATGCCGCCCTCGCCGGCGTAGGGACCCTCGGTGTTCTCTCGCACGATGGCGAACTCGCAACCTTCGGCGAGTGAACCGGCGACGCCTCGAAACGGCCGGTAGTTGATGTAGAGGTCAAGCCCAAAGCGCAGTCGCAGCAGTAGTCCGCGCTCCAGTACTCCCCCGGGAATCCGCGTGTCGCCAATGGCCGGTCCGACGGCGCCCAGCATGATGGCGTCGAATCCCCGCAGTTCTTCCAAGGTGGCGTCGTCGAGGACGAATCCGTCCTTCAAGTACCGGTCGGCGCCGAGTTCGTAGGACGTCGTCGAGAGCGTGACCCCGGCGGCGCGAACGACCTCGAGCGCCGCGGCGGTGACCTCGGGCCCGATGCCGTCGCCACCGATCACCGCCACGCGGTGGGTGCGTTCGTTGCTCACAGGCCGTCTCCTTCTTTGGTCTATTTTGCTCGCCGGCACCTAGGCGCCGCAAACTCAGCCGGGTGCTGTTCCAAGCCACATCAGTAGAATCGATATCTCTCCACTAGAAGAGAAGGCTATGGCCGGCGAAATCCACCGCATTACCCAAGAGACACTCGACAAGCTTCAAGCCGAGTACGACGAACTCACGACCGTGGGTCGCACCGAGATCGCCCGGGTCATCGAGTCTGCTCGCCTGCTCGGGGACCTCTCGGAAAACGGGGACTACCACGCCGCCAAGGACAGCCAAGGCAAGATGGAGTCGCGCATCCGCCAGATTGACAACGTGATCCGAAATCACGAGATCGTCGAGCGCGACGAAAACTCCCACACCGTCGAACACGCCACCATCGTCCAGATCGTCTACGAGGGCGACGGCGACGAGGACCGCCAAGAGTTCTTCATCGGTTCCATTGAGGAGAAGCCCGACGGCGTCCTCGTCGCTTCCCCCACCTCGCCACTGGGCAGCGCGTTGCTCGGTCACGCCGTGGGCGACGACGTTGAATACCAGGCACCGTCAGGGGTTCTTCGACTGACGATCGTTGGGATCCGCTAGGTGCCGGCCGCCCGGACCCTCTTCGAGAAGATCTGGGACGAACACGCCATCGAGGCACCCGGCGAACAGACGCTCCTCTACATCGATCTGCACCTCGTCCACGAGGTGACCAGTCCCCAGGCCTTCGAGAGTCTTCGACTGAATGGTCGAGGTGTGCGCCGACCTGAACGAACCCTGGCGACCGCCGATCACAACGTGCCCACCGATCCGATCTCGACGCCGGTCAGTGATCCGGTATCGCGGCGTCAGCTCGAAGCGCTCGAGGAGAACTGCCAGGAGTTCGGGATCACCGTGTTTCCGCGGGGACACGAGAATCAGGGCATCGTCCACGTCATCGGACCCGAGCTCGGTGTGACTCAGCCGGGCATGACCATTGTCTGCGGTGATTCTCACACCTCGACCCACGGCGCCTTCGGCGCCCTCGCCTTCGGCATCGGCACCAGTGAGGTCGAGCACGTCCTCGCCACGCAGACCCTCCCCCAGCAAAAGGCCAAGTCGATGTCAGTCACGCTCGAGGGCCGCGTTCGCTCCGGTGTCTCGGCCAAGGACATCGCGCTCGCGATCGTCTCAAACCTCGGCACCGGGGGCGGCGCCGGCCACGTGATCGAGTACCGAGGTGACGCGATTCGCGAACTCACCATGGAAGGCCGCATGACGGTCTGCAATATGAGTATCGAGGCTGGCGCGCGCGCCGGGCTCGTCGCCGTCGACGACACGACGATTGAATACCTGCGTTCGCGCCCGAGCGTCCCGAAGGGCGATGAATTCGAGTCAGCGGCGAAGCGCTGGCGGACGTTCGTCAGTGACGACGACGCCACGTTTGACGCGGAGATCGTTATGCGCGCCGAGGACATCGTCCCTTCCATCACCTGGGGCACGAACCCGGCGCAGGTCGTCTCCCTCGACGGGGTCATACCCTCTCCCGACGAGTTCGCCGATCCCGACGAGCGATCGACGACCGAGCGTTCCCTCGCTTATATGGGTCTCACGCCGGGTACGCCGGTGCGTTCCATTCCGGTCGACGTCGTCTTCATCGGCTCGTGCACCAACTCTCGGATCGAGGACCTGCGCGTGGCGGCATCACTCGCGCGGGGACGACTCGTTGCCCACGGCGTTCGCGCGCTCGTCGTACCGGGCTCGCACCGGGTCAAACGCCAGGCCGAGGCCGAAGGGCTCGACCGGGTCTTTCTCGACGCCGGATTCGAGTGGCGCGAACCGGGCTGCTCGATGTGTTTAGGCATGAACCCCGACCAGCTCGGCTCCGAGATGCGCTGCGCGTCGACGTCCAATCGAAACTTCGAAGGTCGCCAGGGCCGGGGTGGTCGCACGCATCTCGTGTCGCCGGCGGTCGCGGCGGCGAGCGCGGTCATGGGTCGCTTCGCCTCGCCCGAGGAGTTACCGTGAAGCCGGTTCGAGTGGTCGAAGGTCGAGCCGTGCCGCTCGAACGCTCGGACGTCGACACCGACCAGATCATTCCCTCGGATTGGCTGAAGCGAGTCGAGCGCACCGGATTCGGCCGCGGTCTGTTCAGTGAGTGGCGTGACGATCCCGGTTTCGTTCTCAATCGACCGGACTACGTCGGCGCGAGCGTTCTGATCGCGGGCCCCCGATTCGGCATCGGATCTTCACGCGAACACGCGGTCTGGGCTCTGATGGACTACGGGTTCGAGGCCATCATCGCTCCTTCCTTTGGCGACATCTTCGTCAACAACTCCTCGAAACAGGGACTCGTCATCGTGGTGCTGGCGGTGACCGACGTCGAAGAGTTAACCGATCTCATCAAAGTCGATCCCTCTCGACTCGTCGTCGTGGACGTCGATCGACAGCGCGTGGAAGTTCCGGAGGCCGGATTCCAACGCCGCTTCGAGATTGATCCGATGACGCGCGAGCGACTTCTTAACGGGTGGGACGACATCGGCCTCACGCTGTTGCGCGAGCCAGCGATCGCCGCCTTCGAAGCGACCGAAGAGGCTCCGGACCTCGAAGGGATCTTCGACGACGCCGGCCACGTGCACTAAGCGCGCATTCGGCCACTCTTCAATTCCGTTACCCTTTTTTAAAGCCACCGACAGGAGACGCCGTGAGCCGATTCCCCTACCTCGACGAGTACGAAATTCATCGCACGATGCCCGATGAGGGAACCTCGCGCGAAGAGATTCTCACCATGATGTCCAGCATGGCGTCACGTGAGAACGTCGTATGGGAGGACGGTCACTGCTCCGGCACAATGTACTGCGGCGATCACGACCACTACGACTTTCTCAACCAGGCGTTCTCGAACTTCTCGTACGTGAACACCCTCCAACGCGACATGTGCCCGAGCGCCACCAAGTTCGAGGCCGAGATCATCGCCATGACCCTGGACATGTTGGGAGCCGGTGCCCTGGAGGGCCGCGAGCCCTGTGGTCTGGTCACGTCCGGCGGCTCGAGTTCGATCGCTCACGCCGTGCTCGCCTATCGCGAAGGAAATCCGAACATCACCCGAGCGAACATGATCAAGCCCGAGACCGCGCACCCGGCCTTCGCCAAAGCCGGGCACCTCTTCGGCGTCGACATGAAGATCGCGCCGGTCGACCCGGTGACGCTCGAGGTCGACCTTGAGTGGGTGCGGAAGAACATCGACGCCGATACGGTGGCCATTATCGGCTCGGCGCCGAACTACGGTTACGGCACGGTCGATCCGATCGCCGCACTCGGGGCAATCGCGTTGGATCGTGGGATCGGTCTCCACGTCGACGGCTGCCTCGGTGGCTTCCTCTTGCCCTTCGGTCGCGAACTCGGCTACGACATTCCGGCCTTCGACTTCACGGTGCCCGGGGTCACGACGATTTCGGCCGACACGCATAAGTACGGCTACGCCTTGAAGGGCACCAGCGTGCTGGCCTTCGCCGACCAGTCCCTTCGCAACTCTCAGTACTTCTACCTGACCGACTGGTCCGGCGGGAAGTACTGCTCGCCGGGCATGGACGGATCGCGTTCCGGGGGACTGTTGGCCGCCACCTGGGCCGCCATGGTCAGCCTCGGACGAGCGGGTTACCTTCGTTACGCGAAGGCCATCTTCGAGACCTCGGCCGCGATGCAAGACGCCATTCGCGGCCATCCGTCACTGCGAATCATGGGCAGGCCGAGTTTCTTGTTTTCCTTCACCTCCGACGAGTACGACATCTACCTGGTCAACGACTTCTTGCGAACGAAGGGGTGGCGGATGAACGGTCAGCAGTACCCCAACGCCATTCACATGGCCGTCACTCGTCCCCAGACCCAACCGGGCGTGGTCGAGCGCTGGTCGAGCGACCTCGCTGACGCCGTCGCGTACGCCACGGCGCACAAAGACGAACCGGCGAAATCGGGTGCCATCTACGGCGGCGTCGCCGGCGGCATGAGCGCCGAGGCCGACGAATTTATCCGCGCCGTTATGGCCGACATGATGGACCAACAGGCCTCCCTACCTATGGCATGAGCGACGAACTCTGTCTCAGCATTGACCTGGGAACGGGCGGTCCGAAGATCGGACTGGTGAGCCTCGACGGCGAGGTGCTCGACTACGAACTTCACTCGGTGACGACGACGTACACCAGTGACGGGGGCGCGACCCAGGATCCGGCGCAGTGGTGGACGATCATTGGCGAATCAACACGTCGACTCATGGACCGACCAGACGTCACCAGGGACCGCGTCAAAGCGGTCGCCGTCACGGGCCAGTACGCGTCGACGGTGCCGGTCGACGCCAACGGGCTGCCGACCGGTCCCTGTCTGACGTGGCTCGATACGCGCGGGCGCGACTTCTCGCGTCGGGCCATCGGCGGACCGATCGAGGGCTACAGCCCGCGAAGGATTTTGCCCTTCGTGCGAAAGTCCGGCGGCGGGCCCTCGCCATTGGGGGCCGACCCCACGGGACAGATCCTCTACCTGATGAACCGCGAGCCCGAGATCATGAGTGCGACGCGCTGGATGATGGAGCCGGTTGACTACCTCACGATGCGATTCACCGGCGTGGCGTCAGCGACCCACGCCTCGCGACTGGCGAGTTGGCTCACCGACAACCGCACGCTCAACCGCTACCGCTACGACGAGCAACTGCTGAGGATCGTCGGCATCGACCAGCGACTACTTCCGCCGTTGCAGCCCATCGGTAGCGTGGTGGGCCCGGTCAACCGCGAGGTGGCCGAAAGCCTCGGACTCTCAACTGACACCATCGTGATCACGGGCATTCCGGACCTTCACGCGGCGGCGATCGGTTCCGGCGGCACCGCAATGTACGACACGCACCTCGCGCTTTCCACCACGTCGTGGATTAGCTGTCCGGTGCCCAAGAAAAAGACCGACGCCCTGCACTCGATCGCTTCGATACCGGGACTCACCAACGATTCCTATCTGATCATCGACAATCAAGAGACGGGGGCCAAGTCCCTCGAGTGGCTACGGGCTCTTCTCGGGGGTACCGGAACGCCGATGCGCTACGACGAGATGACCGCCCTCGCCGCGACGTCCCCGCCGGGCGCGAACGACGTGCTGTTCACGCCGTGGCTCGCCGGAGAACGATCCCCCATCGGCAACAAGCACCTGCGCGGCGGCTTCACGAACCTCTCGCTCACCACGACGACGGCCGATCTCATTCGCGCGGTGCTCGAAGGCGTGGCGGCGAACAGCGCGTGGCTGTTGGGCTACGTCGAAAAGTTCGCCGGGCGCCCGTTGACGCCCTTGCGTCTGCTCGGTGGAGGCGCCCAGTCGAGCGAGTGGTGTCAGATCTACGCCGACGCTCTCGGGCGCGAAGTCGAGCAGGTCCCCGAACCAATGGTCGCGCAACTCCGGGGCGCCGCCCTCTTGGCCGCCGTCAGCCTCGGGCGGCACCATCTCGACGGCGTGGCGGGCCTTCGCCCCCGTGGTCGCACCTTCACGCCCGAGAGCGGCGTCGCCGAGCTGTACCGCGTCCGACGAGAGCAGTTTCCGGGTCTCTACACCCGCGACAAGAAATGGTCGCGTCACGTCAGTTGACGCGTGACTTGTTCGACGGCGACGTTCAAGAATCGATCTCCACTTGGTACGGTTCTCCCATGCGATGTTCGTGGGCCGATGGTGAAGAGATGCGCACCTACCACGACGAAGAGTGGGGCGTGCCATTGCACGACGACGCCAGACTCTTCGAACTGCTCACGCTCGAAGGAGCGCAGGCCGGGCTCAGCTGGTTGACCATACTGAAGCGCCGTCCCGGTTACGTGAAGGCCTTCAAAAAGTTCAATCCGAAATCCGTGGCGGCCTTCACCCCGACCGACGTGGAGCGCCTGTTGGAGAACGTCGACATCATTCGCCACCGCGGCAAGATTGAATCAACCATCAACAACGCTGGTGCGGTTCTCAATCTTCAAAAGAGTGGCTCCAGCCTGGACGAACTGTTGTGGTCCTTCGTCAACCTCAAGCCGTTGCAACGAGATTGGACCCGAGACCCGAATGTTCCGGCCTCGACGCCAGAGGCCGCGCTCATGAGTAAGGAGTTGAAGAACCGCGGTTTTCGTTTTGTGGGCCCCACGACTTGTTACTCGCTCATGCAAGCAGCCGGACTGGTCAACGACCACAGTCCGAAATGTTTTCGCTACGCGCAAGTTCGCAAACTGAGTTAGGCCGGGGACTTTCGATTTCGATCTGAGTCTGCGGGCAACTTCGACACCGCACGGTGACCAACCAGGAAGTACCTCGAAGGTCGATCTCGCTCGTGAGTGATACCTATGCGTTTCGACTGGCCCGTCGCAAGATCGTTCAGTCCCGGGCCAGGACGATGAATCGCGAGGTGTCGACCATCGCCGCCGCAGCAGTCCAGCCCATTGTCGGCTCCCGTGATGCCCAGACCTCGCGTCAGATGGCCAGGACCGCGTAGCGCCACCACTTCATAGCCGGCATCACCGGGCGCTGGTACGTAGAGCTCGGCGGCGCGCAGCAACACGGCGCTGGCCGTGCCACTCGGCTCGGTCACGATATTCATGCACCAGTGCATCCCGTAGATCAGGTAGACGTAGAGAAACCCGGCCGGTCCGAACATGATCTCGCTGCGCTTGGTGGGCCCCCGAAAGGCGTGCGACGCGGGATCGTTGCTCCCGCCGTACGCCTCGGTTTCGACAATGAAGGCGCGAATTTCTCGTGGCTCGTCGTGCACCACGAGCCACGATCCCACTAGGTCGAAGGCAACAGCGTCAGGTTGCCGCTCGAAAAAACTCCGATCCACCGGCGCCGAAAGTTTCGCCATGGTCATTTTCAAAAGCCGTTCCTCCAGAGTGCGTACGGCACCACAAGACTCAAGGTATCGACGTTCGCCGTCACCACGGAATGACGACTCGGATGCGTCAGGGCGTGACGCCCGCGGACGCCGGCAGAATCCCTGGGTAAAAGGACAGTTTGTGGGCGGGCATTGGTCGACTGATGAAATATCCCTGGGCCAGATCGCAACCGAGCTCACTCAGCAGTTCCAAAGTCCCTTCGTCCTCAATCCCTTCGGCCACCACTCGAAGCGCCATATCGTGTCCTAACTGGATCGTGGCGCGTACCAATTCCAAGTCGCGTTCCTTTCCTTCACCGCTCAAACCGGTGATGAATTCGCGATCGAGCTTCAGTTCGCCCACCGCCAGAGAACTCAGGTAGGCCAGTGACGTAAATCCCGCGCCGAAGTCGTCAATCGATACCACAATCCCCATCGTCTTCAACCGCTCAATCACCGCTTTGGAGCGGGCAAAATCGGTGATGATGGTGGTCTCGGTGATCTCGATGACGAGAGCGCTCCCGGGCAAATCGTTTTGACGAAGAAGCTTCGCGACGAGTTCGGTGAACCCATCTTCGAGAAGGTTCGTCGTGGTGATGTTGACCGACATGATCAGATCGCGACCGGAAGCTCGCCACGCCGCGCATTGAGCCAAAGCTTCGGCGAGCACCCAGGCCGTAAGTTCTTGCATCAGGCCGGCGTCCTCGGCGAGGGGCAGGAACTTCAGTGGAGGCACCAGGCCGAGGGTGACGTGGGGCCAGCGAATAAGCGCCTCCACGGCGAGGATCTCTCCCGTTCGAAGGTCCAGCTGGGGCTGATAGTGAAGGACGAAATTTCCTTCGTCGACCGCAATGCGCAGCTCCTCGACGAGATTGAGTTTCTGCTCGCCGCCGTCGATCTCCTGGTCGTAAAAGACGTAGGGGATGTGGCCCAACTTCGCGCGGTACATGGCCGTGTCGGCGCACCACGTGAGTCCGATGGCTTCGGTGGCGTCCGACGGGGCCAGGGCGATACCGATGCTGGCGCCGACGCTGGCCTTCATCTTTTGCAGAATGAACGGCTCGCAGATCTCCTTCAAGATGTCCTCCGCGACGGCTGAGGCGACGCCGGAGTCCGCGTCAACCAAGACCACGGCGAGTTCATCGCCGCCCAAACGAAAGACCGATCCGGTGGCGGGCACGGCCCGGCTTATCCGCGGACCCAGTTGGCGCAGCAACTCATCACCCGCGGGGTGTCCGAAGGAGTCGTTGATCTCCTTGAAACGATTGAGGTCGATGAAGAGGAACGCCAGATTTCGGGAATTGGTCCACGGATTGGCGTAGTCCGAGAAGAAGGTCTCGAGCACGTGGAAGAGATAGCGGCGGTTGCCGAGGCCGGTCAGCTCGTCGGTCTGAGCCTGTCGATGGCGTTCTTCGGTCAGGATTCGTAGGTCCCGAGCCGAGAGCGTGAGTCGCAGACCGGCGACCAGCAGCGTTGCGGCCGCCAACCAGAGAGCGACCCAGGTAATCGTGCGGACGTAACCGATTAAGAGGATGGCCAGAGCGGCGAAAGCGGCCACACTCGGCAATGCGACGCCAGCGACCCGCTGGGCCCGCAAGGGATCGAGCGTTCGAGGCCTCAGCCACACGGACATCGACATGCACAAGATCGACGCGGGCCAGGCGACGGCGTTGAAATCGGTACCGATCCTCGATGCGAAGACCGCCGAGGAAGAAAACAGATTCGCCGTGTCGCCCAGGACGTTCAGCGTGATACCGGCCGCGAGGAGGAACCACGGCATGGTCGTACGACCGGAGAGCAGCACCGTGCCGCCGATTACCAAGGACAGCAATAGAAGGTCGCCAATGGGATACGCCAGGTTGGTGGCGGCGGTGGCGACACTGCCGCCCGCGGCGTGCAAGATGCTGTGGAACGCGAACGCGGCGCAGATCGCGGCCGCACCGAATCCCGCCACGACGCCGTCGAGCCAGTTGGGACGAGAGAGCCGGCCCAGTGACGTTCGCAGTAACTGCACCGTCGCGACGTAGGCCAACGGGTAGAAGCCGAGGTAGAAGACGTCGGCGATCGACGGCACCGCCGACGTCTTCCCACCGAGTGACTCAATGGTTAAGAACACGTCTCCCAATGACCACGACAGGAGACCCAACCCCAAGGCCAGTGGAGCGACTCGGCCCGGATTCTTGTCGAGGCCGCGAATGATGCAGAAGATCGATGCCGTGAGTTCAATGGCGCAAACGACCCAGCCGTCGAGCCACGTCCAATGCTGCGCCGGAGTGCGCACGAGTACGGAAAACATGTAGCCCAGCACCATCACGCCGAGGACCGAAAAAGCTATCCAAGCGAACGGCGAAAGGTCCTGCACCCTCGAGGAGAATTCGGGCGCCACCCCGGGGTGAGGTTGGGCCGGCACCACGGCCTTGTTGGACTTTCCCGACTCCTCTCTTCGCGCGTAGCGGAAATGACTCGGGCGGATATCGTCTTCGGTGTCGTCTTGCATTATCCGACCTCCTGACAGTCTTCGTTCGGAAGAACCGTGGCAAAACTCAGCGATTGGTCATAACAATTCGGGGCCAACGTAAATTCAACCGTAGTTCGCCCTATACGAAAAATTGAACATCCCCACTACGAGAAGAGACAGTGTTCTTCTAGCTATTGGGGGACCGGGTACCGATTTAGAGTCGGTAGGCGCAGCCGTCCCAGTACGCAACGAGATGGGGACGCACCTTCCCTCGGACTTCGACGCTCACTTTTTCGGGGAGTACCGAGCCAAGGTGGAAGAACCGTACTTCGGGATTCGCGTCGTTCAACGTTTCATACTGGTCGACGTCTCGGTCCGCGCTCGTGGAAGCATCGAGAAAGGTGAGCCCGCCGGAGCAGCATCGGTTGTGGCGCACCCGCAAAAACAGGGTGCCGCCGCGCGTCGCCACGAACTCGCGCGCTTTGTCGCTGACCTCGATATCCGTAACTTCAATTCTAGGGAGACGGTGGCGACGGCGTTCTCAGCTCTCGACCGACCGAGAAAGAATCGGAGCCGGTGCGGTATCTTCGAATGGGCGAATGAACATTGGAGGCACCATGTCGTTGGAATCGTTTCCCCGTTACCCACTCATGTTCGGCCCGTCGCCGATCCATCGACTCGATCGCCTTACCGAGTACCTCGAAGGCGCCACCATCTGGGCCAAGCGTGATGACGTGAACTCCGGCCTCGCCTTCGGCGGCAACAAGACTCGAAAACTCGAGTACCTGGTGGCCGACGCCCTGGCGAGCGGCTGCGACACACTCGTGTCGATTGGCGGCGTGCAATCCAATCACACTCGACAAGTGGCTGCGGCAGCGGCCAAGATCGGTCTGAAGTGCGTCCTCATCCAAGAGAGTTGGGTCGATTGGCCCGACGTGACCTACGACCGAGTGGGCAACATATTGCTGAGTCGCCTCATGGGTGCTGATGTTCGCCTCGTGCGAGCCGGTTTCGATATTGGATTCAAGGAAAGTTGGGAGAAGGCGACTCTCGAGATTGAAGAGCGCGGCGGTAGGCCCTACGCCATTCCGGCGGGCGCGTCGGACCATCCTCTCGGTGGTCTCGGTTTCGCCGGATGGGCGAAGGAGGTCGAACAGCAAGAAATCGAACTGGGCGTCGTCTTCGACTACATCGTTGTGGGCTCGGTCACGGGCGGAACGCAGGCCGGCATGGTCGCCGGTTTTGCGCGGAACGTTGACGCCCACACCGTCATTGGCATCGACGGATCGGCCAAGCCCGAGGAGACGTGGGAGCAGATCGCTCGGATCGCGCGCGCGACCGCGAAACTGATCGGCGTCGAACGAGAGATCCCCGATGAAGAGATCATCCTGGACGACCGCTTTCACGCGGGCACCTACGGCATCCCCGACCACCGCACCCTCGAAGCGATGCGACTCGGCGCGTCACTCGAAGCGATGATCACCGACCCGGTGTACGAGGGCAAGTCTCTCGCGGGATTGATTCATATGGTGCAAGAACGTGAGATTCCACCAGACGCCAACGTGCTCTTCGCCCACCTGGGTGGCCAACCGGCCCTCAACGCCTACGCCAGTCTCTTCACGTAATCCCGGTGGAGAACAAGTCCCTGATCGTCACCGTGCCGAACTCCTTCGTGAGCGCCACGCTCGGAGAGATCTCGGACGACGTCGATCTGGTGGAGTGGGATATGACGGGGACGTCGCCGCTGCAACGAATCGACATCGTGATCCCGCCGTATCTGCAATCGAACGACGTTCTGGCGAACCTGGACGGTCTGGAGGTCGGTCTCGTACAGAGCCTCACGCTCGGTTACGACGGCGTCGCCGAAATATTGCCGAAGAACATGACGTTCGCGAACGCCGCGTCGGTGCACGAGACGTCAACGGCCGAATTGACCTTGGCGCTGATCTTGGCGTCACAACGCGCCATACCGGACTTCGTGCGCGCCGCTCAAGCGGGCCAGTGGGCGCCGGTGTGGCGCCAAAGCTTGGCTGACCGTTCGGTGCTGCTCGTCGGCTACGGCGGCGTGGGGCGCGCGATTGAGGCGAGGTTGCGGCCCTTCGAGACGACGATCCTTCGCCTCGCTCAACGCGAACGAAGTGACGAACGTGGTCGCATCTATGGTCGCGACGCCTTGCGCGAACTACTGCCGATGGCCGACGTCGTTGTGGTCGCGGTGCCGCTCGATGAGAGCACGGATCACCTGGTCGACGCCGATTTTCTCTCGTTCATGGGTGACGCCAGCCTGCTGGTCAATGTTTCGCGCGGTGCCGTCGCCGACACTGACGCCCTGCTCGCCGTGGCGCAGAGCGGACGCATTCGCCTCGCCCTCGACGTGACGGACCCCGAGCCGCTGCCCGAGGGTCACCCACTCTTCGCGCTTGAGAACGTACTCATCTCACCGCACGTCGGCGGCATGAGTTCGGCGGCGCTGCCGCGAATGGCCCGGCTCATTCACCAACAGATCGAGCGGATGCAACGAGGTGAGGAACCCCTCAACGTGGTATTGCGGACCTGAATCACGAGGCGCCCACGAACACCAGATAGACGTCGCAAAGATTCCATCCGGTACGTCCTCCGGCAATGAGTTGTCCCAGATCGTGGAGCGCGCTGAAACTGTCGCTGGCCTCCACCACGGCGGACCAGTTGAGGCCGCGTTCTCGAGCGCGACGCGACGTCGTCGCGTCAACCCAGCCACCAGCAATGCCCTTCACGTAGTCTCGCCCATCCGTGGCCCGGGCCAGGGCAACTACGTCTCGGTGGTCGCCATCGAGCACTTCGGCCATTCGCCACGCGAAGTCTTGACAACGACCGCCGGTGCCGGACCCCCGAACCCGTAACGTCACTTCACCCACTCCCACGACACAGAACGGTCTCGATCGCGCCGTCTCCGACGACAGGTGTTGGGCCATGAGGGCAACGACGTCCTGGACGTCGCCGTGCAGCGAAGCGCCCACTTCGATCACTTCATAGCCGCGTTGAGTCGCCTCCTTCGCCACGGCTGACAACACTTGGAACGGCGCGGCGATCACGCGATTCTCGTGAACGGTCTCCACCGGCTCGCGCATGACCTCTCCACGACGCTCAGAGGCTTCAAGGATCTTCTCCGCCAATCGGCCCGAGCCGCGCCCAACCATCTCGAGGAGTGTTGCCACTTCGCCGCGCGTCGGCGTGTAGTCGAACGTGAGGCCCGACGCCACCCAGCGCTCGCCCGAGACCACGTTGTCGACCATGATCAGCGCCAGCGAGCGCGGCGTGCGAACACTCCGAAGAATCGCGCCGCCCGCAATTCTCGAACTCGCCGCACGAAGTTGATTAAGCGTCGTAATGTCGACCCCGGAGGCCAGGACCGCCTCGAAGAGTTCGTGGAGGTCGTCAAGGTTTACTGGCGATTCTGGGAGCGCACAGAGGCTCGACGCTCCTCCCGAAACCAAGAAAATCGTGCACTCGGCCATCGTGGGGTTCTCCAAGAATTCAACCAGTCGCTCGCCGGCCATCAGACTGCCGAGACCGGGACGTGGATGTTCGCCAATTACGAACTCGACGTCTGAGAGGAGTGAAAACGCCGGTCCCTCATCCACGATGATCAGCTGCCGTTGCACGCGCTCGCCCAGCACGTCAAGCAGGGCCGAAGCCATCTCGCGAGCAGCCTTGCCGACGGCGACGACGTCGACCACACTCTCAAAAACGCCCGATGCCCGCAACTGTTGTTCGAGTAAGTCGCGAAGATTCAACTCGCTCGACCACGCGTCGCTGATCGCGAGTGCGTCATTCAAGAGCTCTGTCGTCACGTGAACCTGCCGTCACATCCGGGGGTCGTCCGGCTTGAGCGAATCCTACGGAAGATTGCTCGCTGTACGACGGCGCGATGCCTACATCGAGGTAGCGAAGACCTCTCGCGCGATCACGCTCTGGTGCGCTTGGCCGTGTCGCCACGTGGCGAGTAACGCGATGGCCAAATTGGCGAGCCCGGCGAAGGCCGTCGCAGTGAGCGCGGCCCACAGGTGCACCCCGGTGTAATAGAGGATCCAGAGCGAGCAGCCGAGAGCCCCGACGAACCACGAGGTCGCCGAGACGCCCGAGGCGTCGGGATGACGGACCAACTCGATGAGTTGCGGCGCGCGGTTGATGGTCATGGCGACGCCGGTGCCGAAGACGCCGCCGGCCCAGCCCCACACCACGGTCGGTAGGACACAGCAGAGGATGAAGTAGCCGAGCGCCCTGGCCGGGACGGCCCACCTTCGCCAGGGAGCCAGGCGAAAGAGAATCGAAAGTTGGATCGGCAAGAGGAGCGCGCTGCCCAAAACGACCTCGGCCGAGTGGGCTGCGAACCCGTAGGTGATCCAGAAACAGCCCATGTACACGAAGAGAACCCATGTTGCGAGCGAGACCCCTTCAACCCCCAAAGCACGGATTCGGCGCAGTTGATACGAGGTCCCGACAACCCCGCTGGCGACCGCCAGCCACCCCATCGAGATCGTGAGGGAGTGCCAAGTCATCGTGCAAGTTTAGTTGGGGCTCTTTCTATCGACGGCGATTTGCGGCAGAAATGACAGCTTCGAGTGATGCGTCGAGAATCGACGAACTCATCCCCACTCCCCACCACGTCGTGCCGTCGTCGCCTTCGGCTTCGACGTAGGCGACGGCCGACGCGGCCGACCCCGAAGTCAACGCGTGCTCGGAGTAATCGCGGACCTTGAACTTGACGTCCATCTCGGTGCGCAGGCCGTCCATGAGGGCGTCGATCGGACCGTTGCCTTCGCCCTTCACGGTGAGGTGATGTCCGTTCACGACCAGTTGGGCGAAGATACGGGTGCTGGCCTGGTCGGCCGAGACCTCGCTGGAGAGCAGTTGGATGGTGGGGTTCTCGGGCTGGTAGGTCGTAGTGAAAACGTCCCAGATCTGCGCCGGTGAGATCTCGGTGCCGGTCGCCTCAGTGAGTTCTTGCACCTGCTTGGAGAACTCGACCTGCATCGCGCGCGGCAGGTCCAGACCGTGCTCGGCGTTCAACAGGTAGGCGACGCCGCCCTTGCCCGACTGGGAGTTCACCCGGATGATCGCTTCGTAGGTGCGTCCGGTGTGCTTGGGATCGATGGGGAGATATGGAACTTCCCAGACGTCGTAGGTGTCACCGATCGCCAACATGCCCTTTTTGATGGCGTCCTGGTGCGAACCGGAAAAGGCGGTGTACACGAGCTCGCCCACGTAGGGGTGGCGCATGTGGACGGGGAGCCGATTGGCGTATTCGGCGACGTGGCGCGCCTTATCGATGTCGCGAATGTCCAGTTCGGGGTCGACGCCCTGGGAGAAGAGATTGAGCGCCAGGTTCACCACGTCCACGTTGCCGGTGCGCTCTCCGTTGCCGAAGAGCGTGCCCTCGACCCGGTCGGCGCCCGCGAGCACGCCGAGTTCGGCGGCGGCGACACCGGTGCCCCGGTCGTTGTGCGGGTGCAACGAGAGGACGACGCTGTCGCGGCGATTCACGTGACGAAGGAACCATTCGATGGCGTCGGCGTAGAGATTCGGCGTGTACATCTCGACGGTCGCCGGGAGGTTCAGGATCAGCGGCCGATCGGGTGACGGATCGATCACGTCGATCACCGCGTTGCAGACCTCGAGGGCGTAGTCCAGTTCCGTGCCGGTGAAGCTCTCGGGCGAGTACTCGTAGTAGAACTCGGTCGTCGGTGACGTCGACTCGAGCGCGCGACAGAACGCGGCCGCGTCGGTGGCGATCTTTTGAATGCCCGCTTTGTCGAGGCCGAACACGACGCGTCGCTGCAGGGTCGAGACCGAGTTGTAGAAGTGGATGATGGCGCGACGAGCCCCGTGCACCGATTCGTAGGTGCGCCGTATGAGGTCCTCACGGCACTGCGTGAGGACCTGGATCGTGACGTCGTCGGGAATCAGATCCTCTTCGATGATGTGACGCACGAAGTCGAAGTCGGGCTGGGAGGCTGAGGGGAATCCCACCTCAATCTCCTTGAAACCCATCTCGACGAGCTGGACGAACATGACGTTCTTGCGCTCGAGGTCCATCGGGTCGATCAGGGCCTGATTCCCGTCGCGCAGGTCAACGCTGCACCAACGAGGCGCCTTGGTCAGCCGGCGGTTGGGCCAGGTACGGTCCGGCAGGTCAACCGGCACCGTCGGTACGTACCTGGCGTAGGCCATGGGGCTGGGCTGCTGGTTGTCCTTCACCTGGTTGATCCTCTCCATCGCGGTCGAACAAGAAACAAAAAACCCCCGCCACAGCGGGGGTCGGGGCGAGCACGGGCTCACCCCTATCGAAGCAGCAGGTCGTTCTGGCCGGTTCTCACGGACTCATCCTACCCCGACCAGCGTCAATGTCCAGTGAAAGACGCCGCTAACCTCATTGGTCATGAGCGTACTTAAAACGGTTCTCAAACTCCTGTTCGTCGTGGTCGTCGCGGCGAGTATCGCGGGCATCGTCATGTTGGTGAAGCGGCCCCAAGACGACGAGTCCGTCTCCGTTGACGAGTGGCCCGACGTGCCCCGCAATCCCGCTTCTGAATAGTTCGTCCTCTACTGCACCCAAGGAGAAATCATGGCTGACATGCAATATCGCCGACTCGGCCGTTCGGGTCTCAAGGTAAGCCTGCTCTCTTTCGGCAGTTGGGTCACCTTCGCCAACGCCGACCAGATCGAAACGGGCAAGCAGGCCGCCGAGTGCCTGGACGCCGCCAAAGAGGCGGGCGTCAACTTCTTCGACAACGCCGAGGGGTACGCCGCCGGCGAATCTGAGCGCGTCATGGGCGAAGCCTTTCGAGAGTTGGGTTGGAAGCGTCACGAGTACGTGGTCTCCACCAAGCTCTTTTGGGGACTGCACAACGTTCCCAACATGCGCAACACCCTGAATCGCAAGTACCTTTCCCAAGCGATCGACGGATCGCTCGAGCGCTTCGGCCTCGACTTCGTCGACCTCGTCTTCTGTCACCGTCCCGATCCCAAGACGCCCATCGAGGAGACGGTCTGGGCCATGAGCGACATGATCACCCAGGGCAAGGCCCTCTACTGGGGTACGTCGGAGTGGAGCGCCGACGAGATTCGCGCCGCCTACGACATCGCCGATCGCCACCACCTCCACAAGCCCCTCATGGAGCAGCCCGAGTACAACATCCTGCGCCGAGACAAGGTGGACAAGGAGTACTTGCGACTGTACGAGGACATCGGTCTCGGCACCACCACCTGGTCGCCACTCTCGTCGGGCCTCTTGACCGGGAAGTACCTCAACGGCGTACCCGAAGGCTCGCGCGCGACGCTCCCCGGCTACGAATGGCTGAAAGGCATGCTCACCGACGAAGGGCGCAATAAGAAGGTGGCCGACCTGAAGGTGATCGCCGACGAACTCGGCGTGTCGCTCGCCCAGTTCTCCCTCGCCTGGTGCGCGATGAACCCGCACGTGTCAACCGTCATCACCGGCGCCTCGAGCGCCGCGCAGGTTCGAGAGAACATGACCGCCCTCGACGTGATGCCGCTGCTCACGCCCGCAATCATGGAGCGCGTCGACCTGATCAGTTACTTCTAAGAAACGGTCATGACCGACACGCGAATCGGGATTATCGGCGGACTCTCGTGGGAGTCGACGGCCTCGTACTATCGCTACTTCAATGAGCTCT
>Ga0182024_10011168_pt1 | contig 18104 bp, 17 predicted proteins | sample P32metaG_FD_120480 | JGI IMG/M metagenome (GOLD analysis project Ga0182024, IMG submission 120480) | Permafrost microbial communities from Stordalen Mire, Sweden - P3-2 metaG (Illumina Assembly) | ecosystem: Environmental > Terrestrial > Soil > Wetlands > Permafrost | place: Sweden: Stordalen... | reverse complement strand
CTGAGAACTGAGAACTGAGAACTGAGAACTGAGAACTGAGAACTGAGAACTGAGAACTGAGAACTGAGAACTGAGAACTGAGAACTGAGAACTGAAACCTACTTCGCCGCCATCTTCACTGCATGCGAACTGGCCGCGTAGCGCGCGATGCCTTTGTACAGCGCTTCGGCGATCTGCTCGCGGTAGCCGTCGCTGCGCAGTTTCTGCTCGTCGGTGGGACTGCTGACGAAGGAAACTTCGGCCAGGATGCCCGGCATCGCGCTTTCGGTGAGGACGACGAATCCGGCTTCTTTCACGCCGCGATCGCGCAGGCCGGGATTCTGCAGCGAGAGTGTCCCGTAGAGCGAACGCTGCACGCTGGCCGCCAGCCGCCGCGATTGCTCAATGCGCTCATGCAGGTCAGCGGCCGAAAGGGAAGTTGTTACTGGATTCTTCCCGCCGCCGATCGTCACATGAGTGTCGAGATCTTTTGTTCCCGGCGCCGAAAAGAAATTTGTGTAGTAGGTTTCCACACCGCGCGCCGAAGGCAGGTCGCTGTAGTTGGCGTGCACCGAGACGAATAAATCGGCTTGCGCCTGGTTGGCGATGCTGGCGCGCTCGTCGAGAGGAATGTAGTTGTCGTCCTGCCGCGTGTAGATCACTTCCATCCCCAGGCGGCTTTCGAGCAGCTTGCCCAGGCGCTGCGCAATTTCGAGCACGAGATCTTTTTCCAGCAAGCCGCGGCGGCCGACGGTTCCGAGGTCCCAGCCACCGTGGCCGGCGTCGACCACGATGCGCATCTTGGGCACGCGCGCTCGCAGCTGCAAATCTTCCTTCGTCGGCGGAGGAATCACGATCGCGAGTTTGCTCTTCTCCGTTTGAGGCGTGTCAGGGAAAAGGTTCACAACAGTGTTGGGAGTCGCGCCGATCTTGCGCACTTCTACGACGAGCCGATAAGGATTCGGTTCGAGGCTCACGGAGAAAGTGGAGTTGGCCTTGGTCTCGAGAACGACACGCGTCATGCCCGCAACCGGCTGCGCCATGCGAACCCGGCTGACAAACGTGTCGCCCACATCGATTACTTTGCCGATCAGGTCGGAAGCGAGCTGCGTGTCGCGCAAGTCGAAATAGATGCGGTCTGGGCCCGCGAGGCGATGCGCCTCATATTGCACCTGGTCTTCGAGATCGAGAACGACGGTGCTGGAATCGGCAGATGCCCAATGGCGGATGGCCGTGACTCGGGGAAACTTCGACAGCTCCTGCGTGCTGGCTGGCGAATTGGCTGTCTCGTCGGAATCGGACATTGCGTCGGGAGTGGCATTTGCGTCCGTCGCAGAATTCGCGCTCGCGGCTGGCGCAGAGGGAACTGGGGCCTGCGGAACGCCCGCGGAAGCAGTCGTGTTTTGAGTTTGAGTTTGTTCTGCGTTTTCTGAGCCGACCATCGCGCTGCCCAACTGCGCGGTCTTCAGCTTCCACCACACTCCACCAGCAAATGCTGCGACGATGACAATGCACACCAGCAGGATCAGCGCGAGAGGCCGACTCTTTGCGGCCTGAACTTGGGCAAAGGCGACTGCGGGTTCGAGTGCAGCGTCGGAAACGAGTGGTGCTTTGAGCTCGGAAGTTTTCTTGGATGCAGGCTTGTCGAGCGTGGCTGACGCAGGAGTGAAGAAAATTTTCGCTACGCTTGTTTCTTGATCGGACTTTTCCAGCGTGGAAGGAGCGACGACAACTTCGCTGTCCGCAGGCTTCAAGACGCTCGTTTTTTGATCGATTACTTTTTGATCAATTGATTTCTGATCGACCACCTTCTCGTCAACCGCCGAGATAACGGGAAGGTTAGTGACGCCGAGCGCGGGATGGGTCGGTTCAATTGCAGGCAGTTTGTGCGAAGCTGCGGCGGGTTCGAGCTTAGTTGCCGCGGCCTGAGCAGATTCCGCGAAGCGATCTTCGTCTTCCGGCTTCAGCGCGCCCAAGATAAGTTCGGCCAACAGGCTGAGATTGCGGATATCGCTTTCGTTGAATCCAAAGGGCCACGCAGAAAATGCCTCGACGAGGCCAATCACGCGACGCCGTCCGCAGAGCGGCACGGCTACCATGGAGCGCGCTCCCAGTTTGCGGCACGCCTCGAGGTTCACTCGCGGATCGGTCTCAGTGTCGTCGCAGTGGACGATCTGCGCGGTGCGGAAGCAGGCGCCGGAGAAGGCAGAGTCGCGGTCGATGCGGGCTCCCACTCCAGGCCGAATCGTTCCAGCGGCGGCACGCAACACAATCTCATTATTCTCGGCGAGTGCGATTGCCAAGCCATCTGCGCCGGTGATTGCGACCGCGCGTTGGGCGACGAGTTGCAGCACTTCATCGAGAACGAATTGCTCGTCTGCTTCGAACTCCAGCGGTTTAACTGCGGTCGGAGAACCGGCATCGAAGCTGGCATGGCGAGAGGCCAGGGCTTTTCTGCGACGAACTTGCTCGTGCAGCGCCGAGAACGCCAACAGCGCCTGCAGTGCATCGAGTTGCGAGGCTTTCGTGGGATCTCGCTCAGCGTCTTGCTCGGAATCTTGATCTGGATGATCGGAAGCGCGGGAAGGATTTTGCCCTGCGGGCCAAGCGGGAGCGCCGGCTCCGACAAACGGAGCTGCGGCGTCCAGGTCCGGCTTGGAAGTGGTAGTTGCCATTCAGGATAGTTCACTTTTAAGTTACCGGGCTTTGGGACGACTTTCAATTACCTAAGCGTGCCATTCGGGCATGGACTTTAGTAAGCGCTCCTCCGGGCTATGAATCTTAGCGTACAGAGTCTTTGCCATTGAGCCTTTTCGAAGCGGCCCGTGATTGAACGGCTACGCTTCGACGAGGAAGACTTCACGCGAACCATGCTAGTTACTAAAACGGTATCTTCAGCCGACGTTAAAATCGAAAGATTATTGTCTGAACCGTCTTCCCAGCTCACCCGCGATTTGGTGGTGTGTATGAACGCAGGAATAGCTCCCGCGCGACAGACGCGGTCTCAACACAGGCACCAGCTTCGCACGTTGACCTACGCGTGCCTGGAGCAGGCGAACGGCGGGATTGTTCGCGACATCAATCACTACGGGATTGGGTTGCAGGTGGTCGCCGCGGTGCGTCCGCAGCAGCAATTGCGCGTGCGCTTTGAATTGAGCCGTCCACGGTTGCGAGTGGAAACTCGCGGCGAGGTTACATGGGCAACGCGATCGGGACAGTGTGGCATTCGCTTTCTGGATCTGCCGCAGAAAATTGCCCGGCAGATTGATGAATGGATTCTTGGAAATTTGCTTGAAGGTGCTGCGCTGCATTCGGAGGGTTCCATGTTTGCGGCTGCGTCGCTAGCTGGTTCATCGTCAGGGGATTCGGAGTTCGCTCGCACGTCGCTGGCGCGCTCGTCGTTGGCGCGTTCATCTTTTGCTCGTTCATCTTTTGCTCGTTCATCATCGGCGCTCTCGTCGATCGCCAAATCATCGGTCCTCCTCTCATCGCCCGCCGCCTTCTCATCGCCTGTGGTGGAAGACGTCAAGGAGGCCGACGATTACGACGGATTGGTAGTTTCGTCGACGCCAGTTCGCGTGATTGAATTGCCGACGCGGCCCGATCCTTTGGAGCCGCCGGGTGCGCGGAATGCGGGTGTTTCCGGGGAAAGGCTGGCATTATCTGCGCGGCCTTTGCCTGATACGGTTTTGCCTGAAGCAGCTTTATCCGAGCCGGTGCTATCCGGAGCCGCTGTATCGAAACCGGCTTTATCTGAACCGGCGCTCCCGACGTTCGCTGGATTCGAGCACGCTTCATCGACGTTGGATTGGCTGTCGCAGCCGCTGACCGGCCGCAGCCTGATCTGGACCATCAACACGCTTGTGGTGGTGGCAGCGCTTCTGCTATTTGTAGTGGTCTTTCTTTCGATTACCGGGGAACCACCGCAGTGGCCGCTGGCGATGACAGGTGGTGGCGCAATTTTTGTAGCGGGATTGTATTGGGGATTTTTTCGAGTTTTTGGAGGAGCGAGTCCGGGCGCACGATTGGCTCGAATGGCGGGATGGGAGCCGGACGAAAAAGAGGGCGAAGAGGATACGCGTTTTCGCTGAAGCTTTCGATTCCGCAGAAGCTGAAGGTTTGATTCCTCAGAATCAGTTCGCGAAGTAATGTTGCGCCAGCCACAGTTGCAGACTTCGATGCTGTTGCGGCGCTAGTTTTACGAAGCGAATTCCCAGATTGCCGCGACTGTCCTGCCAGGCAATTTCCGCCTTGGCTTTCAATCCGGTGTTGGTTCCCGGCAGTTCGAAGGAAACTTGTACAGCCCTGGCTGCCTCGGGAAGGCTGCTGGCACGAATCTGCATTCCACCCTGACTCAGGTTGACGAGCGACGCGTCGGTCGCTTTGCGGCCCCTGCACGTCAACGACACAGGAACGTCCAAGCCGGTACGGTGATAGCGGAGACGGCCGTCGAGAATCATATTGCGCGCTGCGGAAAGGGTGCGGACGGCTTGTTCCACGGAAATCGGTTTGGCAAAAGAGAAAAGAGCGCCGGTGTCATCCAGCGTGCGCTGGGACTGCTGGCTTCCCATGATGACCAGCGGAACCGCTTTCGCGTGTCCTTCCGCGCTCTGCAATTCGTGCAGCAACTGAGAGCTTCCATTCAGATCGCAGTCCACGATGAGGGCGTCGATTTTCGACTTGCTGAGCCGCGCTAAAGCGCGCTGCGGTTCGTTTTCGACAGCGACGTCCATTTGCAGACCGCCAAGAATGCATTCCAGAACGCTGACTTCCTGCCAATCGCGCGAAACCACCATCGAGGAAAGTGTCATGTCTTCACTCTAGGCGATGTGGGTAATGGGGACGTAGATAACCAACGTAACGATGCGTGTCTTCTGAAGATCCGCAGACCTCGTCGCAGGAGCGAGGTACGCGGTCAGCGATGCTTGGGCAGCAGGATATCTGAAATCACTTTCTATTTGCGACTCTCTGCTAAACTACGCGGCCATGAAACCATTTCTTAGCCGGATGCTTTACATCGTAGTGTTTGCGGCGACCCTCGCCGCCGCGCAAGATGTGATTCCCCTCTACCCCGCCACGCCGCCGGGCTCGATGCAGGAGAACTATCCGGAGAAAGAATACTTCTCGAAAATCTGGAACACTGAAGTGGTCAGCAATGTGACCAAGCCAAACCTGGTGGTTTTCAAGCCATCTGCGGAGTTGAGAAACGGAACTGCCGTGGTGATCTGCCCGGGTGGCGGTTTTATGGCCCTCTCGGTTAACAGCGAGGGCGCCGACGTTGCCAAATACCTGGCCGCGAAAGGCGTGACAGCGTTTGTGTTGAAGTACCGCCTAGCGCGCACCGGCGAGGACGCCACGCAGGAATTTGGCGCGATGTTTTCAGACAGGCAGAAATTCCAGGAGATGTTAAGCAAGATTGTTCCCCTGGCCGTCGCCGATGGTTTAGCGGCAGTCACCTACGTTCGGCAGCACGCGGCGGAATGGGGAGTTTCTCCCGAACGCGTCGGTATTATCGGATTCTCTGCCGGTGGGGCAGTCACGGCTGGAGTTGCGTTCCATTACAAGCCGGAAGGCCGCCCGGTTTTCGTAGCGCCGATTTATGCGGGCGGGGATGAGTTCAAAGATGCCGCGGTTCCTGCGGATGCGCCGCCGATGTTTATTGCCGCCGCCACCGACGATCAACTCGGACTCGCGCCGGTCAGCGTTGCGCTGTACCAAAGGTGGGCCGCTGCACAAAAATCGGCCGAGTTGCATATCTATGCGAAAGGCGGCCACGGCTTCGGAATGCGCAAACAGAACCTGCCCAGCGACCATTGGATTGACCGGTTTGCCGACTGGCTGGAGTTTCAGGGGTGGTTGAAGAAGGATTAATTGCGTCTTGGATCTAAACCCTGTGAATCGCGAGTGGGTACAGTTAAGGCGGCCTGCCCGAGGGAATTTAGTGTGCCCACTCATGGTTTCGCTGTAGCAACTGCCTATGGAGCGGTCGCACCCAACTGTTGTGAGGAATGGTGAACCAATGCGGCGATTCCAGGAGCTATGCGAACTCATCGTTATCGAGCGGGACGTGGAGAATTTTTCCGCTCTGGTGACGGAGCTGAACCAACTCGACCCCACCCACCGGCTGCCCGTGATTTCAAAACAGCCGGATCCGAATTACACTCTGCAAAATTAACCGACGCGATTTATTTCACTGCCGCTTTGTAGTCAGCTGCGGCGATACCACTCTACTGTGCGGCGCAGGCCTTCTTCGAAATCGACCTTGGGTTTGTAGCCGAGAGCGGCTTCAGCCTTGGAGATGTCGGCGAGAGAATGTTTGATGTCCCCGCCGCGTTCGGGGCCGTACTTTGGCTGTCCGGTATAGGGCGTCATGCCTTGTAGCAATTTGAAAGTTTCATTGAGCGTGAATCGTGTGCCGGTTGCAACGTTGAAAACCTGGCCCGCGGCCCTCGTTGCGGGGGCTGTGCAGGCCTGCAGATTTGCCTCGACGGCATTGTCGATGTAAGTGAAGTCGCGGCTTTGTTCGCCGTCGCCGAAAATTGTGGGCTGTTGGGCACGCAGCATCAGGGTGATGAACTTTGCCAGGACTCCCGAATAGGGCGACGATGGATCCTGGCGCGGGCCGAAGATATTGAAGTAGCGCAGGGCCACGGTCTCAAGCCCATAACAGCGGTAAAAAGAAATCAGATAATGCTCGCTGGCCAGCTTGGCTACGGCGTAGGGAGAAATTGGATCGGGCTTCATGGCTTCATGCTTGGGAAGCGTGGGCGTGTCGCCGTAGGCCGACGAAGAGGCCGCATAGACTACGCGCTTCACTCTTGCATCGCGCGCCGCGACTAACACGTTCACGGTGCCGTCGACGTTAGCGCGATTGCTGCCGAGTGGGTCGAGAACGGATTTTGGCACGGACGGAATTGCGGCCTGATGAAGAACGAAATCCACTCCGGCGCAGGCTTTGTGCATTGCCTCGAGGTCGAGAATGTCGGCTTCGCGAAAGTCGATACGGTCTAATATTTCGGCGATGTTTTGGCGGTTACCAGTGGAGAAGTTGTCGACGCCGCGCACCTGATCGCCTTTTGCCAGCAGCGCTCGCGCCAGGGATGATCCAATGAAACCGCCGATGCCGGTGATGAGATAGAGAGCCATGAGCTTTCATGATAGCGAACGGAATCAGTATGTGACGTAAAAGTTGGTTCTGGCGGAAGAGGTCTGATGGATCCCGACAGTCCATAGGCAACGGAGATCCCTCGTCCCGCTGGAGAAAACGCGGGAGCTTCGGGATGACCCAAGGGTCTTTTGAATTGCAGCCATCAATACGATTTTGAGTTTCGCGCCATGTGCCTGGAGAGTGGGCGACGGGCGCCAGCGTCAGGGGAGGGTTGGAGGATTTTGACTCTTTCGAAGGATTCTGAAGAAATCGTCGCGCATGAGCAGCTGGCGGCTTTGGAAGAATTCGGTGAGCGCCCGGAGCGCAGAAACCGGATCGGCGATGGGAGTTGCTTCAACGAAAGGTCCACTGCTGGTTTGTGATCCGCCCCTTGCAGGTTCCATTATCACGGTGGGCCGGGAGAGGGTGCTCAATAGTCCTTTCAACTGCGTCCGATTCGGCTCCGACATTTCCGTGAAAGCGATTCCCATGCCGAGGTAAGGATAGTTCACGCGCACAGTACCATTGGCCTCAATGCGAAAACCATTCGATTCCAGTTTCATGTGCAGCAGCATGTCCACGGGGTAGGTGGCCTGCGACTCTACGTAACAGCCGTGCAGACTGACGTCGGCGAATGTGGCCCAGGTGGAAACGTCGCTTCCGGCCTTGAGCAGCTCCGCGTTGCCTTCGCATTTGTAGCGCGGGCTGCGGCGCCTTTCCGCGCCGTGAAACTGTTCGCTGGTACTGGCATCACTCCGCGCTTCTGGCGTCGGTGAGGGGGCTGTCGCGGCGGCGACTGGAGCGTCAGAACGCTTGAGTGCCCTCACGTAAGCGACGCTTTGGTTGGTGTCCTCTTGCATGGCGCTCCGGAATCCATCTCCGCCTACCTAAGCGACAAGCCAGGCCCTCTTCAACTTAAATTAACGGGCGGAATCCCTGAAGTCTTTATCGGGAAAAAGGGATTCGACATTAGCGCGTTGGACCTCATGCAGATAAGAGACGTTTTAAGAAGCACTGGAGCTGGGAGATCTTTCCACCGTTTCCATGGACTCGGCCGCTTGGCGAATCTGCTTCCACAATTCGTCGCGTCCAGCGCCCGTCTTGGCTGAAAAGGGAAGCAGATTAGCGACGGAATACTCTTGAGCCAGGGAACGCAAAGCATTCTGCAGTTGGTTATTGGATAGCCGATCGCTCTTGGTGGCGACCAGCAGCAGTTCGCGACCCGAAGCGCTGAGAAAATCCAGCAGCTGGCGGTCACTGGGTTGAGGGGGAATGTTAGCGTCTATCAGAACGATGCACAACCTGAGCGTGGAACGCTGATTCAAGTAGGGTTCAATGAATTTTGGCCACTCTTGAGAAATCTCGCGCGAAATCTTGGCGTATCCATAACCTGGGAGGTCGGCGAAAATGAGTTCCGGACGAGGCTTTCCTGGCCATCGAATCTCAAAGAAGTTGATGCTGCGGGTGCGGCCGGGGGTGGAACTGGTACGGGCCAGCTTGGAACCCACCAGGGAATTGATGACGCTGGATTTACCCACGTTGGAACGGCCGAGGAAAGCGATCTCCGGCAAGCTGGGCACGGGGAATTGCGCGGCATCGGTTGCCGCCGCCAAAAACCGGGAGAGAATCCTCATGGTCAAGTTTGCAACGTGGCAAAGGATTTTGGCAAGCAGTCAGAAGGGTGGACCTCCATTTGACCCGGACAATATATAGGCGTGGAGATCCCTCGCCCCGCCGGAGAAAACGCGGGGGCTTCGGGATGACCGGACGAGTCTAATTGAGCCGCCGCCAAATAAGGTAGAAGAAGCTACAGGGGCAGACGCTTGTTTGCGGCGATGCAAAGAGATCCCTCGTCCCGCTGGAGAAAACGCGGGCCTTCGGGATGACCGGACGAGCTGATCGAACCGTCGCCAAGCATTCACTGGTAACTGAAGGTCAAATCGTCAAGATAAACGGAATACGGAGTCTGTTGGTAGTTTCCATCCATCTGGTAGTTGACGGTTATTCCATACCAGCCGGCGGTTGAACCAGGATCGTAGGTTTGGTTGACGGTGCCGGTTACGCCATTCAGAGTGATGGACTGATACAGCAACTGATTGTCAGAAGTGCGCTGCACTTGAATGGTCAGATGATTCCATGCATTGCTATTTGGATAGCAGGCGATGCCGGTGGGAACCCAGTGCTGGTTTAGATTGTCCCAGATATCCCACTCATTGCCGCCGGCGATGCGACACTCGTGGCCCCAGATGAAACCCAAATTATCGAAGAATTGATTGATGTCGAACTCGACCGCCTGCGAAAGTTGAAGGCTGGTGCTATAGAAATACACGTCGTAAGTGAAGTTATGGTAGGTCGGCACCAGGGTATGGTTGGTGTCGGGCAATCCTTGCGAAGAAAAGTCACCAATCAAATGATTGTTAAACAGAGCGTCGGCGTAAAGCGTAGTTCCGGCAAGACTGAATTGGGTGGCGTTTCCGCTCATCGAAGGAGATTGGAAGCCCTGGGACATGGAGTACACAATTTCGTCGCAGGGTGAAGGTGAACAGGTCGCATAGGATGGCGGAGTCAGGCCATAGGCTTCCCATCCTGCGCTTTGCTGAAGGCTGGAGAACGAATTGACAGGGGCGGTCACGGGAGGGGGGACCGTCACAGGGGCACTGGCAACGGCGATCTGTAAGGATTGCTGCTTGGAGAGTCCATTGGAATCGGAAACCGCGATAGCGAAATTGAAACTTCCGGCTGCGCTGGGTGTGCCGGAGATGGCACCGCTGGCAGTACCGAGAGTCAGCCCGCCGGGCAGTTGACCAGAGGCAATGGAGAAAACGTAAGGGGACGTGCCTCCGCTGACGTTCAGCGCCCCACTGTAGGCAGACCCGACCGTGGCGGAGGGAAGCGTGGAAGAAAGCGTCAGGCTGGGCGTTGGGTTGTTTGCGGGAGGGGCGCTGGCATTGGCGGGCACCGAAACGCCTGAACAGGCATTGAATAAGAGTAGCGAGAAAAGGATGGCAAACAGAGCGACGCACTGCCAGACAGCTCGATTTGAATCTGGTTGTTCTGCGGAGCTCGGTTGGCGCCTGGACATCAATTACCCTCTCGAAGGGGATTTGAGAACGACGCTCAAAGCGAGAGTCTTTGGCGAATCTAATGCGGAGGAGCCGAGCAGAACAGATAACCAAAGGCATGGGTGGGGATTAATACCTGCGGGGCGCGCGCTGTCATAAGCTGGTCCGGTGCTCTGGGGTTACCACCACAAAGTAGGCAGTCTGTCCTAGAACGTCCGGCTGTTATGGGCAATTCCTGGCAAAATAATGGGTTCTCTATTCTCTGTGCGGAGCATCTAAACAACGCGCAATTAGAAAAGAATGAGGAGGATCGACGATGTCTGGATTACGGATGTTGCAACTTTGGATGGTGACGGTGGTGCTGTGCCTGGGATTCGCTGCCTTGCCGAGCGGGGCTGCCGGTAGTACGCAGACGTTCACAGGAAAGGTGAGCGATGCGATGTGCGGGGCGAAGCACTCCGAGGGTACGCTCTCGCCGGCAGACTGCGTGCGTGCATGCGTGCAAAAGGGTGCAAAGTACGCTCTGGTTGTCGGCGACAAGGTGTATACGCTGAACACGTCAGATCAAGCGGCCCTAGACAAGCTCAACAAGCTGGCTTGGGAAAATGCCAAAGTCACGGGAACAGCCAGTGGTGACAGCATAACGGTGAAGTCGGTTAGCGCTGCCCAGTAGAGGATGAATTATGTGTGACGTGGCGTCGCTGCTAGCCCACATCGGCGGGTGACGAAAGGGTGAGGTCGGCAAAGACGAATCCGTCTCTCGAGACGATTTCGCCGACCTCGACCTGTAAGTTTTGCCGGAACATAGGCCCTGCGTAGACAAAGGTGTGGAACTCTCCGTTTTCGCCACAGGGATCGACGTCGCGGGGCAGTTCCAACAGGAGTTGCTCATCGAACTCCCGGCCAACGAATTCCGGGGCTAGAAGTTTGGGATCAACGCACGTCAACTTCGCTCGCACGCCAGATTTAATCATGGTGGAGGCAAGTTCCCGTGTCGGCAGGCCCCAGACCGGGAACATCGGTTGCAGGCCGGAGTTTTGCAATTGTTTTTCGCGATAGGCGCGCACATCAGTTAAGAACAAATCGCCGAAGGCCACACGATCGATGCCCGCCTGCACGGCCGCCTGGCACGTATTTTTCATTAGGGACTCGTAGTCTTCATTGGAGCAAGGCCAAGGCAAATCGACGCCCCAGAGAGGAATGCCGACCGCTTGGGCTTGCGCTTCGACTACACTGCGGCGGACGGCATGCATGGCAACGCGATTCGCAGCTTGGTTAAACGTAGTCAGTAAGCCGGCAATTTCGAAGCTTTTCTGCTGCCGCAAAAGATGAAGACTCCAGGCACTGTCTTTACCACTGCTCCAGGAAAGCAGGGCTCTCTTCGTTTCCATAGATGGTCTTCCGAGGTTATGGTGCTTTAGGTTTCGACAACGCAACCGCAAAAGCGGAGCAACTGGTGCGAGACGCGTTTGGACGAACCAGTCACCCATGGCAACGGCTTAGTCCTTCCTGGACAAGCGGCAAGCTTGGAGTGGCAACAACCTTCGACTGGCGGCAAAGTTACTTTTCAAGATCGAAATAAATCTTTGTGGTGGCGCGGTAGCGGACGACTTTCTTGCCGTCCAATTCCATCTCCAGTTCCGCCACTCTCGCCCACTTCATGCCGCGAACCGTTTTTGCAGCTTCTGCGACCGCATTTTCCGCAGCCCTGGCAAAGCTCTCTTTGGATGTGCCCACTACGTCAATCACTTTTTGCGCCATTGCGATCTCCTTTGAAGTTATTTCCTGCCCTTGGATTGTACTGCCGTTACGGGCCTGCCGACAGTTCTAGGCGCTTTCGGCGGTTCCGCGCCGTCTGATTATTCTGTCGAAGGCGTGGCTCAGTTTTGTTCTGGATGCGGTCAGGGTAGCTTTCGACAAGCGCACTGTTCCCTCGCGAACAATGGAGCCTAGCAGCTTTGCAGCTTTCAGAGTGGCGGCGCGGCGGAGACCTGTTTTTTCAACGCGCACCGTGCATCGGCAGTATTCCTTGGTAATCATTCCCACGCGGAGCGTGAGAAAAGCGTTGGCAGAACCTGACAGAACGGAACTGGCGAGAAGATGCATTCCTGGAATTGCAGCGACGGTTGAGCCAAAGATCGTCCCCACCAGCACATCGACATCGATATCCTCAATGCCCGCGGCAATAAAGGCGGTGGAAGCCACATTTGCGTACAGTTGCACAAAGTCTCGCAGCGAAGGTCGCTGATAATAGACATGCGCTACCTGCCAGATGAGGCGAGTTTGAGCAGCAAAGACCACCAAGACGTCCAGTCGACCGCTTTGCAAAACTGCCGTGCTCAAGAATACCGCCGAGGCGGTAGATGTGACGACATCGTCCGCGTGTTTATCGAGAGTTTGGAGGGCGTATTCAATTTCCTCGGTAGAACTCAAAGGGAGCCCGCGGAGCCGGGGATGGCGCGCCAGTCGTTTCTTAAAATCGAGAAGAAATCGGTCGTAAGCCTCTCCCTCGGTTGTTGCTGGCGGCAGGATGCGTTTGGGCAAGCGGAACCACAGCAGGAATGGAGTCGCTAGCAGTATGCAGTAAAGGAAAACCAGGCCCCACAGCACGGCATTACCGAATGCAAGATTGACAGTTCGTGCCGACTGCACGATCTGCATCGTTTGGTTGAACAGGAATACGACGAAGACGACGAGGATGAAAGCAGCGACAGCAAGGGCGATTCTTTTTACTGTTTTTGGCATGGGGCTACTCCCTCTCTAGTATCCACGATTCCAGGACGGTTGGTATCGAATGTTGAGCCGACTGTCATTTTTCAGGCGGTCGAAAGAGATGCGGAGTAAAGACCGGCCGAGCTTCGACGCGAATCGACTTTGTATGGTTCGCCGGTTTGACGAGGATTTAAGAACGAGAGCATGGGAGTTCGAACAAGAGTTTTGCAATATGGATGGCGAAAGAAAAAATAGCGGCTCCTCTCTGAACGAGAGGAGCCGCTGACCGTATGAGTCGATGTAGGTCGATAAAGGCCCCCAATAGCCCGAAAGTATCTGCACTTCTCGTGCAGAGTGTGCAGGTCTCAGATGTTAAAAATGAAGAATAGGCGCGAACGAACAGTCTCGATTTCGCGAGCCAGCTTCGCCATGGCAGTCAACCCTTCACAACCGAGCGGATTTTAGGAGTGCCGGAGACGGCGGCTTTCACTGCGGCGTCGGTTTCGACCAGTTCCAGGACTTTCCTGGTCATTTGCTCGTCAGTATCTGGCGCGTTTCGGATTTCCACAGGATAGCGCACCAGCAGCTCCAACCCGGCATCGGAGAACTGAATACGGGCCTCCGGACGAGGCATCTCCACTTGAATATCGACGTGGCGCTCAATTTCGGCGTGTTGGCGTTCAATATTATCTCGATATCGCGAATAGACCTGGTTTACGGTGGCGACTAACTTCTCCTGCGCCATTTTATGGTTTCCGTCGGGAACAATGGCCACCGCCACTTCATGCCATGCATACTCGGTTCCGGGAATCTGCTTGAAGAGAGGCGTACTGGTTTGGAAGAGAACCGCATTGGAGAACACGACGATGCGCCCGGTGGGATAGAAATCCAATCCTGTGCCGGCGAGTTCCATTAGATACAGCCGTACGAGGCCGATATCCACCACATCTCCGGTGACACCGGCGACACTGATTCGGTCGCCCACGCGAATCCCATAACGCCCGATGATAAAGAAATAGGCGGCAACGGAAAGAAGGACAGCTTGCAATCCAACAGCAATGCCTGCGGTAATGAATCCGGCAAATGTCGCTAGAGAACTGAACTCACTGACGAAACCAAGAATGAGGACAACGGTGATGAGGAAACCGATCACAACTCTGCGCATGACCAAGAATTGACGGCGGCGCCGGGGATCACTTACGTAGCGGAAGGTGATGCGGCGCCAGACCTGAGACAGAACTAGAATGATGGCCAGCGCGACCATGATGCCTACTACTCGTGTTAGTACAGAACGAAGTACTTCCCTGGATTCCCGGGAGATCGAGTTGCGCCATTCGCTAGAGTTCGTCTTGCTGTCGTTGAGTACGATAATTTCCTGGCTCAGCGGAAGAAGCGCGGCGGAAAGCTGTTTGAAGCGCTCAGTCAACTCCTGGAACTCCTGTCTTTCCGCCTGAAGTTGCTGCGGATCGGTGGATGGTGGTTGATTGGCCAGCGTCTGGCTGCGCTGGATGGTGATCCGCAGCGCGTCGCGGAGGGGAGTGCGCAACCGGTCCGCTACGTCCCGCGTATGGTCGGTTTCCTGCATCAGTCCGCCGATCTGATGCACCGTGGTCACGTAGCTGTATAGGGTCATCGCTTCACTGATCAGGCCGCCGGAGTTGGCCAGCGATGGTTTGGATGGCGCAGGCGTGGTGGTTGCTTTTTGCGGAGCTGCGCTGGTATTGAGGACATCGGGAATGGAGCGCGCCAGTTGATTGATGCCACCGGCGAGACCGCCGGAGATTTCGCCGTTGGTTTCCACGAAAGATGACATTTTGCGAATCGCATCGAGCAGAGCCTTCTGTAGTTCCAGTTCACTCTGCAGCGCGTCCCGCTGCGAAATCAAGTCTCCGCGACGGGCGGCTGGCCTGCTGGTTATTTGCGCGTTTACTGATTCGATCTGCGATTGCAACTGGTCGATCTGAGCAGAGGTCTTTGTTTCCATCTGCACCAGACTTTGTTGCTGGCTGGTTTCGGCGGAGGGCTGGCTGGCGCCGTTTTGCTGCTGAGCAACGATGAAAGCGGCTTCGGCTTTGGCCGATTGAAAGCCCAGTTGTACGACTTGAGACCCCAGCGTTTTTGCATTGTCCTGATAAATGGCGTCGCTGGGTAATCCGACCGACTGAATGCCGGTCGTCGACTGACGATACCAGCGGATGAGTTGGTTCAGGTGATAGAGCACGGCAGATTCGTTCAGTGGAATCTGGGGCAAGGCGCTGGGGGAAGCCTGTGAGTTCGATGGCGCGGGGGCTTTCGCCGGCTGGGAAGGTGTGGAATTCTGTGCCAATAAGAGAAATGCACCAAAGAATGCGAGAGCGATCATTGCGGTAATTTGCTTAACACGTCGGCGCAGATTTGCGGCTAAACATTGAATGAGGTCTGGCATATTTATTCGCTTTCGTTTCTTATTGTATTCAAAGAGATGGCAGAACCTGTGCCGGTTGGCGAACACTTCTAAGCGATTCGCGGCTGTACTGCGAGATGATTTGCCAACGCGGAGATGCGGCCCGTAACTCTCCTAATACTCGTCTAATACTCGTCGGATCCCAAGACCCAGATGAAAGATTGCAGGTCAATCATGTCGCGAGGTCTGAGATCGGTGAGGTTACGACGAACAACTTCAGCAAATCCGAGAAGACTGGCGTAGGTGTCCCAAGACGGCCGTGACCGATATTGAAAGTCAAAGCCGTACTCTTCGGCTGCGATGCGCGTGACCTTGGGCTTCAGGAAGATGTGAACATCGGGTTGCGCGATAAAACTGAACACAGTCAGCACCGGCCAGGTGAGAACCCGAGTTTGCTTTCTTGGAAGTCCAGCCACAACATCGCACCAGTGTTCAAATTTCGCCTCCGCCGTGCCTGACCCGTACAAAAAATCAAACAAACCGGCAGCGAAAGCCTTCGCTCCCCCTGGGACTTCACTGCGTCACGGATCGCCATCTTCTCAAAAGAGAATAGTAGGTTGGTGCGCGATTCGATCTTCAGAGCCTTCGCCGATATTTCTGAGAACTTTCCTTGTTGAAGCAAGGCTCGATACTCGCTGAGACCTAGAAGTTCATTCCATTGCAGGTGAGCGTTCCACTTATAGTTCCGTTCCCAGTCGAGGTAGGTTTCATCACGAAACGCCTGGGGAAAGAATCGGAGAAACTTGCGACGGGATTGCGCAGCCTTGCGCGGCTCGACGAGACTTAATGAACGAGGCGCTTGAATCTGGCCAGGGACGCGGCCTTTGTTGCTGGGGTTTGTCGAAGAAACAGTATTTGCCCGCATCATCTCGCCGAAAATGGCTTTAAGTCTTTTTACGGACATCTTCCTTTTCTTGGCCCAAGTGTTTGCCTGGGCGGCGCGCCGGCCGCCCAGATCTTTATTATTTAGTTTCGCGATTGTCTGGATCGCGACAAACCAAGCTCCGTTACGCCAGTTTGCGACCACTTCCCTCCTCAGGGAAGAGGCTAGGTTACGAGCGGATACAGGGAGCGCTCACCTGTATCCGCTCAAAGCGATTTTTTTACCCCTGGCTAAACCTGAGATCGCGAAACGGAACTTACGATCGTTTCCACAGGCGAATACGCCAGTTCCGAACCTTGCGAACAGCATCGTAATAATATGCTTCCACGGCTCATATCGCCTAAGCCGAGAAAATTACTCGGGAATAACAGCCGTTGGCCGAAGACTCGCCGAATCGGTGCAATGTATTTGGGGGTGGCAATGCTTCCCAACAGAACTACGTCGGTGTCGTAACCGGCCAGTTCCCGCAGCCGCAGCAGATCGGACTCTAAGGGGCGTCGATATTCTAAATTCTTCGCGTCGATAAAAGTAGAAGAGATTCTGTGAAGATCGTTTAGCGTGACGACTGTTTCCGGCAGCATCAGACCTGCTCCGGTAATGATGTAAATGCCCGCGACACCGTCAGGCGGATTTTTGAATTTCTCGGCGTAATCGAGCTTACCGCGGAAATACAGACTACTGATGAATCGATACACCTCGCCTAAGGGCGCTCCCGAATCTCTGAGCCGTACGGCCAGTTCGCACCGCCCGGTTGGATTAAGAAGCCGTTGCCCCTTGATTCCGGAAGCGTTGGCGGGCGACAGCAGAAAAATTCGGGATCGAAGAGTCTGTGCGCTTCTTACGGCGGCGGTCAGCATATCATCATTTTGCAAATCATCATCCTGATTTGCAAATTCTGATCGTAAAAATCCTCAATCACAGCAATTTGTCCGGCGTAATCGGAAAGGGCGTCCGAAATTTCGGGCGCCTTTTTTCTGGAGAAGATATGTCTGCCGAAGTTGCGAACTCTGGTATCGAGGGTCAGTGCACGTGGAAGAGATGATCGAGCAGAAAAAAGAATCCCGCGCCCACAAAGACGAGCAATGCCATTTTCATCGCAGGTTCTTTATTGACTTCGGGAATGAGGTCAGAGGCTGCGACGTAAATCGTAACTCCCGCCGCGAGCGGCAGCCCCGCGCCCACATGATGACGGAACAATGCCATGGTGAGAACGCCGGCAAGCGTGGACCCGCCCAGAACTACGGACGCACCCCAGGCCGTGCCCCGGCTGCGGCCGCTGGCAAGCATTACGGAACTGACCGTGAAGCCTTCGGGAATTTTGTGCAGAAAAATCGCCAGAAAGATCAGCCAGCCCAGCCAGTTCGATACCAGAAATCCGGAAGCAATAGCGATGCCGTCGAAGAACGTATGAATGATGAGTCCGAGCAATACAGAATATCCCTTGTGGGAGTGCATGAACTCGTCGCGATGGGTTTCTTCGCCGAAGTGAAAATGTGGCGTGACCGTATGCTCGAAGAAGTGGATGATCAGGTAACCCAGCAGCACGAGAAATGCCGCGGAGCGCCCGCGCAACTCAAGGCTTTCCGGAACCATCTCAACCAGAGCCGTGGCCAGCATGAATCCCGCGCCCAGTGCGACGAAGTAGCGAAGATAGCGCCGCTCCCAGTGGCGCTGCACGATGATCGCTCCGCCAAAAATGTTGGCCGCTGCCGCGGTTAGTCCGAGGACCACGCTGGTGAGGATGGGGTTCATTTGTTCGGGGATGATAGCAGTTCTCAGTTCTCAGTTCTCGGTTCTCGGTTCTCGGTTCTCGGTTCTCGGTTCTCGGTTCTCGGTTCTCGGTTCTCGGTTCTCGGTTCTCGGTTCTCGGTTCTCGGT
>Ga0182024_10011167_pt1 | contig 18105 bp, 13 predicted proteins | sample P32metaG_FD_120480 | JGI IMG/M metagenome (GOLD analysis project Ga0182024, IMG submission 120480) | Permafrost microbial communities from Stordalen Mire, Sweden - P3-2 metaG (Illumina Assembly) | ecosystem: Environmental > Terrestrial > Soil > Wetlands > Permafrost | place: Sweden: Stordalen... | reverse complement strand
GCGTCTCGCTCGGTCGTCGACGAGCACGCGCCGAGGTGGAAGACGCTCGCGATCGGACCGAACGCATGCGGTTCGGATGCGATGCGCGCGAAGAACTCTTCGGCGTCGAGGTAGTCGGCAAAACGCAGCGGGACGAGGTGGCGCCACTTCTCCGAGGTTCCGAGCCGGTCGACGACCACAATGTCGTCGACGCCCTCGCGGTTGAGCTGCCAGACCAGCGCGCTCCCGATGAGCCCGGCACCACCCGTGACGACGACGCGCCCCGTTCGGCCACCCGCAGCGGAGCTCAACGTTTCACCATCGACCCTGCGCGTTCGCCGACGGCGTCGCTTCTGCATCCCGCACGATCGTTGCCAGCAGCGCTCGCGCGGGCGGCGGGCTCGAGCCGACGGTGAAGGCACGCTCGACCGCTGCAACGTCGGCCGACGGCCCAGCGCACTCGGCCAGCACGTCGCCCGCGCGGACCGGCGTACCGACGCGCGTCACGATGCGAATCCCTGCGAACGGTCCGTCGACGCCGGTCAGATCGCGGGCCAGTTCGCCGATCGCCACCGCGTCGATTGCGGCCACGAAGCCGTCGCGCGGCGCGTTCGCGCTGGCGCGCTGCGGATGCGCCGCAATCGCGTCGAGCGCGGCGCGCGTACCGCCTTGGGCCTCGACCAATGAAACGAAGCGCTCGTATGCCGCGCCGGATTGCAGCGCATCGAGAAGCCGCGGCTCGACCGCATCGTGCGGAACGCCGGCCACGCCGAGCATCTCGCGCGCGACCGCAAACACCGCTTCGGACAAGCGCTGATCGCGATCGTCGCCGCGCAAGAAATCACGCGCCTCGACCGCTTCGATCCCGGTACCGACCGCTGCACCGAGCGGCTCTTCCATGTCGCTCACCAGCGCGCTCGCACGCCGTCCGAAGCGCGCGGCCAGCCGCACGAGTTCGCGCGCGAGCCCGGTCGCATCATCGATCGTGCGCATGAACGCACCGCGGCCCGCTTTGACGTCGAACACGATCGCGTCGGCGCCGCCGGCGATCTTCTTCGAGACGATCGACGCGGCGATCAAGCCGACCGACGCGACGGTTCCGGTGCGGTCGCGCAAGGCGTAGAGCTTCTTGTCGGCCGGCACGAGGCGCGCCGACTGCGCCGCGATCGCGCAGCCGATCGAGCGCACCTGCGCGACGAAGGCCTCGTTCGAAAGATCAGTGCGCACACCGGGGATCGCCTCGAGCTTGTCGAGCGTCCCGCCGGTATGGCCGAGTGCGCGGCCCGACAGCTTGGCCACCGGGACACCGCACTCGGCGACGAGCGGAACCGCGATCAGCGAGACCGTATCGCCGACGCCGCCCGACGAGTGCTTGTCGACGATGGGATGCAGGTCACCGAACGCGATGACGTCGCCCGACGCGATCATCGCATCGGTGAGCGCGAAGATCTCGCCGTTCCCCATGCCGCGAATCGCGCAGGCCATCGCGAGCGCCGCTACCGGCGCGTCGTCGATCGTTCCGGCGACGTAGCCCGCGACGATGCGCCGCCAGGTCGCCTCGTCGAGACGTTCGCCGTCACGCTTGGCGGCCAGGGCGCGCCGCAGCCAGCCGTCGTCCATGGCGGCCTCGGATTCGCGCGCCGTCGTCGCGAAGCCCTGGGGCGTGCGCGCCCGCTCGCGGATGCCGGTTCATCTCGTCGTCGCGGCGTTCGCGCTGGCATGCGGCGTCGCGGTTCCGCTTTGGCTCTCGGCCGACGTTTGGGCGTACGCGGCGTACGGCGCGCTACTCGGCCACGGCGTCGATCCGTGGTCGCACGCATTCACCGCCTCCGGCGTCGCGCCGTATGCCGACCCGTTGCTCGACGCCGCGCTGCGCGCCTGGGACGGTTCGCTGCCGCGCGACGTCTACGGCCCGCTCTTCACCCTGCCCGTCGCAGCGGTCGTCGCGGCGACGCGCCGGTTGCCTCCGCTCGGAACGATCACCGTCTTGCGGGCGCTGTCGTCGTGCGCACTGCTGGTCTGCATCGCGCTCGCGCAGCGGCGCCGGCCGCGCCTGATGCGTTTGCTGGCGCTCCATCCGGTCGTGTTGTGGAGCGCGGCCGAAGGGCACAACGACGCGTTCTGGCTCGCGGCAGTGCTGCTCGCCGATCGCCTGCGCTCGCTTCCCGCGCGCTACGCAACGCTCGCCGGGGCGGCGGCGATCAAGCTCGTCGCGGTCGTCGCGCTCGGTGCAGCGCTGCTACGCGCGCACGGGCGGACTCGTGTTGCCGGCGCGGTCATCGCGCTGCTCGTGCTCGTCGTCGCGTACGCGCCATTGCTGCGATCGCTCGCGTTACACGGAATCGACCACGGACCCGGACCGCCACGCCTGTCGCTCGTGCACGCGGCCGCCCTGGCGCGCTGGTCGGGCAGCTCCGTACCCCTGTGGTGTGCCGCAGCGTGCGCGCTGCTGGGCGTCGCGGCGCTCGGGCGAGCCTGGCGCGCCGGCGACGTGCCGGCCGCGACCGCGTTCGCGGCGTGGCTCCTGCTGCCGGCACCCGAGCCCTGGTACGCCACCTGGCTGGTCGCGGTCGTCGCCCTGTGCGGCCCGACCCCGGCGGCGCGCGCGCTGCTGGCGGCGTCGTTCAGCGGGCTGGCGCTGTACGCCCAGGACGTAGCCCCCGCAACGGTGCTGCATGACCCCGCGTTGCTCGGGGGAACGATGCTCGCCGTGTACGTCCTGCCGTTGATCGTCGCCCTCGCCACGGCGCCACCGTCACCCCAGCCCCAACCGCTGCCGCCCCCGGCCACCCCCGTTGCGACGCCGGCTGCCGCGCCGAGCCCCGCCGCGACGACCACCCCGGTGCCGCCGACCCCCAGTCCCAGCCCCAGCCCCGCGCCGACCGGTACGCCGAACCCGTTCAGCTACGTCGTCGATCCAGCGCCCGGTCCGAGCGGTGCGCCGCGGATCATCGAGATCGCGCTGAACGACCGCGTGCTGCACAAGGGCGGGATGCTGCTGGTAAAGGTCACCACCAGCCCCGACGTAACGTCGGTGAGGGCCCGCACGCTCGGCCGCGAGATCGTGGTCCCCCAGGGCGCTCCCGGCTATTTCGCCGGCCAAGAGCAATTGCCGGACGCGATTCCGTTCTTCTTGCTCAACCGCACCTATCAGATCGATTTCGTCGCGACGACCGCCGACGGCCGGAGTGCGACGTACACGATGCCGGTGCGGCTCGAGCGCTGAAAAGGTCTCCCGTGCCTGAAGCCGCCCTCGCGCCGAGCCTCGTTCGCGCTCTCCCGGCCTCATCTCGACCGCTCGCCGAGTTGGTCGAGCGGCTCCGCACACCGTTACGGCAGTCAGACCCTGCCCTGAGCTCGTCGAAGGGAGGCCACGCTTTCGCGCTCCACGAGACGACCAGCTCGGCCCGGCCCTATCTGCTGGCCGCGCTGCACCTGGCGCTCCGCGGCCAGGTCTTCGTCGTCGTCCCGACCAGCGACGTCGCCGAACGCACCTTCACCGATCTCAGCTATTACCTGGGCGAGCGAGCCGCGGAGACCGTCGCGCTGTTGCGACCGCGCGACGAGACGCTCGGCGCGCTCGAGTCGCCGTCTGAACGCAGCGCGCGGATGACGCTGCTGGCCGACATGTGCGCGCGCAAGCCGCAGGTCATTGTCGCGCCGGTCGCCGCACTCCGTCAGTTCGTCATGCCGCGCAACGTCTTCGAAGCGGCGTTCTTCCGCTTGCAGCGCGGCGAGTCGGCCGCTTGGGACGCGACGCTCGAACGGCTGTACCGGCTCGGCTACACGCGCGTCGACGTCGTGAGCGCGGCCGGCGAGTATGCGGTGCGCGGCGGAATTCTCGACGTTTTTCCGGCGACCGCCGATCTGCCGGTGCGCGTCGAGTTCTTCGGTGACGAGATCGACGCGATTCGGCAGTTCGAGGTGCAGTCGCAGCGCTCGACCGCCTCACTCGAGACGGTCGAGGTCGCACCGTGGCTCGAGATCCTGCGCGAGGACGCGCTGCGCGAACGGGTGTTGGAACGCGCGCACGGCGAGCCGAACGTCATCTCCGCGCTGCGCGCATACCTCGCCGGCCGGGCGGACGTTCCCGAGCCGTGGCTCAGCCTGGCGTATGACGAACGCGCGACGATCGTCGACTATTTGCATCCGGAATCGCTCATCGTTCTCGAGGAGCCCGGGATGCTCGAGACGATCGAGCGCGGCCTCGACGAGGAACGCACGCGCGGCACCGAGGCGCTGATGGCCGGCGTCGACTCGGGCGAGTTGGACGTGCGCGACGACGAGGTCGGCGAAGCGTTGCTCGCCGACGTCGTCGCTCCGTATCCGCGCTTGCGCGACTACACCGAACGGCTCGCGACGCGGCGCGTGCTGACGATCACCGGCGGGATCGAAGCGGGCAACGTGCCGTGGCTGCCGCGCGCGATGGATACCTTCGTGCTCGAAACGCGACCGGCCGAACACTTCAACCGCCGCATCGACATGTTCACCCAACAGGTGCGCGAGTGGGTCGCCGCCGGCGAAACGGTCTGGTTGACCGCGACCGGCGCGTCACGCTTGGCCGAAATCGTGCGCGGTGCGAACCTGACCGTCGAGCGCAGCGCGCCGCTCGTGCACCTGCGCGCGGCCGGAACCGACGGTGTCGCGCTGATGTCGCGCACCGGCACGGTGTACGTCGATCAAGGTTCGATCGAAGCGGGGTTCTCGATCCCCGCCCTGCATCTGCACGTGCTCGGCGACCGCGAGATCTACGGCCAGCCCGCCAAGCGCGTCAAGCTGCGCGCGGTCAAGGAAGGCGTGCCGGTCACGCTGGCCGATCTGCGTGTCGGCGACTACGTCGTGCACGCCGTGCACGGTATCGGCCAGTACCTGGGTTTGCGCACCGAAACGATCCTTGGTGCGACCAGCGACTATCTCGATCTCAAGTACGCCGGCACCGATCGCATGCTGGTGCCGGTGCACCAGATGCATCAGGTAACCAAGTACAGCGCAAGCGAAGGGACAGCGCCGCGCCTTTCCAAGATGGGCGGCGCCGACTGGGCGCGGACCAAGACGCGCGTCTCCGAAAAACTGGCCGAGATCGCCGACGGGCTCGTCGCGCTGTACGCCGAGCGCGAGATCGCGCACGGTCACGCCTTCGGTCCGGATACACCGTGGCAAGCCGAGCTCGAAGAGTCGTTTCCCTACGAGCCGACGCCCGATCAAGCGACAGCCATCGAAGAAACCAAAGGGGACATGGAACGGCCCAAGCCGATGGACCGGCTCGTCTGCGGCGATGTCGGCTACGGCAAGACCGAAGTCGCGGTGCGCGCGATGTTCAAGGCCGTCGCCGACCGCAAGCAAGTCGCGGTGCTGTGCCCGACGACGCTGCTCGCTTCGCAACACCACCGCACGTTCAGCGCACGGTTCGCGTCGTTTCCGCTGCGGGTCGAAGAGCTCTCACGCTTCAAGACCAAGAAAGAGGCGCGCACGATCCTCGACGACCTCGCGCAGGGCAAGGTCGACGTCGTCGTCGGCACGCACCGCATCTTACAGAAAGACGTCGTCTTCCGCGACCTCGGGCTGATCGTGGTCGACGAAGAGCAGCGCTTCGGCGTGATGCACAAGGAGCGGCTCAAGCAGCTCAAGGCGACGGTCGACGTGCTCACGCTCTCGGCGACCCCGATTCCGCGCACCCTACAGATGTCGCTGACCGGCGTACGCGATCTGTCGCTGATCCAGACCGCGCCCAAGAACCGCATGTCGATCAAGACCGTCGTCGTGCCGGCGTCCGACGCGGTCGTGCAGCGCGCGATCACCAACGAGCTCGACCGCGGCGGTCAGGTCTACTACGTCCACAACCGGGTCGAGTCGATCTACGGTGTCGCGCGCGCGCTCGAACAGCTCGTTCCGAAGGCACGGATCGCCGTCGGGCACGGCCAGATGCGCGAGCACGAGCTCGAACCGGTCATGAGCAAGTTCATCGACGGCGAGATCGACGTCTTCGTCTCGACGACGATCATCGAGAACGGGATCGACATCCCGAACGTCAACACGATCGTCGTCAACGACGCCGACAAGTTCGGCCTGGCCCAGCTGTATCAGTTGCGCGGCCGTGTCGGCCGTTCGAACCACCAGGCGTACGCGTTTCTGTTGTATCAGGCGCACAAGGCACTGACCGAAGAGGCCAAAGCCCGGCTCGAAGCGATCCGCGAGTTCACCCACCTCGGCAGCGGCCTGCAGATCGCGATGCGCGATCTCGAGATCCGCGGCGCAGGCAACCTGCTCGGCGCGGCGCAGTCAGGGTTCATCGGCGCGGTCGGCTTCGACACCTACGCGCAACTGCTCGCCGACGCAATCTCCGAACGCCGCGCGAGCGGACCGGTTCGTTCGGCAGCACCACCCGAGGCGGTCATCGACGTCAAGCTCGACGCCTACGTACCGGACGACTACATCCCGCAAGTCTCGCAGAAGATCGCGATCTATCAGCAGCTCGCCGCGGCACGATCCGTTGCCGCGGTCGACGAGGCCGTCGCATCGGTGCGCGACCGCTTCGGGCCCCCGCCGCCCGAGTTCGACGCGCTGGTCGAGATCACGCGCCTGCGCGTGCTCGCGCTGCGCGTCGGCGTCACGCGCGTCGTGATCAACGAGCACCGCCTCACCCTCGGCGTCGGCAGCGGCTTTGCGCTCGATCCGGCCTCGATCCCTAAGCTGCAGTCGATCAGCAAAAACCGCTTCCGCTTCGGCGAAGGCCGCATCACGATCGACCTCCCCGCGCGCAGCCCCGCCGATCAGCTCCCGATGTTGCACGCGCTGCTGGAAGCGCTGTAGTCGCATCATAGGACCGGTGCGGCCAAGGCTATGATCCTCGCCGCGGAATGGGTCTCGTTCCTTTTGCTCGCTCGCCGCCGACCTCGCGTCATGGAGGAAGTCGAGAACGCCCACCCGACAAGATCGGCTGTGAACGATTTCGTCCTTGACCAAGCCGGGGGATTACGTTAGCGTGAGCCGCATGGGTGAACGAGGCGTGGGCGAGGATGTTCGTTTACCGTGCTGTGGCCACGCGCGGCGATTTCACAAGCCGGTCTGCGACTATTGGATTCCGGGGACGCGTGACGAGGTACCGCATCTGTGCGGCTGTACCGCGCAGATGCGCGATGAGGCGAAGCTAAAGCCGCGCCCCCGGTAGCCGAAGGTTGCGCGGCTCGAGAGCGAGCGGCGCCGGCATCATCGCCGCCAGGCTCGCGTCCACCGAGCAATTCCGCTCCTCGGCCGCGAGCGTCACCATGATGTCGACGATGTTCGAGTCCCACTGCGTTCCGCGCCCGTCGTTGAGGGCGGCGATCGCTTCGCCGTAGCTCAGCGCGCGGCGGTAGGGACGGTCGGCGACCATTGCGTGGAATGAGTCGGCGACCGAGACGATGCGCACTTCGAGCGTGAGTTCATCGCCGCGCAGGCCGTGCGGATAGCCGCGGCCGTCGAAACGCTCGTGGTGGGCCGCGACGATGGGCGCGTACGTCGCCAGCGCGGGGATTTGCGAGAGGATCTCGGCACCTGCCTCAGCGTGGCGCTTCATGATCTCCCACTCGTGCGGCGCGAGCGCGCCCGGCTTGAGCAGGATCGAGTCCGGAACGCGAATCTTGCCGATGTCGTGCAGCACGCCGGCCTTGCCGATGCGCTCGACCAGCCTGGGATCGAGCCCCATGCGCGTCGCGATCCGGCGGCCCCATTCGCCGGTGGCGCGGGAGTGGTTGCACGTCGCGTCGTCGCGGGCGCGCAGGATGGCCAGCAGGCTCTGGATCGCGTTCTGCGAGGTCGCGTCGCCGTTGGCTGCCGGTTCCTCGGCGAGCTGCGCACGGGCGCGTCCTTTGACGATCTCCAGGAAGACGACGACCGTGGCCAGGTCGCCGTGGTCTTTCGCAGCGAGCTCTTCGGCGGCGTCGCAGGCGGCGTCGATCATGGCGATCACGACCGCGGCGGGCTGCGCCTGGCGTACCATGCGCGACCAGTGGATGACGACGTCGGGGGCGCTCTCGGCGATCGCTTTGGCCAGCGCGTGCACGAGGGTACGCACGATCAGCGGCGAGGTGCACTCGATGTCGGCGGCCTTCAGGCGCGCAACAACGTCGTTGGCGACCTGAGCGCGGCGCTCATCGAGGAGTTCGGCGATCTGCGCGCGGGTGGTATGCGCGTCCGGGTGGTTGTCGTCTTGCATGCTTTGTAGATCCGTCTAGCAGCTTGCAGGGTGCGGGCGAATGTGTGGCTCGAAAGAAGCCGGTTCGCTAAACCGCGTAGGCTGTCCGAATATTCCCTTCGGTGTCGCGGCGCAGACCGGCGAACACGTCGCGTTCGATCTGGGCGACCCGGCGGACGACGTCATGAAGGCGAACTCGCGAAACATCTTCCATCTCGTCGATCACGGTTTGCCCCGCCGCCGCGAGGACATCGTCGATGTCGTTGCACAATGCGGCCACCCGGTGGACGAACTCGCGGAGTGGTTTGAGGTCGGCGCCGGCCAGGGCGCTACGCACGAGGCCCGTTGCAGAATCGACGAGACACATAGTGTCCGCCGACGGCGTCAATGAAGTACAGGTTTTGATGAAGAGTTCGGTCTTCGTGACCGTTCCGCAATCCGTCGCGAGCTGGTACATCCGAGTGTCCTTCCTTGGGCGCCCTTAGGCTAGATCAGAATTGGGTGTTGGGGCGCCATGGTGATCTCCGAAGTGCCGAGCGTCATACGGCGCCCGGGAGGTGTGCACAGCATAGGCTGCCATGGGGCTTTGCGCATGGGGCGAACGCCTCATGTCCTCCGCGAAACCCATCTGCATCAGCGTTTTCCTTGCAGTCCCACTTAGATATGGAGTCCCAGGTCCCGGGCACGTTGAATGGCCTGAGCCCGGTTCGCGACGTGGAGCTTGGCATATATAGCGCCGACCTGGCGTTCAACTGTCTTGCGAGACTTACCAAGTGAGACGGCAATCGTCGCTAGGGTCATTCCAGCCGGCAGGGCTTGGAGCACCTCCATCTCGGCTTCCGTCAGTGAGTGCGTCGGCCGGACCGCGTTGGCGGCAGTGCACGCAGCGTTCAAGAACCTCGCATAACCGCGCATCCCTGCGGGGGTCTGCTGCTCGTCGATCCCGTTGGCATCGAGAATGGATGCCAGCCGCTGCTCCGGATCGACAAAGCGTGAGAGCGCGCGACGGCCGCGAACAGCGTCGCCGATGACGATTGCGACGGCGGCCGCGAGGATTCGCGCGACGCGCCGGCGGCGGGCGTCGACGATGGTTTCGTGGCCCGACGGTTCTGCTGTCTGATTGATCGTCCGGCGCGCGATGCGCCGAGCGAGGTCGACGTGCCACGTCGCGACGGCGACGACCGCGAGGAGCGCATCGCAGAGTGAACGCTCCGGCAGCGTCAGGTTCTCGGCATTGCGCAAGGCCACGAGCGCGACGCGCGCCGCCTCGAATCGGCCTTCCCACCCGCGCGCGAGCACTTCGGCCACGGTATAAGAAAAGCGCTCGTTGTAGTACTGCTCGTTCATCGGGTTCGCGAGAAAACGGCCGCGAATGGATTCGACGCGTCGGGCGTCGCCCGATTCGGCGGCGACCTCGAACTGCGAGAGCACGCCGTAGTTCTCGATTCCGGCGTCCTCGGCGAGATGGCCGCTCATCGTGGTCCGTCGGGCGTAAAAGCGAGCGAGGTCCACGTCATCGGCCCAATCGTGCGAGATCGAGTAGAGGACGGCATAGCAAGCCGCGGCCGACCGATGGCGTTCCAGACGTTCGAAGAGTCGAGCCGCCTCGAGTGCGCGATCCTGAGCTTCCTCGAAGTCCTCCCGATAGAAGGCGGCCATCGCCGTTCGATGCAGGGTCCGGCCCACGATCATCGGGTTGTCGACCTCGCGGCCATGCTCGAGCGCCAACAGCGCGCAGCGCGCGCTGGTCGTATCGTGGCCGCGGCACGCCGCGATCGCCGCCTGAGTCGCTAGGAATGCGGACGCCAGCTCCGGCGCGCTGCCGTCGATCGAGTCGAGCGCGTCCTGCGCTTCGTCGAGTCGCCGCGTGTTGTAAAACATCGGGATGAGAAAGTCGAGCAGATACTCTCGCGTGCGTCCTTCCGAATGCGGCACCGCACGCTGCAGCAACGCCATCCCGCCGGGAAGATCACCGTCCACGACCGACTTGATCGATCGGATTCCGACGGCGATCGGGTCGCGCAGTCGCTCGGACGCGGAAAAGCGAGCGAGGGCCGCGTCGATCTCTGAGCGACGACCCTCGGCGGCAATATCGTAGAACTGCTCGAGCGTGAGCCCGTGCTCACGCTCCCGGACCTCAGTCATGGTCGTCTACCGTGGGCCCTTCCCGCACGGGCCGATCGAGGTCACACTTACCTTCGGCCGGTTGATCTCCTGTCGTCGACCGCTCGCCGTGAGATGCGGCACGACGCGATCAGCGCGTAACGACGGCGGTTTCGACGGCAGTGCCGGGGCGGAAAACGCAAGACGAACTGGGCGGCGGCAGTGAGATGCGGACGCCGACCCGCTGGGCGACTTTGACGAAGTTCGTCGGTGCGGTCAGCGTCGGGAGGGTCGACAGCGCGTTCTGCGCGATCGGAGCGAACCCGACTACCTTGCCGCGCACTTTCGCGCCGCCGCAGGCGTCGATCGCGATCTCGACCGGCATCCCGACGCGAATGCGGTCGAGCTGCGTCTCCTTATAATTCGCGGTCACATAGACGCGCTTGGCGGGCGAGACCGTGACGATCTGCTGGCCGACGGTGAGCGTCTGGCCTTCTTCCGCGTTGCGCGCGGCGACCCAGCCGTCGACCGGAGCGACGATGCGCGTCGCGTCGAGCGCGATCTCGGCGAGCCGCACCTGCGCCGACATGGCGGCTGCCTGCGACTGCGCCGCGTTGGCGGCATCTTGCTTATTGACGATGCGCGAGGGAGCCGCGACCTCGGCGATCTTCGCCTCGGCGATGGGGACCTGCGCGGCGGACGCCGACGTGCCGTTCTGCGCTGCCGCGACGTTGGCACGCTGTTGAGCGAGCGTTGCCAGCGCGGTGTCAACCGCCGATTGCGCCGCCGTGCGCTGCGCGATTGCGGCGTCATACGTGCTCTGCGCAGCGGATACGGCCGCCACTGCCGCATCGACCGCCGACTGCGCGACGTATCCTTGCTTTTCGAGCTCGATGTTGCGATCGCGGTCGACCTGCGCCTTATGCAGTGCCTCTTGCGCACCCGGCACGGCGGCTCCGGCGGCGGTCAGTTGCGCGCGCGCCGACGTCACCTGCGCTTCGGCGACGGCGATCCCGCGCATCGACGCGTCGGCTTGCGATTGTGCCAGGGTAACCGACTTACGCGCGGCATCGGCCCCGCCGGTCTGCTCTTTGATTTGCGCCGATTCGAGCTCCGACTCGAGCGAGGTCGCGTGGCGTGCCGCCGTCGCGGTCTGCTGCAGCGCGGCGAGATTCTGCCGTGCCAGGTCAAGGGCTGCCCGCTCATTCGCGTCGTCGAGCACGACCAGGAGCTGTCCGCGCTTGATGTACTGATTCTCGTCGACGAGAACGTGCGCGACCCGCTCGGAAACCTTGGCGGTGACGAAAATCTGATCCGCATCGATCATCGCGTCCTCGGTGCTGACGCGGAACCGATCGTAAAAAAGCCAGTGACCACCGAAATACACGCCGGCACCGACGGCCAACGCAGCGAGGACGATTTGGAGCCACGGCGTGCGCCGCGGCGCGCGCACGCTCTCGCCGCGCCGCGGCGGCGGCGGCGGCGGGGCCAAGGGCTCGTCAGGCAGGTCGGTAGTCGTTCTCATGCCGGGTCAGGCTTCGTCTTCGGCACCAGATAGAACAATACCAGGAAAGGCAACGAGACCACGAAGAGCAGCGCTACGATGACGAACGTCTCGGAATAGGCAGCCGAGGTGGCAGCGCGCGACACCAAATCGCGAAGCACGGTGACCGACGCAGTCGACGCATTGTCCGCCGAGTAGCCGTGCGCGATGAACCAACGGTAGGTCGTCGCCATCCCGGGATCGCTCATTGCCGTCGAGTGCCGCACGCCGCTCGCCGTGAGAGTTGTAGCGGCGATCCGCATGCGCACGATGAGACTCCCCAGGATGGCATATCCAATGCCGGCGCCCAACTGTCGTACGAGGCTGCCCAATCCCGATGCGGCATCGATCAAGCGCTTCGGGACGTGCGACATCATCAGGACGTTGAGCGGTACGTAGAGGAGGCCGAGTCCAAGGCCTTGGAGGGCGCGCGGCAACACCGCCGACGTGAACCCGACTCGATCGCCCAAGTAGGCGAACCAGAACGTGCCCAGAGCGCAGAGCACGAGACTCACGGCGGCGACCGCGGCCGGCGGTACGAACTTGCTGACGCGTCCGGACAACTCGGTACCGATGATGCTGCCGATCGCCGTCGGCACCATGACGTATCCGGCAAAGTCCGGCGAATAGCGCAGCACGTCTTGCATGTAGAGCGGCACGATCAACGCAGAGCCGGTGAACCCAACGCCGGTGATGAGCGAAAGAACGATTCCGATCGCGAATGACGGAATCGCCAACGGCTTGAGATCCACCAATGGCGGACCGGCCCTCAATTGCCGGTGAACGAAGAGCACGAGCGCGACGACGGCGACTCCGAAAGCAACGGCGACCTGCGGATCAGCGAACCACTCGCGTCGCGGCCCTTCTTGTAACACGAACTGCAACGCCGCAAAACCGGCGACCATGAGGGCCACCGACGTCCAATCAAGCTTACTGCGTCGACCACGTTCGGTTTGGTCCCGCAGCACTGCGGAGCCGAGGAAAAATGCGCCGATCCCGAGCGGTATGTTGATGATGAAAATCCACGGCCAGGAGGCGTTCGCGAGAATCCAGCCGCCGATCACCGGACCCAACGCGGGACCGGCCATCACGGCGACGCCATAGATGCGAAACGCCGACCCGAGCTCCTCGCGCGGATAGGCGTCGACCAGCGTGGCCATCGCGAGCGGAAGCATCAAGCCGCCGCCGACCCCTTGGACGAGACGCGTAACGATGAGCTCGTCGAGCGTCTGGGATGCGGCGCAGAGCAATGACCCGGCGGTAAAGATGACGATCGCCGAAAGCAACGCTTTCTTGCGGCCTATGTTCGTCGAGAGCCACCCCGTCAGGGGCATCACGAAGACGCCGGCGACAACGTAAATGGACGAGATCCACGAAGCTTCGTCGATCGTCGCACCGAGATTTCCGGCGATGGTATCGAGTCCGACGTTTACGATCGTTCCGTCGATGAGCGCCATCCAACTGGGGATGAGCACCGCCAACGTAACGAGACGCAGGTAGGACGCCGACGCCCGATCGGTCCCCTGGGTCATTCGCCGCATTCTAACCGATTCATGACCGCGAGGGGAAGGGCTGGGACCGGCGGTCGGCTTTCGGGTACGGCGTTACGGTGGACGAAGCTGAACTTTCCGGCCAAATCGATGACGCCATTGACTCGATCGCCGAGCTCGAGCGCAAAGCATTGGCGAGCGCTTCGCTTCAGCAGCGCGCGATCGAACGCTTCACGCTCGCCATCGGACGCCCGCGAACGATTCCGTGTGTCTTGCTGTTCGTGGTCGCCTGGATCGCTCTGAACGGAATCCTGGTAGCAAGCGGGCGGCCTGCCTTCGACCGGCCGCCGTTCGTGTGGCTGGTCGCGCTCATGCAGTTGGCCGCGCTGCTGATGACGGTCATCATCTTGACCACCGAGAACCGCATGAGCGAGATCGAGGAGCAGCGCTCGCGCCTGCACCTGCAGATCAGCATACTGGCCGAGCAAAAGACCGCCAAGATCATCGAATTGCTCGAAGAACTGCGCGCCGGTGTGCGCCGCTCGAGTTCTTCCGCGACCCGGTGCGCAGCGACGACATCCAGGAGAAATAGGAGGGTGGCTCGAACCGGCGGCAGGTCGCGCGGAGGCACTCGTCTCCGCCTTTTCACGTCACCCCCGACGGAGAACCGATGTCCCGTACACACCGCGCGGTCGCCGCGCTCGGCGCCGCCGCCCTCTGCACCTCGCTCGCCGCTTGCGCTGGTGGCGGTAACATCGCCTCGGTGAACGGTCAGTCGATCAGCCGCTCCGACTTCGACCATAAGCTCGAGTCGAACCCGGCGTCCCGGCAAGTCCTCAACCAGATGATTCAGCAGGCCTTGATCGAGCAATACGCGCGCGACAAGAAGATCGACATCTCGCAAGCCGACATCGACAAAAAAGAAGCCGAAACGCGGGCGAAGTTCCCGCCCGGCCAGTTCGAGCAGATCATCAAGAACCAAGGTCTGACCGAACAGGACGTACAGTCGATCCTGCGCGAGCAACTCGTTCTCGAGAAGGCGGTCGCGCCGCAGGTCCACGTCAGCGACGCCGACATCAAAGCCTACTTCGACAAGAACCACGCGCAGTTCGACAAGCCCGAGCAGGTCAAGGCGCGGCACATTCTCGTCGCCGACCTCGCCAAAGCGAACGAGGTGCTGGCCAAGCTCAAGGCCGGCGGCAACTGGGACGCGCTGGCCAAGCAATACTCGACCGATCCGGGGAGCAAAGACAAGGGCGGCGAGCTCGGCTACTTCGGCCCCGGACAGATGACGCCGCAGTTCCAGAATGCGGCGTTCAAAGCGAAAGTCGGGCAGATCGTCGGGCCGATCAAGTCACCCTTCGGCTATCACATCATTCAAGTCGAAGACAAGAAACCGGCGCTGAGAGCGACGCTCGCGAGCACGCAGCAGCAGATCCACGACACGCTCGCGCAGCAGCAAGAGCAGGGGCTGTACGGGCCGCTGATCGCGCAGCTCCGCTCGGCGGCGAAGGTCGACGTCTACGACGATCGCTTCAAGGAGTTGGCCGCCCAACCGGCCGCTCCGCCGCCGGCCGCAAGCGCCGCCCCGGCCAGCGCGGCTCCGGCTCCGGCGAGCGCGGCGCCCGCACCGGCCGCTACCAAGTAAACGGCGGATCGGCCGGAGGCCGAACACACACCGAGGCGGGAGTCGGAACGACCCCGCCTCGCGAACTTCCCCGGCATCGTGATCCGCGTCGTTGGCCTCGGACCCGGGGATCCCGGCCTCCTGACCCTGGGCAGCCGCGAGGCCTTGCGCGTCGTCGGCCGGGCGGCGACCGTCCTGGCCCCGCCCGAGCTCGTTCGCTTCCTCGAAAGCGACGGGATCGCGATCGAGCGCAGCTTGATCGCGGACCAAGGGCTGTTTCTTCGCGGGTCGACGGAGGTGATCGACCTGTTCGTCGAGCGTCTCGACGAGCGCGACCTGGGGCTGGGCGTGATCGGCAACCCGCTGTCGGACTTTCTCGGCTTGCCGATTCTGCTGCGTGCGCTCGAGCGGCGCTCCATCGCGGCCGAGATCATCCCGGGAATGCCGCGCGCGACCCTCTCGGCGTCGATCACGATGCCGCTGGTTCCGCTGCCGCCTGGCTCTACGCATCACACCTGGGACGACCTGGTCGAGATCATGGCGCGGCTGCGTCGCTCGTGTCCGTGGGATCGCGAACAGACGCATGCGTCGCTCGTCCGCTACCTGATCGAGGAAACGTATGAGGTCGTCGAAGCGATCGAGAACGGCAGCGACGTCGAGCTGTGCGAAGAGCTCGGCGACCTGTTGTTCCAGATCGTCTTCCACTCGCAGCTCGCGACCGAGCGCGGCAAGTTCTCCGTCGCCGACGTGATCGACGGTCTATCCGACAAGATGATTCGCCGCCATCCGCACGTGTTCGGCGACGTCGCCGTTGCGGACGTGGCCGGCGTATGGGCGAACTGGGAAGCACTCAAAGCGCAAGAGGCGACGGGAAAATCCCGCACTTCCAAACTCGACGGGATTCCGGTTCACTTGGGCGCACTGCAGCGCGGTCAAAAGATGCAAGAGAAGGCGTCCCGCGTCGGCTTCGATTGGGAGAACGCGCGCCAGATCACCGAGAAGCTGGCCGAAGAGCTGCGCGAATTCGCCGACGCGCGCTATAACGCCGGATTGCTGCCGGCCGAGGATCCGCACGTGCGCGAAGAGCTCGGCGACGTGCTCTTTACCGTCGTCAATCTTGCCCGCCGGCTCGGCGTCGACGCCGAGGGTGCGATGCGCGACGCGAACGCGAAGTTCGAGCGCCGCTTCCGTTACATGGAAGCGTACGCCGTCGCGAGCGGACGGCAACTGGGTGACATGACGCTCGACGAACTCGAGGATCTGTGGCAACAAGCGAAACTGGCAGCGTAACGGGCGAAGTGCTCATCCGTCTTCGGATGAGCGCGCACGACGCGCACTACGGCGGCAACCTGGTCGACGGCGCGCGCATCCTGGGCCTGTTCGGCGACGTCGCGACCGAGCTGCTCATCCGCCACGACGGCGACGAGGGGTTGTTCGTCGCGTACGATTTGGTCGAGTTCCGAGCACCGGTCTACGCCGGTGATTACATCGAAGCGCGCGGTCGTATCACGCGGACGGGCAACACGTCGCGCGCGATGGAGTTCAGCGCGTACAAAGTCATCGCCGCCCGTCCCGACCTTGCGGCGTCCGCCGCCGAAGTGCTCGAGGAGCCGCTGCTCGTCGTCCGCGCGCGCGGCACGTGCGTCGCCGCAAAAGTGCGGCCGCGAAACCCTACAAGCCGACGCTAGCGAGCAGCGCGCCTTCGGCGAGACTCCGTAACTTGCCGTAGGCAATGTCCCGGTTCATCGGTGCCATGCCGCAGTTGGTCGAGCACACGATGCGATCGTCGTCGAGGTACCGCCGCGCGATCTCGATCGTGGCGCGCACGTCGTCCGGCGTTTCGACGCGATCGGACGCGACGTCGATGACGCCGACGGCGACGATCTTGTCGCCGGCGAGCGCCAGCACTTCGGGCGGAACGTGCGAGCCGGCGAGCTCGATCGAGAGCTGATCGGCGCGACTCTGTGCCAGCAGCGGCAAGACGTGCGCGTATTGGTCCCAGCGCTCGCCGAGGTTCCCTTTCCATTGCACGTTGGCGGGTATGCCGTAGCCGTAGCACACGTGGACGGCGGTCGTGCAGTGCGTGTTGCCCAGCGCTACGTCGACCGCGCTGATGCCCCACGCGGCGACCTCGTCGAAGAACACGTTGAAGGCGGGCTCGTCGAGCTGCACGACATCGACCCCGACCTCGGCCAGGTCCGCGATCTCCTCGCGAATCGCGCGCGCGAACGCCATTGCCAGTTCGGCGCGATTCCCGTACGTTTCGTCGCAGACCGTGTCGGCCAGCGTCATCGGCCCGGGAATCGTGATCTTCAGCGGCCCGTCGGTCAGCGTGCGCGCGAAGCGCATCTCGTCGACGTGAATCGGCCCGGTGCGGCGCACTTCGCCGACGACGGTCGGGCAGACGGCCTCGTAGCGATCGCCGCGAATCCCGCGCTTCTGCCGTTTCGTGGCATCGATGCCGGAGAGCCGCTCGGCGAAACCGTGCACGAAATGCTTGCGCGCCTGCTCACCGTCGGTGACCGTGTCGATCCCGGCGCGCAACTGCTCGGCGACCGCGATTCGGGTGGCGTCGCGCTGCGCGTCGGCGAGCTCCGCACCCTCGAGGCGCCAGTTCGGAAAGATGCGTTCGGGTTCGGCCAGCCACGCGGGCTTGGGCAAACTTCCGGCGATCGTCGTCGAGAACGGCATAGGCCGAGCTTCGCCGTCACTCGCCGGCAATACCGTTGTCTTGCGCGTCCTGCGGCCCGGCCCGATGACGGCATGAGCGGCGCTCATCGGCACTGAATCCCGTTTCGTTGCGGCTGGATAAGTTCATAAAGGTCTCGCGGCTCGCCAAGCGGCGAGCGGAGGCCAAAGACGGGATCGAAGCGGGGCGGATCACCAAGGACGGTCGCGCGCTCAAGCCCGGTTACGAGGTCAAGGCCGGCGACGTGCTGCTGATCCACTACCGCACGAAGTTCCTGACGGTCCGCGTGCTGCTCGTTCCGGAACGCGTGCTGCCATCGCTCAAGCCGGCCGACCTGTACGAGATCGTCGACGAGCGCAAAGACGATCCGGCCGATTGGCTGACCTGATGCCGGAACGCTCGCGTCTGTCGTCCGACGCCAAGGACGCACTCGCGCGCGAGGTTCCACGCGATCCGGGTGTGCGCACCGCGCTGCGCAACGGCCTCGCGTATTACGGTGGG
>Ga0182024_10011166_pt1 | contig 18106 bp, 18 predicted proteins | sample P32metaG_FD_120480 | JGI IMG/M metagenome (GOLD analysis project Ga0182024, IMG submission 120480) | Permafrost microbial communities from Stordalen Mire, Sweden - P3-2 metaG (Illumina Assembly) | ecosystem: Environmental > Terrestrial > Soil > Wetlands > Permafrost | place: Sweden: Stordalen... | reverse complement strand
CGGCCAAGAACATCAAGCAGCTTGGCCTCGACACGCTGATGCTGACCAGCATCGAAGATCTGGCGGTGTTCCGCCCAGTGGCAGAGGTGCTTGGCGACAAATTCTTCTTCGTCGCTTCACCATAGCAAGTCTACGACGCGCTGCCCGATAGCCCGATGAAATCGGAAATCACCAAGTTTCTCGTGCCGTGGAAGGCAAAATATCAGGACCGCGATCCGAACTGGGGAGCGCGAGGCTGGGATGCCGTCCAGCTCACGGCCAGGGCCATTGAGCAGGGCAAGAGCTTCGAGGGGGCGGCGGTACGCGATCAACTCGAAGCCATCTCGGGCTTCCAAGGCACCACCGGTGTCTACAATATGTCGCCGACCGTGCATCAGGGCATCACCGTCAACCCGTTCCTGCTCGCAAGCATCATCGGCGGGCGCGTGATAGTCGTGAAGTGAGCTCCATTCTCGAAGTCCGGCAGCTCTCGGCGCGCTATGGGCGCGTCGAGGCGCTGCACGACATCAGTCTATCGATTGCGGACGGCGAGTTCGTGACCGTGCTGGGTCCCAATGGGGCGGGCAAGAGCACGCTGATGCGCGCCATCATGGGCCTCATCGACAATTCGGGCGAGGTGATATTTTGCGGCGCGGCGTTGCCCCGCCGGTCACCTGACAGGTGTGTGGCACGCGGCGTGGTGCTGGTGCCGGAAGGTCGAGGCATCTTCGCGCCGATGACGGTCTCGGAAAATCTCGGCCTCGGCGCCTACTTGCTCGATGACGCCGCGGAGTTCGAGCGCCGCCGAACGCGCGTGTTCGATCTGTTCCCTCGCTTGCGAGAGCGGCTCGGGCAGTTGGCGGGCTCCTTGTCCGGCGGCGAGCAGCAGATGCTTGCGGTCGGCCGCGCGTTGATGGCCGATCCCAAGCTGCTGCTGCTCGACGAGCCGTCGCTCGGCCTTGCGCCGAGAGTCATCGACGAAATCCTGGGCACGCTCGCGATCCTTAACAAGGAGGGCCTGCCCATCATTCTGGTCGAGCAGAAGGCGCCGCTGGCACTTCGTCTCTCCAGCCGCGCCTATCTGCTGTCGGTCGGTCGGCTGATTGCTGAAATCGATTCGCGTACCATCACGTCCCATGATGAAATCGCCCGCTACTATCTCTCGTGACCGGATCCGGGGCGGCGTCGTGGCGCTGCCGTGGGCGCTCGCCTGCGGCATGGTCGCCTATGCCTTCATCGCTGGCGGCTACCTCGCCACCATCATGTCGTTCGCAATGATCTACGCGGTCTTCGTCATCGGGTTGAATGTGTTCATGGGATTCGCCGGACAGGTGTCGTTCGGACACAACGCCTTCGCGGCGCTGTCCGGCTACGCTTCGGCTGTTCTGACCGCCACGTATTATTGGGATCCGATCCCGGCGTTTGCGGTGGGCCTCGGCCTTGCGTTGCTGGTGGCTCTGGTGGTCGGCTGGCCGACATTGCGGCTCAAGGGCCACTATCTGGCCATGGCGACGCTAGCGATCGGGCTGATCGTGTACGAAATCACGATCCAGTGGCAGTCGATGACCGGGGGCTACATGGGCATTTCCGGCATATCGCCGCTTCGCATCGCCGGCTACGAGATCGTCTCTGACCGCGGCAAGCTTTTCGTGCTGGCCGTCATCGTGGCGCTGTCGAGCCTCGCCGCAGCGCGGCTGCGCTCGTCACGTTTTGGACGGGCGCTCGCCGCCATCGCCGGCAGCGAGGATGCTGCCCGCGCGCTCGGTATCGACGTCGCGCGCTACAAGCTTGCCGCGTTCCTGGTCTCAGCTGCCTACGCGGCGCTGGCGGGCTCGCTATTCGTGCATGTGGTCGAGTTCGTCAGCCCCGAAGTGTTCGGGCTGAACATGGTCGTGTTGGCGTTCACGATGCTCTATGTCGGCGGCATCGGCACGCTCGGCGGCCCCGTTCTCGGCGCGGCGATCGTGAGCCTGCCGCCGGAAATATTCCGCAGCTTCAAGGATTACCAGGACCTGTTCTACGGCGGGGGACTCATCCTGTTGCTGATCTACGCTCCGAAGGGTCTCGCCGCGCTCGGCAATATCATTCCTCGCAGGGGAAAGGCATGACACTGCTGTCTCTGCAAGGTGTGACGCGGCGGTTTGGCGGGCTTGTCGCCGTCGATGCCATCGATCTCGAAGTCGCCGACGGAGGCGTCACGGCCGTGATTGGCCCAAATGGCGCGGGTAAGACCACGCTGTTCAACCTTATTTCGGGTTTCCAGGCGCCGAACTCCGGACGCATCGTGTTCGCGGACGAGGACATCACCGCACGTCCGCCGGAGGCGATCGCCGCAGCGGGCCTTGTGCGCACCTTTCAACTCGTCCAGCTGTTCCAGCATCTTTCGGTGCTGGAGAACATCCAGGTCGGCTGCCATCTCCACACCGAGGGCGGAGTGCTGTCGGCACTGCTCCGCAGCCGTCGCACGCGGGAGGCCGAGCGGGAGATTGAAGCGCACGCCCGCGAGCTACTCGGCTTCGTCGGGCTGGAGGCCGTCGCCGAAGCGGAGGCGAGCGCTCTTGCCTATGGCCAGCAGCGGCTTCTGGAAATCGCTCGTTCGCTAGCCGCACGCCCACGGCTACTGCTGCTCGACGAGCCCGCGGCGGGATTGTCGGCGCAGGAGACCAAACGCCTGTCGGCCGCGATCCGCGCCATCGCCGAACGCGGCACGACAGTACTGCTGATCGAGCACGACATGAAGCTCGTGATGAATACCGCGGACACCATCGCAGTGTTGGATTTCGGCCGGAAGATCGCGGAAGGGGCCCCCGCGACGGTCCGCGAAGATCCCACCGTCATCGCTGCTTATCTTGGGGTGGGCCATGCCTGATCTCTCATATCTGCCCCAGATCGCGCTATCGGGTGTCGCCGTCGGCTGCATTTATGGCCTGATCGGCATCGGCTTCTGCGTCATCTATAATGCCAGCGGCATCGTGAACTTCGCCCAAGGCGCGTTCGTGATGATGGGCGGCATGATCACCCACAGCGCGTGGAAGACGCTCGGCCTGCCGCTGCCGATCGCCGCGGCTCTCGCTATCGTCGCGGTCGCGGCCGCCGGCGTGATCATCGAGCGCGTGGTGGTGCGACCGCTTTGGGATCGCAACGCGACCATGTTCGTGATGATTCTCGCGACGCTGGCGGCGCAGATCGTGATCGAGCGCCTAGCGCTGATCGTCGCGGGCGACCAACCGAGGACGCTGCCGCAGTTCTCCGACCTGCCGCCAATTAGACTCGGCTTCGTCGTCGTCAGCTACCAATTCCTTTGGATCGTCGGAGCGTCGCTGTTTCTGATCGTCATGCTCAGTCAGTTTTTCAAGCGAACAAAAATAGGCAAGGCGATGCGCGCGTGCGCCTTCAACCGCGAGGCGGCCTCCCTCCAAGGCATCAACGTCTCCAGGATGCTGTCATTGTCGTTTGCGTTGTCGGCGGCGCTCGGCGCCATCGCCGGCGTGCTGATCACGCCAACGCAATACACAGCCTTCAACGTCGGTGTGCCGTTTGCGATCACCGGCTTCATCGCCGCCATTGTCGGCGGCTTCGGCCATCCCCTCGGCGCATTCATGGGCGGCATCATGCTGGGGTTGGCGCAATCGATCGCCATCGTCGCATTCGGCGCGGGGTTGAAGAACGTCGCGGCTCTGTCGGTGCTGCTGATCTTCCTTTTCATCCGCCCGAGGGGCATCCTCGGGCAAACCGAGTAACGGAGGACTTCATGGACTTGCACAAGATCGATTGGGAAAACATCCCATGGGAGCCGGTGCGCGAAGGTATTGTGCGCAAGGCGTTCTCCGGCAACGGCGCGACGCTGGCGCTGCACAAGCTTATGCCGAAGCATGAGCCCAAGCCGCATAAGCATACCTACGAACAAATCGTCTACATCCTCGCGGGCCACATCCGCTTCCACGTCGGCGACGAAAGCGTTGTGCTCGGCCCCGGCGGCTTGCTGCAAATCCCGCCTGGCGTCATGCATTGGGGCGAGGTGGTCGGCGACGAGCCGGTCCTCAATCTCGATATTTTTACTCCGGTGCGAGAGGAATATGCATCGGCGCCACGATAGATGTGTGTGCCGATAGCATTACGAGCGAGTTCTTCGCGCGCGAGAGAGAATCGCAACAGCTTGATCGATCCGGCCCCCGCCGATGGTCACAACGGCCGCGCCGTTGTTAGACCACTCGCCGGGAACACGATCCTTTCCGATGCACTCTGCGTTCGGCCAAACAAGGACTAGACCTTCCATGAAATACCCCTTTGTTCCGATTTCCCAGCGTAAGCCGCTGCGCTGGCCCAACGGCAAGAGGCTCGCGATTATGCTCACGACCAATCTCGAATATTGGGATGTCACCAAAGACACGCCGAAGCCGTTCTATCCGGGCGGACCCGGCATTGTCGGCGGCGACCTGCCGGGCAATGTCTATGACAATCCGAACTGGACCTGGCGAGAGTATGGTCAGCGGGTCGGGGTTTGGCGCATGTTCGATATTTTCGACGAATTCGGTGTGCCGTCGACCTGCACCATGAACGCAAAAATGGGCCTGGAACGGCGCGCAGTGGTTGAAGCTGTGCTCAAGCGCGGTTGGGAGATCGTCGCCCACAATTACGTCCAGACCGATCTCCTTGCCGATTACTCGTTCGACGAGGCCAAGGAGCGTGAAGTCATCCGGGAGACCTTGCGCGTCTACAAGGAAGTCTGCGGCAAACCGGCCAAGGGCTGGCTGTCGAGCTCCTTGCGCTGCACGCTCAACACAGTCGATCTCATTGCCGAGGAAGGCCTGATCTTTACCACCGATCTGCTCAACGACGACCAGCCTTATCTGATCGAAACTCGGTCCGGAAAGAAGATCGTGTCGATCCCGTACACATCCGAAGTGAACGATTTCACCGTGTTCATGCGCCAAGGCCAGGACGTCAACGGCGCCTTCGAAGTATTCAAGGAGCAATTCGACTGGCTGTACCGAGAAAGCGGAGCGAGCGGCCGATTCATGAATATCGGACTGCATCCACACGTCGTCGGGCAGCCGTTCCGCATCCGCGCGCTGCGCGACTTCGTCGCCTATGCACAAAGCTTCGACGATGTCTGGTTCGCCACCCGCGAAGAAATCGCCGAGTGGTACCTGAACAATCACCACACCCATTTCGGCTGACGCGCATAACGATGTCGCGATGATGCAGACCAATATACAGTCACCTGCCGGTCGCTACGATCCGGCGACGCGCCGGATGTCGGGTTTCCACGATGCCGTGGCAGCTTCGCCGACGGCGGCGATACGCCGCGCGCGTACCTCGAGCGCTGCGTCGAACGCATCGACGCGCTCGAATCGGCAGTCATGGCCTTCGCTTTCCTGAATCTGGAAAATGCCCGCAAAGCCGCCGATGACGCAGCAGCACGCTACAAGGCGGGCCGCGCCCTGAGCCCAGTCGACGGCATGCCGGTCGGCATCAAAGATTGATCGAGACTTTAGACGGCCAGGCTTGCCACCGCTATTTTACCGTCGGTGACGTAATGGTTGACGTGTTCGACGGCCAGGTGTTGACGGGCTTGCTCTGAACTCAGCTCTTCGATGACCCGGCATTTGGCCAATTCAGCAATAATGTAATCTCGCTCGAGGTTCGTATCCGACGCAGTTGCGTGAGTTATCTGGAAGGTGAGACGCGTTAGTGAGAAACCGGTATCTTTCGTTCCCGCTCCGACCCAGAGAACGCGTGCGCTTTCCGATGGACGGTCGGTGTTCAGCCAGAAGCTGGCGGTTCCCAATGTGGCCTCGGCCCGTGCAAGGTCCAAAGCCCAGAACCGAATATGATGGCGCTTTCGCGGGCTATTATCGATTGCCTTCTGGAAACCGATGTCTTGGCCGCGGCCAAAAAGATAGAGAGTGCTGAACGGGGCCGTAGGATAGGAAGTGTTGAACATGAAAGCTCGGGTCATGCGCCACGAGCTTGCCAGACACAGTCGGTCAGCTTCCGACCAGCCTGCGGTGGCAAAGGCGGCGCGAAGCTGCTGGAGCGTCCCTATAAGCACAACATTGACCGGGTCACCGGGGAATCCGTCGCCGGTGAGTGTGTAGCGAGGCACGCTCTTGCGTTGCAGAACTTTCAGGCACGTGCGAACGGTTCGCGGAAGGACCACATACGCCGCAACCCCGTAAGTGAGAGCCACAGCCAGAATCCATGGCAGCCTGTTATCCGCAAATCTGAATACCACAAACACAATCAACCATACGCTGAATACTCCCAACGCCAGGACCAGCAAGCGCTGCAAGGAGCGTTTCAGCAATCTTGTCATGCAGCCGTCACTTTCACGCTCCGTGCAGGTTCAAAGCGCCCATCCAGGCCTTGCGAAACCGCAGCTTATAACCCGCGACGCTCAGCCGGTAGTTCGGCCGGAGCAGCGGGTAACGCCGGCACGTAGAGCGAACTCGCGCGGTACTGCCGCAACGCGAAACGCGTGACGACACCGATGGCGGCTGCTGCCGGCACGGCGATCAACAGACCGGCAAAGCCGAACAGATCGCCGAAGGCGAACAGCGCGAACATCACCCATACAGGATTAAGATGCACACGCCGACCCACTAGATAAGGCGATAGCACATAATCCCCCAGCGATTGCCCTACAAAGAAGACGGCCGGTACGAGCAGGATCAATTTCCAATCGGGCCAGAACTGCGCAATTGCGATGGACGTAGAAACGATCAGGCCCAGCAACGAGCCAAGGTAGGGGATGAAGCTCATTATGCCGGCCGCAAAGCCGACCAGAGCGCCGTGCTCGAGACCGATCGAATACAACGCCACCGCATAGAACGAGGCAAGGATTAGACAAAGCGCGCCTTGCCCGCGCACGAATCCGCCAATGGTGTGATCGATCTCTTGGGCAAGCGCGCGGACGGTCTCCCGCCCCGCGGGCGGCACCAATTTGTCGACCACCTCTATCATCGCGCTCCAATGAAAAAGCAGGTAGAGGGCAACGATGGGAGTAATCACCACGAGCGAAAGGAGTGAAAACAGAGTTCGTCCGCCGGACCAAATCGAGCGGAGCAAAGTGTCGAACCATTCGCTGGCCTGTGCCGTCAGCGCGCCAATCGAACGCTCGGCCTGTCCCAAGCCTTCTCCGATGATCTTGTTGATCCAAGGGTGGTTTGAATTGGTTGCAAGGGTATGCAGGCGCTCGACGTATCGAGGAAGACTTTCGATGAAATGGACAAGCTCGCGAACGATGATCGGGAGCGTCATAACCAGCAAAACGACAATCGTAATAACGACAAAGGTCATAATGGGTAGGGTCGCTACCCATCGGTTCGTTCCCAGCCGTTCGATCTTGCTGACGAGGGGATCGAACAGGTAGGCCAGCACCATGCCGGCGACGAACGGCAGCAAAACATTGTGCAACAATATTGCGATCGCGGCGAAGCCCGCGAGCATTGCAATCCAGAACACGATCGGCCGTGTAAAACTCATAATCCTGCAGCCTCGCGCCCGTCGGCAGGTTTGAATCGATTGCGGGCCACGGGTCCCCCTTACTTCCGCAATGACACCCGCGCGAGCAGAACCGTCGGGGCCGATTGCACCGGCATCTATTGGGCGAGTGCGCGTTCGACGTCGACGAGCGCACGTTCGCACGCGTCCTTGTCGCCGGCGCTGTCGGCTGCGCGTGCACGCGCCATGGCCTGCGCAACGGCTTCGACCTGCTGGGCCGACAGGCCGTCAACCCTTTCCTCGGCGGCGGCGATGGAGCCCGGCGTGGGCTGGCGATGCTCGCGTGCAGCCGCGCTCTCGCGCGCAGTCCGTCCAGCGGCAGCGCCTGCTTCCAGTTGGGCGTCGATACGAGCCCGCATGCGATCGATTGCGGGCGTACACGGACCCGCCTGGCTGGCCGATATCGATGCAACGAGCGCTACTACGCTTGGTATTGTCAGCCGTCGAATGTCCATTTTGCCTCTCTAACCATCTCATTTGCCCACTCTAACCATCTCACCATGGCTGCCGCGCTTCAAACCCTCATTAAAAGGACGAGCGTTCCTATTGGACCGAGGTCCAACGTCGGGAAGCGGCGGCAAGCTCGGAGAAAACACCGCTGCCGATCGTAGCCGGCGAAGGGCCGACGGCTAGCGAGCGAATTCTCCACGGCAGATGGCTTGTATAGCGTGTGCGGACTCCTTAGCCCGGATTCGCCATCGGCAGAACGAAGCGGAACAGGGTTCCGTTTTTGCCGTCCGACGCCGCAGTCAGTTGACCGCCATGTCGCTCAACAATCATACGGCAAATGGCCAATCCCAGTCCCGTCCCATCGGTCTTTGGGGTCAGCAACGCATCAAATATTCCGTCCAACTTCTTCGGATCAATTCCGGATCCCGAATCCTGCACCGCTATTGCGATTGCATCGCGACCAAGTCGTTCCGTTGTGATCCGTAACACTCGGTTGCGACCCTTTAAGCCAGCCATTGCTTCGAGCGCGTTATGGACGAGGTTAAGCAAGACCTGTTGCAATTGACTCCTGTTGCCGCTGAGAAGCGGGATCCCGCTTGTCAACTCGGTGAACGCCTCCACATCGTGTTCCTTCAACTCGACGCGCAATAACTGCAGCACCTCAAGAGCAATCTCGTTTATATCGATCGGCTGCTGCCCCTGATCGACCCTTCGGAACAGGGCGCGCACGCCGTCGAGCGCTTCGCTGGCGCGATGACCGTCGTCAATAATATCCTTCAATGATGCTCGTGCCCCGTCAAGGTCGAGCGGCGTCTTCTCAAGGAGCGTCAATGCCGCACTGCCGTTTGCCGTGATTGCCGTCAAAGGCTGTTTCATTTCGTGAGCGATCGAAGCACTAAGCGCCTGCAGGTTCATCAGCTTATTGTCTCGTTCGCGCTGCAGCAGCAGGTTCGAGCGAGCAAGGCGGGCCTCGCCTTTCCGCCGCTCGGCGAACAACGCGGCAAGAACGAGTGCACCCAGTGTCACAACCAGGATGACCGCTTGAGCTTGCAGAATACGGTCTTCGATCGGAAGGCCGGTGTCGCCAAAATGACCGATGCCGAAGGTTGCCGTCCAGACGATCGTGAGGGAAACCACGAACGCCCCTCCAGCCGCGAACACTGGCTGGCAGCGGGCGGTAAGCCACAGCAATATTGGAAACAGCAAGGCGCTCGGCACCACGGTCTGCCAGGGCTGCACCGGCAGCGAAATGATAATGACGGTCATCACCGCGAGCAACGCAAGCGCCAGGATGCCTTCGACAAACTCGCCCCGCGACGGCGGCTCACGGACGACCGCAGCAAGCCCGATCACGAGAGGTGCAACAGCGATGATGCCGACGGCGTCAGATGCGAACCAATGCTGCCAGGTGACGAGCATCGGTACCGTCGGACTGTGGAACAGCTTGTATGCAACAGCTCCGCCGATACCTGAGATGGCCGTCCCGGCTGTCGCCGCCGAGAGCAGGCCAAGCACTTGGCGCAGCCGATCGAGGCTGATGGTCGGACCGAGCCAGCGCCAGATCAATTCGGCTGTAATGAGGGCTTCCGCGGCGTTGCAAAGGGCGAATGCACTGGCGGCCCAGATGTCGCGGTCGCCCAAGAGATTGGCGACGAGAGTCGCTACCATCGCTCCAACCGCCACCGGCCATCGCGCTTGCGGTCCCAAAACGATGAGGACACCTGAAGCGATCCCGGCCGCCGGCCAGAACACGGCCACCCCGTCGGGTTTCAAAAGCAGACCGAGGCTCAGCTGAGCAGCCAGAAAGTAAGCCAAACCAACCGCCACAGCGAGCGCAACGCTGCCAGGCAGGTCGTAGGCAACGGACCGGTGGCGTCGGCCTTGTCCTGACAGACTTTGTCCTGACAGACTTTCCGACATTACGCATCTCCAGCACCACGCCCATTAGATTCCAATATCGCGCTGGCCACAATCATCTTAGAATATCTCGGATCGGGCGTCGTTTATTCGACGCCAGTGTGACGGAGACCCAGACTGCCTGGCCGGTGGTTATGCAGTCACGATCAAGCGTCTCCAGTGCCGCCGCGCAAAAGCCCCATTGGACTGTGGTCCAATAGGTCATAGAAGCCGCTTTTCCCTATAAATTCCGGGATCCGCAATGCGGCCTCTGACGGGGCACAAGCTTGATGAACGCAGCGGTGATGGCCGCGGACTCGATCGCCGATCTACCTAGACCCTGGTTGGCACCTTTGCGGCTTGGTGCCGGAGCGTCGCTCCGCACGGCTGAGACCGCAGTCAAAGCCATGGACGCATTTGGCTCCAGTGCTAAAATGTTGCCTTTGTCGCAGACGGCACCTGTGAACATCCGGGCGTACCACCGCGTCATGCCGCCAGGTTTGGGCAGCGTTTTGGCAGCCCAGGCTCGCAAGCTTGTTGCCGCAATATCGTCTTGTATTGCCTTGTGCTCCGCTTGGACGCGCCCGGCATTGGCGTGCCTCGCCCTTCTGTTATTGGCCACAGTCCAGACTCCGGCCGCCGACGCACGTCGCGTCCTTCTACTTCACGCATTCGGTCATCCCTATTCACCGTGGAGCGATATGGCCGGAAGCTTCCGTGCTGAACTCGTCAAGTCGTCAACGGAGCCGATCGACCTCTACGAAGTGTCGCTTGACACGGCGCGAGTCCAAGACGAGCAGGATGAAGGACCGTTCGTAGAGTACATTCGGGCTCTTCTGTCCGGGCGCAAGCTCGACCTTATTGTGCCCGTGGGCGCGCCGTCAGCATTCTTCATGCAGCGCTACCGCAAGCTGTTATTTCCCACGACGCCGATGCTGATCATGGGCGCAGACCTTCGACGCATTCCAGGAGCCACGTTGACCAGCAATGATGTGGCCGTGCTGCTCGACCTCGATCTACCCGCCTATCTTAAAAATATTCTGCGCTTGCTGCCTGAAACCACCGACATAGCGGTCGTTGTCGGAAATTCGCCGGTTGAGCGGTTTTGGACTTCCGAATTGCGCCGCGATTTCGAGCCGCTCGCCAATCGAGTCAATATTACTTGGTTCAATGATTTAACCTTTGCCGAGATGCAGACACGCGCCGCCAGCATGCCACCGCAATCTGCCATCTTCTGGTTTCTGCTTTCCGAGGACGCTGCCGGCGTTCCTTATTCGCAGGACCGCGCCCTTGAGACATTGCGCGAAGCCTCGACAGTACCGGTCTTTGGCATGGGCGACTACGAGCTGGGCCGGGGCATCGTCGGTGGTCCCCTGATGCAGACGAGAGAACTGGGCCGCGCAGGAGCTGCGGTGGCTCTTCGCATTCTCAAAGGCGAAACGCCGGGAAGCATCGAGCCCCCCTCCGTACTCTTCGGAGCACCGATATACGACTGGCGAGAACTGCAGCGGTGGGACATCAGCGAGTCCCGGCTGCCGCCCGGCAGTATCGTTCAATACCGTGAGCCGCCCGCATGGGAGCAATATCGCTGGCAAATTATGGTCGTCGCGGCGACGCTCCTGGCGCAGACATTGCTCATTGCCTACGTGCTCGTACAAAGCCGCAGACGACGACAAGCCGAAGCCGATGCCGCGGAGCAGCGTGGCGAGGTGGCACACCTGATGCGCGTTTCCGTCCTAGGCGAGCTCTCGGGCGCAATTGCCCATGAGATCAATCAGCCTCTCACTGCGATCCTTTCGAACGCCCAGGCGGCTTTGCACCTGCTTGAGCGGAAATCGCCGGATCTTGCCGAGATCCGCAATGCCATTGGCGACATTGTCGATGAAGATAATCGGGCCAGCAAAGTCATTACGCGACTGCGCAGTTTGCTGAAAAAAGGTGAGCGGAAGATCGAACCGGTCGACCTCAACGAACTGGTCAAATCGACGATCGGGCTGTTGAACAGCGAGCTGATCAGCCGTCGCATTGAAGTGGAGGCCGACCTCGCGAGTGATCTGGCGACCACGTCCGGCGACCCTGTACAATTGCAGCAAGTGCTTCTTAACCTATTCATGAATGCGATGGACGCTACGACGTCGACCACGTACGCTTCACGGCGCATCAAGGTTACAACGCGAGCGGCAGAGGCTGGCACCGTCGAGGTGCGTGTCAGGGATCGCGGACCCGGGATCAAACCGGAGAATCAGGACCAATTGTTCAAGCCATTTTATACGTCAAAAAGCCACGGCCTCGGTCTCGGACTGACGATCTGTTCGACCATCATCCAGGACCACGGCGGCAAGCTCACACTTGGAAACCACCCTGACCGGGGTGCGGTAGCGGTCCTTTCACTGCCCGCGCACGAGCTTTTAGCGCCAGCCAAATGACGGATCGCATGTTCACGATCTTTCTTGTCGACGACGACGCGGGAGTGCTGAAGGCGCTGTCACGGCTGCTACGAGCCCGGGGCTTCGACGTTCTTCCCTTCACGTCACCGAAAGAGTTTCTCGATCGGCATGATCCGTCGATTCCCGGCTGTGCGGTCCTCGACGTGTCGATGCCCGGTCTCGACGGCCTCGCCCTGCAGCGGGCCCTGACCGCCGAGGTTGCGGAGCGGCCGATTATCTTTCTCACCGGGAAGGGGGATATCCCCACGAGCGTGCAAGCCATGAAGGCCGGCGCGATCGATTTTCTCACGAAGCCGGTGAAGGAAAAAGATTTGTTCCACGCCATTGCTCGCGCGGAGGATGCAGATGCCGCCGCCCGAACAACTCGGGCCGAATTAGCGGCGATTCAAGCCAAGGTTGCTACCTTGACCCCGCGGGAACGGGAAGTGCTTTCGCACGTGGTCGCCGGGAGGCTCAACAAGCAGATCGCGGGCGACCTAGGTACGGTAGAAAAGACTATCAAGGTCCACCGGGGACGCATGATGGAAAAGCTTGGGGTGCGCACGGTAGCCGACCTGGTTCGCCTGGCCGAAAAGGCCGGTGTCTCTGCTGTGACCAAATGGCCGTCCTATTAGTCCTAGGGCTAACTCGACATTCGGCCAGATAGCTCCAAAATAGCCGGTATGGCCAGAACCTCTCGCGTGATCGCGATTGTCGACGATGATCCTTCAGTGTTGAAGGCCTTGGCACGGCTTCTGAGCGCGCGTTCATTCGTCGCCAGAACGTTCCAGTCGGCGCCACAATTCCTCGCTTCGCTGCCGGCAGGACAGCCGGATTGCCTTATCGCCGATCTGCAAATGCCGGAGATGACCGGCTTGGAACTTCAACAAAGTCTCATCAGCAAAGGCATCGTGATTCCGACCATTATCATCACGGCGCATGATGAAGCCGGAATGCACGAACGGTGCAGGTCCGCTGGCGCGATCGCGTATCTGTCAAAGCCGGTGCACGACACGTTGCTGTTCGCCGCAATCGACGCCGCAGGAAGCACTGGAAGCTAGCGCTGCTGCGGTCAAGACAGCACGGTGGGTGGCCGTGATGCGGTATTAACCTGCCGGCTCACGTCGGCGAGGTCCAGCCGTGATTTGCCGCACAAAAGAGGTCTATCGAGCAGGCCGAGTTGCCCCAAAGGGCAATATCGGCTCCGCCGATTGCCAGCGATGATCGCCCGTATCGAAAATGGCCAGCTCTTGCGGTTCGGAATCCGGCAATGCCTCCCGATTGTCCCCAGCTTTGGGCCGCAGTCGCCAGCGTCGAGCCTGCCATTGCGAACGGATGTGCGGCCAAAAGCACAACCGCAAGCTTCGATGAATATGCGTTGGATTTCCGCAGCGCCGGAAATGAGATTTCCCTGACTGCTCCCAGCTGCTTAGACTGGCGATACCGGTCTTGCCATCTGCCGCACGCACATATTGAGCTTGGTCGCGACGGAAGCGGCAACATTCGGCGTGGAACCACGCCCGGCAATCGAATGCAGTTGCTGATACAAACGTCCACTGAAGCCACTTTCTGCAGATTGAATGGACAGGATATTCGCGCCGGCGACATTGCCGTCCTGCTGCCGGGACGAAAATTTGTCATGGCGACGAATGGCTCAAGCGAATGGGTTGTAGCTTCCATTTCAACAGACATCCTTGCGCAAATTGCGTTTGATATCTTGCCGAGCGACTTTGATTCCGATGCGGCTGTCGTCAGCACGCCGCCGAGCCTGCTGCGGCAGATTAAGGTGGTTGCGGGCGAAATCATCGACTCTCTTGAGAGGCCATCGGAGTTCCGTGGCGAGGATCGAGCGGTCGATAAAGCGTCGTCGCTTACCAATTTCATCCTTACGGGGCTCGCCACCGGCACGGCGCAGGTTGCGTGCGGCACACCCAGGGTGCGTGGCAGTTCAGAACGAGCGCTTCAACGCGCGCTCGACTTCCTCGACGGGTATCGAAATGGCGCAATTGTCGTCAGCAAGCTATGCCGGGCAGCCGGCGTGGGGGAACGAACGCTGCTTCGATCGTTTCATGACTTTCTCGGCATGCCACCGGGGCATTTCGTCAAGCTGCGATTGCTGAACACGGTCCGCCGTGCGCTGCAAAGCGCGGCGGCCCGTGGAACGATTACAAGCCTGCTCGCGGACTACAATGTCACCGAGTTTGGCCGCTTCGCCGGCGAGTACAAGGCTCTTTTTGGGGAAACCCCCTCGCAAACCTACAGTAGGCAGCGAGCGGGTGCGTCTTTTCCGTCACATTAAGCGGAATACTTTCGCAACGCTGCGTTTTGGCGGAATCTGCATATTTGCATTTGGCCTACCTCCTAAAATCGCGACGATCGTCCGAAGCCCGCCGAGCGCGCGGAGTCAACGCGCGAAATTCTGGGTGGATCAAGACGAGCACACCATTCGCCGCCCGTGCGCGGCAGATGGCGGCAGATTGTATGAGGCTGGTTGTGGGAGGCGCGTATGAACAAGAACAAGCGTAACCGTGAAATCAAGGGCGGCAAGCTCGACGGCCTACGATCCGGATCCATGGTGGCCGCCGCCGCATTATTTGCGGCAGGTGTCATTGCAATGCCAGTGGACGCCGCTCGTGCGGATGAGGGCGGCGTAAGCTTCTGGCTCCCCGGCATTTACGGCAGCCTCGCCGCAACTCCGCTGCAGCCAGGTTGGACGCTTGCCACCAGCAATTATTTCGACGTGCTCTCCGCCAGCGGTAACTTGGCCCTGTCACGCGAGGTCGAGATCGGCAAGGTGCCGGTGGGCCTGTCGGCCAGTATAAATGCCAGCCTTAGCTCCATTCTCGACCTCCAGCTCGTGAATCCGACCTATGTGTTCGACACCAAGGTTCTGGGCGGACAGGCGGCTGTCGGGGTGATGGGAATATTTGGTCAAAATACCACCTCTCTGTCGGGCACGCTCTCCGGAACATTGACGCTTCCCGGCGGCGGAAGCATTCCGTTTTCGCGCTCAGACGCCCTGTACGATTCGACAGGGGGTTACGGCGATCTGTACCCGCAGTTCTCTCTGCGCTGGAATTCGGGCGTTGACAATTTTATGACCTATGTGACCGGCGACATACCGATCGGGCTCTACAACTCGACGAGTTTGGCGAATTTCGGAATAGGTCACGGAGCGATCGACGCCGGCGGCGGCTACACCTATTTTGACGAGAAGGCCGGGCGCGAGTTCTCGGTGACGACGGGTCTTACCTATAACCTCATAAACCCGGCGACGAACTACCAGAATGGCGTCGATTGGCATTTGGATTGGGGCGCTTCACAGTTCCTGTCCAAGCAATTTTTCGTTGGCCTGGTTGGCTACGTCTACAAGGAGATCGGTTGCGACAGCGGGTCCGGCGACCGCCTCGGCTGCTTCCAATCCCAAGTTGCCGCCGTCGGGCCGCAGTTCGGCGTCATCTTCCCGGTCGGCGACCACCTGCAGGAGTACCTCAACGTCAAGGGCTACAAGGAATTCGCGGCGGAGGACCGGCCCAGCGGGTACAACGCCTGGATCACATTCGCGCTCTCGCCAGCGCCAAAGTCGACCGCCGCGACGCAGACCAAGTAGCGGCGTAAACTCGTTCGCCGCACTCGAACGCAATCGCCCGCTTTCGGCGGAGCGAAGGTGACTGGCCGCTGTTGCCGCCAGCCTCGAACGCCTAATGACAATGTCTTCCCGTCGAGGCTCGGCATCTAGACGTCGAATAGGACGTATTGGACCACGGTCCAATTGGCGAGCCCGCCTGTCTCGATGAACACTCCGCGCAGTTCTTAAATCGCGCGATCCCGGCTGCGCCTGCCGCCGCGAGATGCGTGCGCAACAGACAGTGAAAGAGCGCCGTAGGCGCTAAGCCGCGAACTTCGAGAGACGTCTTTTGGATCGTAAAAGCGATGCGGCCATGATTTTCGTCCCCGGCGGCACGTTCCGCATGGGTTCGGAAAGGCATTATCCCGAAGAGGCGCCGGTGCATCGCGTCACCGTCGATGGATTCTGGATCGACCGCACGCCGGTGACCAATCGCGAATTTCGTAAGTTTGTTAACGAAACCGGTCACGTCACCTGGGCGGAGATCGCGCCAGATCCGAAGGATTATCCGGGCGCGCTGCCGGACATGCTCAAAGCCGCCTCGCTGGTTTTCACTCCGCCGAAGCACGCCGTCGCACTGCGCGACTGGTCGCAATGGTGGAATTTCAAATCTGGCGCCAACTGGCGGCGCCCGTATGGACCGCGGAGCTCGATCAGCGGCCTTGACGATCATCCCGTGGTCCATGTCGCGTATCGCGATGCCGAGGCTTACGCCGCGTGGGCCGGCAAGGAATTGCCGGCCGAAGCGGAATGGGAATTTGCCGCGCGGGGCGGGCTTGACGGCGCCGAGTTCGCCTGGGGCGATGAATTCGCACCCGGTGGCAAGCATATGGCCAATACCTGGCAAGGCAATTTCCCGAACGAGAATCTCGCCACCGACGGCTTCGATCGCACCTCGCCCGTGATGGCGTTCCCACCGAACGCCTACGGGATTCACGACATGATCGGCAACGTTTGGGAGTGGACCAGCGATTGGTGGTCCACGAAACACCCAGCCGACGCGGCGAAAGCGTGCTGTATTCCCGAAAATCCGCGCGGCGGGCGGCAGGAAGAAAGCTACGACACCTGTCAGCCGCAGATCAAAATTCCCCGCAAGGTCATCAAAGGCGGCTCGCACCTGTGCGCGCCGAATTACTGCCGCCGCTACCGGCCGGCCGCGCGCCACGCCGAAGCGGTGGATACGTCCACAAGCCACCTCGGATTCCGTTGCATCATTCGGGAAAGGAAACGGGCATGAGCACCAAAGATGAAGGCGAAAAGAAATCCGCGTTGAGCCGCCGCAATATTCTGCTCGCCAGCACGACGCTGGCAGCGGCGTCGGCGCTAGGCACGGCTGCGAGCGTTCAGAAAGCCGTGGCGCAAGCACAGCAGGCGGCGCCTGCGGGCAGCAAGCCGAATATTCTCGTCATCATGGGTGACGATGTCGGCTGGTTCAATATCGGCGCCTATCACCGGGGCATGATGTCCGGCAAGACGCCGAATCTCGACAAGCTCGCCGCCGGCGGCATGATTTTCACCGACTACTATGCCGAAGCGAGTTGCACCGCCGGCCGCGCCAATTTCATCACCGGACAGATCCCGCTGCGCACCGGCCTGACGACCGTCGGCCAGGCCGGCGCCGACGTCGGCATGCCCGACCAGTCGGTGACGACGGCCTTGGTCTTGAAGTCGATGGGCTACGCCACCGGCCAGTTCGGCAAGAACCATCTCGGCGACCAGAACAAGTACCTGCCGACCGTGCACGGCTTCGATGAATTCTTCGGTTACTTATACCACCTCGACGCGATGTCCGATCCGTACTGGTTCGACTATCCGCAAGATTGGATCGACAAGTATGGCCCGCGCAATCTCGTTCACAGCTACGCCACCGACGTCGACGATCCGACGGAGCAGCCGCGCTGGGGCAAGGTCGGCAAGCAGCGCGTAGTCGACGAAGGTCCGCTCAAGCCGTTCAAGGACATGACCGGCGATCACCAGTATTGGCAGAAGGGCCGCGACGCCAAGTACGACATGGAGACCTTCGACGAAGTGCTGGTCGAAAACTCGAAGCGCTTCATGGATCAGGCCAAGCAGGCCGGCAAGCCGTTCTTCATCTGGCACAACACCACGCGCATGCACGTCTTCACCTACCTTGCGCAGAAATACCAGGCGAAGATGAACTACGAGTCCAACTTCGGTCTCGAAGAAGCCGGCATGGCGCAGATGGACGACGATATCGGCG
>Ga0182024_10011165_pt1 | contig 18107 bp, 22 predicted proteins | sample P32metaG_FD_120480 | JGI IMG/M metagenome (GOLD analysis project Ga0182024, IMG submission 120480) | Permafrost microbial communities from Stordalen Mire, Sweden - P3-2 metaG (Illumina Assembly) | ecosystem: Environmental > Terrestrial > Soil > Wetlands > Permafrost | place: Sweden: Stordalen... | reverse complement strand
GGTGCGGGGTCAACGCACACATACCAACGCCAGGACTCGCAAGGGCCCCAAAAAGACCGTGGCTGGCAAGAAGAAGCTAAGGAAGCACTAGAAAATGCCAAAGCCGAAGCCTGGCGGGCGACGGCCCCGTCGCCGCGAGCGCAAGAACGTCGCCTACGGGGTTGCTCACATCAAGAGCTCTTTCAACAACACGATCGTGTCCATCAGCGACCTGGAGGGCAACGTCCTTGCATGGGCGTCCGCCGGCAACGTTGGTTTCAAGGGGTCGCGTAAATCGACTCCGTTTGCCGCCCAGTTAGCCGCCGAGGCTTGTGCCCGGCGCGCCATGGAACACGGGGTTCGCAAGGTCGACGTGCTCGTCAAGGGCCCCGGTTCGGGGCGTGAGACCGCGGTCCGCTCGATCATGAACGCAGGTATCGAGATCGCAGGCATCAAGGACGTCACGCCGATCCCGCACAACGGCTGCCGCCCCAAGAAGCGTCGGAGGGTCTGACATGGCGCGTTATACGGGGCCCGTTTGCCGCCTTTGCAGGCGCGAGAAGATGAAGCTGTTCCTGAAGGGGCCTAGGTGCGACTCGCCGAAGTGCGCCATCGAGCGCCGGCCCTACCCGCCCGGTGAGCATGGCCGTGACCGGGCTCGCCAGGGTTCTGAGTACTTGACCCAGCTTCGTGAGAAGCAAAAGGCCCGCCGCATATATGGCGTGCTCGAGAAGCAGTTCCGCAACTACTACGAAGAGGCCAACCGCCAGCAGGGCATCACCGGCGAAAACCTTCTCGTCATGCTGGAGCTGCGCCTCGACAACATCGTTTTCCGCGCCACCTGGGGCGCAAGCCGCTCCCAGGCCCGCCAGCTCGTGCGCCACGGTCACGTGCTCGTCAACGGTAAGCGCGTGACGATCCCCTCTTATCGTGCCCGGCGTGGGGATGTGGTTTCGCTCAAGGACAAGACGCGGAGCCTGATCGTTGTCCGCCACAACCTCGATACTCTGGGACGTCAGATCCCGCCATGGCTCGAAGCCGGCGGGGAAGGTTTTGAGGTCACGGTCCACGACTTGCCAATGCGAGAGCACATCGATGTGCCCGTGCGTGAGTCGCTCATCGTCGAGCTCTTTTCTAAGTAACGCCCGCGAGGAGGGCCGCCGCAATGCTCATTATCCAACGCCCAGCAGTCGAACCGCTCGGAGAGGAAGAAGACAACCGCCAGCGCTTCGCCATAGGGCCTTTGGAGCCCGGCTTTGGCCACACCCTTGGTGTGTCGCTGCGCCGGACACTGTTGTCGTCGGTACCCGGCGCAGCGGTGACCCAGGTCCGCTTCGACGACGCGCTCCACGAGTTCACCACTCTGCCCGGGATCAAAGAAGACATCACCGACATCATCCTCAACTTGAAGGACATCGTCCTTCTGGTCGACTCTGACGAGTCGGTCACGCTCCGGCTCGACTCGAGGGGCCCAGGCACGGTCACCGCCGGCGAGATCCAGACGACTGCCGATGTCGAAATCCTCAACAAGGACCTGGTCCTGGCCACGCTCAACGCCAAGGGCCGCCTGGCTTGCGACATTACGGTCGAAAGAGGACGGGGCTATGTGGCTGCCGAGCGCAACAAGCGCTCCTCCACGATCGGTATCATCCCGGTCGACTCCATCTTCTCCCCGATCCGTTTGGTGTCGTTCTCTGTTGAGCCCGCCCGGGTCGAGCAGTCGACGAACTACGACCGCCTGATCCTGGACATCACTACCGACAGTTCCATAACCCCCAAGGAAGCCCTAGCGTCCGCCGGGAGCACCTTGCGCTCGTTGCTCGGCCTGGTCGCCGAAATGAGCGAGTCCCCCCAAGGCCTCGTCCTTGGCGAGATCGCCGGCGCCGGGAGCGGCTCGCCCGACCTCGACTTGCCCATCGAGGAGCTCGACCTGTCCGAGCGGCCCCGGAACTGCCTGAAGAGGGCCCAGGTCAACACCGTCGGCGAACTTGTCTCCAAGACCGAGGACGACCTGTTGGCAATAACGAACTTCGGGCAAAAGTCGCTCGATGAGGTGCTCCAGAAGCTCGACGAGCGCGGCCTCTCGCTGCGCGGGAAGCAGGGGCAATAACAAGTGTCTGGCATCCCGGGTCGTCCCAAGAAGGGCCGCCGCTTCGGCGGCGATGCCGCTCACCAGAAGGCCATGATGGGCAACCTCGTCGCCTCTCTGATAGCCGGCGAAGGCCTCGTGACAACCGAGGCGAAGGCCAAGGCGCTGCGTCCGGTCTTCGAAAAGTGCTTGACGAAGGCGAAAAAGGGCGGCATCGACCACCAGCGCCAGGTCGTTGCGTTCATCCGCGACAAGGACATGGCGCACAAGCTGTTCGCCGACATAGCGCCCCGTTACGCTGAACGATCTGGTGGCTATACCCGGATCCTCAAGCTCGGGCCAAGGCAGGGCGACAACGCCCCAATGGCCCGCATCGAGCTCGTCTGAGCCCAGTGCGCTCTTAGCGCCCCCGGGAGCACAAGAGCAGAGGCGCCGCCTTCGCCTGCTCGTCGCCTACTTAGGTGCGCCGTACCACGGTTTCGCACTTCAGGCCGGCACCTATACGGTTGCCAGCGCCCTCGGGGCAGCCCTCGAACGCGTCCTGCGCCACCCGGTCGAGCTGACCTGCGCAGGTCGCACCGACGCCGGCGTGCACGCCTGGGGCCAGGTGGTGACTCTGGATGTCAAGGCTGATGCCGACCTGGCGCGTGTACAGCGGTCGGTCAACAAGATGCTGGCCCCGACGATCGTCGTGCGCGAGGCAACCTTGGCACCCGTCGGCTTCGATGCGCGGCGCTCCGCGCTGTCGCGGGTCTACCGCTACAACCTGCTCTGCTCTGAGTGGGCCGACCCCCTTCATGCCGCCACGACGTGGCACCTGGGGAAATGCCTTGACCTACGGGCCATGGAAATGGCGAGCGACGTCCTGCTGGGCGAGCACGACTTCTCCTCGTTCTGCCATGCGGTGCGCGGCAACCCAGCGCCCCTGGTCCGCCGGGTCCTTCGCGCTGAGTGGTCTGACCTCGGCGGCGACCGACTGTGCTTCGAGATCGAGTCGGTCTCGTTCTGTCACCAGATGGTCCGCTCCATCGTCGGCCTGTTGGTAGAAGTCGGCGTCGGTCGGCGCAAGGCCGGCGAGCTCATGGCCGTCCTAGCCGCCCGCCACCGCTCTGCCGCAGGCCCGATCGCGCCGCCGCACGGGCTGTGCCTCTGGGAAGTGAAGTACCCGCCGGGGTCGTTCGGCTAGGGGCTCGCCCCGTTACCCCACGTCTGGCCGCTCTTTCTCTCTGAGCTCCCTCGCCAGGATCGCGAGCGTCTCAGCTTCACCGATGCCTAAGGTCTTCATGCGGGCGGCGAACTGCCTCGCCGCCTGGGTGGCCAGCCGACGTTCTTTTGATGGCTGGCCGGCGACGACTGTGCCGTGCCGGCCACGGGTCTCGACTAGGCCCGTCCCCTCAAGCTCACGGTAGGCCTTTGCCACCGTGTTAACTGCCAGCCCGAGATCGCCCGCAAGCTTGCGCACCGTCGGTAGCCGCTCTGCCGCTAACAGGTCCCCTTGCAGGATCGCGTCTTCCACCTGGGAGCGGACCTGCTTGTAAGGAGGTAAGGGTGAGTTCGGATCGAGGACTATCACCCGCACGAGAGATGATTGTAGCATCGATTGTCGCAAGTCAGAGACCCCCGCGGGGCGCGCGCCGGTGGAGGGGGAGATCCGCAACCTCTCCACCCTCTCGGTTGGTGGGCCCACCGCCTAAGGCAGGTGAGCGCCGAGCGTTGTCACGATCGCGATCATGCATCGGGGTCCCCTAGGCCGTACGCGTTACAGAATTCGATGTCTTCCTCGCGGTCCTGTGGAGCGCCAGGGGCTTCGGCTAGGAACCTGCGAGTGCCAGCAGGGCCAAACCATCGCGGGACAGGTGCATCCGCCATCGCTGCCAGGAACCTTGCGTGCTCCGACCACGGGCGGATGAAGTGCTCCTCGAGCTCAGCAGCGTCTTCGGCGGGAGGATCGAGAGATTTCAGTTCGGTCTCGATCTGACGAGCCATCTCAGCAAGCAACCTGATGGTCCGCCTACTGCCCAGGTAGCGCCGGCCGACCTTGGCCATGTTGGCCTCTTGGATCGCCCTCGCTGCTTGCACATATTCGCCTTGGTCCACCGTAGGGATCCTTTCACACGCGGCGCCTACGATCTGTTCGTGGAAGGCGATCAGATCGTGGGAAGGACGACCTTCCGTGCTCCTTGAACAACTTCTGGCGTCGGGGACGACGCGGCCGATCACTCGTTGGGGGGACCCAGTCCTCCATCGACCATGCCGTCCCGTCACGGAGTTTGGCCCCGACTTGTGGGACCTGCTCTCAGACATGTTCGCCACGAACCGCGCCGCCGATGGGGCCGGGCTTGCCGCGCCTCAAGTTGGCGTGGACCTCGCCGTGTTCGTCTACGACTGTCCCGATTCGTTCGGCAGGCGCCGACAAGGGTTGGTGTGCAACGCGAAGATCGCCCATGTTGCAAGCCCTCGGATGGATACCGACCTCGAAGGGTGCCTATCGCTGCCCGGCGCGTACCTTCCTGTCGCTCGGCCTGACGTCGCGATCGTCCGTGGCCAGGACCAGTTCGGGCAGCCGCTCAGGGTCGCGGGCACGGGCACACTCGCCCGGTGCTTGCAGCACGAGGCGGATCACCTCAACGGTGTCGTGATGGAGGACCACCTCACGGCGGCTGAGCGCAAGGACCTGCGCCGCCAGAACAAGAGCGTCGCCGCCAAGTACCCCGACAACTGGCCGCTATAAGCGATCCGTTTCCTGAGGCCCGCGGTATATACAACCGGCGCTGGGGGTCTCGAACACGACAACCTGGGATAGGCCATGGAGCGAGCCAATTAGCCGGTCCCAGATCCACACCGCCAGCCGCTCGCTCGTTGGGTTCTCGAGACCTTCGATTTCGTTCAGGTAGTTGTGGTCCAGGCGTTCCAGGAGAGGCTGGAAAGAGCTTGCAATATCGGCAAAATCCATTACCCAGCCAGTTGTGCTGCCTATGGGGCCGTCGACATGCAGCACCACCCGGAACGAATGGCCGTGCAACCTGGCACATTTGTGCTCTTTCGGGACATTCGGCAACCGGTGAGCGGCCTCGAAGCCGAACTCTTTGAATATTTCCACTTACGGGATCCCGAGGTATTTATGGGTTTGAAGGCTGAGACGCCAGCGGGGGTGTTCGAGGCAGTACTCAACCGCTTGGGCGGTGTTGGCCTCCCTATCGGGCCCGTCCATCGGCTGCAGGAAGAAGTGCTCGAAATGGAGCTCCTCGACCTCGGCGGGCCTCAGGGAAGGCTGGGGAAAAACAAGCTTGAGCTCGTTGCCACGGCGTAGGACAAGTTGCGCGCCCGCCTTCGGGCTCATACAGATCCAGTCGATGCCGGCCGGAGGTTCGCGTGTCCCGTTGGTTTCTATAGCGATCCTGAAGCCACGTTCATGAAAGGCACCCACGAGTTCATCGTCGAGTTGGAGCAGGGGCTCACCACCCGTGCAGACGACGAAACGGTGCGCAAGCGACTGTGGGCGCCACATGGACTCGACAGCTCTCGCCAGCGCGGCCGCGGTCTTGAAGTGGCCGCCTCCGGGGCCGTCGGTCCCAACGAAGTCGGTGTCGCAGAACTGGCAGGTCGCGATCGAGCGCTGTTTCTCATGGCCGGTCCAAAGGTTGCAACCCGCGAACCGGCAGAAAACGGCGGGAGTGCCCGTGTTGTAGCCCTCGCCCTGGAGGGTGAAAAAGATCGACTTCACCAGGTAAGTCATAAAAGGGACCAGGCCGTGGCTGTCAGGGGTGGGCGCTTGGGGACCGAGAGGGGGACCGAGAGCCTCACCCGGGGAGCCGTTCGAAGGCGGTTGCCTGGCTGAGCAGTGCCAAGCAGCGCCCCTCCTCGGCCGGGGAGAGGTCTGGAGCAGACCTGACCGCGAGCGGCTTTATTGCTATGCCGCCTCGAGCGTTGAAATCGCCGTAGACGCGCAGGTACCTGGGCGAAAGTCTGGCGCAGAGGTCGTCGGCTACCCGGTTGACGCAGGCTTCATGGAACGTACCCTCGTTGCGGAAGCGCATCAGGTACAGCTTCAGGCTCTTGCTCTCCACGCAAAGGGTACCCGGGACGTAGTCGACCCGGATCCGGCCGTAGTCCGGCTGGCCGGTCACGGGGCACAGCGTGGTGAATTCATTGCAAAGCAGCGCCACTACCCACTCCGACGTGGGGTACGGGTTGTCGAAGGTCTCGAGCACACTGGCATCGGGCTCGTTATAGCGGTACTCGGTCGGGTTCCCGAGAGCCCCGAGGCGCGGTGCTATGGTCACTCGTCAAGCGTATGCGCCACGCTCCGTTGTCCGTCCTCATCCACGCCCGGCCATTGACGGTTCGTGCCCTCGCCCGCACGTTGGCGCGATTGGGATCGGGCCCGCGGCTTTGACTAGAAAGTAAGGGTCATGACAGCCATCACGACTGCCGGCCCTCCCTCCAGCCCGGCAACGTCACTGAAGCCCGCTGAGTACCGGCCGGCGCTGGTCAACGTGGGCACGATTGTCTGGCTTGCCTCGGAGCTCATGTTCTTTAGTGGGCTGTTCGCTGCTTATCTCACCTTGCGTGCAGCGACGCCGGTCTGGCCGCCCTTCCACGATGTGGTGGACGCCAAGACCGTCGGCGTGGCGACCGTGGTCCTCGTCCTGTCGTCTGGGACGATGCAGTTAGCGGTGAGAGCGGTCCACCGCAACAGGTTGGCGGAGTTCCGAGCCTGGTTGGCGTTCACGTGGGCCCTCGGTCTCATCTTCGAGGGGATGCAGATCGTCGACTATGTCACCCGTAACTTCGCGCTCCAGCAGAGCGCCTTCAGCGGGGCCTTCTACGTCCTCACCGGCATTCACTTCCTGCACGTCGCAGGCGGCCTGGCCGCAATGGTCTTCATGTACCTTCGTTCGGCCAACCCGCGGATCCGCTTCGGTGGGCACCGCAGTACCCCCCACGTCGAGATGCTTTCCTATTACTGGCACTTCGTAGACGTGGTGTGGATCGGCCTTTACGCGATGATCTGGCTCCTCCCATCCACCAAATGACCACTCCCGCCTGAATGACGACCAAGAAGCTCCTGGCCAGCAGGCCGAAGAACTCCTCCGGCGGACGCTTGCGCCACGCGCTCGTCGGGCCTGCGGCTCTTGTCGGGGCCGCAATGGTGATGTTCGGGGTGCTCTTTTGGACCACCAGCGCTCCCGCGCAGATGAAGCCGGTCACCATGAGCCCAGTCAGCATCACGGCGGGCCAAACTCTGTTCGACCAGCACTGCGCAGCCTGCCACGGAGTGGGAGGTGTCGGGGGGAAGGGCCCTGAGCTGCTCAACGTCGGGGCGGCTGCTGTGGACTTCTTCGTTGCCACCGGCCGGATGCCGCTCAGCTCCCCCAATCTCGAACCGACGAGCCACGCTCCGTTTTTCAACAAGGCCCAGATCGCCGACATCGTTGCGTACGTGAACGCCCTCGACATCGAGCACGGCACGCCTGGGCCCGGTATCCCGGACATCACCCCCGCTTGTAACAACGAGTCGGCCAACTGCCCGACCTTGTCCGAAGGTAACGCCCTGTTCATGATGAACTGCGCCCAGTGCCACGACGCCTCGGGTTCCGGCGGCCTGCTCAGCCACGGGTACGTGGTGCCCAGCCTGCGTCAGGCGACGCGCACCCAGGTCGGCGAGGCGATCCGGGTAGGCCCCCGGCCGATGCCTAACTGGGGCCCCGGCCAGTTCACCGACCAGCAGGTTTCTGCGATAGCCGACTACGTCTATTACCTCGGGCACACCCCGGACCCAGGCGGCCTCGGGATCGCCCACTTCGGCCCGGTGCCTGAAGGCTTTGTCGGGGTGATCTTCGGGCTCGGGGTACTGCTCCTATGTTCGAGGTTGATAGGCAACCGTGGGTAGGCGATGACTCAGACCGAGTCCCCAAAGATCTTCACGGGTACCCATGGGCCCGATGACGGTGCGGGCGAAAGCACCCCCTGGCCCCACGACGTGCCCCCCGACCAGGACGATACCTGGTACCCACTGCGAGACGACCCCTGGCGGGCGAAGCGGATGGAGTACTTCATAGCTTTCCTGTGGGGCATCACTGCGGTGTGCGGTGTCGGCCTGGCGATCGTGTACTGCACCGGCGGCCAGGCTGAACTCGAGGGCATGTTCCTGCTAGTCGGCTTCGCCACCATGGGGACCGGCTTGTTGTTGTGGGCGCGCAACCTGCTCCCGGGCCACGACATCACGGCCAGCCGAGGCACCGACCACCGGACCTCGAGCCCCGAGGAGCGTGCTGCCGTCGTCGAATCGTTGTCGCGCGGGACCGACGCGATGATGTCGCGGCGTGGCTTCCTCGTGAAGAAGGTGCTCGTGCCTGTAGGCGGCATCTTCGGCCTCGCAGCGATCTTCCCGCTCGCTTCGCTAGGCGCCCGTCCCGGGCGGGCCCTCTACCACACTAAGTGGTACGCCGGCTCCAGGCTCGTGACCGAAGACAACGTTGCTCTGCACGTCGACGACCTCATGGTCGACGGGATCATGACGGTGTTCCCTGAAGGGTACATAGACGACCCGACGTCGCCCGTTGTCGTGCTGAACATCGGGGGCGACCCGATCAAAGCGCGCCGCGGCCAGGCGGGTTTCGAGGTCATCTCGGGAGCGAACGGCATCGTCGCGTTTTCTAAGATCTGCACGCACGCCGGCTGTGCCGTCAGCTTGTTCAACGTCTTGTCGATGCAGCTCATCTGCCCTTGCCACCAATCGACGTTCAACATCCTCCAGGACGCGGCGCCGGTGTTCGGCCCGGCCCCGAGGCCGCTACCTCAGCTGCCTTTGGGTGTGCGCCCTGACGGCTACCTGATCGCAATGAGCGATTTTATCGAGCCGATCGGCCCGGGCTTCTGGAACAGGTCAGGGGACTGAGCAATGGGCGTCGCGCGTTTGAACCTGCGTCTGGGCCAGCCGTGAGCACAGTCGCGGAGCGTTCGGCCGATCGCAAGAGGGCCAAGAAAGAACAAGAGCTACTCGACTGGGCGGACGACCGCCTCGGCTCTTCGACGTGGGTCCGCTCAGCGCTGGACAAGATCTTCCCGGACCACTGGTCGTTCATGGTCGGCGAGATCGCCATGTACTGCTTCATCTTGTTGATTGTGACGGGTATCTACCTGGCACTGTTCTACAAGGCCTCCGATGCGATAGTGATTTACCACGGGCCTTACAAGCCCCTCGACGGCCAGTCCATGACTGAGGCCTTCGCATCGACGCTCAACCTTTCGTTCAGCGTGCGAGCGGGCCTCGTAATGCGCCAGGCGCACCACTGGGCCGCGAATATATTCATGGCGGCAGTCGCGTTCCACATGTGCCGGGTATTTTTCACAGGGGCGTTCCGCCGGCCTCGCGAGATCAACTGGGTCATTGGCGTCACGCTGTTGCTTGTGGCGATGCTCGAGGGTTTCTCGGGATATTCCTTGCCCGACGACCTCCTCTCAGGGTCCGGCCTGCGCGTGGTTTTCTCGATCGTGCAGTCGATCCCCCTTATAGGGCCGTGGCTTGCTTTCAACGTATGGGGCGGGGCGTTCCCGGGCACCGAGTTCTTCGCCCGGCTGTTCGTCATCCATGAATTCCTGTTCCCGTTGCTCCTGGCGGGGCTTCTCGGCGGCCATCTGGCGATCCTGTGGCACCAAAAGCACACAGACTTCGCCGGGCCCGGGAAGACCGAGCACAACATCGTTGGCAGCCGGCTTTGGCCGCAGTACGCGATCAAGTCCACGGCCCTGCTCATGTTCATAGCGGCGGTGATCTTTGGCCTCGGCGGCCTCATCCAGATAAACCCCATCTGGGTTTACGGCCCGTTCGAAGCAGCCCGCGCGAGCGCAGGGACTCAACCCGACTGGTACGTCGGTTGGCTCGACGGCGGCCTTCGGCTCTGGCCGCACTGGGAGTTCCGCAGCTTCGGCCACGAGATCCCCAACCCCTTCTTCCCGGGCATCGTCCTGCCAGGGATCGTGTTCAACGTGATATACGCCTGGCCCTGGATCGACAAGAAGCTTTTCGGCGATTACGAAGAGCACAACCTCCTCGACAGGCCACGCGACAAGCCGTTGCGTACGGCGATCGGCGTTGCGGCTCTCCTGTTCTTCTTCGACCTGACGCTGGCGAGCGCGACCGACCTGATCGGTAACGCTCTTCAGATGTCGTTCGAGCTGCTGATCGAGATACTCCAGTACGGCTCGTTCATTGGCCCGATAGTCGGGGGCGTCATCGCCTACCGGACCTGCGTCCTTTTGAAGAACACCAACGCGCACCCGATCCAACGCCCTGTCGGCGGGATCATGATCCGCGACGCCCGTGGGGGCTATCACACCCTCGGTGCCTCACATGACGGCCACGATGGCAACGACGGCCATGAGGGGAACGGCCACGACGGCAGTGGCCACGACGGCAATGGCCACGACCAGGGAACGGCCCTGGAGCCAGCCGCCGGTGGGCACCCCGCGGAAGACTAAGCCGGTCCCGGTGAAAGCCCGTCGAGCAACGCCACTTCTTCAGCGGTCAGGGACCACCCCCATAGGGCGAAGTTCTCTTCGATCCGCTTGGGGTTCGAAGACCTAGGGATGACCACCACCCGGTGCTCGATGTGCCACCGCAGGACTACCTGGGCCGGGGTCACCTCGTGCCGCCGGGCCACCTCGACCAGGCTCGGGTCGTCGAGAGGCGTCGCGCGCAGCGGGCTGTAGCCCTCGAGGACGACCTCGCGCGCGGAGCATTCAGCGGCGAAGGCGGGGTCGTAAATAGCCGGGCTCCAACGCACTTGGTTGACTGTTGGGGATTCGCCGGTCGCAGCGATGAGCTCGTCAACCTGGTCCGTTGAATAGTTGCTCACCCCGGCGGCGAGCGTCTTGCCGAGCTCGCGCTGGGCAAGCACACGCTCCCAGGTTTTCGGGCTTGCCCGCCCGCCGGGTGGCCAGTGGATGAGCCACAGGTCGACGTAGTCGGTGCCCAGTCGCCGCAAGCTTGCGGCGATCGCCTGGTCCGGGTGGTCCGCATCGTCCTGGAGAAGCTTGGTCGTGAGGAAGATCTCTTCCCTACTGAGCCCGCTGTCGCGCATGGCCCGGCCGACTTCGGCCTCGTTGCCGTACATGGTTGCGGTGTCGATGTGGCGGTAACCGGTGGCCAGGGCGTGCAGCACCGCCTCGTAACTGCTCCGGCCCGAAAGGCGCCATGTACCGAAGCCAACTAGCGGTATAGCCCCGCCTGTGCGCAACTGGATGGCTTCTTGGCTGGGCAAGGTCATGGTTCATTATCGCTGATTATCCAAAAGAGCCTCGTCGCGCGCCCTTGGCACAGGTAGCGTGGCGATGTGGCGCGAGTGCTGTCCATAGTCCTCGCAGGGGGAGAAGGCAAACGCCTTCTGCCGCTGACCCTTGACCGGGCAAAGCCGGCCGTGCCCTTTGCCGGCCATTACCGCCTGATCGACTTTGCCCTCTCCAACCTGGCCAACGCGGGGCTGTTGCGCGTCGTCGTCCTCACCCAGTACAAAAGCCACAGCCTCGACCTTCACATAACGCGGACTTGGCGCCTATCCACTCTCCTCGGTTCCTACGTGACCCCGGTCCCAGCCCAGATGCGCCGGGGGCCGTGGTGGTTCTCCGGTTCGGCGGACGCGATCTACCAGAACCTCAACATAGTCGGCGACGAGCGCCCGGACTATGTGCTGGTGTTCGGGGCCGACCACATTTACCGGATGGACCCGCGCCAGATGCTGGAGCAGCACATCGAGACGGGCGCCGCGGCCACGGTCGCTGCGATAAGGGTCTCGCCGGCGCATGCCAAGGGCTTCGGCGTGATCGAGCCGGGCAAAGGGACTCTCATCGAGCGTTTCATAGAAAAGCCGCCCGACCCCGTGGCTCTTGCCGCCGGGCGCCCACATCTTTTGGCCTCGATGGGCAATTATATTTTCAACGCCAATGCGCTTAGCGACGCGTTGCGAGAGGATGCTCAGGACGCCAACAGCCGCCACGACATGGGCCGTGACGTTGTCCCGCGCTTCGTTGAGAGCGGCGACGCCCATTTTTACGACTTCCATGAGAACGACGTACCGGGCTGTACTGACCTCGACCACGCCTACTGGCGCGACGTCGGTACGCTCGACAGCTATTACGAAGCCAGCATGGATCTCGTTGCAGTACAGCCTATTTTCAACCTTTACAACACCGAGTGGCCGATTTTCACGAGTGCTCCCCAATTGCCGCCTGCAAAATTCGTCTTCGAGGAGCCGGGCCGCGCAGGGCTTGCCTACAATTCGATCGTGTCCGGCGGCACCATAATTTCTGGCGGCACGGTGCGGGGTTCGGTGATATCTCCGGGCGTCATTGTGCAGCAGGGCGCCCTCGTAGAGGGCTCGGTCCTAATGGACAATGTCCGCATCGGTGAAGGCGCAGTTGTGCGCCGGGCCATCATCGACAAAAACGTGACGGTAGAACCTGGTGCCGAGGTCGGAGTTGACCCCGAGATCGACGCCAACCGTTTCACCATTTCTGCAAGAGGAATCGTCGTAATTGGTAAGGGCGAAAAGGTCGTCGGTTGACCCGTGTTGCCCTTCTTACAAAAGAATACTCGCCGGAGATATATGGGGGGGCCGGCGTCCACGTGGAGCACCTTTCGCGGGAGCTGGCAAAGCTGGTCGATGTAGGCGTGTACTGCTTCGGGGCGCCCAGGTCCGACCCGCTCGTGGCGGGTGCGTACGAGCCTTGGGATGCTCTCGCTAACGACGGGAAAGGGACGGCTCTTCGCGCGCTGTCAGCCGATCTCTGCATGGCCGCCGATGTCGCGGCTGCCGACGTGGTCCATAGCCACACTTGGTACGCCAACTTTGCCGGCTACCTGGCGCACGTCCTCTACGGCGCGCCGCACGTGATGACCTCGCACAGCCTCGAGCCGCTCAGGCCCTGGAAGGCTGAGCAGCTCGGTGCTGGCTACCGCCTCTCAGGCTGGGTTGAGCGCACATCGATAGAGAGCGCCGACGCCGTGATCGCCGTGTCCAAGTCCATGCGCGACGACGTCCTGCGGGTCTACCCGGCGGTAGACGCCGCCAAGGTGAAGGTGGTCCATAACGGCATCGACACGGACGAGTTCTTCCCTGACCCGGCCACCGCTGCCCTCGAGAGCCAGGACATTGATCCCCATCTCCCCTACGTGCTGTTCGTGGGGCGGGTGACCCGCCAAAAGGGGATCACGTACCTCCTCGAAGCTGCCAGGCTCTTCGACCCCGACGCCCAGGTCGTGCTTTGTGTGGGGGCCCCGGACACGCCCGAGATCGAACGGGAGGTGCGAGCACAGGTGAGCGAGCTGGCGGGGATGCGCAAGGGGGTCTTCTGGGTCGAAGAAATGGTGCCTCGACCTGCGCTCGTGCAGATAATCAGCCATGCCAGCGTGTTCGTGTGCCCGTCGATATACGAGCCCTTCGGTTTGATCAACCTGGAGGCGATGGCGTGTTCCGTGCCGGTCGTGGCGAGCGCCGTGGGCGGGGTGCCCGAGATCGTCGTGGACGGCGAGACAGGGTTCCTGGTGCCGTTCGTGCCCAGCGGGGACGCCTTTGGCACGCCCGCAGAGCCCGAAGCGTTCGCAGCCGCGATCGCAGAAAGGGTCAACCGTCTGCTCTCGGCGCCCGAGTTAGGCAAGGCGTTCGGTGCGGCCGGCCGTGAACGCGTCCTTGCCCAGTTCACTTGGAAGGCGGTGGCCCGCCAGACGGTCGAGGTATATGACCAGGTCACAGGCGGCTAGCCCGTTATCTCGGCTTTTGGCCGCTATGCTCGATTAAGTGCCTGTTGTAGGATCTATTCCCGGCACATCAAACTTATGATCCGTTTCAACGAAGTCACCAAGACCTACAAAGGGACCGTTGCTGCTTTACGCGAGGTCTCGGTGGATATCAAGCGGGGCGAGTTCGTCTTCATTGTCGGGCCCTCTGGCTCGGGTAAGACTACGTTCCTGCGGCTTGTGACAAAAGAAGAGCGCGCTGATGCCGGTGAGATCTGGGTGGCGGGCAAGGAAGTTGGTTCGCTCGCCCCATGGAAAGTCCCCTACTTGCGCCGCAACATCGGCTGCATCTTCCAGGATTACCGGCTATTGCCAGAGCGCACCGTGTACGAAAATGTCGCTTTTGCGCTCGAGGTGATCGGGCGCTCGCGAAGTTTCGTGCGTTCCCAAGTACCTCAGATCCTTGAGCTCGTCGGTTTGGGCAAAAAGATGGACAGTCGGCCCAATGAGCTCTCAGGTGGCGAACAGCAACGTGTTGCAGTCGCGCGGGCGTTCGTCAACCGCCCGCTGATACTCCTGGCTGACGAGCCGACAGGGAACCTTGACCCGGGGACCACTGCTGGCATAATGCGGCTCCTCGAACGCATCAACCTCTATGGCACCACTGTGGTCATGGCGACCCACCAGCAGGATGTGGTCGACGCCATGCGCAAGAGGGTCATCGAACTGGACCGAGGCAATGTGGTGCGCGACCAGGCAAGAGGCGTCTACGGCATGGTCGACGCTTAGAGGCCCCGGCGGGGCTGCGAGATAGGAAAAGGGGCAACCGATGACGATGGCGAGCCCGTACGTGCTGCGCGAGACGGGGGGCAACCTTCTCCGCAACGTAGTCATGACGGTCGCTGCGATCGTGACGATGGCCGTATCGCTCACCGCCCTCGGTGGGGTCCTGATCATGCGCCAGGCGGTCAACACGGCGACTGTCCAGTGGCAGGGCGGGGTCGAAATGATCATCTTCATGCAGCCGCGAGCCAGCGGCCAGGAGATAGCCGCTATCGACCACGAGCTCGGCGGCATGACGCCCACGGAGATCAAGAGCTGCCGCTTTCTCAACAAGGACCAAGCGTGGGCCGAGTTCAAAGATCTGTTCAATGGCCAACCGGAGCTGATCAAGGAGATGACGGCATCCGCGATGCCTACCTCGTTCCAGTGCGTGCCGGCAAAGGCGCAGAGCATTACCCAACTGGCCAGCGAGTTCTCTAACCAACCGGGCGTCTACCACGTGGGTTACCCGGGCCAGATAATCACAGAAACCCTTGCCCACTTCTCGGCCCTAAGGACTGTGGCTTTGATCGTGGCCGGCGGTGTGATGTTGGGAGCGATCGCCCTCGTCGTGAACACGATCCAGCTGGCGATCTTTGCACGCCGTCGCGAAGTCGCAGTGATGAAACTCGTTGGGGCTACCAACTGGTTCATCCGGGTGCCTTTCATGCTGGAAGGGCTGGTAGAGGGCCTACTAGGAGCCGTCATAGCCTTTATGATCACCTACTTCGCGCGCGCCACCTTTGCCTCGTTTACAGGGAGCAACCCCATCAACGTGAACCAACCCCTGTACGTCAGCTCGCACGCGGCGCTGCTGACGGGGTTGTTCATCGTGATCGTTGGCGCCCTCGTCGGGGCCCTGGGCTCCGGCTTCGCGGTGAGGCGCTTCCTGTCGGTTTGACCTTGGGTGGCGCGAGGCGTGCTGTCCCGGGCCGCTCCCGCCCCTGACCGGGCACTCTAGGATGTGGCGGCGTGAGCCAGAAGATCGAAGACTATGCCCTTATCGGCGATACCCACACCGCCGCTCTCGTTGGCCGTGACGGTTCGGTCGACTGGCTATGCGTGCCGCGCTTCGACTCGTCGGCTTGCTTCGCGGCAATCCTGGGTACCGCCGACCACGGCCGATGGCTGCTGGCACCGAAGGACGGAGGCCCTGCCACCCGGCGCAGTTACAGAAGTGGCTCCCTCGTGCTCGACCAGGAGTGGGACACCCCAGGCGGCACCGTCCGAGTCACCGATTTCATGCCGCCGCGCCACCACCACCCGAGGGTGTACCGCATCGTGGAGGGCCTCAGCGGGAGCGTTGAGATGGCTACAGAGGTGGTGGTGCGCTTCGAATACGGTTCTCAGGTCCCCTGGGTGCTCCAGACCGAGCACGGTATCCGGGCAGTGGCCGGCCCGGACGCGATCGAGCTGAATAGCCCGGTTGACCTGAAGGGCGCGGACATGCGCCACAGCGCGGTCTTCACCGTCAACGAAGGAGACCGGCTCGGTTTCAGGCTGTGGTGGGCCCCTTCCTACGAGGACGCCGGGAGGGACCTGGACTGCGAAACGGCTCTAGCCGACACCCTGTCGTTTTGGGCCGAGTGGACGGGCGCGTTGAACAAAGTGCACGGCGACTGGGAGGACATAGTCCAGCGGTCTCTTGTCACCCTGAAGGCGCTCACCTATGCGCCTACGGGGGGCATAGTTGCCGCCCCGACCACCTCCCTGCCCGAAGCCCTCGGCGGGCCCCGGAACTGGGACTACCGCTACTGCTGGGTCAGGGACGCCACCCTTACCCTCAACGGTCTCATCGAGGCTGGTTGCCGCGATGAGGCCGAGGCATGGCTGTGGTGGATCGTCCGAGCGGCCGCTGGCAACCCGGCGCAGCTCCAGGTCCTCTACGGGGTGGGAGGAGAGCGCCGCCTCCCGGAGCTCGAGCTCGATTGGCTTCCCGGCTACGAGTCCTCGGTCCCGGTCCGGGTTGGTAACGCGGCGTCCCTACAGTTCCAGCTCGACGTGTACGGGGAGCTGATGGAAGCCGTCCACCAGGCACGCACCCATGGGATCGCTGCGGCCGGCGCCATCTGGGATCTCCAGCGGGCCATCGTCGAGTTTGTCGCGGCTCACTGGGACGAACCTGACCAGGGTATTTGGGAGATGAGGGGCCCGCCACAGCGGCTCGTCTACTCGCGCGTGATGGCGTGGGTGGCTCTGGACCGGGCGGTCCAAGCAGTCGAACTGCACGGCATGGATGGTCCTGTCGACGAATGGCGCAAGGTCCGCGACGTCATCCATGACCAGGTCCTCACGCAGGGCTACAGCCCCGAGCTCGGTTCTTTCACCCAGGCATATGGCTCCAAGGAGCTCGACGCGAGCCTCCTGTTAGTGCCAGCGGTCGGCTTCTTGCCGATCGACGACTACAGAGTCGTCGGCACCGTAGAGGCAGTGATGCGGGGCCTGATGGTGGACGGGTTCGTGGCACGGTACAACAACAGCTCCGGTGTCGACGGCTTGCCGGGGGGTGAGGCCACGTTCCTGCCATGCTCGCTGTGGCTCGTCTCGTGCTTGGCGCGCCTTGGGCGCGTTGACGAAGCACGCGAGATATTCGAGCGGGTGGCGGGTGTGGCCAACGACGTTGGGCTGTTTTCCGAGGAGTACGACACCGCAAGCCAGCGCCTCGTGGGCAATTTCCCACAAGCCTTCACCCATGTTGGGTTCATCAACGCCGCTCGTCTGCTTGCGGCTGCCATAGAAGCCCAGGCTCAGTGAGCGGTCCGGCCGAGAAGGTTACGCCATCCCTGGTTGCCTGAAGTACGCCTGAGCGTCCTTCACGCTGTCAACGATTGTCACGACCCGGGGTATGCCAACCAATTGGAGGACCCTACGCACCGACGGCCTGGCGGCGCAGACGACGGCCCCACCACCACGCCGGTCGCGGATCCGGCGCACCGCGCCGATAAGGGCTCCGAGCCCAGCCGCGTCGACGAAAGGAACCGCAGAGAGCTCGAAGATGACCCTCTTTTTCTTGCCCAGGCGGGCGACAGCTTCCCGGAACTCGCCGACGCTCGAATGATCGAGGTCCCCGGCCACGTGGCACACCACGCTTGCTTCAGTTTCGTCGCAACTAACTAACATCTGAGCTCCTTTCGCCGGACCGCTCTGGGGCGTCCCGTCTCTGGCAATGCTGGCCGGTCAATCTGAAGACCACCGCGACTCAATCTGAAGACCACCGCGACTTTCGGAGCCCCCCAACGGCGGCTCCGCGCCTCGGCTAATCATCGGGGGTGTTGACCATGTGGTTCGCAGCAGACTCGAAGTACCCGAGCAGCTGGGCCTTCTCCAAGGCGCCGAGGCGAGCCTCCTCCACCGCACCACGCATATGGGCCAACCAGCGGTCGCGCGCGTCCCCATCGATCTTGAACGGAAAGTGCCTGGCGCGCAGCCGGGGGCTGCCGCGTTCGTCGTCGTAGGTGCGCGGCCCTCCCCAAAACTGAG